>OASE01000037.1_pt1 | contig 45279 bp, 36 predicted proteins | sample 1494851 | NCBI WGS metagenome assembly OASE01 (sample SAMEA3360680, study PRJEB22359) | human gut metagenome | biome: ENVO:urban biome; feature: ENVO:human-associated habitat; material: ENVO:feces | place: Bangladesh | collected 2011 | reverse complement strand
CGGCAATAATATTTTACAATTCAACGTTTACGTCATGGTGCGTGTCATGGATTAATACAAGGCCGATGCTGTGTTGCCTTCTTTCGTAAGAACCATCACTCCAAATTCCGTAAGAGCCTTTTTTGTTTGGTTCGGTGTTGATTATCCGTTTAATCCGTGTTCGAAAGGAAAAAGAAGCTGATTAGGCGGTTCACACCCTTATGGTGAGAATCTCGTTGATGTTTGTCAGGTAGTTGGGGCTGCGATGCTCGCACCTCACTTTCCACGGCTGCTTGTCCTCGCCCTCCACGGCCAGTCGCAAGGTCTTCAGTCCGTAGCGGTGGTTAAGCTCGTCCATCGCCCTCATCAGCCTCGCGCGCTGCGGGCGGTTGGCTATCGGGTCGAACAAGTTGGCCTGCAATGGACTTATCGAAACAATGTCGCCTACTATGACCCCCGCCTTCTTATACATTATGCCTTTCCTGAAGATGCGCGCGAGGATGCTAAGCGCCGCGTTGGTTATCTCCATGGTGTCGGACGTGGGAGTCAGTAGTCGCGCTGAGGCCGCGTTGCCATATTGCTCAAGGTCGTCCCTGAACCTGTTGCTGCAGAGAAACACGGTCACCGAGGTAGCGCCCGAGCCCTCCCCCCGCAACTTGTTGGCGCAGCTGCCGGCAAAGGTCGCCACCGCCGCCTTCAGCGAGTCGAGGCCGCCCACCATGTTGCCGAAGCTGCGGCTCGTGCAGATGGTCTTCTTCCTCGCCACCTCCGCCGTGTCTATGCACGGCTCGCCGTTGAGCTCCCGCCACGTCTGCTGTCCCGGCTTCGTGAAGCGCGCCTTTACCCACGACGCGCTCTTGTCGGCAAACTCCAGTGGCGTGCTGATGCCGTAATAGTTTAGCCTCTCTAAAGTGCCGCGTCCTATCCCCCATACGTCGGCCATGTCGAACAGTCGCAAGGCCTTGCGCCGCTTGTCGTCGCTGTCTATCATGCACACGCCATGATAGCCGGCGTATTGCTTGGCAAACTTGCTGCCCATCTTGGCCAGCGTCTTTGTCGGCGCCACGCCCACGCTCACGGGAATGTCGGTCCACAGCTTTATCTTTCGCGCTATGCCTCGCATCATGCCCTCCAGGTCGAAATGGTCGTCGTAGCCCTGCAGGTCGCAGAAGCTCTCGTCTATGCTGTAGTTCTCCACGTGGCATACCGACTTGCGCAAGATGCTCGTCACCCTCTTGCTCATGGCGGCGTAGAGATACATGTTGGTGGAGAACACCGCCACGTGGCATTGGTCCACGATGTGCCTCACCTTGAAGATGGGGTCGCCGCGGCGCAGGCCCACGGCCTTGGCCTCAGGAGTCAGCGCCACGATGCAGCCGTCGTTGTTTGAGAGCACGACGACGGGCTTGCCCGCCAGCCCGGGGTGAAAGACCTTCTCCACCGAGCAGAAGAAGCTGTTGCAATCTACCAAGGCATACATCTGTCTACCCCCTTGGCTTATGTATGATATATGTCACGGTTCCCCAAACGCTGAAGTCGTCGTCTTCGGTCACCTTCAGCTCCGGATAATCGGGGTTGGCGGGAACCAGCCAACCCTCGTCGCCCCGTTTCACGAAGTGTTTCAGCGTGTAATCGCCGTTCAGCTCGCACACCGCCACCTCCGAGGGGCTTGGGTCGCGGTTGCTCTTGTCCACGATGATGATGTCGCCGCTGTATATGCCGGCGTCTATCATGCTGTTGCCCTCGACCCTGATGAGGTAACTGGCCTCGGGGTTGGGGCACAGCATCTTCAGCAGTTCGATGTCTTGGCTTCGCTCGTCGTTGTCGAGAGGAATGGGGAAGCCCGCCACGATGCCCACGTCGAAGAACGGCAAGCGCAGGTCGGTGACTCCTGACACGGGGTACACCTCTCCCATCTTGCCGATGCCGACGTCCAAGGCACCCATCTCCTTGGCAATGCAGCCCTTTATAAACTCCGTCTTGCAGTCTTGGGCATCTATAAACATGGCCATCCTGCCAGGAGCCCTGAACGTGTAGAGCTTGCTGTCGGAGCGAGGCCTTCCCGCTCCTTCCCTTTTGCCGCCACGTCGCCCTTTTTTCTCATTTTCCATCATGCCGTCATTAATCATGATGCAAAAGTAAGACAAAAGATTTGATTAACGTAATACGAAATCAAAAAAATAGCATAATTTGCAAGGATAGTGTAAAGTTACGACCCAAAGTCGCAAGTAGCGTTTCTTGAGTGTAGTTATTCGGCATGTCTTTCATGCAATCGTTAGTGTCATTTGTATTATGTAGCTATTCAGAATAGTTCTTATATTGACGACAATGTAGACAACCGTTGACAGTATTGTCTCTGTTGTCTCCATTGCCGTTGGATTCCCGCCTTGCATTTATAACGCTTTTTATAAGGGCATTGCATCACGGTCTTGGCAAGCAGCATTGCTTCTTGGAAAAGAAGTTCATGTTTTTGGTTTTTGTGGGCCAAGTTTCAGATAAATGTCGTATATTTGCCGAAAAATGAGAATATGGCATTGAAGTTATATCCCATAGGCATACAGACCTTCGAGGAGATTATCAACCGAAAGCTCCTTTATATCGACAAGACGGAATATGTCTACCGCATGACGCATGGCGGTGGCAAACACTTCTTCTTGAGTCGTCCGCGCCGTTTCGGCAAGTCGCTGTTGGTGTCTACTCTTCAAAGTTATTTAGAGGGCAAGAAAGACCTCTTCAAGGGACTTGCCATCGAGAAACTGGAGACGGAATGGACGGAATATCCCGTGCTCCACTTCGACATGAGCGGTGGCAAGCACATGGAGAAGGAAGAACTGGAAAGATACCTTGGCTATCTTTTGCAGGACGAGGAGAAAAAATGGGGAATAGATAATCCAAAGGTAGGAAGCAACAACCGTTTGATAGACCTCATCAACACCGCTTATGAGAAGAGTGGCAAGCAGGTGGTGGTGCTTATCGACGAATACGACGCGCCGATGCTGGATGTGGCGCACGAGAAGGAACAGTTGGATGCGCTTCGCAACACGATGCGCAACTTCTATAGCCCACTGAAGTATAGCGAGGCCAAGCTCCGCTTCGTCTTCCTCACGGGCATCACCAAGTTCTCGCAGCTCAGCATCTTCAGCGAGCTGAACAATATCACCAATATCTCGATGAATGATGAGTATGCGGGCATCTGCGGCATCACCAAGGAGGAAATGCTTGCGCAGATGTCGGAGGATATAGACGAATTGGCAAAATCGCAAGAATTGACCCGTGAGGAAACGATTGCCGAATTGAAGGAAAACTATGACGGTTATCATTTCTCAGCCAAGTCGCCAGACGTGTTCAATCCTTTCAGCTTGCTCAATTGCTTTGCGACAAAGGAGTTTGGCGCTTATTGGTTCTCCTCGGGCACTCCGACCTACCTCATCAACATGATGCGCAAGTTCAATGTCTTGCCAGCCAACCTTGGCAAGATGTACGCCAAGGCTTCCTCTTTCGACGCTCCCACTGAGAACATGACCGCCATCACGCCTTTACTGTATCAGAGCGGATACCTTACCATTAAGGGATATGATAAGTTTAGTAAGCTTTACACTCTCGACCTCCCCAACAAGGAGATAAAGGTGGGCCTCTTCGAGAGTCTCTTGCCAAACTATCTGGAGGGCATGTTCGCCCAGAATGGCGATGTCGCCATCGCCCAGATGTCGGTGCTGATACGCCACGACGACATGGACGGGGCCTTGCGCTTGCTCCAGACCTTCCTCGGCACCGTGCCTTACTGCAACGTGACCAACCATGAGGGCCATTACCAGCAGATGCTCTTCATCATCTTCTCGCTCCTTACGGGATATGTGGTGGATGTGGAGGTACACACGCCTAAGGGCAGGGTAGACATCGTGATGCTGACACACACCCGTCTCTACGTCATCGAACTGAAGTTGGACAAGAACGCGCAGGCCGCCTTGGGGCAAATCAACCTCAAAAACTATGCCCAGCGCTTCGCCCTCTGCGGCTTGCCAATAACCAAGGTTGGCATCAACTTCGACTCCACCACTGGCAATATCGAGGATTGGGTGATAGAGGAATGAAATCGCGTCACGATTACGGTGAAAAGCAGTCGTGAATCCAGCGCGAAGCCGTCGTAATATGAAGGAAATGCCAAAGATTCACATTTTCAACAATATAGCAATAAGACGCGTCGCCTTGTCATGTACACTTTTCGCTGTCACGAAAAGTGTAAGCCATTGGCAGGGCAGAGGCGGTGAAGAAACCTGTGTGTAAAAAGTATTAAAAATATAATATATTCGTTTTCCATATCAAATATTTTACCTAATTTTGCAGAAAACCGTTAAAAGCTTTTATACGAAACCTTTTGACGTTAATTATGGTAAATAGAAATACATTTATTATATAATTAATTTTTTAGTCTATGTCAAAACGAGTACAAACAGTCGGCATGCTGCTCGCACTCACTTCAATGGCCATTGGAGGAGGAAACGCGGCTTATGCTGGCACGGTGACCTCTGTCAACGAGGCCCAAGACGTGAAACAAGACGCGCAATGCAAAGGTGTCGTTGTCGATGCCGCAGGTGAGCCAGTGGTTGGCGCCACCGTGTTGGTGAAAGGCAAGACCGGAGTGGGCACGGTTACCGATATTGATGGTAACTTCTCGCTCAAGAACGTCACGAAAGGCGACGTTATCCGCATCTCTTACCTTGGCATGACCACAGCTGAGGTCGTGTACAACGGCAATCCGCTCAAGGTGACGCTCAAGGACGATTCCAAGGCCCTCGACGAGGTCGTGGTGACCGCCCTCGGCATGAAGCGCGAGACCAAGGCCCTCGGCTACGCTGTCACTGAGCTCAAGGGCGATGAGCTCGCAAGCGCAAATACCATTTCCCCGATCCAGTCGCTTCAGGGTAAAGTGGCAGGTGTGGATATCGCCGCCTCCGACGGTGGTATCTTCGGTGCCACCAAAATACAGATCCGTGGAGCCTCTACGCTCAAGGGCAACAATCAGCCTATCTACGTCATCGACGGTGTCATCCTCGACAACAGCGTATCGGGTAGCGAGGACCTCAACTGGACAGCCAACCCGGGCGACTACGGCAATGAGCTGAAGAACCTCAACCCCGACGACTTCGAGACGGTGTCAGTGCTGAAAGGTGCTGCCGCGACCGCCCTCTACGGTTCGCGTGCGCTCAACGGTGCAATTGTCATTACCACTAAGAGCGGCAAGGGCAAGAAGAAAGGTGTGGGAATCTCGTTCTCACAGACAGTAGGCTTCGATGTCATCGTGGGACATCCCGAGGCTCAATATGAATATGGCTATGGCCTGTGGCCTGGCGAGCGCGACAATGTCGGCAACGGCAACCGCTGGCAGGACGACGGCACGCCAAACAACCCCAACAGCTTCGGCAAGTCTACCATTTACGTGAACGGAGAAGGCAAGGCTTCCTATCGCGGCGCGTCGTACACGAGCTTCGGATGGGGACCGAAGTTCGACGGCACGCCGGTGGAGAACTACGACGGCACCATGACCACGTACTCTCCCTATGAGAACCCTGCCGATGAATATTACCGCACAGGTTTCAACACCAACACCAACTTTGCGGTGCGCGGCGGCAACGACGTGGCATCGTTCTATTCTTCGTTCTCCTACAAGCACGCCGACGGCCAGACCATCAACAACTCGTTTGACCGCTACTCCATGCTTCTCAAGGGCACCTACCAGATTACCAAGAAGCTCGACATAGCCGCGTCGATGTCGATGGCATACTCCAAGCCGCGCAACGCACAGCAGGAGATAGGTCTCTACACTGTATACAGTGGTCTTCCACGTTGGGTGAACCCCAAGGACTGGAAAGACAAGTACAAGGGCGATCACGGCGGTCTGGCCAGCACCAGCTACGGCGACGAGTGGGGCTATGTACCCAGCACCGTGAAAGGCCTGTGGTGGAACCTCAACGAGAACGACAACGTGCAGAAGGAATGGGTGTTCCGCCCCACATGGGAGCTCAACTACCATATCCTCGACTGGCTCACCGCAAAGGTCGACGGCAACATCAACTACTACACGCTCAACCAGGAGTATAAGCAGCTCGGCAGCGGCTACGCCATGGAAGGCGGCTACTACGGCCTGGCAAGCTACTCCAAGACCCAGCTCACCCTCGGTGCGGCCCTGAGCGCGAGCAAGCAGCTCGGAGACTTCAACCTTGGAGGTTTCGTGCGTATGGAATACTACAACAAGACCGAGCAGAACAACTCCGTAGGCACTGACGGCGGACTTATCGTTCCCGGACAGTACTTCATCGGCAACTCCAAGAACACGGCAAGCTACGGCGGTTCTATCTCCGGCACCAAGCGCATGGTCTCTGCCATCTTCGCCATCAACGCCTCGTGGAAAGACCAGCTCTATCTTGACGTGACAGGACGTAACGACGTGTCTTCCGCTCTCGTCTACAGCAACGCCACCGGCAACTACTCTTATTTCTATCCATCAGTGTCGGGCTCATGGCTCATCTCCGAGACATTCAGAAAAGACCTGCCTAAGTGGATTTCCTTCGCCAAGCTCCGCGCTTCATGGGCTCAGGTGGGTAACGACCTCGACCCATACAGCATCAACCAGGGCTTCAGCGTAGGCAACATCACCACAGCCAACGGCAAGATTTATACAAACTCCTTCTCTTCTTCGTCTGTCTACGCTCAAGACCTGAAGCCAGAGCGCAAGAACTCGTGGGAGGTGGGTCTCGACTTCCGTGTGCTCAACAACCGCATCGGTCTCGACTTCACATATTATAAGGAGAACACCAAGAACCAGATTATGTCCATCGCCACTCCTGGCGTGTCGGGCATCGACTCAAAGATCATCAATGCCGGTAACATCCAGAATGCCGGTATAGAGATCGCCCTCAACACTGTGCCTATCCAGCATGGTGACTGGGAGTGGGATCTTGACTTCACCTACACCCGCAACCGCAGCAAGATTGTCTCCCTCTACCCCGGCGTAGATTATCTTGCCCTTCAGGGACAGGTCAGTGCCTACGACTATCGCATAGGCTCTGTGGCAAAGGTTGGCGGTGAGTACGGTCTGCTCATGAGCGACATCGCGCCCGCACGCGACGACAACGGCAACATTCTGCTCGACTGGGACGACTACGACCGCATAGGCTACCAGAAGCGCAGTGGACAGGTTGAGGTAGTTGGCTCTTCACAGCCCGATTTCCTCGGTTCTGTGCAGTCTACCCTCCGCTGGAAGGATCTATCGCTCCACGTGGCACTCGACTGTCGTTTCGGCGGCAAGGTGGCGTCATACGCCAACCGTTACGGCACGGGCAACGGTAACACCAAGAGCTCGCTTAAATATCGCGACGAGGCTCACGGCGGTATCACCTGGACCTCAAAGTGGCTCAACGCCGACGGCTCTCAGTCTGACAGCTACGGCATCACATACCACGACGGTGTCATTCCCGAGGGCGTGTTCGCACAGGGAACATCTATAGCATGCGCCGACGGCGTGACACGCGACATGAGTGGCGTGAGCTATGCCGAGGCAGTGCAGAAGGGATGGCTCGAGCCGGCACACGCAGGTACCTACTGGTACTACATGAACGACTGGGGCGTAGGTGTCCTCAACGATTGCTGGTTCCAGACACTCAACTATATTGCCCTGCGTGAGATTTCTCTTGGCTACAAGCTGCCAAACACATGGGCCAAGAAGGTGGGTGCACAGGGACTGAACGTCTCGTTCTCCGCCCGCAACCTCGGTTATCTCTACAACTCGCTCGAGAACAATATCAACCCAGAGTCAGTGCGAGGCAACCGCGCCGGAGAGTTCCGTATCCGCTCGTTCAACCCGTATACGGCCAACTTCATGTTCACTATCAACGCGAGCTTCTAACAAATTAAAGTGTATCACTTAAAAGCGTATCACAATGAAAATCAATAAATATATTTACGCGGGTCTTGTCGCCAGCGCGCTGTGCATGACCACAGGATGCAGCGACACGGAACTTGCCAAGATCAACACAGACCCGTCGGTGGTGACAACCCCCGACATAAGATACCTCTTCACCACTGGCCTGCAAGAGTTCAAGCCGTCAGAGTATTGGGCATGGTTCTACGACTACTCGGCAATGTGCAAGTATGGCCAAGTGACGGGCGGCAGCAATACCAACCGTCTCAACATGCCCGACCTCTCCTCTGGAGGCGGCATGGTGAAGAAGCCTCTGCTACAGCTGCTCGAGATAGAGAACCAGATGAGCCTCAAAGATGAGGAAACAGCCGCTACATACACGCGCATCCACGCCATGATGCAGGCACTGGTGGTCTACATGGGCATAACGGACACCGACTTCTACGGTTCCATGTGCTACAGTGAGGCTTACCGCGCACGCTACGGCGGGACACTCAAACCAAAGTATGACACCCAAGAAAAGCTCTTCAACCAGTTCTACGACGAACTGAAGAAGGCCACCGATGACCTCACCAACGATGTGGTGGTCAACGGCAAGACCATCAGCCAGGTTTCGCTCGGCAACCAGGACTTCGTCTACAAGGGCGATGTGGCAAAGTGGGCAAAGTTCGCCAACTCGCTCAAACTCAAGCTCGCCGTACGTCTGCTTAATGCAGACCCTGCCAAGGCTAAGACCATAGCACAAGAGGCTGTGGCCAACAAGGCTGGACTCATGACGTCAGTCGATGACGACTTCATCTACAACCAGGGTTCAGAGTGGTATCATAGTCAGGAGAATATAACTCCCGGAACAGCCAACTACAACCTCATCAACTTCCTCGTGGACAACCGTGATCCGCGTGTGCGCTTCTTCTTCGAGAAAAACGACTTCAACTCAGAGGTCGTGCAGGCTTACTTCGATGCCGGACAAGAGCTGCCGGACTACATAGCCAAGAACGTGGAGTACACCACCGATGCCTCGGGCAAGAAGACCTTCAAGGCGTGGAAGGGTGCAGGCGAACCATGGATTCGCTACATAGGACTGCCAGTACAGATCAATGCCAGCGAAAACAAAAAGTGGGAGCAGTACTACGACAAGCAAAGCAAGTGGCTGAAGTTGAAACTCAACGGCAAGGAGAAATACTACAGCGCAACGTGCGGCATGCAGCTCGAGCTCTTTAATGGCACATTGGACTATACATATCCCACCAAACCGGATGGAGCTGTGGTGCAGGACAAGGAAGATCGCCCATTCTACGCGCTCTACATGTCATCGGGTGAGGTCAACCTCTACCTTGCCGAACTCTCGCAGCTCGGTGTCATCAGCGGCAACGCAAAGCAGTACTATGAGGCTGGTGTGAGAAACTCCGTCACAGAGTGGGACAAGATTGCCGGACTGAACGTCATTCCTTACTATGCGGAGAAGTATGACCCCAACGAGGCACTCATTGCCCTCAAGGACGGCGAGATCGACAACATGATGAGACACGATGCCTACAAATGGGACGACGCTCATGCGCTGGAGAAGATTTACCTCCAGATGCACATCGCCTTCATCTTCCAACCACAAGAAATGTATGTCACCATGCGTCGCTCGGGCGTACCGATGAAGAACTCCACCATTCTCCCATACGAGAACTGGAAGGAAGACGGCTCAGACTATCCTATTCCTCGCCGCGCCACGTTCACCGAGCCCGGCAAGGACGACCAGATGCGTGACCTCACACTTGAGGCTTACAAGGCTCAGGGATTCACCATCGGCAACGAGGCACAGAAGCTCCAGGACGAGCGAGTATGGTACGACAAGAACGCTCCTGCATGGGGAGCCGGTCCAAAGAAGTAATTTCTTAGGAGTCTCTTAGCAATAGGGCATTCTCGTCTCTAAGGGAATGCCCTATACTTTTATTATCGACTTTTATTCATTTAAGATATGAGATATCCTATTTCTGTCGCTGTTGTTCATTTGCTGTCTGCCCATAGCGTCCCAATCCCCTTCCGACCTGCGCAGCGAGCAAGTGTTTCTTCGCCCCATGGCCTATTCATGTGCCGCCGGCGACTCAATTGACGTAGATGGCGTGGTGACGTGCATAGCCAAAGACCGCATGAGACCATACGGCAGATACGTTTACTTGGAGACAATAGACGGCGACTCAGTCATCTCGCGACAAAAGGTGGTTTGCGACAACGACGGATATTTCCGCGCTCGTATGGTGACCTCATCTCCTTCAAGGCCCAGGATGCCGCTTATGGCTGCGACTGGAAGAAGTGGGCAAGGTTCGCCAACTCGTTGAAGCTGAAGATTGCCGCGCGTCTTTACAACAACGAGCCTGCCAAGGCCATGCAACTCGTGGAAGAGGCCGCAAGCAACAAAGCTGGTCTCATGACCTCTACCGACGACGACTTCCTCTTCTGCAAGGCCACTGTTAAGTCTTCGGGCAGCGACGACTACGTGTATGGCACCGGCAACGGCATTCTCTCGCCGTCGGCCTCAAGAAGCGTGATGAACTTCATGCTTGGCGCAAAGGATCCACGCGTGCGCTTCATCTATACCAAGAATAGCTTCAACTCTTCCGTAGTGCAGGCCTTTATCGACAAAGGTCGCTACGACGACCTGCCTTCTGAGGTTAAGGCCAATGTCATCCGCGACAAGGACGGCAACTTCGAGAAGTGGGGCGGCATGGGCGAGCCTTGGGTTCGTTACACCTCCGTGCCAATCGTGTTGGATGCCAAGGCTTCACACGCTGCCGGCAAGCTGTCAGACGAGATGTATGAGGAGTATTTCAACCCTGGCCTGCGCTATGAGATCAAGTTGGACGATGACCACGTGAAGGACTACTCTCCGTTCAGCTACTATTCAACCGAGATGCGCAAGGGTCGTGACGACTTCCAGCTCCCAACGGCCATGACACAATCAGCCAACGGCAAGATCGACATGAACGTGCTGCAGGACACCGAGGACAACCCTCTCTACTCCATGTACATGACAGCGGGCGAGGTGAACCTCTACTTGGCTGAGTTCGCTTGCCTCAAGGGAAGCTCCATTGGTGGTAAGACTTATCAGGAGTGGTATTACGCTGGCGTGCGCGCCTCTGTTGAGGAGTACGACAAGCTTGCTAAGTCGAACAAGATTCCTTACTACTACGATGAGGGCAATCCTGGCATCTACGCTTACGACAAGTTTGACGGCATCGCCCTTTCGGCAATTCCACGTCGCTTCGTGGTGTCAGAGCCTACCAAGGACGACATCATGCGCGATATCGTGATGAAGGCTTACGAGGAAGAGGGCTTCAAGACCTTAGGCACCAACAGTCAGGGCGTGCAGTACAACGGCGGCAACGCGCCTCTCAACGTTGAGCGTGTATGGCCTGACAAGAACGCGCCACAGTGGGGAACTCCTAAGGAGTAAGCTCTTGCGAAATACAAGGATAAATATTCCTAATCCATAAAATAGGGGAGGGGGAGCGATTGTCGTCCTCCTCCTCGTTTTCGTTTTTCAAGGTATCTTATAATGATTGTCATCAATATGAACAAGAAAAGAATTCTCCTTTTTGTCGCCTTCGCCCTTTGCTCAGTGCTCTCCGTGATGGCCCAGGGCGAGCGCATATTCCTGTTCGACCATTTCGCCGAGGGTGTCATAAAGTTCAATACGGGCGCGGTGAACGCCAGCTTGATGAACTACGACGCCAACAACGGCAAGATGTATTTCATGCAGGGCGAGACCATGATGGAGCTCACCGTGCCAGAGGAGATAGACTGCATACGCTTCGGCGAGCGCAAGTTCGTGGGGCGCAAGGGCGACTTCGTGGAGCGTTGCAAGCTGAAGCACGGCACCGTGGACATCCTCTGGCGAATCCACAAGGTCCACGAGGGCTATGTGGGCGCTTTCGGCCAGACTCAGCAAGTGGGCGCGAAGAAGATTGAGCTGCAAGGCAACTTCGGCATGGGCGGTTTCGCCAATGGCGGTATGTACAATGGTTCTTCCGACTACAACCGCGACAGCAACGGCCGCAACCTCGACGTGTGGAAGATGAAGAACGCCAACACCTACTATTTCGAGAAAGACGGCAAGCAGTATGCCATCAGCCGCCTGAAGAGCCTCTATAAGAAGTTTCCGAAGCAGAAGGCGCAACTCGAGGCTTTCGCTTCGGAGCACGGTCTCGACTTCATGTCGGCCGACAAGGCGGTGACGCTCATAGATTATCTCCTGTCGCTCTGATTGAATGAAACGAGAAAAGGACTTTCGCTCACGAGCGAAAGTCCTTTTCTCGTTGTCGTACGCGGATTCGAACCACGACAAACAGAACCAAAACCTGTTGTGCTACCATTACACCATACGACAATCGGTTACACCTCGGAGCGCACGTCAAGCGTGCGCATTTCCTAAATGTGGTGCAAAGGTAAACTTTTTATATAAAACAACCAAACAAAAACCGACGTTTTTGCTTATTTTTGCCTAACTTTGCCACGACGTAGCCTATATCTAACCCATTGAGGGGTGGTAAGAAGACTTTAATCTTTGCGAAGGTGAACATGATAGTTAATCTTTAAAATCATAAACTTAAACACATGAAAGTACACGAATATCAAGCCAAGGGCTTCTTCGAGAAGTATGGCGTGCCAGTAGACCGGCATTATCTTTGCCGCACCGCCGACGAGGCCGTGGAGGCATACCGCGCCTTGGGCGGTGGCAAGGCCGTGGTGAAGGCGCAAGTGCACACCGGTGGCCGTGGCAAGGCCGGCGGCGTGAAGCTCGGCTCAAGCGAGGAGGAGATACGCGAGAAGGCCAACGCCATTCTCGGCATGACGATAAAGGGATATACAGTGGACAGGGTGCTCGTGTCAGAGGCCGTGGACATAGCGGCGGAGTATTACGTGTCGATACTCGTGGACCGCAAGTCGAAATGCCCCATGATGATGCTCTCGCGCTCTGGAGGCATGGACATAGAGCAGGTGGCGCGCGAGACCCCGGAGAAGATAGAGAAGATCATCATCGACCCCACGATAGGCATGGCCGACTTCAAGGCCAACGAGGCGGCATGGAAGCTCTTCGACGACAAGGCGCAGGTGAGGCAGGCGGCCAAGATGTTCAAGGCCCTCTACAAGCTCTTCGTCGAGAAAGACGCGTCGCTCGTGGAGATAAACCCCCTCGTCTTGCTGAAGGACGGCACGCTTCGGGCCATCGACGCCAAGATGACGTTCGACAACAACGCCCTCTTCCGCCACGACGACGTGAAGGAGTGTTTTGAGCCCGACGAGGACGAGAAGAAGGAGCAGTGGGCCAAGGAGCACGGCTTCAGCTATGTCAACCTCGGGGGAAAGATAGGCTGCATGGTCAACGGAGCCGGACTCGCCATGGCCACCATGGACATGATAAAGCTCTATGGCGGTGAGCCTGCCAACTTCCTCGACATCGGCGGATCGTCGAACCCGGAGAAGATCGTGGAGGCCATGAAGCTCCTCATCTCCGACAAGCACGTCAACACCATACTCATCAACATCTTCGGAGGCATCACGCGTTGCGACGACGTGGCCAAGGGCTTGCTTGAGGCGCTGAAGGTGGTGGGCACCGACATCCCAATCGTGATCCGTCTCACGGGAACCAACGAGGCCGAGGGCCGCGAGATTCTCAAGGGCACCCACTTCAACGTGGCCACGTCGATGGCCGACGCCGGCCACAAGGCCGTGGAGATTTCCAACGCCAGGTGACGCGGATGAGAGGCACACATGCTACAAGGATATATTCAACGAAGCTAATTGATCAAGACAAATGAGCGTACTAATAGACAACAATACGAAGGTCATCGTCCAGGGCATTACCGGGCGTGACGGCAGTTTCCACGCTGCCAAGATGAAGGAGTATGGCACACAGGTGGTGGGCGGCACGTCGCCCGGCAAGGGCGGCCAGCAGGTCGACGGCATACCGGTGTTCAACACCGTGAAGGAGGCCGTGGCTGCCACGGGCGCCGACACGTCGATCATTTTCGTGCCGGCACCGTTTGCCAAGGATGCCATGCTCGAGGCCATAGACGGTGGCGTGAAGCTCGTGGTGTGCATCACCGAGGGCGTGCCCGTGCTCGACGCCGTGGAGGCGCAAAACTATGCCCGCGTGAAGGGCGTGAAGGTCATCGGCCCCAACTGCCCCGGCCTTATCTCCCCGGGCAAGTCGATGGTCGGCATCATGCCCACGGGCGTGTTCAAGCAGGGCCACACTGGCGTCATCTCGCGCAGCGGCACGCTGACCTATGAGGTGGTCTACGACCTCGTGGAGAGCGGACTCGGCATCTCCACGGCAGTGGGCGTGGGTGGCGACCCCGTGGTGGGCCTCTACTTCGAGGACTTGCTGCAGATGTTCCAAGACGATCCCGAGACTGACTCCATAGCCATGATTGGCGAGATAGGCGGCGACGCCGAGGAGCGTGCCGCGGAGTTTATCAAGGCCCACGTCACCAAGCCCGTGGCGGTGTTCATCTCCGGGCGCCAGGCTCCTCCGGGCAAGCAGATGGGCCATGCCGGCGCCATCATCTCCGGCGGCTCAGGCTCGGCAGAGGGCAAGATAAAGGCGCTGGAGGCCGCTGGCGTGCCCGTGGCCGACGAGACCCGCCTCTTGCCGGAACTGCTCAAGGCCCGGCTCTGACCATCGTGAAAACATGAGTGGCACATTGTGCCACCGATAGGGGGCGGCCACGCGTATGTCTGGAAGCCGTAGCTTTGCAGGGCCGGTCTTGTGCCGGCCCACAAACAATGTCCCAACCTTTGAAAAGAATCGTGCGGGTATTTATCGGTCGGACATTTTTTTGTGGATAATAATATTTTACAAATGGTCGTCTGAGAATCGATTTTTTTCAACCGGGCCGTCGCTTGGTCGAAAATAACGCGATTACGGGCAGTTCTGGTAAGCTATTGATTATCAAGGATTTGTGTTTATAACGGTTTTTCGGTGTCGCAAATTCGCTAAAATGGTGTTGCCGTTACGGTGTAACGGCAACAAAACATGGCCAAAAAGTCGCTGACGGTGCTGCAAAGGGGCACCTCGAAGCCGTTTTCCCGCTCTAAATGCACCAGTTGTCAAGTGTTAAATTTTGACAATAATATTTTACAATTCGACGTGGTAGCACGGTGCATGTCATAGATATGTTTTGAAATGTCATTTCAAAGCGAAGGGCAAAACAACCCCTTTTCATCAATTTTTCTTGCACGTTTACCATTTCCTTCCTACTTTTGCCGACGTAAGCTTACGACAAAAGAATGAATTTCAAAAACAAGGAAGAGGAACAACAAGAAAGCAGACAATGATGAACGATAACATGTCAACCAACATTTTTTACGGCTCCAACCATGACGACCTCCATTTTGACAGCAGTGAGTATGGCGACAGTTTGTATGGCGCTCCTGACCCTGTGGCTCTTGACGCTGCGGCTGTGGTGGCGCGACTGGTGAGGCTCCCGGCGGGCAGCGTGAGGTGGCGCGGCAGCAAGCGATGCCTGGTGGAACTCGTGGCTCGCGCGGCTGAGGCTCGCGTGCTAACCGATGGCCATGGCGGAGCTGCGACCCGCGTGGCGCTATGCCGCGACCTGTTTCGCGTGATGGGCATGGTGCCTCCACGCCGCGTGTCGTCGGTGGTCTACCGCATACGCAACAGGGTGACGCGGCAACCGCCATTGGCAGTCAGGGTGAGAGAGGCCCTCGGCGAGGCCGCCAAGACGCTGTGAGCCGGCCGGCTACTGCCTATTCACGATAAATGTAAACAACTTAGCAAAACAATTTCAAGAACATGGAAAACACTACAACGACAAACATCAACGATATCAACAACACCATAGAGGCTCTCGACAAGCTTGACCCTCGCACCACTTGGCTATCGCCCCATTTCCGCCTGATAGAGTTCACGCGGTCGGGCGTCGCCACCGACAAGGGCATCGACAACACCCCAGGCAAGGAGGAGGTGGACGCGCTGCGCGCGCTCTGCGAGAACATACTCGAACCCCTGCGCCATCGCTTCGGCGCCATATACATCTCCTCGGGCTATCGCTGCCGCCGGCTCAACAACGCCGTGGGCGGCGTGATGAACTCGCAGCACATGCGTGGCGAGGCCGCCGACATCTTGCTCTCCACCTTCGCCGACTGGCGCGACGCCGTGAGGTTCGTCAAGGGGCTCGACTTCGACCAGGTGCTCGTGGAGCCGCTCCACGACTCCAGGGCGCGATGGCTCCACGTGAGCTATACCACGCGCCATCGCAACCGCCACTTCCTGAGCGTGGGCGAGCGCGACATGGCGGTGCGAAAGCTGTGAGAAAAACACCGGGAAAAACTTGCCATTCTGAACTTTTTTTCTTATCTTTGCCATAATAATAACTTATATGAATGCATATCTGGTTGATTATCAACTGGATGTGCTTCAGGTAAGGACTTTTGGCGTCCAAGCTGGTCTCGTGATGCCCGTGTTCAGACAAGGAAAGCGAGAGTTGTTTTTATCGAACACGGATAACACGGATATCACGGATATAATAGTAAGCCATCAGTGGCGCTCGGAAAATGAGACATTTCCCATCTTTTTAGTTGCTGCATCCAAGCAAGTTTAGTATATTTGCGCGGCAAACCATATAAATCGCCCCACATATGACAGAACGATACATAAACCCCCATACCGATTTCGGTTTCAAGCGGCTCTTCGGTTCCGAGTTCAATAAGGAGCTGCTCGTGAGTTTCCTCAACGCCCTGTTCCACGGCGAGCAGACGGTGCGCGACATCACCTACCTCAACTCCGAGCACCTCGGCGACCGCTCCGACGCTCGCCGTGCCATCTTCGACGTGTATTGCACCAACGAGCGTGGCGAGAAGTTCATCGTGGAGATGCAGAACGTGTACCAGGAGTTCTTCAAGGACCGCACGATATATTATTCCACGTTTCCCATCCGCGAGCAGGCACAGCGTGGCGGCGACTGGGACTTCCACCTGAACTCTGTCTACACCATCGGCCTCTTGAACTTCAACTTTGCCGAGGGTGAAGAGAACGCCCGCCGCTGGCACCATGAGGTTAAGCTCATGGAGGTAGACACCCACGAGGTGTTCTACGACAAGCTGACTTACATATATGTAGAGATACCTAAGTTCAACAAAAGCGAGGACGAGCTTGTCACGATGTACGACAAGTGGATGTTCGTGCTGAAGAACCTCTCTCGCCTCATGTCCCGCCCTGCGGCCCTCCAGGAGCGCGTCTTCACTCGCCTGTTCGAGCAAGCCGAGATATCCAAGTTCAACCCCCAGGAGCTGAAGTCGTATGAGGACAGCGTTAACGCCTACCGCGACATCGTTAACGCCATAAAGACGGCGGAAAAGAAGAAATACGCAGAGGGCCGAGCAGAAGGCCGAGCAGAAGGCCGAGCAGAGGGACGTGCAGAAGGACGTGCCGAGGTAGCAAGGAAAATGCTCAGAAAAGGCATAGGCATAGATGTAATCTCTGAGATGACAGGCTTGTCAGCAGATGAAGTCGTAGCCTTGAAGGATTGAAACCCTGTAAAGCATGGCGTATATATGACAGAACGAAACAGCATATACACTTTCAAGACAGAGCTGTCCTTGAGCCGAAACGAGTTGATAGACAGGATTCTGCTGATAATATGCTTCCTGTATGAAATTGTATCACGGAACTACCGCGGAATTGAATTTTGACTTCGAGAAACTACTGTTCAAGGAAAACTACAACAATGGGTTGAATCCTTTATGATTGGGATAAAAACACGCCTAAGAATTAGTGGAAATTTAAGTGAGTGAAATAACGATATGGATGAGAATACAATAACCGTGACATCGCCTCTTCTTCCTAATCTTGACGACTTCACGGCGGAGCTGAAGAAGATTTGGGACAGCAAGTGGATAACCAATAATGGCAGTTACCACAAGCAGTTGGAGGCTGCTCTCGCCGAGTACTTGAAGGTACCATACGTGAGCCTCTTCACCAATGGCACTTTGCCTTTGATGACAGCTCTGCAGGCGCTCCGTATCACTGGCGAGGTGATAACGACACCTTATAGCTTCGTGGCAACCACGCATAGTATCTGGTGGAACGGTTGCAAGCCAGTGTTTGTTGACATTGACCCTGCTACAGGCGATATGGATCCAAACAAGATTGAGGCTGCCATTACGCCAAGGACAACGGCGATAATGCCTGTGCATGTCTATGGCAAACCATGCGACACAAAGGCAATTCAAGACATCGCCGACAAGTATGGTCTGAAAGTTATTTACGATGCAGCTCATGCCTTTGGAGTGGAAGTCCCAGCGGAAGAGTATGGCTTGGAGGCATACGATGGCAAGGGTTTGGCTGGCATCCTGAACGCTGGCGACATGAGCACGTTGAGCTTTCATGCCACCAAGGTGTATAATACCATTGAGGGCGGTGCCTTGATTACCCATGACGAGAAGACCAAGAAGCGTATCGACTACTTGAAGAACTTCGGTATCGCTGACGAGGTGACGGTGGTAGGTCCTGGTATCAACAGCAAGATGGATGAGATGCGTAGCGCCTACGGCTTACTGAACTTGAAGCAAGTGGATGCTGCAATTGAGGCCCGTCGGCAAGTCGCCATTAAATATCGTGAGGCGTTACGCAATGTGGAAGGAATATCTTTCTTCGATGATATGCCTGGTGTTAAGCACAACTATAGTTATTTCCCTATCTTTGTGGATGCAGAGAAGTACGGTATGACGCGTGACGAGCTTTACTTCAAGATGAAGGAGCGTAATGTGTGGGGACGCCGATATTTCTATCCGCTTATCAGTGACTTCTCTACATATCGTGGCTTGGAGAGTGCGGCACCAGAGAATCTTCCTAATGCCCATAAGATGGCAGATAGCGTCATCTGCTTGCCTATGCACCATTTGCTGAGCGACGAGGATGTGCAGAGAGTACTGGAATGTATTCTGAAATAGTTAATAATGAAGAAAATCTATGCCTTAGGGGTCGGGCATAATACCCCTGTTTTTATAGATTTAGCCTTAGATTGTGGTTATGAGATAGTTGGTTTATATCATTATAATGGTGATAGAACTGGCGAGGTTGATCATGGATATAAAATCTTGGGTTCATTTGATGACTTATTTTCAAGAAAGTCATTACAAGGGCAGAACTTTCTGTTGACAATGGGAGATAGTAAGATTCGTACTGAATTATCAAAAAAAATAATAGATAGAGGTGGATTTGTTCCTACGTTAATTCATCCGACTTCTATTATATCTAGATTTGCAAAGATTTCAGATGTAGGAGTCTATATTTCTGCTTTCTCTTTTGTTCAAGCGGATTCATCCGTTGGTGATAATACTGTCGTTCTTTCCCATGTGAACATATCGCATACTACTCATATCGGTAAAGGGTGCTTCCTTGCTGGGGGAAGCATTATCGGTGCTTATACGAATATGGAGGATGATGTCTTTATCGGACAAGGTGCTCTTAGCATTTCTGGCAAGGTGGCAACTATTGGACATGGCGCTTATGTTGGAGCACGAAGTTTATTGACAAAGAATGTTCCTCCAAATACTGTTGTGGCAGGTATTCCAGCTAAGGTGATAAAAAGTACATGCTGTTGATGGTAAAGTCTTAGTGTACTATTCATTGGTTGTAAAAGAGAATTTGAAAGAGCCTGTTCTTACAGGTCTTTGGGAGGTGAAGTTTTTAGTGAAGTAATTATATAAAGTAAATCGGAATAATAGTCATCATAGCGATACAGTACGTAATCAAAATGTTTCTGAACAGTTAATGTCTTACATACTTCATCATAAAGTGCAGTCACATTTTATGAGAGACTCCATTTTGCTAAGCTTTATTGCAGAAAAAGAAGACTATATAACCACTAAGAATAAACTACCAATCTTGTATTTTAGGTTATGAACATACTGAACTCAACTCTTGGCAGTTATTTGCCCTCTTTTTTTGTAATGGAAGTAGGATTCCCTTTTCCATCTACTATGGGCTATACTCAACCTATTGATGAAAAATGGATATCTATTTTTACGCATGAGTATATTCATTTCCTGCAAGACATATCTACTTATGTGGGTATCAACAATGCGTATGTTTATAGTGAACATATTCATGGGTTGGTTAGTAGTGTCTATTGCATTCCCCAAGGGCGTTTGCATATTCCTGTAAATATGCCTAACAATTATAGTAATGTAGATTTAAATCGATTTGTCAATACTGAAGGAATGGGAACATTGACAGTGTTCGATGAGTTCTTTCTTTCTAAAGTTAAAAAGAAATATAAGAAGGTTCCTTTTCAAAACAAATATGTCAATAGATTGACGCAAATTTTCCTTAAATCAGCAAAAGGTGATAAGGTTATCTTTGGGTCAAGAGCTATTATGGAGAGCATGGCTTACTTAATCGAAAGGGAGATTACACATGGTTTTATGGCTGCACCTGATTATCCTTATCATGCAGCAGAAATGGTTGTTGACTATCTTTTCCCAGAGTTTGGTAAGGATAAGTTACGTGTTATAGCTTTGTGTGATGCATGTCTGCAATTTTCAGAACCTGGTAAGATATTTGTACAGTCGTTAGAGATATTCAAGGAGCAAAATTTTGTTCCTCAAAATGCCAACTTAATCATTGATTACTTTTATTCTTGCCCATATGAGCAAATGGGAGTGTCAACTAAGATGATGGTTGGATTTATTTCTATGAGCATGATGGTTGGGGAAAGATTGAAACTATATCTGAAAGGTAAGGAGTTTAAGCCTTTTCATCGGGTTGTGCATAATTTACTTGGGTTTGGCATGAGGGAAAGGATCAATAATCGGTATTTCATGCTTGACATTGTTCGTAATGGTTACGTTTTGCATAATCCTTTGATGAATAGATATATCAAAAAGATTGGTACCCCCATTATAAAAGATTGTAATGAAGATTATTGGTTTGTTCCACCTATGGGTGTGAATACTTCCGATTATTGGATTGATTATTTTCCTGCAATCGAGCAAGTGTATAAATGTTTGGCTGAAGGTAGTACAATCTGTGAAATGATTCCTTGGTGCGAAAAATCTCCTCATGCTACAGTGGATGATCGTTGCTATATGGAGCCATGGGCGCATGTGAGTGATGTGCGTTTATGTCCTTATGCGATGCTGTGGAAGCATTGGAATCTTCAAGGGTATGTACCAACGGAGGCTTAACTTACAGTTTCAAAATATAAATTTTATGAGAATACTTCACTTTTCAGATTTCCATTTGGATGGAAACCATATTGCAGAGTCGAAAACTGTGCTTGATTATATGATAGGGGCATTGGCTGAAATCAGTAATGAGCACAAAATAGATTTAGTACTGTTTTCTGGCGATATGCTGGTTCAAGGAGGATTGGGCTTTAACCATGATTTGAAACAAGGGTTTGAAAAGTTTCATGAGGTAGTTATCACTCCTCTTATGACAGGTCTAGGATTACCTGAGTCTCGATTTATATTCACTCCTGGAAATCATGATATAGATCAAAACGCAGATAATAAACGTTTTGAAATGAATGTTGAATCTGAGGCTCAAACTTTGGATGGTATCGTAAAACTGGTGAAAGCGGAAGACATAGAGTCATTTACTCACCGTATAGATGACTTCAAATCTTTTGAAAATGAGTATTACTCTCATTTTACGGATTTAAGTTATAAGTATGGCAGATTCACTTCTACTTTTGAGATGGATATTGATGGAATATCTGTCGGTGTGGCTTCCTTGAATTCTGTTTGGAGATGTGGCAAGGATGATGCTCATAAAATAGCATTAGGTTTGAATCAGATAACAGAGCAATGTAAGCCTTTGGAAGGAAAGCAACTTCGTATTGCCTTGACTCACTATCCTATTTCTTTTTTGAAAGAAGTGGAACGTGATGATGTACGTCAAAAGTGTGCAGAAAACTTTGACTTGTTCTTTTGTGGTCATTCTCATAGAGGATATACAAATTTTCAAGCGCCTTATAAAAATGAGGTGTTCTTTGAGATAAATGCCTCTGGAACATTGGCTGGAAATGTTTATGAAGAACATGCAGGCTATAAAAATTCTTTCCAAATAATAGATTGTGAACCTGGTATTAAATATGTTGTTCAGACCTTTTGGCAACCTAATTACCAAAAGTTTAAATTAGACAGATGTGAATTTCCTGATGGTAAAAACGAAAAGTTTATTCCTGATGCAGCAGGTATCCTTAAAATTTACGAAGCCCAGCAATCTGAGTTAGACAATAAAAAGAAAGAATTACTAAAACTGAGCATAGAACCTTTTGAAAAATTGCAAGACTTTATGAATCGTCCTGGTAATGCTCTCATGGACAGCGCTTTTATTTCTTGTGATAGTATTGATAAAATCATGGATGAGTTATGCAATGGCTCTAGTAATTGTAGGTTGATGGCTCTTTCTGGGATGGGTAAGACTCGAATGGTTATTGAGACCTTCAAAAAGAAAGAAGGAGTGTTCTATTCGAATGCTTCGGATTGCTTGAGAGGTTTGATAAGTCTATTGAAAAATGTACATCCAAATGTCATCATTATTGACAATTGCAACTCAGCCCTCATGTATGAAGCAGAAAAAATCATGAATGAGGTTGGTTCGCCTGCTAAGTTGGTAACCATTTACAATGTGCTTACTCCTGAAGAAAAAGCGACCGGAGGAAAATTATATGAACTGGGCTATTCGTGTACAGAAGAAATTGTAGATAAGATGATCGAGGCATCCAATATACCTCAACACGAACAACAGATAGCACAAGCTATCAAAGATAGAAGTGGATGCATTCCCTATATGGCACTTCTTCTGATTAGGGCCTTTCAGGCAAAAGGAACTCTTGAACTTGAAAATCCCGACTTTGTTTTGAGTGCCATTTTAAAGGGAAATAATACCCTCAGCGAGCAAACCATGGATGCTCTTCGGGCAATTTCTCTTTTTGATCCATTGGGTAAGGATAATGGGGTTGGCGATGAGTATGAATATGTCACCCATTCATACATGATTCACCACATTAAACAACAACAAAGTGTAGTGGATACGGAATTCATGGATGTCGTCAGAGACTATGAAAATCGTCAATTGTTGGAGCATGAAGGTTCTTGTATCAGAGTTCGCCCTCGCCCGTTGGCAGAGTGGCTAACGGAGTCTTGGCTCGATAAGCATGGAAATTTGGCAGAAGTCATAGAAGATATATATAAGCAGGGTGATGAATTGAAAAGGCGTTTGTTTAGAGCTTTGAACAATCGAATCAAGCAAATGACTAATTCAAAGTTCGCTCCTCAAATCTTTAATGCCTTGAATAATCCACAAAACGGTTCTTTTCATGATGAGAGAATAGCCTTCTCAAAAGCTGGCTCACAGCTATTTCTCTCAATGGGTGTTGTGAGTCCAGTAATGGTTGCCAAGAATTTAAATTGTTTGTTGCAATCAAAAAGCATAAACTGGTTGCGTGAGGAATTGGATAGCGATGCTCGGCGAAATCTTGTTTGGGCATTGGAAAATATCTGCCGTAATGAGGCTGCTTTTGAAGATGCTGCTAAATGCTTAGCTAGATTAGCAATAGCTGAAAATGAAGATTTTGCTAATAATGCAACAGGACAGTTTGTTCAATTATTCCATCTATATTTGTCAGGTACAAAAGCAAATTTCAAGCAGAGAATATCTTTGATGCAAGAATTACGAACTGATGAAAGTTATTTACCTCTTATACTGCAAGCAATAGACAATGCATTCAATACAGGTCCTTTTCATAAGAGTAATACTTGTGGAATAGAAGATATGGATGATGACTATACTCCGAAAAGTCAAGATATAGATTTCTATTGGAGAGACTGCTCAATTATATTAAAGGGCATTTTGGAAGAAAAGAAAGATTTGCTTCCTAAAATTAAAAAGCTTTTTGAACATCATATAGGGGAACTTGCAAGAATAGGGGCTAAGAATGTCTTGTTTGATGTTTTGGAGTTTATAGGCGAGAAATGTCATTATGATTGGATAGAGGCAAGAAATGCTTTGGCTCAATATCTTGAACGATGGTTTGATAGGTCGGAAGAACAACGTATGGAATACCAAGCTATATTGGATAAATTTGCCCCAAAGAAATTCTATGATAAACTCACAGCTTTTATTAAGGACAATCATAGTAAAATAGGTGATAATTACTTGGAGTTTGCTAAGAAAATGGAAGAACGAATGATGCCTTTGGCACAGGAGTTTATAGATGAGAAAATTTATGAGCAGGAAGATTTTGTAAAGCTGCTTACGGACAAACAACTTTATAATAATTGGTTTATCAAGGATTTGGCAGCATTGTCAAAAGATTGTTCGACTATGGCTGAAATATTCACGGCCATGTCAAAAGCTGTTTTTGCATTTAAAAAGGAATATGCTGAGAATTTTATTCCCAATTATATATCTTTTATTGGAGACAATGAAGTCGTAAGAAAATTCATACAAAACATTGAGTCTGCAGGATATTGTAGGCTTTCTGCAAGTATCTTAGGTGTGCTTGATAAAACGGAACGTCCATATTTGGCACACGTGATGCAAGGTTATCATGACGGTCAATATGATGATGTTAGCATTTTACAATATCTAAGACGGTATTATTATCAATCAATAGATGATGTTTTTGCTATATTTGATGAATTAAAAGAAGGCGGTGTCAATGAAAAGGCAGTTGGCTACCCATTCTTGCTAGATCATACTTTTCTTATTAATAAAGAAGACATTAAGAAATTCAATCATATAGAGGAATATAAGGAAATTTTGCTGGCCTTTGATTTCAAAGATAGTTCGCGTTACCTCAATCAGCAAGTTGTTAGTCATGTGAGTGATTTGATTGAATTTACAGAAGACAAAGATTTAGTATTTCGTTTTCATCAGCGCATCATGCAGGTACTATCTTCTTTAGATTATATTGATAATCCATTTGATAACATATATTTCACATTACTTCCTAAATACCAAGATGTCATATTGGATGATTTGTTGATGCATTTAGGTTCGTCAAATATACTGTTAGCATATCACATGAGTCTCTTCCTCAATTTAGGTTCTGGTATGGGTTCGGGAAAAGGACCTTTGTTTCAATGCGATAATGATAAATTGAAAAAAGCATGTTACCAATATCCCGAATATTTGCCTGCTCGTTTAGCTCAGCTATGTCCTGTTTATGAGTTTTCTGCCGAAGGCCGGAAGAATAGCTTTAGTGATTTCTTTTTATGGCTTTGTGATAACTTTGGCGACCAACAGAGGATGCTTGATGAGTTCGGCTCAAACATGGGTACTTTCAGTTGGTGTGGCTTAGATGGATTTTCTGATTTCATAGCTCAGCAGATTCCTTGTATTAAGTCATTGCTGTCGCATAAAAATCCAACCGTTAGGAATTGGGCGGAAAAACGATTGGAATATGTCAAGAGTGAAGTGATTCGTGAGAAAGGAAATGAGGCTTATGAGAAGATGATTAGAGGGTAATGGGAAATATATCTCTTCTTGCAAGAAAGAATCTAAGTGACTTTTTGTTGCTTAGGAGCTAACAATGTTATTTATGATAGATAAGACTTTATGTCATCAGAATTAAAACAGAAAGCCACGCATGGTATTTTTTGGAGTTGTGTAGAGAGGTTTGGCAACCAAGGGGTATCTTTTTGCTTCTCCATATTCCTGGCGCGCATCCTGGCGCCAAAAGACTACGGTATCGTGGCGATGATAAACATCTTCACCGTCATAGCCCAAACATTCGTGGAGAGCGGATTTGCCAGTGCCATCATACGCAAGCCAGATCTCAATGAGTATGACAAGAGCACCGCGTTTATTTTCAACATGGTAGTTGGCGTAGCGTGTTATGCAATCCTTTTCATGGCCTCGCCATGGATAGCCGACTTCTACGACACGCCCATACTTTCGCCTATCATCAAGGTGACAAGCATCGGCATCGTCTACAATGCGTTGTGCAGCGTGCAGAGCGCACTGCTCTCCAAGCAGGTTGACTTCAAGACCTTGATGTATTGCTCGCTCTCCACGACTGTCATCTCTGGCATTGTGGGTGTGGTGCTGGCTTATATGGGCTATGGAGTGTGGGCTCTCGTGATGCAGGGCGTGCTGGGTGGCGCATTCAACTGCGTGGTGCTTTGGCTCGTGTCTGACTGGCGTCCGCGCACAGGCTTCTCTTGCGAGTCGTTCCGCTACCTCTTTGGCTATGGCTCCAAGATGCTCGCGTCTGGATTGCTCAACAACATATATAACAATGTATATCCTATCGTAATAGGAAAATTTTACTCACCAGCACAGTTGGGTTTTTTCACTCGTGCAAAGATTTACGCAGACTTGCCTTCCGCCAACATCACGAGCGTTCTTCAACGTGTCACTTTCCCACTGATGAGCATGATACAAGATGACGAGGAACGGCTTCGCATAGACTATCGTCGCATACTTCGTCTCTCCGCATACATCGTGTTCCCATTGATGATAGGCATGGCAGCCGTGGCGCGCCCGATGATAATAGTGATGATAACGGCCAAATGGGAGCCGTGTGTCGTCTACCTCCAAATTATCTGCGTGGCGATGATGTGGTATCCAATCCACGCTATCAACCTCAACCTGCTGCAGGTGAAAGGGCGTTCCGATCTCTTCTTCCGCCTCGAGGTCATAAAGAAAGTGATGCTGACCCTCGTGATGTGCGTCACCATACCTATTGGCGTGCTCGCCATGTGCTGGGGCATGATATTCACCTCCGTCGTTAGCTTGGTGATAAACACCTATTACACGGGCAAGCTCATACATGTTGGTTTTATACGCCAGATGCGTGACCTCACTCCAGTGCTTCTCGCTTCGTTTGCCATGGGTGGAATGGTTTCTGTGCTCACCCTCATCATCCCAAATCTATATCTCCAGCTTATAGTTGGAATCCCAGCCGGGGTGGCAATATATATTGGCATCAGTGTAGTATTTAAGTTCCCAGAGTTGAAGGAGGCGATAGGTATGGTAAGGAGAAAGTAAGCTCAAACAATATACGTATAATTGGAATAATACACGAAGATATGAAAAATAAAAACCAACTGATGGTCTCCATACAGTGTTTGGTATACAACCACGAACCTTATCTTAGGCAATGCCTTGATGGAATAGTGATGCAGAAGACAAATTTTAGGTTTGAGGCGATAGTCCATGATGATTGTTCCACTGATGGCTCGCGGAAGATTATCGAAGAATACGCCGACAAATACCCTGACATAATCAAGCCGATTTATGAGACAGAGAACCAATATTCAAAGAATGATGGATCGCTTAGAAGAATTGTTTACGCTCATTTAAAAGGCAAGTATATTGCGATATGTGAGGGCGATGACTATTGGATAGCCCCAAACAAGCTACAAATGCAGGTGGATGCATTAGAAACAAATCCAGATTGTTCATTTTGCTATACTGGATTTATTAATGTCAATGAAAATGGGCAAGAGATAGGGCGACCTAATTACGAGCATTTGATGGAAGTGTCGCACAGTGGCGATATCCTTATAGACTTGCTTGATGGAAATTTCGTAATGACTTGTACCACATGCTTTCGAAAAGATGTGATAATGAGTGAATTGAATGCGATAGTTCCTTGTAAATATGATTATAGCCTATTTCTTACGGCAAGTGTATTGGGAAGGGCATATTATATTCCATCAAAGACAGCTGCTTACCGTAAGACATCAACGGGTGCGATGGCAACTCAAAAAGATAAGGTCGGCGATATGTTCCTTCGCACCCAAATATACTTTTACAATGGCATAGCTGGTAGAAGACTGCTTGCTGACAAGCGCAGATTTACCCACAAAATGAAAATTTTGATTATTAAGGTCTGCTTGTATAATGATAGCAAATACCAAAAAGAATTCCGTCGTGTTCTTTGGAGAAACAAAAGCCTTTGGCCATACCTTCCATGGGCATGTTTAAAAAGAGTTATAGTTTCATTAATTTATAAGAACAAATCGGAGAATTGAGACTTGACTATTTATTTTGGAATTTTCTATCGTATGCAGAACAAAATCTACCCAAAGCACTGGATTGTTACCACTTATTGTTTGCTATTCATAATTCACGAAAGTATATGATACATACAAAGGCTCATTTGGCAGTGCGATCATCATACGATCATCATGATATTGCGAGACAATAAATTTTATGCTTCGCAAAGTTGCTAAATAAAGAATAAATTATTATTTTTGCAAATAATACCGTTTAATGATAAGATTTTGCTATGATGTTAGGAATTAATGCACCTAAGCCATTGGTTAAGGGCGAATTTGCGAAAGCTGTTCGCAAGGCTGTACGAGACTCTTTGGCTGCAAAAGGAAATGAACCTATATAAATAGCCTTGCATTTATAAATATTGCAACATTTGTTTAAACATAAATACATCTGATTTTGTCAGTTAAATGAATAAATATTACACGAATGATATTGACAATCAATGACTTGGGCGTTGTTAAACAATGCCAAATAGATTTGAACAAGAAATTTCTGCTTTTCTGTGGTAGAAATAGTACTGGGAAAACCTACGTCTCTTATGCTCTTCATGCATTTCTATATGATGAGAGTATGTTCGAGTTGGACTGTTATAAAGAAATCGTCAGGCAAATACGCGAGTCAGGATCGTTTAAGGTCACTAAGGATGATATACAAGCATGGTTTGACAAAAAGTGTAAATCTGTTGTAAGTCAATCTGGAAGTATCTTTGGCATTTCAGATGTTACAAAAAACAAGTTGTTTAAGAATTTTTCAATGTCTGTGGAGTTGTCCGATGAAGACTTTGCGCACATGTTGGAAACACCTTTTCAGACGATGATGAAGGAGCAGGGGGAGAACTATTGGAAGGTCACAAAACAATCGTTAAGCGATGCTATTCATATAGAAAGCAATGTTGAGAAGGATGCTTGGTTAAACAGTTCAATAAGGTTTGTCAGTCTGATGACTACAATCTTTCGCAAGTTTGCATTTGGCAATGCTGGCAATGCAAGGATGCTTACGGTTGAACGAAACAGTATATATACTTTCAAGACAGAGTTGTCCCTAAGCCGTAATGAATTGATAGATAGAATACAACAGCAAACAGACCATTCCGAGCTTGACATTATAGGCATGCTCAACTCTTCATCAAGAAGGTATCCTCTCGCGGTGCGTAACAGCTTGCGTGTAGCAAATGACTTGGAAAACGTGCAAAAGTTTGACAGTCAATATTCCCATATTGCAGACATGATAGAGTCCGAATTGTTGGATGGAGAAGTAAGCATGACAAAAAATGGGGATGTGGAATTCCATTCCAAGAGAATGTCCAAAACCAGTCGTCTCCCCTTTCATCTTTCCTCATCAATAGTGAAGACAATGGCAAGTCTCGTAATATATTTACGCCACATCGCCAATGTAGGCGACACGTTGATAGTTGATGAACCAGAGATGAACTTTCACCCTGATGTTCAAGTGCTTCTTGCGAGGATTTTCGCGATTATGTCATCGAGAGGGTTAAAGATAGTTGTAAGTACGCATAGTGATTACATTATACGTGAATTGAACAATTTGATAATGGCATCAGCTCTTCTTAAAAAGCACAAGTTTGACGCAGCCTCCAAGATGGGTTACGATGAAGGAATGTGTATCGACAGTAATGATATCTCTGTTCTGTATTTTGAGTATTCCGGCAAGAAGAGCGTTAAAGTGCGTCCTTTGTCTGTTGACATGGATGGGTTTGCGGTCGATTCTATTGATTCTACCATTTCCGACCAAAATGATCGCGCCAATGCTCTCTATGATGAGTTACATGACGAAGACGATAGATAGCATGGAAGAGTTTGAATTGTATTCTCGCATTATGTCGGACGACTTCAAGTGCAAAAACCAAACGGTTCTATACGAGAGAAAAAGCGGCCAAAGAGCTAGCATAGAAGGAAAGGGTATTGATAGGTACGAATTGTATCGCTTTGATGCAGAGGAAGGAAAAGATTTCTTGCCTTTTTTCAATAACAGGCATAATCATGGCGGAAAAGTCCCAGAGAGGCTTAGGGCTTTTTGCGACTACATTATCTTGGTGTCATGCAAAGGCAACCTGTACATAGTGTTAGTGGAAATGAAATCTGGAAAAGAAAATGCTTCGCAACAATTAGACGCTTCGCAAGTGTTTATGGAATATGTCAAGAATAGTGCTCTAAGAATAAAGGATGTCAATCATTATCATTCGTTTGACGTAGACAATATAAAGGAGAAGCAATTGTTGTTGAAAAAAAGACCCAAGGTGAAGAATCGTCCCACAACACAACCTGCGAAGAACACGGCCATTAATTGGGATGCTGTTCCAATAGTGTTAAGAGAAGAAAGGCTTCCTCTAAGGAAAATATGCCGCTGACAATAGTGTACAAAATAAGAATACCGTTTGTATCATGTCGAGACCAAGAATTATAGCGTTTTACTTGCCCCAATATTATCCTACCGACTTCAACGATAAGTGGTGGGAACCAGGATTTACAGAATGGACTAACGTAGCTAAGGCCAAGCCGTTGTTTCCAGGACATTATCAACCCAAGTTACCTGGCGAATTAGGCTTCTATGATTTACGTCTGCCTCAAACGCGTGAGCGACAGGCGGAACTGGCTAAAATTGCCGGGGTGGAGAGTTTCATGTATTGGCATTATTGGACAGATGGGAAAAAAGTTCTTAATGAGGTATTTGAGGAAGTGGTCAAATCTGGCAAGCCTGACATGGGATTCAGCCTTTGCTGGGCTAACCATAGTTGGACTAAGTGCGCATGGAATGGATATAAGAAAAGCACGCTTCTGCTGGAGCAGAAATATCCAGGAAGGGACGATCACGTTAAACATTTCTACGACTTGTTGCCAGCCTTCAAAGATAGGAGATATACAAGGGTAAACGGAAAACTACTTTTTGCCATATTCTCTCCTTATCAGTTCCCCAATGTCAATGGGTTTATTTCCTTATGGAACGAACTGGCAAAGAAAGAGGGTCTCAATGGCTTTTATTTCGTAGCGTTAAACAAAGATCAAAACAGAGCCTCTGAGATGATAAATCTTGGCTTTGACGCAGTGGCTGATGATTACATGGATGGTTTCCGCCAGCAATGTTACATGTATTCTGGTTTGCCTTTCCGCATCCTGCGGCGTTTCTTTGGTCTCGTCTTCGGAAACAACTATAAGGAATACTGTGATTATGTAGTCAGGCGGTTTAAGGTGGAAAAAATGAAACATCCATGCATTTACCCTAATTGGGATCATTCGGCCAGAAGTGGTAAGTTGGCTACAATGTTTAGAAATGCGGAGCCATCTGTTTGGGGAGTTTTTTGTAAGCGGATTTTCAAAGAATGTTCCACAAGAAATCCGCAGGAAAACCTTGTTTTCGTGAAGTCATGGAACGAATGGGGGGAAGGCAATTATCTTGAACCAGACAGGAAGTACAAGCGTGGATACATTAATAAGTTAAGGGAAGCCATTGACTCATATGAATAGATTTCACTACATTGATCTTGCGAAAGGCACACTTATATTGTGCCTTTTGGTGTCGCATTTTGGCATAGCCTTGGAGAAAAATAATGTAGGGACGCAGTTCTTTGCGCCAATATTATATTGGACGCCACTCTTCTCCACTTTTTTCATGCAATGTTTCTTTCTAATAACAGGATATTGCTCTAATTTTGATTTGTCGGCTGCTCGTTATTTTGAGAAGTTGTTTAAGCAGTTGTTGGTGCCTTATGTCTTTTTGGGCTTGTTGAACGGCTTGGCGAGCCATATACTTATGCCTCATTATTTTGATGGTTTCTTTACATGCTTTTGGTTTCTTAATGCACTTGTGATTTCAAAGACCATAGTGTGGGGATTAGGTAAAATCATGCATAAAGATAAAAATATTTTGGGCGTTTCTTTCAGAAATCGTTTTGTTGATTCTGTTCATTACATTTTTAAACATTTACCCATTAAGTGTGTTGATAGGAAAATATAAAAGATAATGGTATGGTAAATAGAATTTTTAATATTATTAATTTCATTTATTCCCTTTATTTCAATTTTCGTTACCTTCCTTTTAAACAAGCGGTTAACTTGCCTATTTGGATAACGACAAACTTTCGAGTTCATGGCTTGAAAAGAGGACAGCTCATTCTTTGTAAACCTATACACAGGAGTGTAGTGTTTGGGTGTTGGGGAAGTCTTGGATTGCAGCAGATGAAAGGTAAATTAATATTTTCCAAGAACTCTCATCTTATACTTCGAGGGCATACTGTTATTTCCCAAGGCTCTGTATTGAGAATGGACAATGGTGCATTTATAGAATTGGGTAATGATTTTTATTGCAATAAGAATTGTTATTTTAGAGCTTCACGAAATTTGTTTTTTGGCAATGATTGTCAGGTCGGATGGAATGTCCAGATTAATACTTCGGATGGGCATGGCATCTAGTAATACTACATAGTTATCTACAGATGGAATGTCCAGATTAATACTTCGGATGGGCATGCCATATTTCACGACGGTAAATCCCAAGTTTCGGATTTGCCTATTAATATTGGCAACCATGTATGGATAACCTCCAATACAATAATTACAAAAGGAGTTTCTATAGCTGATGGGTGTATTATAGCGCAGGGGGCGGTTGTCACTAAGTCTATAAATGAGCCTCGTGCTTTAGTGGGAGGGGTAATAGCAAAAGTGATTTTGCAGAATATAGAATGGAAAAGATAGCTTGAAACTATAAAATTCGCAAAGATATGAAACCAAGAATCATAGCATTGTATTTGCCTCAATTCCATCCTTGCGAGGAGAATAATCAGTGGTGGGGCAAGGGCTTTACCGAATGGACAAATGTCGGTAAGGCTAAACCTTTGTTTAAGGGACATGATCAACCTCGTGTTCCCGCAGACTTAGGTTATTACGATTTGCGTTTGCCTGTTGTGAGGCAGCAGCAAGTTGAATTGGCGAAACGGGGGGGGTAAACTCTTTTGTTATTGGCACTATTGGTTCGGCAACGGTAAAAGGTTGCTTGCTGACGTATTTGATGAAGTGCTTGCTTCTGGAAAGCCAGATTTTCCATTTTGCCTGGCGTGGGCAAATCATTCGTGGTATGCTAAAGTTTGGGACAAGGATGCAAAGGATAAGCTCCTTATAGAGCAAACATATCCAGGAATAGATGATGCCTGGAAGCATTTTGAGTTCTTGCTAAAAGCATTCCGTGACAAGAGGTATGTGCAGGTTGATGGTTGTCCATTCTTGCACATATTCGATGCGGAATCGTTGCCGGAGTCATATATCAAGTGGTTTAAAGAGTGGACAAAGGAAGCAGGGTTCAAAGGGTTATATCTTGTAGCGAATAGCTATGATGTAACGAAGGGTGCCACTTACTTTAAGAAGAAAGGTTACGATGCCGTAGTATATGGCCGCATGTCATCCTTGTGGGATCGAGAGTACGCCCACATGAATGGCGTGGAAAAATCTTTGCACGAGCAGAACGCAGGATAAAACAGGCTGTTACAGGACGTCCGCGCGGTGCCCGAGACTATGCCCATGATTATTACATCGGAAGAAAGACGACTTGATGTTATTCCTGAAATAGTGCCGCAATGGGATCATAGTCCACGAAGTGGTGACAAGGCTGCGACTATCTATTACAATAGCGAGCCTAAATATTTCTACAAGCATGTTAAAGAAGCGTTAGATGCGATAAAAGACAAACCAGAAGAATATCAACTGATAATGTTGAAATCGTGGAACGAGTGGGGCGAGGGCAACTATATGGAGCCAGACCTTACCCATGGATGCGGTTATATCGACGCTCTAAGGCAGGCTCTGGAAGAGTGTAGGTAGCATAGTCTTTTCAGTTGTATTCTTCATAATAGCAATGAATACAACTGAAAAGACCATGAAACTAAAGATTGTATATGACGTAATAAGTACAGAAGAAGACAACTATTTTGAGCAGGCTTGGGTTTCCATGTTTTCGCTTAAGCATTATAATAAGAATGCTTACATTGTATTGCTGACAGACGAGTCAACTTTAATGACAATCAATAACACTTATCGCGAAAAGGCGAAAAGTCTAATTGATGACATTGTTGTGGTTCCTTTTGACAAGCATTATTCCAATAAAGAAAAGTCCCGATGGATTAAGACTTCAATGCGCCATTTGGTAAAAGGTGATTTCCTGTTCATAGACGCGGATACTATCATCGCAGGTACATTGGAAGAATCATATTTCGATAGTTTCCGGAATTTTATAGGGGCAGTTCAAGATTATAACTGCAGCAGTCAAATTGTTTGCCATTCCGCGATATTCAAAATAATGTATGTCGATAGGTTGAAAAGCATCTACGGTGTTGACTATAAACAAGATACTGATGTCTATAATAGTGGGGTGCTTTTCGTCAGAGATGTACCAGAAGCTTATGAATTGTTTGATGCATGGCACAGAAATTGGCTTATAGCAAACGGTAAAGGCGTGTGTTTAGACCAGCTGCCTTTAGTTAAGACTTGTCAAGAAATGGGCAATCCTATACGAAGCATGTCTGGAATCTATAATTGTCAAGTAAAGTTTAGCATTCAATACTTCCATAAAGCCATCATCTTGCATACATTCTCTCATCAACAAGACTCATCGTTGTCTCCAATTCTTGGACCTTATCTTTACGAAGAAATTAAACGTCAGCGAGATTTGAGCGACAATATAAAAAACATTGTTTTGAATGCCAAAGATACATTTGTATCGCCTTGTTTCTTGGTTGGCAAGGAGTGGGTTGACATAAGTTTTATGCCAATTTATATATTGTTGAAACAATTGTATTTCTCTATGAACCAATTGGATAAACGTATTTTGTCTTTTCTCAATTTTGGTTCGCGGGCAATCATGTTGCTTTTACGTAAAATGCATGGATGATTTATGAAACTGTTCAGTATAATAATACCTGTTTACAATGCTGAGGCATATTTGGAGGAATGTGTAAGCTCTTGCTATAGACAGGACTTTGCCGAGGCTGATTTTGAAATTCTCCTTATCAATGACGGTAGCACTGATGACTCCTTGGCTGTGATGAATGCCTTGGCTCTCAAACACGATAATATAGTATGTGTTTCCCAGACTAATAAGGGACAAGGATGTGCCAGAAATAGGGCTATCATGATGGCTCAAGGCAAGTATTTGTTCTTTTGTGATTCCGACGATAAATTCATTGATCACTCGTTGTCCAAGATAATAAAGTTGATGGAGGAATACTCGTTGGAAATATGTGTCTCTATAGCCAAAGAGTATGATTCCGAAGGCAATGCAAGGTTAGGATCGCTGCAGCCCATGACACATTATAAAATCTTTGATGGTATTTCTGCTATATTGAATGGCGTTTACCTTGATTCTGTTTGGAATAAGTGTTATTTGAGGTCTTTTATTGTGAACAATCATTTTACCTTTGATGAGACAATAGTACATGAAGATTCATTGTTTAATGCAGAGGTGTTTCCTTTGGTAAAAAGAATGATGTTTACTGACATATGCACTTATCAGTATAATTGGAACGATAGCTCAACCGATCGCAGTCGTAGTATAAAGAAAATCATGCGTGGCTTGAGAAGTGATATAGTTATAGCTAAGAGGTTAAGATTGATTCCTCAAGATGTAGATGCAATTTGTGACACTCGATTAACTGACAACTATAAAAGGCGAAGCAATTCCATTATGGTAAGCTTGTTTCTTGGAATACTGTTACGGAAAGACTTGTCAGTCACAGATAAGCAAGAGCTTCGGCAGATGGCTAAAGATGAAAATCTTTTTCCATTCAAGGGGAAATGTCTTTCTTGGAAGGCGACCTTGGTAAGCAAGATGTTGAATATTCTATACAATAGATGACCTTTGAATCCCTTGCGCCGAAAGATGGGACTTTGCGCGGAGCGGTTGTCGCATCGCTTTGCCTTGCCAACGATAGTGGGGCAGTGGCGAAGCCTGTTGGGAGACATCGCTGCCGGGCGGTGATAAAAAACGTTGGGCAAAGCGTGGGTTTCTTGGGCGTTTTTTTTCGTGAATTGTCGTGGAATAATCTTGAAATTATTTTGTGGATAACAAGAAAAAGACTATTTTAGCGGCAAGTTTTTGAAACATATAAAGGAGATAGGACCATGCTTACTACAAATGCAGTCGCGCAAAACTCAATAGTCCAAATTTGGGATCAAATAAAGAATTGGAGTAGGGAAGACCGTAGTAGTCTTGCCAGGCTGATAGAGAAATCCTTGGATGATGAAAGTTCAAGCGATGAGACAACTAAGTCGTTTATTAATAAATTTGCTATTGACTTCTAATGTTGTTTATTATATTCAAGCAGGCAACAAGATTACGATAATGGCTGTGGTGCACGACCGACAATCTCCAAAGACTATTTCAGAGATGATTTATCGATTTATAGAGCATCATTTATGACTAACCATTTTTTCATACTATGAAAATAGCACTGATATCCATACCTATGCCCACCTTCAACAACCGTGGGGCGGCATCCGCCTTGCCTTACCATTTCATCAAGGGTGCGGGCAAGGACGCGCGGTTTGAGGTGTGGACTTACAATAGCAATCATATACCACCATCCGACGTGGCGGAGACGGAACGCGCTCTCGGCGTGAAGATCCACATCTTGCGCCAGCCTTGGTGGATGGCCTGGATGTTCAGGCTCCACGTGGCCGTGCTGCGCATGCTGCTGCGCTATCCTTATCTTCGCTATCTACGCCTTCATGCCAAGGTGCGGGCGGCGATACGGGCTTTCGCTCCCGACAAGTTGTGGATTTACGGAGAGGAGATAGCCCATTTTGCCGACTTCTTCCCAGATGTGCCGGCTGTAGCTACCATGCCCGACTGCGAGTCGTTGTACTATCACCGCTTGCTTGGCAAGGACTTCGCCACGAGGTCTTTGCCTCAGATATTGCGCTACGCCTGGGCTTTCTGGCAGTATCGAGGCATGGAGCGCGCCATGCGCCACAGCCATGCCATGTTCCATTTCGTGGGCCGACAAGACACCGCGTTTTTCCGGGAGATATGCCCAGAGGCCAACGCCGTGTTCCTGCCTCATCCTTTATACGCCCATCGCGACAAGACCATTAGCTTCCACCAACCAAAGGTGCGGTTGCTCTTCACCGGGCGCTACGACCTTTACTGCCGTCGTGGCAGCGATAGGCTCTTACTGGCCATGTTGACCGATGAATACTTGAAGTCGGCCTTCGAGGTCACTTTTCTCGGCAAAGGCTGGGAGACATGGGCCGACAGGCTTTGCAAGGCAGGGTGGACATGCCAACACATAGCCTTCGCGCCCGACTATATAGAGGAACTGCAGAGGCACGACGTACAGGTCAACGCCATCGACGTGGGCACTGGCACCAAAGGCAAGGTGCTCGACGCCATAGCCAACGGACTGTTGGAGATGGGTTCTCCTTTCGCGCTTGAGAACATAGACGTGACAGATGGTGACAGTTGCGTGCTTTTCCACGATGCCGATGAGGCCGTGGCAAGGTTGCGCGACATAGCGGCAAACGTGTCGCGCTATGAGGCCATGGCGGCCAAGGGGCGGAGCCGGGTGCTGGCCACCCATGACAGCGCGGCATGCGCGCGGTCTCTATTTTGGCCAAATGGCACGCCTGAGGCTAATGTTTAATATCAACAAGACAACAATACATCTTTTTTATGTGGCTTTATCTCATACTTTTCGCCATACCGCTCATCGCGTTCAAGACTTCCGGTGACGGAAGAAGCAAGGTCTTCCTTATTGGTTATTTGGCTTTGATAGCCCTTTTCGTGGGCATGAGCGACATGTTTGGCGGCTACGACCGCTACATCTATGGCGAGGCTTTCGATAGCATTGCCGACGTCACCACCAGTGGGCAAGCCTATGGTGACAGAGGCGTGTTCAACTATTTCCCAGGTGAGTCGGGCTATATATGGCTCAACATCATCATATCGTGGTTCACGGCCAATCGCTACATCTTCATCCTCGTGCTGACGCTGCTCATCTATGTCCTGCTCTATCAGTCGCTGCGCGACTATTGCGTCAACTACCCCTATGCTCTCATGCTTTTCATGGCCTTGTGGTTCTATTTCTCGTTCACCTACCTGCGACAGGTGCTTGGCGCCACTGTGGCATGGCTCAGCATACGCTACATACTCAAACGGCAGTTGTGGAAGTTTCTCTTGGTTTGGTTCGTTGCGTCCACGTTGCACAAGTCGGCCTTGGTGTTCCTTCCCATATATTTCGTGCCGATAAGGAAATATTCGGTCAAGACGATATTAGCGGTCATGGGCGTGGCTCTCGTCATGGGCATCTCGCCAATACCTAATGCCATATTCCATGCTTACGGCGACGCCAACAGCATGATAGCCAAGAATGCCCAATACAATGCTTCGGGCGGTTTCCGCGTCGATTATCTGCTTGAGGCGGCGTTCTTCCTATATTTCATCATCAAAAGCTATGCGAGCATACCCAACCGTCGCGTAAACATACTCATGCTCAACATGGCTCTCGTGTTTTGCGCCATAATTCTTTTCTTCATCCGCTCTGAGAATGGCGGTCGCCTGAGCTGGTACTACATAATAGGCATCATATCCACCATTACCTACATTTGCACGCAGGGCGACCGCAGGCAGGTGTTCGGGCCCATGATGATTGCGGTGTCGCTGCTGCTCTATGTGCGTGTGTACATGGCCTGGCAAACGCCACCGCTGACGAATCTCTATCCCTACAAGACATTCTTGAGCGACGGAGTGCGCGACAACGACTACTCTTGGCGATATTATGAGTATGACCACATGTATGATTTCAACAAGCTATATCGGGAACCGTTAAGGTTCAAGACAGATTTTAACATCGGCAACACCAATGTGCACAAGCAACAACAAACAGAAGAGTGACAACCTGCGGCAGTCGGGCATCGAACTGTTGCGCATAGTGGCCATAGTCATGGTCTTGGTGTGCCATGCCAACGCGAGGGTGCTCGGGTTGCCATCAAGGGCCGAAGTGTTTTCAGTCCCGGCTCCTTCGATAGCCCGGATGCTTTTCGGTGCAATGGCAGTGTATGGTGTCAACATCTTCGTGATGATTTCCGGTTGGTTTGGCATACATGCCAAGCCTAAAGGCCTGGCAAAGCTGCTCTTCGAGGTGTTATTCCTGTTGTGGGGCATCTATGCTGTCTTTCTTCTTACGGGCAACGCTACGTTCAACATGCATGACATTAAGGTGTGCCTCGCCTTGACTGATGAGTACTGGTTCGTGATGGCCTACGTGGGGCTTTACATTTTCTCGCCTGTGCTCAACGCATTCGTGGAAAAGGCTTCCAAACGAGAGCTTCAGTTGCTGCTGGTCGGTTTTTATGTTTTCCAGTGCTACTATTGTTGGACGTTTGGGACGCTGGACTATTTTAGTGGTTACAGCATCGCTTTCTTTTTTGGCCTCTATCTCACAGCACGCTATTTTCGGCTTTATCCTGTCCGCATTTTGTCGCGGCATGGTGGGTTGGTGTATGTGGCAAGCCTTGCTGTCGTGACGACGGTAAGCGTGGTGGCATTGGTCTTGGTGGGCAATTGGGCTCGCATGCTGCGCTACGACAACCCGTTGGTGATCGTTGGTGCCATTGGATTGCTCAATGCTTTCTCCCATCTGCGCTTCCATAGCCGTTTGGTCAACAGTCTTGCCACGGCTTGCTTCGCCGTCTACATCATCCATTTCGATCCCTTGATGTTCCGTTATTTTGCCATGGCGGTTAAGTCCATCTACAATTCCACGTCAGGCCTCGTCACGGTGGCTGCAATCTCCATGTTTCTCGTGGCCGTGTTCTTGGCATGTTGGCTGATAGACAGGGTAAGGCTATGCGCCTCGCGCTTCGTGTTTCGCTGAAAAATTAATAGATGATTCTTGGTTCTTTTATTTGCTTCTTATGTAGATGATTTGTCTCAGTCTATTTTGAGTTCAATTTAATACAAGAAGATTCGGATAACAATAAATTTGTGGATTGTGCCATTGCCTTCTGTTAATGTACTATTATAAGGAATATTATATCTATCATGACAATGAAACACCCTTTTATCACAATACTCACCCCTACTTACAACCGTGCTTCGCTGCTGCCGAGGCTGTTTGACAGTTTGCTGCGCCAGACCAACAAGGATTTCGAGTGGATTGTGGTGGACGACGGGTCAACCGACGACACACGAGAGGTGGTGGCAAACCTTAAAGAAAAGTGTGGCGGAGCCTTTCCCATGGGCTATGTCTACAAGGCGAACGGCGGCAAGCACATGGCAATAAACATTGGCGCGGAGCGTGCGCGTGGCGAGCTGCTCTTCATTGCCGACAGCGATGACCTGCTCACCGACGACGCCCTGGAGACCGTGGCAAACTCATGGCACGACATTTCTGATGACAAGTCGTTTGCCGGCATTGCCGGTCTCGACATCACCATGGACACTCGTGAGGTGATAGGCTCTGGATTGCCTCAAGAGCATATAGACTGCAATGCTATCGACATTCGCTATCGCCATCACGTCACGGGCGACATGAAGGAGGTGTTCCGCACTGAGGTGTTGCGAGAGTTCCAGTTCCCTGAATTCGCTGGCGAGCGTTTCTGCCCCGAGCAGCTTGTGTGGTTTCGCATGGCGCGGCGATACAGGCTGCGATACATCAACAAGCCTATATACATTGCCGACTACCAGCCCGACGGCATCACGGCAGGCATCACGAGGGCGAGGATGCGCAACCCGAGCGCGTCAATGCTTACCTATGCCGAGCTCACCGAGTGTCCCGTGCCGTTCTTGGTGAAGGTGAAGGCCGCCATCAACTTCTGGCGGTTCTGGCATTGTCGCACGGCCACGTCAGTGGTGCCGCGTGTGGCCCTGCGTTGGCATTGGCTCCGCCCCTTGGGCTGGATGATGCATGTGCGCGATGGCAATGCATTACGCAAATAAAATGCACTAACCATTGTAAATCATCGGTCGAACATTATTCGTGGGCCGGCACAAGACCGGTCCCTGCAAAGCATAAACAAAAAAGATGAAAATACTGCAAGTGATAACCTCGCTGCTCACGGGTGGCGCCGAGACCTTGGTGGTGAACCTCGTGTCGCGGTTTCGCGCCATGGGCGATGAGGTCGACGTGTGCTTGTTCAATGGAGTGGAGACACCGCTCATGGAGCGGCTGCGCCGCGAGAATCCAGGCATAAGGATATGGAAACTTGGCAAGGGCTTCTACAACCCCTTGTATGTGGTAAAGCTTGTGCGCATAATGCGCCGCTACGACATTGTGCACACCCACAACTCCTCGCCACAGCTCTTCGTGGCCTTGGCCTCAGTGTTATGCTCTGTCGAGCTCTGCTCGACAGAGCATAACACTTCCAACCGCAAACGCGGTTGGAAGTGGTATGCCCCCGTCGAGAGCTGGATGTATGGCCGCTACGACCACGTGATATGCATCTCGAAGGTGGCCGAGGACAAGCTTCGAGAGTATATGGGCGGTGAGTGGATGGACAGGCGGTCGAGTCGCTATGGCCGCATATTGACCATCGAGAACGGTGTTGACGTGAACGCCTTCCACGACGCCGAGCCACTGCCCGATGCCGTGACGGGGCGACAAAAAGATGACTTCGTAGTGACCATGGTGGCAGGTTTCCGTGATGCCAAGGACCAGGACACGCTCGTCAGGGCCATGACCATGCTGCCCGATTGCCACAAGTTGTGGCTTGTGGGTCGCGGCGTGCGCATGGACGAGGTGAAGGCGTTGGCCGAGAAGCTTGGCGTGGCCTCTCGCGTGCGCTTTTGGGGCTTGCGCACCGATGTGCCTCGTGTGCTGAAGAGCACCGACGTGGTGTGCATGGCGAGTCATTGGGAGGGCCTCTCGCTGTCCAACATCGAGGGCATGAGCGTTGGCAAGCCTTTCATGGCATCCGACGTTAACGGCTTGCGCGAGGTGACCAAGGGCTGGGGCGTGCTCTTCCCCGAGAGCGATGCCAGGGCCGTGGCCGATGAGCTGACGCGCCTCCACGACGACCGCGCCTATTACGATGCCGTGGCCGACAAGTGTTGGCAGCGCGCCCGCCAGTTCGACATAGCCAATACCGCAGAGCGTTACCAGGCGGTGTACACGTCAATGCGGTGACATTTGCGGACATGGTGGCATTGCAGCAACCATATAAAACATGAGAAACAAGAAGAAGATATTAAGGGCCGTCACGTCGGCGCAGTCGCTGGCCTTCTGCCGCGACGTGATGGTGAAGATGAGGGCGATGGGCTACGACATGGTGGCCGTGACGTCGCCTGGTCCGGAACTCGACAGCCTGCGCCATGACGACGGGTTCCACTGCGTGGCGGTGCCCATGCACCGCCGCATATCGCCCGTGGCCGACCTGGTGTCGCTCGTGAGGCTCGTCATCGTCATGGCCAAGGAACGCCCGTGGGTGGTCCACTCCATGACGCCCAAGGCCGGACTGCTGTGCATGATAGCGGCGTGGCTGACCGGGGTGCCGGTGCGCGTGCATACCTTCACCGGACTGGTGTGGCCCACGGCCACTGGCCTGAAGCGTCGGCTGCTGATGATGACCGACCGCATAACCTGCGCCTGCGCCACCCACGTCATACCAGAGGGCAAGGGCGTGATGCACGACCTCCAGCATGGCGGCATCACCAGCAAGCCCATGCGCGTGCTCGGGCATGGCAACGTGAAGGGTGTGGACATTGAGCGGTTTGACCCGTCGCGCCTTGGCGCGCAAGCGGCCTCTGGCGCGTTCTCCTTTCTCTTCGTGGGCCGTATCGTGGGCGAAAAGGGCATAAACGAGCTTGTGGAGGCTTTCGCGCGGTTGCATGAGGAACAGCCAGCCACAAGGCTCGTGTTGGTGGGCAACTATGAGACCGAGCTTGACCCCTTGAGCCAAGGCACGCGTCGGATCATCGATGCCATGGACGCGATAGAGACGCCTGGACCAAAGCGCGGCGACGACTTGGTGAGCGCCTATGCCGAGGCCGACTGCTTCGTCATGCCGTCGTATCGCGAGGGATTCCCCAATGTGGTGCTTGAGGCCGGGGCCATGGGCCTGCCATCGGTGGTGACCGACATCAACGGTTCTCGCGAGATAGTGGAAAACGGCAAAAACGGTCTCGTGGTGCCGCCACGAGACGCTGCCGCCCTCTACGACGCCATGAAACTGATGGCCACCGACAACGAGGCGCGACAGCGCATGGCTCGTGAGGCGCGTCCCATGATAGTCTCGCGCTTCGAGCGTGGCTACGTGCAGCGGTGCCAGATAGAGTTCTACAAGGAAGTGATGGGGTGAAAAAAGGCACCATGATGAACCGCCTGCTCAATGAGGTGGGCTTCGGCATCGGTTTGGTGCAATCGCATTGCCGTTACGGTGTAACGGCGACGGCATTTGGCTATTATCGCAACAAAAACGGGTCAAAATGCCGCCGACGGTGTTGCGAAGAGGCTGAAGGCTACCCTTTTCCCGCTCTAAATGCACCGGTTTCCAAGTGTTAAATTTCGGCAATAATATTTTACAATTGTGCCAGTTCGTCTGATGCGTTTGCATGAAGGACATGCCAGGGCCGGCATCCCACCCCTATGCATTACGCAAGCAATTTCATTGAAAAGAATTTGCGGATGTCGCGGATTTGGCGTAATTTTGCGAGTGAAGCCAGGTCTATATAAATAATATTAGAATAACTATGGTAGCAGACAAAATAGAATATATAATAATGCTTATCAAACTGTTTGCTAAACACTTAAGGGATAACGACATCCATAATATCATGGACTACAACGACAAGGTTATCTATCCCGACAAGATTCGGGTCAACCTGTATTATCTCAGCCACTATTCTTTCTTCAAGGACCTGGAGATGATCGTCTGCACCGTATTGGGACGGAAGATGATGTACGGAGGAGAGTGGATATAATACGAATAACGAGAATAAAACAAATCAAGAATATGGAAAGAAGAGACAAACGCGTCATATTGTGCCTCGCCCACATGTCGGGCAACGAGATGAAATACGTGAAAGAGGCTTTCGACACCAACTGGGTGGTGCCCCTTGGTCCCAATGTCAACGCCTTTGAGCAGGAACTGGGACGCTTCGCCGTCTCGCCTTGCCAGGCGGAATGGGAAGAGAAGATAGGGAATGAGCCTTATCCGCTGTGTATCCAGGCCCACGAGAGCGACCCCGACAAGTTGTGGCCAGACGCCCTCGACAGGTCTTGCCTTACAGGCAAGCAAGTCGTGGCCTTGGCTTCGGGCACCTCTGCCGTGCACCTTGCCCTCGTGGCCCTCGGCGTGGGTCCCGACGACGAGGTGCTGTGCCAGAGCTTCACGTTCTGCGCGTCGTCGCATCCGGTGCGCTACCTCGGTGCCACTCCCGTGTTTGTCGACTCTGAGCCGGAGACGTGGAACATGGACCCAGAACTGCTCGAAGAGGCCATCCGCGACCGTCTTTGCAGGACGGGGCGCCTGCCGAAGGCCATCATCGTGGTCTACCTCTATGGCATGCCGGCGAAGATAGCCGAGATCAAGGCCGTGGCCGACAAGTATGGCATTCCTCTCGTGGAAGACGCCGCCGAGGGACTGGGCTCGCGCTATCGCGGACAGGTGTGCGGCACGTTTGGCGAGTTTGGCGTGCTCTCGTTCAACGGCAACAAGATGATAACCACGTCGGGCGGTGGAGCGCTCGTATGTCCCGACGCGGCCACGCGAGACCGCGTGATGTTCTACGCCACACAGGCACGCGAGGGCTACCCCTACTATCAGCACGAGCACATAGGCTACAACTATCGTCTGTCCAACGTGTGCGCCGGCATAGGCCGCGGACAGCTCACCGTGTTGCGTGAGCACGTGGCTTGGCATAGGCACATTGCCCATCGCTACGCCGAGGCGTTCCGGGGCATGGAGGGCTTCACCTTCCACGAGGAGACGGGCGCTGACAGCCGAAGCAACTATTGGCTCAACACCGTGGTGATAGCACCTGAGGTGAGGATAAAGAATCAAGACCAGGCTTACAAGGCTACCGTGAAAGGTGCCGTGGGCGGGGCCGCCGGAGTGATTCATCAGGCGAGTCAGGCACGCACCGACTGTGAGCCAAACGACAACGTTGAGGCTCTGCGCCTTTGGCTCGACGCCTGCAACGTGGAGTCGCGACCATTGTGGAAGCCCATGCACCGCCAGCCGGTTTACACCGATTCGCCGGCTTATGTCAACGGCGTGAGCGAGGGCCTGTTCAAGACCGGCCTGTGCCTGCCGTCGGGCCCATTGGTCACCGACGACGACGTCGACTTCATCATCGACGCCATTCGCGAGGCGGTGGACAAAGGATGAGCTTGTTTCAGACA
>OASE01000031.1_pt1 | contig 47999 bp, 32 predicted proteins | sample 1494851 | NCBI WGS metagenome assembly OASE01 (sample SAMEA3360680, study PRJEB22359) | human gut metagenome | biome: ENVO:urban biome; feature: ENVO:human-associated habitat; material: ENVO:feces | place: Bangladesh | collected 2011 | reverse complement strand
ACATCTGCGGATGGGCCATCGAGAAGATGTCTAAGAGTATGTTCAACGTGGTGAACCCAGATATGATTGTCGAGAAGTATGGTGCTGATACCTTGCGTCTCTACGAGATGTTCTTGGGTCCTGTGGAGGCAAGCAAGCCTTGGGATACCAACGGTATCGACGGTTGCCACCGTTTCCTGAAGAAGTTCTGGAGCTTGTTCTGGGACAACCGCACCGACAACTACCTCGTCGACGACGCCGAGCCATCACAAGACAGCCTGAAGAGCGTGCACAAGCTCATCAAGAAGGTGACGCAAGACATCGAAGCTTTCTCATACAACACGTCTATCTCGGCATTCATGATTTGCGTCAACGAGCTTGGACAACAGAAATGCCACAACAGCAAGCTTCTGTCCGACGTGGTGGTGCTCATCGCACCTTTCGCCCCGCATATCGCCGAAGAGCTTTGGCACCAACTCGGCAATACCACGACCGTGTGCGACGCCAAGTGGCCTGAGTGGGACGAGAAGTATCTCGTGGAGAACGAGATGCAGATGACCGTCAGCTTCAACGGCAAGGCCCGTTTCCAAAAGACTTTCGCGGCAGATGCCGACAAGGACACCATCGAGAAAGAGACACTCGCCGATGACAGGTGTGCCAAATACACCGACGGCAAGAAGATTGTCAAGGTCATCGTGGTGCCAAAGAGAATAATAAACATCGTGGTGAAGTAAAGATTTACTGGCGACGATGGGCTGAATTGTTTAATAGATTAATCATTAAGCAAAATGACAATAAACCAACGTGTAATATTCAACGAGACAAAAGACTATGCGGGCATAACCTTTGGCGTATGCCTCTATGCCTTCGCCTTCACCCTTTTTCTGCTTCCATATGAGATAGTGACAGGAGGGGTGACCGGTCTGTCGGCTGTCATCTATTACGCCACTGGTTTCCCCATCCAAGACACGTATCTCCTCATCAATATAGCATTGCTGGTGGTGGGCCTTAAAGTGTTGGGAGTGAAGTTCCTCATGAAGACCATCTACGCCATAGCGGTGCTGTATTTCATGCTGTGGTTCGCCCAATGGCTTATGCCCACTGATGCCAATGGGCACTATATCAAGATATTAGGAGAGAGCCAAGACTTCATGTCGCTGCTCATAGGCTGTATGCTGACAGGCTCGGCGCTTGCCATCGTCTTCCTGAGCGACGGCTCCACGGGCGGTACCGACATCATAGCGGCATCCATAAACAAGCACTACAACTTCTCGCTTGGACAAGTGTTGCTTGCCATCGACTTGTGCATCATCGGAAGTTGCATGTTCTTCCCGCAGTTTGGCGACACCATAAGCAGGGTCCACAAGGTGATGTTCGGCCTGTGCACGATGGTCGTGGAAAACTTCATGCTCGACCACGTGATGAACGTGCGCCGCGAGTCGGTGCAATTCATGATCTTCTCAAAGAAGAGCCAGGAAATAGCCGATGCCATAGGCACACAACTCGATCGCGGTGTTACCATCCTCGACGGTCATGGCTGGTACACGGGTCAGGAAATGAAGGTGCTTTGCATACTCGCGCGCAAACGTGAGAGCACGCCAATATTCCGCATCATAAAGATGATTGACCCCAACGCCTTCGTGTCGCAAAGCTCGGTAATAGGTGTATACGGTGAAGGATTCGACCACGTGAAGGTGAAAGTGCCAAGGAATAAACAAGGTAAAACAAACGAAAGGATAATAAATGAAAATAGTATTCGCGACCAACAACCCGCACAAGCTCCAGGAGATACGGGAGATTCTCGGTCCAACATTTGAGATTGTCTCACTTGCCGACATAGGGTGCCATGAGGACATTCCTGAGACTGGCAACTCTCTGGAGGCCAACGCGCACCAAAAGGCCGAATATATATTCGACAAGTATCACATAGACTGTTTCGCCGACGACACGGGGCTTGAGGTTGACGCTCTCGACGGTGAGCCAGGGGTTCACTCGGCACGCTACGCCGAAGGCACCGACCACGACAGCGAGGCCAACATGCGGAAGTTGCTCGGCAAGCTCGGTGACAACGCAAACCGCAAGGCTCGGTTCCGCACCGTCATCTCGCTCATACAGATGGAAGGCGGCAACCCCGTATGCTCACGCGAATATCGATTCGAGGGCACCGTGGAAGGCCGAATAGCCCACGAGAAGCATGGCAACGAGGGCTTCGGCTACGACCCTATCTTTATCCCCGACGGCTACGACAAGAGCTTCGCCGAACTCGGAGAAGAGGTGAAAAACAAGATAAGCCACAGGGCCAAGGCAGTGAAGAAGCTCGCCGAATGGCTCTTGAGCGAGTAGACACAGGCTGTCTTGTAAACATGGAAGAAACAAGACTATAATAAAAACAAGGAGCCCAATGAAAATCACTCATTGGGCTTCTGTCTGAAAGAAAGCGAAACTGTGTTGACAGCAATTATCTTAAATACAATCCCTTTGCCTTAAATCGCTGTCGCTTTAGAGAATATTACTGTGCTACTGATGGGGTTGACGTTGTGGTGTCGGCAGGAGTCTCTGGAGTGGCAGGAGTCTCAACTGGTGTCTGCTTCTCCACTGTGGTGTCGGCAGGCTGTGTGGGTGCCACGGTGTCAATGGGTGCCACGGTTGACAGACTTGACTGATTGTTGTCATTTGCGAAGACGTTGCTCACTGAGACCATTACCAATGCTGCGATAGCCGCGAAAACTAACTTTTTCATAATCGTTGAATTTTAATTTGTTTGTATTATCTTTTTTATCTGAACCGCCTTACCTTGCATTTAGCTTGTCAGCGTGTTCACTATCTAATATCACAATCAGCGTGCCAAAAATAGATATTTTTATATAAGTAGTTGATAATCAATCATCACGGCGTGCCATGCCAAAAAACAAGCATTGTGGAAAGTGTGGAATCAGTGTGGAATATTTCCCCAAAAGGGTGTGGAATCACAATGTGTCAATGTGTGGAACAAGGGAAATGATTTTGCGAAATTTATTGTTTTACGTAAAACCATTGCAATAAAAGACTTATAAAAGCAGTTATCAAATAAAAAAGACATCTATGATAACAAGAAAAATACTCCTGTGCATGATAGCTCTTATGGCATTTGCCATGGAAACGCATGCGCAGTGGAAAGCATACCTTAGCTACTATGAACCCAAGGAGATAGAGCAGACTCCCGATGGCATGCTCTATGTCCTCGCCTCCGGCGGACTGTTCAGCTACTCCACACAAGACCAGGAGGTGAGAACATACGACAAGACCACACTGCTCTCCGACTGCCAAATATCACATATAGCATGGTGCAAATCAGCCAAAAAGCTCGTCATCGCGTATGACGACTACAACATCGACTTGCTTTCGCAAAATGACGACGTGGTGAACATGCCAGCATACATGAACACGTCCATGACTGTGGATAAAACCATCAACAGTGTGGATATCCATGGAAACGACGCTTATATCTCCACCAATTTCGGGATAGTGAGGCTCAACGTGGCCAATGCCTCGTTTTCCGATACCTACCAACTCGGCTTCCGCGTGGACTATTGCTACATTGACAACCAATATATCTATGCCGCAAGCTCCACGAAAGGCCTTTACCGCGCTAAACTTGCGTCAAACCTCCTTAATCCAGGCCAATGGACGCGCGTGGGCAACTTCACCGCGCGCACAAAGACAATGGACGCCGACCTGCTCGCCATTGTGAACAAGGTGAAACCCGAAGGGCCAAAATATAACAACTTCGGGTTCTTAAAGATACACAAGGGAAGGCTGTCCAGCTGCGATGGAGGTTTTGATTTAATAAATGACAGACTCTACCCAGGTGCAATCCAAGTATTAAATAATACGACATGGACAATTTATCAAGACGACATTACAAAATCCACAGGCATTAATTACCAAGATGTCATGAGCCTTGATATAGACCCACGCGATGAAAATCATGTCATGGCAGGGGCAAAAAGTGGTGTCTACGAATTTAGGAACGGCAAATTCATAAAACTTTGGAACGATGCCAACTCACCCATCGAGAGTTTCAATAAGCAAAGTCGTGACTACGAAATGATGTTAAGCGTTATGTTTGATTCTGATGGTAATTTATGGGCATTAAACAGTCAGGCACCAACACAATCAATAATAGAATACACTAAAGACGGGCAATGGGTCTCGCATAAGCATGACGAGCTTATGAAGCTTAAATATCTTTTTCCAGAGCCACAAAGCCTTGGATTTATGCAAGGCTTGATGACAGACAGCCGTGGACTGATATGGTTTGTCAATAATCACTGGACCGTGCCCTCGTTCTATGCCTATCAGACTGGGACAAATACGCTCAACAGCTATCAAGGGCCTTTTGTCAATGAGGATGGTACTTCGGTGAATATCACCTCTTGTCAATGTGTTACAGAGGATAAAGGCAACAACATGTGGATTGGCACTCCAGTGGGACCATTTATGATTGAAAGCAGTCAGTTGGGAGAAGCTAATCCTATCCTCACGCAGGTGAAGGTGCCACGCAACGATGGTACTAACTTCGCCGACTATTTGCTCTCAGGAGTAAACATCAAGAGCATCGTCGTCGACAAGAACAATCGTAAGTGGTTCGGTACCAACGGCAATGGCTTATATCTGATTGCTGCTGACAACATCACGACGTTGGCTCACTTCACCAAAGCCAACAGTAAGCTGCTGTCTGACAATATTCTCTCTTTGGCGATCAATGACGCTACGGGCGAACTCTTCATCGGCACGGATCAGGGACTGTGCTCTTACACCGGCAACATCAGCGATTCCAGCAATGGCATGACCAAGGACAATGTCTGGGCTTACCCCAATCCCGTGAAGCCCGACTATACCGGTGCCATCACCATCACCGGACTGGAGAATGGAGCCAGCGTGAAGATCGTCACGAGCAACGGCGTGCTGGTCAACGAGGGCACTGCCAGCAATGGAGAATATAAATGGTATGGCATCAACAGAGACGGCAAGCGTGTGGCCAGCGGCGTCTATATGGTGGAAGTGGCAACGAGCGCAGGTGAGAAAGGAGTGGTATGCAAAATAGCTATTGTAAGATAAGTATTGCTTTCTTCTTCTTCCTTTTAGCGATATTGCTGTTTGTCGGCTATACGCCTACAAACGACGGTGACGGATACATAGAGTATGCGCTGATGTCGCTAAAAGACGGGCAACCCTATCCTACGCATTCCTCTATTATGGGTCAGCCTTTTATTTGGAACATCGGACAAATCAATCTGATCGCTCTCTCGCTATGGCTGACACACAGTATCGTGCCCGTGCTGGTGCTGATGTGTGCCCTGAAGGCTGTTTCTGCTTACGTCATTGCGCGCATTGCGGAACTGCTTTTCAACCACCGCGCAGGACTCATTGCCATCCTGCTCTATATCGTTTATCCCAACAACTGGGGGCAGAGTACCATGCTGCTCTCTGAGATTCCCTCTGTAGCACTCGCCCTTACCGCCTTGTATCTCACGTTGAAATACAACAGCGCAAAGGCATGGATGGCGGCAGGCCTCTTGTTTGCCGTCGCCACATGGATACGTCCCATCTCTCCTATTTACATCGGTTCCGCTCTTCTTTATCATCTTATTTTCAACCGCAAACTGATTCTCAGACGCTATGCTTGCGTCGTGGGCAGCTATGCGGCCTTGCTCATTGTCTTCGGCACCTCGTGCTATTTGCGCACAGGCTATTTCCTTACGCAGCCCACCACCTTATGGTTTAACTTTGCTGCCAACACTTATGAGAAGAGCACAAAGGTGGAATACAATCAGCCCGTTTACCCAAAAGGCACAGCACGCTACATTGCTAACCGTGAGAAACTTACGGCTCTGCAATGTCGCGACATCTGGAGACAGCGATCTCTGCAATGGCTCGGCAACCACAAAATTGCTTATCTGAAGAAAGTGCCCGGGCGGATTTTCTGGATGTATTACGAAGACATCGACAACATAGCGGCATTCTTGACGGACAAGCAACATGCCGGGGACAACTATGTCACGTTGCCGGTGGCTTCAATAGTGCATCAGATCAATAGCCTCTCGCCGATTCAGTATTTTGCGCTTGTCAATGAAATCTATTATCTCATCATCGTTCTGATGGCTGTCACGGCGACAGCGCAGTTGCTCCGCAAGCGGGAATATCGCAGTGCTTTCCTGCCTCTGTTCATCGTTGTCGCCGGTTCTTTGGCCTTAGTGCTGGTTTCTCATGGTGAGACCCGCTTCAAGGCTCCTTTCATGCCTTTCCTGTTTATGTTGGCGGCAAGTGTGGAACTACATTTATGCCGTTTGTTGAGGGGCCAGGAATTTCTTGGACACCACCTTCCAAAGAGCAATTCTTAGTTGATCGATCAGTATGGAACCAGCGTATATCGCGATGATGAATAATGCTGTAAGTCCTGCAAAGAGCATACCGTCATAGTGTAGATAGAAATATTTGATAACAGTATGATATATCTCTGAATTGAAATATGGAAAGCAGTGCACAAGAAATACAGCAAAGCTCGATGCTGCAATCCAGTTGACAATCTTACTCTTCAAGCGTACGTGATAGAAGAACAATACGATCAGTACGGCCAGGGAAATGGTAAAAAGTGACGAGAACTTGTATATAGTATCGGCAATCATTTGCAAATGGAAGTAATAGCCGCAAAATACTATTACAGCTGCAAGACAATTGATGACAATGAATATAAGTGTAATCTGCTTTTTTGTGAGTGACTTAAGTCCGTCAGCATATAAATGGATGTAACGGGCCAAAAGATACAGAATGCAGAAAGACATAGGACTCCTGCCTTCAAGAAAGCCTTGCTCATTCGGGCTCAGCCACCCATACATGCTTTGAAGAGCCAACGCACAGCAAATCGTAATCAGATATTGGCGTTGACTGGCACTTTTGATAAAGGCATTGAGAACCGGTGAAAACAGATAGAGTGACAAATAGATAGGTATAAACCAATAGTCATCGGTGACAATTAAATGACACAGAAAACGCCAGGAAAAGTGGACGTTGGCATCGAATATGAGGAATAGAATGTAGGAAAGAATGGAGTAGAAGAAAACTTGAAATAAGAATTCTGTCAGCCGTTGCACTCTTGGGTGAATGCCATACCATCCTGAAAGAATAATGAATACATCTACACAAGTAAATGTAGCATTTGTCATCCAAATCTTGAGATATGCGCTAATAGGGCTGGAGTAGATCGATAGTTGATCTGTTGGAAAATCAAAACTAATAAAATCTACATGAAATGTGATAACAAGGAGCATGGCTGTTATTCTGAGCAGCTCCATATTGGAATCTCTTTCTTTTGCCGGCATAAATACTTTTCTCTGTAAAGATGCTGCAAAGATACTAAAAAGAATATGAAAACTTATTTTTGTTTGTGATAAGTGTTTGCTGCTACTCTTATTTTATCTCTTGGTCGATGTGGTGCCATTGTCAGTTCTTGAACCCATCAACGTATCATTCCGTTTTCTTTCTCTTCCCTATGATGATGCTCTTGAGAAGGCGAATCCGCCAGGCAGACGGGTAGCAAACGATAGTCGTATGTAGTATTTTCGTGACAAAACAAAGATAACCAAAAGGGCTGATACCTCGTGAGAAGTGTCAGCCCTAATTTGTTTTGTTTGAAAAAGTTTTACCGGACAGTTCCCTTTGCCAAAATGGCAAACAAGTTGAGATAATAACAAAGATGATATTTGAACTTTGTTATATAGAAGCAATATATATAAACATCAAGGATTAAACACTGAAAAGCAACTCAAACGCATTTTCAAGATACATAACACTGGCATCCTATGTACGCCCAGGATATATAAAGACCGACATACTTCATCTTGTCTGCAATCTCACCGCATTCTACTGCACATGGAATGGTGAAGTATGGTTTCTTTTCCCTTATACCATGCTCTGCCTACGCAATATCAAAAAATCGCGAATAGGGTCACAGCTTTCCTTGCTCGCCAAGGTAGCTGTCCTTGAACCCAAGGAAATAGAGTATGCCGTCTATTCCCATCGTGTTGATGCTCTGCTTGGCGTTTGCCACCACGCGAGGCTTGGCGTGGAAGGCTATGCCCAGTCCGGCCTCCCCAATCATCGGCAGGTCGTTGGCGCCATCACCCACGGCTATGGTCTGGGCAAGGTTCACCCTTTCCACCTGCGCTATGAGCTTCAGAAGCTCCGCCTTGCGTTGCCCGTCCACTATATCGCCGACATAGCGGCCCGTCAACTTGCCGTCGTCGCCAATCTCCAACTCGTTGGCGTAAACGTAGTCGATGCCGTATTTCTTCCGCAAGTATTCACCGAAATAGGTGAATCCTCCGCTCAGGATGGCAATCTTGTATCCGCAAGTCTTCAGCACGCTCATCAGCCTGTCTGTGCCTTCCGTGATGGGCATGTTTTCGGCTATGTCTTTCATCACGCTCGCGTCGAGACCCTTCAACAGCGCCACGCGCTCCTTGAAGCTCTCCTTGAAGTCTATCTCCCCATGCATGGCGCGCGCCGTTATCTCACTCACCTTGTCGCCGACCCCGGCGCACTTTGCCAGTTCATCTATGCACTCGGTCTGTATGAGCGTGGAATCCATGTCGAAACAAATCAGTCTCCTCATCCTGCGATACATGTCGTCATGCTGGAACGAGAAGTCCACGGCCATCTCCTGCGACATGTTCATCAGCTCCTTCTGCATGGCCGCCGTGTCGGCCGGATTGCCTCGCAGCGAGAACTCTATGCATGCCCTCACGTTACGCTCCGGATGCTTGATGCTCATCCTGCCCGTGAGACGCAATATGGAGTCGATGTTCAAGCCTTGCTCGGCTATTATCTTCGTGGTGGCCTCTATCTGGCGCGCCGAGAGCGAACGGCCTATAAGGGTGAGTATGTAGCGGTTCTTGCCCTGATGGTTCACCCAGCTCTCATACTCATCGTCGCTGATGGGGGAGAAATCTATGTTCACGCCCAGCTCCGTGGCCTTGAACAGCAATTCCTTCATCACTTGCCACGAGTGCATGCCGTCGAGACGCATGAGAATGCCGAGCGACAAGGTGGAATGGATGTCCGCCTGGCCAATGTCGAGCACTTGTGCGCCATATTTAGCCAAGATGGCCATGACAGACACCGTGAGACCGGGCCTGTCCTGACCTGTTATGCTTATTAATATCTGTTCTTCCTTTTCTGCTGTTTTGTCCATTTGCTGAATATTGTTACCGTGGCAATATGCTTGTTATTTGCAAAGTTAGTTATTTTTGGCGGAAACGTTCATGTTTCCTTACCCACATTTCAAATGTGTAATCTACATGAATGTGGAAAACAAGCTATCTCTTCATGTAATATCTTGAAAGACAGCACACTCTGAAGACATTATACAGAAAGAGGCTGGGATTGTCGCCCATAAGCCTGCGCCTTACCGCAACGTTTGTCAACCGAGTTATCCACACTGTTATCCACAATAGATGATGGCGTCGCAGGCGGTCCACAAGGTGGAGTAGGGCGGAATAGCCTTCCAGCTCTTTCCTGTAAGCGTAGAGCGTGCGCATGGCCTCTTCGGTCTTTTCCAGGAAACGCGCGTTGCTCTCGAACCTCACGAACAACAATGGGTTGTCGATGTGCAAGACGCTTACGTTGTTGTCGGCCAAGCCTTTGCCGAAGAGCGTGTCCTCATAGCCGTAGGTCTTTATCTCCTCACGGAAAGGGTTGTCTGTCACCACATGCCTTTCAGCCATGAAGTTGCCTGAATGGAAATTCGCGTATGGTCGCTCATTGCTCTTGCTGACAGAATAGCCTCGCTCCGCCTTCATCTCGTTTCTGCACCTCAGGCTCGACAAGTCGACACTGCCTTTCGCCACCTTCAAGCTGCCTACCACGACATCGGCCAGGCCCATGTTCCTGGCGTAAGTGTCGATAAAGCCCTCAGAGGGCATCATTCCTGCGTCTATATATAATAATGTGTCGAACCGTGCCTCACGCGCGAGAAAGTTTCTTATGGCCGCCCTGCCGACGTTCTCGCGCCGCTTGACAAGCCTGCAACCGCCAATCGAGCTTATCTCGTCGTTCAAGGCATCGTAAGGCGAGGGTGAGCCGTCGTCCGCCACCACTATTTCCCATTGCATCTCCAAGCCCTGGCATTGGCGCCGCAATGCCAAAGCCTGTGCCACGCATGAGTCTTTGTATACGGGTATAAGAATAGACAGTCCTTGCATGGATGCAAAGTTAACCATTTTCCACAACCTTATTATTATTATCTATTCTATTTTAAAATTTAAAAGAAAAATAATAGTATGATGATAGCCTGTTGATATGTTGATACTTTATTGCCGGAATATTTGCGTCTTAAATTATTAACCGTGTAGCAATGATTATCTACATGCGGGTGTAATATGAAAAGTCTTGCTGATAGGCCATTACGTTGTTTTCCACAAAATGGTGGAAATGTTGATAAGTATAAGTTGAATAACTTTTGCTTGTGATAAACTGTTGAAAATGCCTTGAAAAGGTTTTTACAACCATGTTGATATCCCCACGGATTGGGCTTAAACAATAAGGCTGTGGAAATCGCAATCGTTTTCCACAGCCTTATCCACAGTGTTATCCACTGTTTTTATTTCATAAGTTGTTCTCTATTTTCTGTATTATGTCGGATGGCTCTATTTGTCTTAGGCAGGCGTAATCTCCCCTTAGGCATGGCTTGTTGCCGAAGATGGAGCATGGCCGGCAAGGCAGGGTCACCTGCACGGCGTTTTCCTCTTTTTGGTTCCATCCCATGAATCCGGCGTAGGGATGCGTGGCTCCCCACACGCTCACCACCGTGGTGCCTACAAGCGAGGCAAGGTGCATGTTGGCCGAGTCCATGCTCACCATCACGTCGAGGTTGCTCATGAGTATGAGTTCCTCGCGCAGGCCGTGTAGCAGTCCTGGCACCACCGTGCAGCATTTATGCCTTTCCGCCACGTCTTTCAACAGTTCGGCCTCGCGGCTTCCGCCACCGAAGAGGAAGAAGCGTGCCGAGGGATGCCTGTCGACGATGCCGTCGACTACCATCTCCATTTTGTCGAGAGGGTAAGCCTTACCCTCATGTGCCGCGAAAGGCGCTATGCCTATCCATTGCTGGAAGTCTTTTTTCTCGCCTATCTCCGCGGGCAGCAATCTCAACGGGCCCTTGGAAGTGAATACCGACTTGAAGTCGATGCTCTTTATTGGATAGCCCAACCTGGCGAACACGTCTTTATAGTTGTCGAACGCCGTCGGTATGGGCTTCATCACCTTGTCTTTCACGGCGGTGAGCTGTTTCCTTAGGTCGCGGTGCTTGTCGAGATGCGCCACGTTGTTTTGGCTGAGGTTGAATCTCATCCTCAAGTAGCTAGACCTCAACACGTTGTGCAAGTCGGCTATCGCCGTGAATTGCTTTGCCACCAATCTCCTGTAAAGTGAGTTCAGCCCTCTTATGCCCTTGTATTCCTCTTTTATGTCGGCCTCCATGAAGCTGACATTAGGCGCGAGGTCCTCGAACAGAGGTCTGGCGAAGGGTTGCGAGAGCATTGTTATCCGCAGGTTGGGATATTCCTTGGCGAGGGCATACACCACGGGCACCGTCATGGCCACGTCGCCCATGGCGGAGAAGCGCATTATGAGTATATGGTCGGTCTTCACTTCTTTTGGTAGAGTATGGGATTGGTGCTCGGGTCGTTGTACATCTTCATTTGCCTATACACCTTCATGTATTTCTTTCCCTCCTTGATGTCGTCGAGCAACTGGTCGATGGCGAGCGACAGGTCTTTCTGCTGCTCCAACAGCACGTTGAGCTTTCCGTTGCACAGCTCACGGTGCTGCTGAGTGGCGTCCTGGCGATTGGCCTGCTCCCTCATGTGGTAAATCTTCAGCGCGAGTATGGACAGCCTGTCCACAGCCCAGGCGGGGCTTTCGGTGTTCAGGCGCGCATCTGGCCTTGGCGTGACGTCGGAGAAATGCTGCCTGAACCACGAGTCGATTTGCTCCACGAGGTCAGTGCGATCCTGGTTGGAGCGGTCTATGCGGTGCTTGAGCTGCATGCCCTCTTGCGGGTCGATGTGCGGGTCACGGAGGATGTCCTCCATATGCCATTGCACGCTATCAATCCAACATTTCAGGTACAGGCGGTTCTCTATCGTGTCGTGCCCGTAAGGGTTGCTGATAGGGGTGTCAATGTTGTTTTTCACGTGGTAATCCTCAATGGCTTTATTGAAGATTTCGTTACATTTCTGGGTAAATGACATACTTGAATTAATTGTCTTTGGATTTCTGCAAAATTAATAACTTATTTCGAACTATACAACCTTTTCACAGATTAAATTAGTGGGTCAATGGTGATATATATCAATCGAAAAGGCAACATAAATGCACAATATACTATCTATTGCGCATTATTACTTCATTTTTTCAACGTTTTATTTGCGTAATTGCCAAAAAGTTAGTTACTTTGCAAAAGTTTTTGAGAAAAAATGTTTTGAATTTTCATTTATTAATTAATAAAATAAAAAGACTACAATTATGTCAGAAATTGAATCAAAGGTTAAGGCAATCATCGTAGATAAGCTTGGTGTTGACGAGGCAGACGTTAAGCCTGAGGCAAGTTTCACCAACGATCTTGGCGCAGACTCTCTCGACACTGTCGAGCTCATCATGGAGTTTGAGAAGGAGTTTGGCATCTCTATCCCTGACGACAAGGCTGAGACTATCCAGACTGTCCAGGATGCCATCAACTACATCAACGAGAACGCTAAATAATTAAGTTTGGCGTCATACACAGCGTTTAATGATTGCCATTAAACGCTTTTTTTGTATTAACGAAAGTTTATCAAATGGAATTGAACAGAGTAGTAGTAACAGGACTTGGCGCTCTCACTCCGCTTGGCAACAGTGTCGAGGAGACATGGAAAAACATCCTTGAAGGCAAGAGCGGCGCGGCTCCTATTACGCTTTTTGACCCTTCCAAGTTCAGAACTCAGTTCGCTTGTGAAGTTAAGGGATTTAAGGCAGCCGATTACATCGACCGCAAGGATGCCCGCAAGATGGACCGTTGCACCCAACTTGGCGTCGCGGCGGCTGTTCAGGCTGTGGCCGACTCAAAGATTGACCTGGACACAGTTGACAAGAACCGCGTTGGCGTTGTCTATGGCATTGGCATCGGCGGCATACAGACTTTCCAGGAGGAGGTGATGTACTATGGCCAGCATTTGGCTGATGGCCCTAAGTTCAGCCCGTTCTTTATCCCCAAAATGATTTCCGACATCACGGCAGGCCAGATCAGTATCCATTTCGGGTTCCATGGTCCTAACTATGTGACGACAAGCGCTTGCGCATCTTCTTCCCATGCCCTTGCCGACGCATTCAACCTGTTGCGTCTTGGAAAGGCGGATATCATCTTGGCTGGAGGCGCTGAGGCGGCTATCACGGAGTGTGGACTTGGTGGTTTCTGCTCCATGAAAGCCTTGTCAGCGCGCAACGACGATCCTGAGCACGCCAGCCGCCCATTCAGCGGCAGCCGCGACGGTTTCGTCATGGGCGAGGGCTCTGCTTGCCTCATTCTCGAGACTCTGGAGCATGCCAAGAAGCGTGGAGCGCACATCTACGCTGAGATGGCGGGCGAGGGAATGAGCGCCGACGCTTACCACATCACGGCTTCGCACCCTGAGGGACTCGGTGCTAAGCTCGTCATGCAGGAGGCTTTGAAAGACGCCGGACTGTCAACATCCGACATCGACTACATCAACGTGCACGGCACGTCGACCCACGTGGGCGACTTGTCGGAGGCAAAGGCCATCAAGGACCTCTTCGGAGACGACGCTTACAAGCTGAACATCTCTTCCACGAAGTCGATGACGGGCCACATGCTCGGTGCTGCCGGTGCTGCTGAGGCCATGTTCAGCGTGCTGAGCGTGGTCAACGACGTGGTGCCTCCTACAATCAACCATGAGGAAGGCGACGACGACCCGGAGCTCGACTATAAGCTGAACTTCACGTTCAACAAGCCACAGAAGCGCGAGGTGCGTGCCGCACTTTCCAACACGTTTGGTTTTGGCGGACACAACGCTTGTGTCATCTTCAAGAAATTTGCTGAATAACTTTTTATGTTAGTCAACATAATAGATCGCATAAAGCTCCCTTTCCGGAAGGAGAAGGAGCTTTATGCTTCGTTGTATTCAATCATAGGCGTATATCCTCACAACATTTCTTATTACAAGATAGCGCTGATGCACAAGAGCGTCAGGCATCGCAACAATAAGGGTAAGCCTGTCAACAACGAGCGACTGGAATTTCTTGGCGACGCGGTGCTCGATTGCGCCGTGGGCGACATCGTGTTCCGCCATTTCCCCGGAAAGCGTGAGGGATTCCTCACCAACACGCGCTCGAAACTCGTGCAGCGGGAAACGCTCAACAAGTTGGCAAAGGAAATGGGTATATGCAACCTCATTCTCTCCAGCAGCCGCTCCAACACCCACAACAGCTATCTCGGGGGCAACGCCTTCGAGGCTCTCGTAGGGGCGTTATACCTTGACAGGGGCTACGACGCTTGCATGACGTTCATCAAGAAGCGCATCTTGTCTAACATGATAAACATAGACAAGGTGGCTTACAAGGAGGTGAACTTCAAGTCGAAGCTCATCGAGTGGACGCAGAAAAACAAGGTGCAGCTCGACTTCAAGCTCCTGAGCAGTGGCAAAGACAATGACGGCAACCCCATTTTCAGCTATCAGATATTGCTTGAGGGCGTTGAGGGTTGCAAGGGCGACGGCTTCTCAAAGAAGGAGAGCCAGCAAAAGGCTTCGAAAGACACACTGGAGCGTCTGAAGCGTGAGCCACAGTTCATAGATGCCGTGTTCAAGGCAAAGAGTGAGCGCACCAAGATGGAGGAAGAACCCGTTAACCCTCTGCCGAACCTCGACTCCACGCAGGCCTTCATGGACAGCACGGCCACTGAAGACGACTCCACGAAGCACGAGACGGCTTTCCGCGAGCGTGTCTATTCAGAGCGTGAGAGCGCGCTGGGAGAGGAGCGTGAGACCATTCTTTCAGAGAAGGAAGGCGAGCGCGAGGACATCATCGCCGCGGCTGAGAAAGCCGCCTTTGAGGAAATCCAGGCAGACAATTGATTTTATCAGCGTCAGTACCACGGCGTGGTACTGCGAATACCAAAGCGTGGTACTGTGAATACCACGGCGTGGTACAGACAATACCACGGTGTGGTACAGACAATACCACGCCGTGGTATTTTTTTGGTATTACTAATAGGCATATTATGCTTAATAGGCCCATTGGGCATATTGGGCCCATTCTGCCAAAGGCGTAAGGCATAAAATGTCAAGCCCATATAAAAAATCAAATCCCCAGCTCTGCTCTCAGAGTTGGGGATTTGTGTTAACCTAAAAACCAATCTTAATCTATTTACCAAAAACTAACTAAGACCTAATGAAAACCTAAAAACTAACTTTAAACCTAAAAACTAAAAACCTATATGAAACAATCTACTAATCTTCAAATGTTATGCGTCTTTTTCAGGAATGACCTTCTCGCGAGGGTTGAACTCCTTGTGGGAAGTTCCTTTTTCCTTTTGACACTGCAAAGGTAGGCAGAATTACGATAGCCCCAAATTATTTTCAGCGTTTTATTCGTTTTTCTGCCTTATTTTTGATATATGTCAAAAATATGTGTGCGCACACAAAACGGCGACGCGTTCTTCTTAACCTCTTATAAACAGACTGATAGACATTTTTAAGGTTGTTATGATTATAAACGAGTGTTAACTATTATGTGCTTGTGTTTACAGTATTGACTTAAGTCAAACGAAATTGGAAAAAATACATAAACTCTTTGAAAATATTTGGTGTGTATTCCTATTCTGCCTAATTTTGCAGCGTTGAACGGACAATGGCCTTCGTGAGAAGGTCGTCTTATTAGATTTTATTTCATATACACAGTTTAGGTTAGTAGATTGTTTCATATAGGTTTTTAGTTTTTAGGTTTAAATATTAGTTTTTTAGGTTAACACAAATCCCCAACTCAGAGCGCTGAGTCGGGGATTTGCCGTTTTTATGTGATATTATTTCTATGTAGTATCAAGACATGTCTTATTACTTTATCTTCTCGTACACATACACCTCGTGTATCTCTTCGGTGTAGCCCTCTTCGGCGAACGGGCCCTGGCTCATGCCGAGGATGATTTGCGTGCCACGGTTGTTGAGCACCAGGAGGTCGTCGGTCAATGGGTCAACGGTGAGGCCCTCGATCTCGCCGCAGCGGCGGAAGTCCTTCATCTCGCGGAACAATGTGAGGGGGCGTGCGAAAGCGCCGCCTGCGATGAGGCCAGTGCGCTTCACCACCTTGCCGTTCTCGTCGGTCTTCACGTTCCATGGGTCAGCCTTCACGGGCTCTGTGCCTTGCTTCAAGCCATAGTAAGGAGCGCCGGCGATGTCGGCAATGTAGAGGTTGTCGGAAATGTTGTAAGTAGACTCACCGTCGTCGGCAGAGAAGAGCATCTTGCCGTCTGCGATGTAGATGCCTTGGCACCAGTAAGGCTCAGGGCGGCACTGCATCTTGGTGTAGTATTTCTTAGTTTCGAGGCTGTAAGCGTAAACATAGCGGCTGTCCACCCAGTCTGACATCCAGATGAGTCCGCTCTCACGGTCAACGGCGAGGCCGGAGCACTCCACCTGTCCCGACTCGGGGCTCCATGGAATGTCCTCAATCCACTTCAAGGTCTTGGCGTCGTAGACGGAGATGGCGATGTTCTCGCCACGGCCGAGGTTGAAGTGCTCGTTGCCAGTGTAAATCTTGCCGTCGTACACGTCGATGTCGCCAAAGTGGTTTGCCTTCTCAGGATGCGGGAACAAGGGGTCGCTCTTCGATTGTACCCTCTTCTGCACGAGGTTCCAGTTGTGGTCATACTTATACAGTCCGCGCGTGTCGGAGAGGTAGAAATAGTCCTTGTCGGCGGCTATGCCCTGACGTGCCGGAACGCGTATCACTTTCTTCAAGCGGTATTCAGTGCCCAGGTGCTGAGCGTAGACGCTTGTGCCGATGATGCTGGCGAGCAAGAGGAAAAACAGTTTTTTCATAGGTAGAAAAAATTAAAGTTAATTTATCGGTTATGGAGTATCGTTAATTGTCAAGCGTCAGAACGCGAAGCGGCCCATCAGCTGTATCTGGTTGTTGCCGTCGTATCCAATGGCGTCCTTTGCTTTCTTGTCGTAGAAGAAGTGGTGGTAGTTGAACTGTATGGTGACGTTCTTGAAAAGCTGGTAGTTCAAGCCCACGAGAATGCGGTTGTAGTTGTTTGTCGTGGTCTCGCGGCTCTGCAGCTTGTCGTCTTCATAATACTGGCTGTGGTCCTTGTACATGTCCCAGCGCACCATTGGCAACCATTTGCCGAGGTGGTAGGCCGCGAGGAAGTAAGCGCCTTGCTCGTCGACAAACTTCACGTTGTCCACCTTCGATGTCATCACGCCATACTCAGCGCGCAGGTCGATGCCGTTGGGGTCGTTGTACCATGCGCCCACCACGAAGCGGTTGAGCGGATTATACTTGCCAGAGCCCACGCCGGTGCCTCCTGCCAAGGAGTTGCTTGAGTATTTGCCATAGTTGTATGTGGCCTTCACGTTGAAGAACTTTGTGGGGCGCACCGTCACGCTGGCATACACGTCCTTTGAGCTGTTTTGGTCGTCCTTGCAAGGCAGTCCGCCATTGGTCAGCGCCAAGTCGTAGTGCAGGTAGCGGAAACCCTTGCCGCTGTCGAAGGCGTCACCAATGATCATCACGCCGAGGTCACGTCCGTAGTCCACGAAGTTGTATTCGTATGGGTTGCGGCACGCCATGCGGTAAACGATGTTGGAGAAGTCGACGGTCTCCAGGGTCTTCGGAGAGATGTCGTAGTTCTCGTAGCCTAAAGGCGTATAGAATTGTCCGGCACGGATCTTGAACTCAGGCAACAGTTTCAATGTCGCGAAAGCGTCCATCACCTGGATGTTCTTCTGTTTGTTGCCGTTGGTAGAGCCCGCGATGCCGTTGAAGGCCTCTATCTGCAGGCGGAAGTCAACCTTCTCGCCAACGTTGCCATCCATTATCAAGCGCAGACGCTTGGCCTGGAACGACGATGATGAGCGCGCGCCGTCAGCGGTGGTCTTGCTGTAGTTCCAGCCAGTCTGAAGGTAGCCGGAAAACTTGGGCATGTGGCTGAGTATGCTCTCCCATTTCGACTCTTGCTTGGCTGATTGCTGCTCATTGTCGACTGTTGAGATTTCTGTCGCGTCGTTGGATTCACTTGCAGGAGTGTTTTCCGGCGCCGCGTTTAATTGCATGGCCATGGCTGCTGACACGATGAATAGCAATTGTTTTTTCATAAATGAAAGTTTTTGGTTTAAAAATAAAAATTAGCTCTTGGAAATTCCTTTTCAAAGGAAAAACAAGTTTTATGTCGCAAAAATATGAAATATATTTGAAAAATAAATGAAATAATCGTTTTTTAACTTAAATTATTTCATTTACTTTATCTAATAAAATAAATGGCATTAAAAAATCCACAATACCCGCGAGTATTGTGGATATGAAAATGTAATGTTTTTTACTTGGCCGTTTTCTTATTTCTTGTTGCCCGTGTGCTTGTCTTTTTCGTTTTTCATGTTATTGGCGAGCGTGAAGTCGAGTTGCCGTTTCTCCACGTTGGCCCTTGCCACCTTTATGCGTATTGGGTCGCCAAGCTGATACTTGTGATGATGCCTTCGCCCTCGCAGCAAGAAGTTTTTTTCGTCAAACTCGTAGTAGTCGTCGTCGAGGTCGCGCATGGGCACCATTCCCTCGCAGTGGTTCTCGTCTATCTCGGCGTATATGCCATACGACGTGATGCCTGAGATGTGGGCGTCGTATTCGTTGCCGATCTTGTCGCCCATGAACTCCACCATCTTGAACTTTATGGAGTCCCTCTCGGCGTTCTGTGCCAGTTGCTCCATGTCGGAGCAGTGCTCGCACAAGTCCTCGCAGTGCTTCTCGTTGGCCGAGCGTCCGCCGTTTTGGTATTTTGTGAGCAATCGGTGCACCATGGTGTCGGGATAGCGGCGAATGGGCGATGTGAAGTGGGTGTAATAGTCGAACCCGAGCCCGAAGTGTCCAATGTTGTGAGTGGTATACTTGGCCTTCATCATCGCCCTCAGCGTCACGGTCTGCACCACCTTGGCCTCGCGTTGCTCTCCCACGTCGGTCATGAGCTTGTTGATGCTCTTTATCATGGCCTTGCGCGTGCCGTCGGTCTTTACCTTCAAGCCAAACGGGGCAATGAACTTCCTTAGGGCCTCCATCTTCTCAGGGTCAGGGTTGTCGTGCACACGGTAAGGGAGCACCTTTGGCTTCTTGCCTTTCGGCGCGCGCCCCACGCTCTCGGCCACGGTGCGGTTGGCGAGGAGCATGAACTCCTCGATGAGCTTGTTGGCGTCCTTTGAGCGCTTGAAATAGCAGCGTATGGGGTGTCCCTTCTCGTCGATGTCGAAGTGCAGCTCCTCGGTGTCGAACATCACCGAGCCATCCTTGAACCTCTTCTTGCGCAAGAGTTTGGCAAGCCTGTCGAGCGTGCATATCTCCCAGCCATACTCGTCCTTGTAGCCTTCCTTGCCGGGGTTGGCTGGTTCCCCGGTGCCGTCGACCACACCGTTGTCTTCCAGCACCTGCTGCGCCTCCTCGTAAGCGTATCGGCGGTTGGAGCGTATGATGGTGTGCACTATTCGCGAGGCCCTTATCTCCGCGTTGTCGTCGAGGTCGAAGATGGCGCTGTAGCAGAGCTTTTCCTCGTTTGGGCGGAGCGAGCACACGAAGTTGCAGAGGCGCTCGGGCAGCATCGGTATGGTGCGGTCGACAAGGTAGACCGACGTGGCGCGTTTCACCGCCTCGCGGTCTATTATAGACCCCTCGGTGACGTAGTGGCTCACGTCGGCTATGTGCACGCCGACTTGGTAAAGCCCGTTGTCGAGCTTCTTTATAGACAGCGCGTCGTCGAAGTCCTTGGCGTCTTTCGGGTCTATGGTGCAAGTCCACGTGTCGCGGAAGTCCTCGCGCTCGGCCACGTCCTGTTCGGTTATCTCACCAGTGATCTTCTCGGCTGCCGCCTCCACGTTCTTCGGGTATTTGTATGGAAGTCCGTATTGCGCTAGTATGGTGTTCATCTCCACGTCGTTGTCGCCGGTCTTACCCAGCACGTCGACCACCTCGCCAATGATGCTCTTGTGCTCGCTGTCGGGCCATGCCGTGACTTTCACCACGGCCTTGTCGTCGGTCTTTCCGCCCTTGAGCTTGTTTTTCGGTATGAGGATGTTTTGCGCCATGGTGTTCTCCGCCGTCACGAGGAACGCTATGTCCTTGTCTACCCTCAGTCTGCCCACGAACTGGTCTTTCGCCCTTTGCAGTATTTCTATCACCTGCGCCTCCTTGATGTGGTTGCGTCGGCGAGCCATCATCGACACCCTTACGCGGTCGCCCGTGAGTGCCGACATGGAGTTGCGCTCCGACACGAAGATGGGCTTGTCGCTCCCGTCGGGGATAAACGAGTTCTTGCCGTTCGACTTTCTCACGAAGCGGCCCTCCTGCACTTGCCCATTGGTGTTGAGCTTATACGAGTTGTCGCTGACCTTGGTTATGGCGTCGTCCCACGACATCTCATCCATGATGTCCATGGCGAGCATCTTCAATGGATGCGTGTTAAGGCGAAGCGAGTGGAATATTTCTTTAAGGGTCAGGGTCTTGTCTGGTTGCGAACTGAAAAATGCCTCAAGAACCTTGGCAAGCTGCTTCTTTGTCATGCGCTTGCCGCCTCGACGTTCTTTCTTGGATTGATGGTCCTTCTTTCCCATAGTATAAAAAGGTTTGAATTATATTTACCTGCAAATTAACGAAAAACTTTCCAACAATCCTAATTAAATCACATTATTTTGCAAAATATTCTGATTTAAGTATTAACTTTGTAACCTGTTTGATTATGAAGATATTAATAACCGGTGCCAGCGGCTTTATTGGCAGTTTTATTGTAGAGGAGGCGTTGCGACGCGGCTTTGAGACGTGGGCGGGTGTGAGGAGCACCAGCTCGCGACGGTATCTGCAAGACGGGCGCATCCATTTCCTGGACCTTGACTTCTCTTCAGAGAGCTCGCTCACCGACGCGCTCCGCGGTCACGACTTCGACTATGTGGTGCACGCGGCGGGTGTCACCAAGTGTCTGCACAGGGACGATTTCATGAAGGTGAACTATGAGGGCACCAAGAACCTTGTCAACGCCATCCTGAAGCTCCACATGCCCATAAAGCGCTTTGTCTACATGAGCAGCCTGAGCGTTTTCGGCGCCATAAAGGAGAAGCAGCCTTACCAGGAGATAGACGAGAACGACACGCCACGGCCAAACACGGCTTACGGAAAGAGCAAGCTCATGGCAGAGCGGTTTCTCGACTCGATAGGCAACGATTTCAATTACATAGTGCTTCGCCCCACGGGTGTCTACGGGCCACGCGAGAAAGACTATTTCGTGATGGCGAAAAGCATACGCGACCATCTGGATTTCGCGGTGGGCTATCGCCGTCAGGACATCACCTTCATCTACGTGGAGGATCTCGTGCAGGCGGTGTTTCTCGCCCTTGACCACGGCATGTCGGGAAGAAAGTATTTCCTGTCGGATGGCGACGTGTACCAGAGCACCACTTTCAGCGACTACATACACGAGGAGCTGGGCAAGCCTTGGTGGATAAGGATTACCGCCCCGGTATGGGTGTTGAGGCTTGTCACGCTCGTGGGAGAGTATGTGGGCAGGGCCACCGGAAAGCTGATAGTGCTCAACAACGACAAGTTTAACATCCTCAAGCAGCGCAACTGGCGGTGCGACATCGAGCCGGCGTGCGACGAGTTGGGTTTCACCCCGCGCTTCAAGCTTCGCGATGGTGTGAGGAGAGCTATCGGGTGGTACAAGGATAACCATTGGCTTTAGACGTTTTATAGATAGTCAACCTTGAAGTTAAAAGATTTATTCACGATAGATGAGAGGCCGCGCAAGGGCCTTTTGGCACTCGAATGGGTGATACTCGCTTACGCGGCTGTCACGCTTTTGGCGGTGCTGTTTTGTTTCACCAAGATAGACAATCCCCAAGCCATGATTTGGGGACGCGTGCGTGTGGCCGCCATCACCATGGGCCTGTGGGCGGTATACAGGTTCATGCCGTGCAAGATGACCAGCTTCCTCCGTGTCATCATTCAAATGTCGCTATTGGCATGGTGGTATCAAGACACGTGCGACATCAACTCGCTTTTCCCTAACCTCGACCACGTGTTCGCGGCATGGGACCAGGAAATCTTCGGCTTCCAGCCGGCACTCGTCTTCGCCGAGAGATGCGCGCAACCGCTGTTGAGCGAGTTTCTCGAGCTGTCATACGTGTCTTATTATCCCATTATCATGATGGTGAGCTTCTTCTATTTCTTCGCGAGAAACAAGGAGTTTGAGAAGTGCTGCTTCATCATCTTGGCCACGTTTTTCACCTATTTCCTGATATTCGATTTCATACCCGTGGCTGGACCAATGTATTATTATCCCGCCATAGGCATGGAGAACGTGGTGAAGGGCGTGTTCCCTGTATTGGGCGACAAGATGGCCGGACAGTGGCATATAATGAGGCCCCCAGGGTGGACCGACGGCTTGGGCTACCAGTTCATAGCCGACGTGCACGAGAACGAGCGTCCCACGGGAGCCTTCCCCAGCTCGCACATAGGTGTTGCCGTGGTGTGCTTCTTGCTTGCCCTGCGCACGCGCAACAAGGCACTCGTGCTCACGCTGCTGCCATTATGCGTCGGCATATTCTTCGCCACGGTCTACATTCGCGCCCATTATGCCGTGGACGCCTTCGCCGGACTGATAACAGGAATACTCTTCTACGCGCTTTGGGCAGGCATTGCCAAATGGAAGGCGGTTTAGCCCGCGCGCGATACTAATAATATATTAACATCAATATATTCACATCAACGAACAACACAATGAAGAAATTATATATAGAAACTTATGGTTGCCAGATGAATGTCGCCGACTCGGAGGTGGTGGCATCGGTGATGAAGATGGCGGGCTATGAGCTTGCCGACAACGAGGCTGAAGCCGACGCGATATTCCTCAACACCTGCTCGATAAGGGAAAACGCCGAGAACAAGATATACCAACGGCTCGACCAGCTCTTCGCCGACAAGAAGAAAAAGGGTGCGAAGACGGTGCTCGGAGTGCTTGGATGCATGGCTGAGCGCGTGAGAGACGACCTCGTGAAGAACCATCACGCCAACATTGTGTGTGGCCCTGACGCCTACTTGAGCTTGCCGGAGATGATGGCGGCTGCAGAGCAAGGCCTGCCCGCCGTCGACGTGAAGCTATCCACCACGGAGACTTATCGCGACGTGCTGCCAACACGCATTGGCGGAAACCACGTGAGCGGCTTCGTCAGCATAATGCGCGGCTGCAACAACTTCTGCCACTATTGCATCGTGCCTTACACTCGTGGAAGGGAGCGCTCGCGCGACGTGGAGAGCATTCTCGCCGAGGTGCGCGACTTGCACGACCGTGGCTTCAAGGAGGTGACATTGCTGGGGCAGAACGTCAACAGCTACGGACTCTTGCCAAACGGCAAGCGACCGGAGAATGGCATCATCATAGAGGAAGAGGGAGGCAAGGAGCTTTACGTGTGCTCTTTCGCCGAACTGCTGCGCAAGGTGGCTGAGGCCGTGCCCGACATGCGTGTGCGCTTCACGACGAGCAACCCGGAGGACATGACTGAGGACATACTCCATGCCATTGCCGACGAGCCAAACCTCTGCAGCCACATACACTTCCCGGCACAGAGCGGCAGCTCAAAGGTGCTGCGCGACATGAACAGGAAATACACGCGTGAGGAATACCTCGCCAAGGTTGACGCCATAAGAAGGATAATACCCGATTGCGGACTTACGACCGACATATTCGTGGGCTATCACGACGAGACGGAGGAAGACTTCCAGCAGACGCTGTCTTTGATGAAGACAGTGAGGTTCGACTCTGCCTTCATGTTCAAGTATTCAGAGCGTCCAGGCACCTATGCCGCCAAGCACTTGCCCGATAACGTGAGCGAGGAGGAGAAGATACGCCGTCTCAACGAGCTGATAAGCCTACAGACGCAAATCTCGGCCGAGCGAAACAAGGAAGACGAGGGCAAGGAGTTTGACATCCTCATAGAGCGATTCTCAAAGCGCAGCCATGACCAGCTCATGGGACGCACGCCGCAAAACAAGGCCGTGGTGATACCAAAGGGAAACCACCATATAGGCGAAACGGTAAGAGTGAGGATCACGGGCAGCTCGTCGGCAACGCTGATGGGCGAGCTTTTGTCTTAAACAAATCCATCAAGGGCATATACATGAAAGAGTTCCTGATAGTGTTGAGGCGGTTCTTGCCGCCATACAAGAAATACCTGTTCTTCTCGGTGTTCTTCAATGTGCTTTCGGCATTGCTCAACATCTTCTCCTTCGCGGCGCTCATACCAATCCTGCAAATCCTTTTCCAGGTTGACGGTGGCTTGCGCGCCAACGAACTCTTGCCGTGGGCGCTCAGTAAGGAGGTGCTGCAGAACAACCTGTCGTATTACGTGCAGGAGCTCATCATAAGCACGTCAGCCACCACGACATTGCTGATAATAGGCCTCTTCCTCGCGTTCACCACTTTCCTGAAGACCATGGCCTATTTCCTGTCGTCGGCAACGGTCATGCCGATACGCACGGGCGTGGTGAGAGACATCAGAAACAAGCTCTACAACAAGATAACGTCTTTGTCTTTGTCGTTCTTCAGCGAGGAGCGCAAGGGAGACATCATCGCCAGGATGAGCGGCGACGTGCAAGAGGTGGAGAACAGCATCATGTCGTCGCTCGACATGCTTTTCAAGAACCCTATCCTCATAGTGGCCTATCTGGTTACGTTGATAGTCATATCGTGGCAGCTCACTATTTTCACGATTATCTTCGCGCCCATCTTCACATGGTTCATGGGTTTCGTGGGAAGGAAGCTCAAGGCCAAGAGCATTATCGCACAGAGCCTGTGGAGCGATACCATGAGCCAAGTGGAGGAAACGTTGGGCGGACTCAGGATAATAAAGGCGTTCAACGCCGAGGAGAAGATGAACGCAAGGTTCGACAAGGTGAACTCCTCTTACCGCAACCAGTTGTTGAAAGTAACCGTAAGGCAGCAGATGGCCCATCCCATGTCCGAGTTTCTTGGCACGGTGATGATCATCGTGGTGCTGTGGGTAGGAGGCATATTGGTGCTCAACAAGTCGTTGCTCGATGGCCCAACGTTCATCTATTACCTTGTCATGCTTTACAGCATCATCAACCCGCTGAAAGACTTCTCCAGGGCAAGCTACAACATTCCGAAGGGTCTCGCCTCCATGGAGCGCATAGACAAGATATTGAAGGCCGAGATAGATATCAAGGACAACGACAATCCTGTGCATATCAAGTCGTTTGAGCACCAGATAGAGTTCAGGCACGTGTCGTTCGCTTATACCGACACGCATACCGACGAGTTGCAGTATGTGTTGAAAGACATCAACCTTGTCATACCCAAGGGCAAGACCGTCGCGCTGGTGGGGCAGAGCGGTAGCGGAAAGTCGACCTTGCTCGACCTCATACCGCGTTATTACGACGTGCAAGAAGGCGAGGTGCTCATCGATGGGGTCAATGTCAAGGACCTTGGCATACACGACTTGCGCTCGCTCATAGGCAACGTCAACCAAGAGGCCATCCTATTCAACGACACCATAAAGAACAACATAAAATTTGGCAAGGACGACGCTACCGATGAGGAGATAACGCGCGCGGCCAAGATAGCCAATGCCTACGACTTCATAATGGAGACGGAAAACGGTTTCGACACCAACATAGGTGACCGTGGCGGCCGTCTCTCTGGTGGACAAAGGCAGCGCATCAGCATTGCGCGTGCCATCTTGAAGAATCCACCAATCCTTATCCTCGACGAGGCGACATCCGCCCTTGACACCGAGAGCGAGCGACTGGTGCAAGACGCGCTCTACCGCTTGATGAAGACGCGTACCACCGTTGCCGTGGCGCATAGGCTGTCAACAATCAAGAACAGCGACGAGATATGCGTCATACACGAGGGCAGGATAGTGGAGAGAGGAACGCACGATGAGCTTATGGCCAAAGACGGCTACTATCACAAGCTGCACGACATGCAGCAATGATATAAATCGGGTGATTATTCCCTGAAAACGAATCAAGGGAATAATCACCCGAAAAAGCAAATGTCCTTTTGTTGTTTGCCAATCTTGCGTGTATCGCAAGATTAGAGCTTCTTGAACTCCTCCAATATCTTGTCGGCAGTGTCTTTCATCTCTTCCTCGCTCAGCTTCACGTGCTTGTGGAAGTCAACGTCTGCCTCAGAGTCGATGGGGATGAGGTGAATGTGGGCGTGGTTCACCTCAAGGCCAAGCACCACCTGCGCCACCTTCTTGCATGGGAACGCCTTGCGAATGGATATGGCCACCTTTTTGGCGAACACCTCGAAGGCCGCGATATCGTTGTCGTCCATGTCGAAAATGTAGTCAACCTCCTTGCGAGGCACCACCAGGGTGTGGGCTTTCTTCACGGGGTTGATGTCGAGGAAAGCGTAGAACTTGTCGTCCTCGGCGCATTTGTAACTGGGTATCTCTCCTGCGGCTATCTTACTGAAAATCGTAGACATATATTTCCCTCCAGTTTTTTTTATTTGTTGTTTTTTCCAGTCTTATTTATTGGCGATGCTGATTATTCGGCGATGCTTATCTCGTCGATGCGCACTTTTATGGTGCCGCGCGGAATCTTAATCTCAACCACTTCGCCAATCTTCTTGTTGAGCAGGCCTTGCGCGATAGGTGTCTTGATGGAAATCTTGCCTTGCTTGAGGTTTGCCTCGCTCTCCGACACGATGGTGTAGGTCATCGACTTGTTGTTTTGCAGGTTGGTAATCTTCACCTTCGACAATATCTGCACCTCGTCGGTCTTCAGGCGACTTGTGTCCACGATCTTAGCGTGGGCAATGGTGAGCTTCATCTCGTTGATCTTTGCCTCGAGATGGGCCTGGGCCTCTTTTGCCGCGTCATATTCTGAGTTCTCGCTTAAATCTCCCTTGTCGGCTGCCTCGGCAATGGCCGCAGAAGCCTTAGGGCGCTCCACAGACTCAAGTCTGCGTACTTCTGCTACGAGCTTGTCGTAGCCTTCCTGTGACATGTATGCCATGATAAAAACAGTATTAAATAATTAGTTAAAATGGTTATTATCACTTATGGAAACAGACATACGAAAAAGAATTCCGACATTCTTTTTGGAATGTCGGAATTCCTTCTCTTACATGTGTCTTGTTGTCCTATCTTTTGCAAAGTTAGCCTTTTATGTTGATATTGGCAAACTTTTGCGTGTCAATTTGCTTTTTATTTTTCAGAAAGGAGCCCTTTTAGTGAATGTCATGTCCTTTCCTGTCGTCGGGTGTCTAAAGCTGATTGCCTCGGCATGCAGGTATAGTCGGTCGCTTTGGGTACCGTAGAGCGTGTCGCCCTTTATGGGGTCGTCCAGCCCGAGCTTGTGGGCGCAATGCAGGCGTAGCTGATGTGTTCGCCCTGTCCTTGGCCAAAGCCAAAGGCGGTTTGAGCCTACTTGTTTATAATATGTCATGGCCTCCCTGCCGTGCTCCTTGTCAACGATCTGTCGTGGCCTGTCGTCGAGGTCAGGCCTGATGGACAGCGACACGCGGCCTTCCTTTGGCGTGTCATCGGGCAGTGGACGGCTCAATACCGCCACGTAGCGTTTTCTTATCTCATGATTGGCGAACTGCCGTTGCAAGTCGTGGTAGGCTTGCATGGTCTTGGCTATTATCATGAGTCCGCTTGTCGCCATGTCGAGCCTGTGCACTATAAGCGGCGACGGGCTGTCGGGGAACCTGTGCCTCATGGCCGTGAGCACGCTCGCGCGTCCGCTCTTTCCCGGCACGGAGAGCAGTCCGGCTGGTTTGCACACTATGCAGACGTCGTCGTCCTCGTAGACGGTTTGCAGTTGAGCCGTCAAGCCCTCGTCGCCTTTCTCGCTCTCCAAGGGGTTGTCGTCGACATCCATGCCTTGAAGCATCCATTTCAGTATAGGCTTGCACTTGCCATTGCAAGCCGGGTAGAAATGGAGATGATGCCGCACCTCCCCTTTTGGGCTCTCGCCCCACCAGAACATGGCCATGGCCTTCGGGCGCAAGCCGTGCAGAAAGGCATATTGCAGCAATCGTGGCTCACAACACTCGCCACTGCCCGCTGGCGGTATGTCACCACCACGTATCTCTATCAAGTCTTTGCTCTCGCCCTTTGAGTTGAGCATGCGGAACTGGCGGAAGAGCCATCGTTGCAGGTCATCGCTCTTTTGCCGTCGCAGGGTCTTCAGCTGTGCCAGGCGGTCTTTTTCTTTCACGACGCTTTCCTCGGCTTCCCTTTGCCTGAGTTTCCACCTGTGCAGTTCCGCGTTCTCAAACTGTCGCCTGCTCACGTAGTCGTCGTCGCTCTCGCCCTCGCGTTTTCCTTTCGCGAAGGTAGGGCGCTTGTCGGCGGCGCGTTCACGCCGTTTGGCCGAATCAGCGTCTATTACATGTAATGATTGCGCTTTTATGTCTTTGTTCAGTTGGGTTATTTCCGCTTCATGCCGCTTGAAATAACCATCAGGTCGCAGGTAGTCGAACACGGCAGGCACGAACCCGCCCCAATCTGCCCGGCCGCATATCTGGCCGCTGTAGCCCGCGACGTATTTCACCTTTTTCCCTTTTGTCAGGTCATTGTCGCCATCCACTATCAGCACCCCGAACATCTTTCCCTTGTCTATCTCCTTCTTGAAACTTTCGTCCACACGCGTGTCGCTGAATGGCGACGGCTTGCCTTCAAGCCAATCGGTCAGCTCCTTGGCCGCCGCAAGACAGTCCGGTGACGGTGAATAATAGAAAGGGTTATTCATGTGGCGCGAGTGTTCACGTGAAGAGCATGATGAGCATTTGCGCTATCACGACCCTTATAAACATTCCTATCGGGTAAACCGATGCGTAGGATATGCTTGCCGCGTCGCCCTTGCTGTTCTCGTTGGCGTATCCCAACGCCATTGGGTTTGCCATCGATCCGCACAGTATGCCGCATATCGTGCCGAAGTCGTATTTATGAGTATGCAGGGCTATGATGCCGATTATGAGCACCGGTATCACGGTTATGAGGAAGCCTATGCCTACCCATGCCAAGCCTTCCGGTCGCAGGATGGTGGTTACGAAGTCCTTGCCTGAGTCGAGGCCGAGGCAAGCGAGGTAGAGCGCGAGGCCGAGCCTGCGCAGCATGAGCGACGCCGACCGCGTGGTATAGGAGATGATGTGGCTCTTGGGTCCAAACGCTCCCACTATGATACCCATTATTATAGGTCCGCCGGCAATGCCGAGACGCAGGCTGCTGTCCATGCCGGGTATGGCTATTGGAATGGTTCCGAGGGCGAGACCGAGTATTATGCCGAAGAATATGCTGCCTATGTTAGGTTCCTCAAGGGTCTTCACGGAGTTGCCGAAGAAGTGTTCGGCGTTGTCGAGGTCTTCGTGCTTGCCCACTATGGTCACCCTGTCGCCGTATTGCAGGCGCAGGTCATCGCTGGCAAGGAGCTTGATGTCGCCACGCACCACGCGGCTCACGTTGACGCCATATCCGGCCCTCATGTGTATGTCTTTCAGTCGCTTGCCGTTGAGCCCGGATCGCGTCACCACGCAGATGCGGCTCTCCACGTTGGCGTCGATGGCGTTCCAGTCCACGTTGCTCTTGTTCCAGTCGTGGTCTTCTCGCTTTCCGAAGAGCAGTTCCAGCGACTTCTCGTCGTTCTTGTTGGTCACCACGAGCATGGAGTCGTTGACATGTATCACGGTGCTTGCCATTGGTACGATGACCTCGTGTCCTCGCCAGATGCGCGATATTATGAACTTCAGCTTCGTGGTGTGCGCCACGTCGGAGATGGTCTTTCCCACGATGGCCGGGTTGATGGCGAGAAACTGCGCTATGTATGTCTGGTCATCGTCCGACAGTGGCTTAGCCTCCATGTCTTGTGGCTTCACGAAGACCTTCCTCATTATTATCATGGCTATTATCACGCCCACCACGCCGAGCGGGTATGTCACGGCTGTGGCGAGAGCCACGCTGTTGCTTGGCAGTCCGAGGTGTGAGAGGGCTTGCGTGGCCGCGCCCAGCGCGGGCGTGTTGGTCGTGGCGCCGCAGAGCAAGCCTACCATGTCGGGTAGGCTGACGTTGGTAAGCGGGATAAGCACGAGCGAGAATATCGTGCCGAATATTATCACGGCGAGGCTCCACATGTTCAACGTCAAGCCTTCGGAGCGAAGCGACCCGAAGAAGTTGGGGCCGACGTGCAGTCCGAGGCAATAGACGAACATCGACAGTCCGAATGTCTCTATGTAGTCGAGGATGTTGCTGTCTATCGACAGTCTCAGTTCTCCGGCCAGGATGCCGATGAAGAACACCCAGGCTATGCCGAGCGATATGCCCTTGACCTTGACCTTGCCGAGCGCGAGTCCCACGGTGATGATGAGCGACACTATCACCACCGTTTGTATTGACGAATGGATGGTAAAAAGGGATGAGAAATAGTTCATAGCCTTTTGCTGATTGCCTTTTACAGGATGTAGAGATAGCTCTCCACAGGTATTCCGGCGTACTTGTCCTTGTTGTCCTTGTTGCGGTCTATTAGCGTGTAGACCGCGTCCATGGCCTTCCTCACCGATGGTTTCAGCTCCATGCCGTCGAGCAGATGGCCTATGAGCACGGCTGAGAAGATGTCGCCTGTGCCTGGGAAACGCACGGGAATCTCGGTGTAACCCAGCAGGAAGTGCTCGCCCGTCATGTGGTTGAATCCCGCCACGCTGTGTTGTCCGTCCACCGTGATAGAGGTTATGAGCACCGACTTGGCGCCGTGCGCGTGCAGGTTGTCGAGCAACTGGAAGGCCGTTTCCCTGTCAACCCCCTCTGGGTCGTATTGAGTCCCCGTGAGGTAGCACGCCTCGGTATAGTTGGGATATATGAGGTCGGCGCAGGCTATCATCTCTTCCATGCTCTGTATCGTCGAGGGCGTGACCCCGTTGTAGAGCTTTCCCTCGTCGCCCATGATGGGGTCCACGAAGATTGGCGTGCCCAGCTTCTCTTGCTCTTGACAGTAGGCGGAGATTATCCGTGCCTGTCGCTCAGACGATATGAAGCCAGTGGCGATGGCGTCGAAGCGGAAGCCGAGCTCTTTCCACACGGGAAAGACGCCCGTGATGTAGTCGGTGGTGTCGAGCAGGTTGAACTTGCCGTATTCGAGGTTGTTGGACACCAATGCGGTGGGCAAGCTGTAGGTGACGTGTCCCATGTATGATAGTATGGGAAGCATCGCGGCCGAAGCCACCTTGCCATAACCACACATGTCATTTATAAGAAGAATCTTTTTCTTAGCCATTAATTGTATTGGGCTTAAATGATGTCATAAAGCTTTATGAGTGCAAAATTACAACAAAATCTTGTATGGAGTTGGGTTTACGCCAAAAAAACACAGAAGAGGAAGAATCTTGCCTTTCTTTGTATAAGTTGAATTCTTGGTAAAAGTTGAACGAAATGTGTTTATACGGATTCTTTGTCCAGCAAGAAATCAAACACGTCCATGAATACGATGCCGGCATCATTTTGATATTTAATCATCATGCAAAAGATTTTTGCGGATTTCCGCATTTTTCTTTTGTAAAGTTAGTGCTTTTTGCCTAAATCGCAAAAGATTTTTGCGGATTTCCGCATTTTTCTTTCGCAGCTTACGCCTCATGCTGCATTTGCGTAGGTAGCTTTGCAGGGGTGGGTAGGGATGGTTAGGGCCAAAAGAGTGAAGAGTGGAGAGTGAAGAGTTGTGGACCGGCCTTTGCAAGCACACGATGCACGATATTTTTATAAGATAATAATATTTTACAAATGGTCGTCTGAGAATCGATTTTTTTCAACCAAGCAGTCGCTTGGCTCGAAATGACGCGATTATGAGGCGTTTTGATAAATAGTTGATTATCAAGAGATTGTGTTTTAGACGGTTTTTCGGTGTCGCAAATTCGCTAAAAAGGCGTCGCCGTTACACCGTAATCGCGTCGCCGTTACACTGTAATCGCGTCGCCGTTACGGTGCAATCGCGTTGCCATTACGGTGTAACGGCGACGCGATTGCACCGTAACGGCAACAAAACATGGCCGAAAAGCCGCTGACGGTGCTGAAAAGGGGCACCTCGAAGCCTTTTTCCCGCTCTAAATGCACCAGTTGTCAAGTGTTAAATTTTGGCAATAATATTTTACATTTCAGCGTGGGCGCATGTTGCCGTTCATGCGGTTTTACCGTTTGCGTTGCCGTGGGAGAGACCATAAAGTCTTGGCTCCCGTTTCATGTTGGGCGTTGCCATATCAGTGGTCTTCAAGCAGGCTTGACAGGCGGATATATCAAAGGATAAAGAAAACTTAAAATAAGGAAAAGGTGTAACAATTCTTTTGTGGAGTCGTTTTTTATATGTAGCTTTGAACAAAACAATCAAAATCTCTACTTTATGACGTCATTCTCAGATAATAAATATTGTCTTATCCTTGCTGGCGGAAGAGGCCAGCGCCTATGGCCATGCAGCCGTGAGAGCCGCCCGAAGCAGTTTCTCGACTTCTTCGGTACGGGCAGGACACAGGTGCAGCAGACCTGGGACAGGATGGCAAAGATAATATCACCCGACCATATCTTGCTCAGCACAAACGCCCAATATCTTGACATCGTGAGGCAGCAACTGCCCCAATTGCCAAGCGAGAACATCCTTGTGGAGCCTATATTGCGCAACACCGCGCCAAGCGTGGCGTGGGCATGCCACTATGTGGCAAAGCACGACAAGGACGCGGTGCTGATAGTGGTGCCCAGCGACCAGCTCATACTCAACGACGACGCTTTCAGCAAGAACGTAAAGACGGCAATGGGCTTCGCGGCCTCGCACGACACCTTCATGTCGATGGGAGTGAAACCCACCAGGCCAGAGCCGGGCTATGGTTACATACAGACCGACAAGGCGGTGAAGGCAAACATCTTCGACGTGAGGAGCTTCACCGAGAAGCCCAATCGCGAGTTTGCCAAGATGTTCATGGACAGCGGCGAGTTCTTGTGGAACACCGGCATCTTCGTCTCCAATGCCAAGACCATCAAGAAGATGTTTTCCAAGTTCCTGCCCACCGTGCTCACCGCTTTCGACAAGCAGAACCCAGACGCCACGTTTGAGCAGGAGGCGGCCTACATGTCGGAGAGTTTCACCTCCTATCCCAATATATCCATCGAGGCAGGCGTGCTCGACAAGCTCGACAACGTGTGCGTGATGAGTTGCGACTTCGGTTGGGCCGACTTGGGCACATGGCACGGCATCTACGAGGCCTTGCCCAAGAACAACGACGACAACGTGGTGGTGGATTCCGACGTGTACATGGAGAACAGCCACCACAACGTGGTGAAGTTGCCAAAGGGCATCTTGGGCATCATCAGCGGTCTCGAGGGGTTCATCGTGGCGGAGGAAGACAACGTGTTGCTCATCTGTAAGAAGGAAGATTCGTCAGCTTTGGTTCGTAAATATGTAAACGAGGTGCAGTTGAAGAATGGCGACAACTATATTTAATAATGTAAGGCATCCACGCATAGGGCTTATGCCCCTTTTCGCCATTGTTGCCGCGTTGCTGCTGTCGGCATGCTCGGGCATGCATTCCTATAAATACAAGGTAGGAGTGTCGCAGTGTGTTGGCGGCAAGTGGAGGGAGAAGGTCAACGACGAGATGCTCTCGGCCCAACACCTCTATGGCAACGAGGTCAAGGTGAGCATCAAGAACGCCAACGACGACTCCCGTTTGCAAGCTAAGCAGATCGACTCGCTTGTGGCCTCGGGCGTCGACCTTGTGGTGGTGGCGCCCAACGACATGACCATTGCCCCGGCCATAGCCCGTGCGAGGGAGAAAGGCGTTCCGGTGGTGTTTTTCGACCGCAAGGTGAATAGCGACGACTACACGGCCTACATTGGTGGCGACAACGTGGAGGCCGGGCGCGTCATGGGCCGTTATGCCTTGTCGCTATTGCGCGAGCGGGTGTCGGACCGTGTGCCTCGGGTGCTGGAGCTGACCGGAGGCACGAGCTCATCGCCGGCCATAGACCGACACAAGGGCTTCGCCTCGGCGATGAGAGGCAGGAAGGACATCGATTATAGTTTCGTGAACACCGATTGGTCCACCGAGTTCACCTACAAGGCCATGGCCGACTGGCTCGAGCGCCATCCCGTGCCTGATGTCGTGTTCTGCCATAGCGACCTCGCCGCGAGCGCGGCTTACAAGGCCGCGAGTGACAAGGGCGTGGCCGGGAAGATAATGTTTCTCGGCATCGACGGGTTGCCGGGCAAGGGCGAGGGCATAGAGGCCGTGGAAAAAGGAATGTTGGCCGGCACTTACATCTATCCCACCCATGGCGAGGACATAGTGAGACTGGCGCTTGACATCCTGCAAGGCAAGAAGTTCAGGCGCGAGAACATCATGAAGAGCGTCGTGGTGACGCCCTACAACGCCCAGCTGATACAGCAAACCAGCATGGAGATGCTCAGACAGAGCCACGACCTGCTCATATTGCACGACCTGCTCGAAAACTATCTCGGCCTCTACAACACGCAGCGCACCATAACCATAGTGAGCGTCACGGCTGTGGCATTGCTCATAATAGTAATCGTGCTCGTATGGCGCATGGTGGTCATCACGAGGAGGATAAACCGGCGGGAGAAGAAGATAAACCGTGATCAGACGCTTTTCTACAACAACGCGCGCCACCAGCTGCGCACGCCGCTGACCCTCATCGACGGGCCTATAAAGAAGCTCGCCGACAGCACCTCGCTGCAGGCCGATGACCGCACCTTGGTGGACATATTGAAACGCAACGTGGAGCAGCTCGCCCACATTGCCTACGACGTGCTCAACTTCAAGCCGGATGCCGTGCAAGAGCCAGCGACCGCCGACACGGAGGAAGAGAAAGCCGACATGGTGTCGGACGCCAACGCGCTGACGCGGCTTCTCGAGAAGAAAGCCATGGAGAACGATGATGAGGCCGACAGCGGCGCCGACGGCCTTTCCACCATACTCATCGTGGACGACAACGCCGACATGCGCACCTATCTCAAGACCTTGCTCGCCGACAAGTATTATGTGGTGGAGGCCGCTGACGGCGAGAGCGGCTTGAAGGTGGCACAGGAGACCGTGCCCGACCTCATAGTGAGCGACGTGATGATGCCGGTGATGGATGGCTTGAGCTTTTGCCGCAAGATAAAAGACAATGCCATGACATCGCACATCCCCGTCATACTCCTCACGGCGCGCAGCACGGAGAGACAGCAGGTGGAGGGCCTGGGTTGCGGCGCCGACGCCTACATGACCAAGCCTTTCAGCGCCAACCTCCTCGTGGCCCGCATAGGCAACTTGCTGAAGAGCCGCGCCCAGCTGCGTCACCTCTTCGACGGCAACAAGCAGGAATGCAAGGCCGAGAAGACGCGGATGGCCTCTTCCGACCGCGAGTTCGTGAACCGCCTGATGGACGTGATAAACCGCCACATGGCGGAAAGCAATCTCAAGATGGACGACATAGGCGCGGAGATGGGCATAAGCCGCGTGCAGCTCTACCGCAAGGTAAAGGCATTGACAAACATGTCGCCAGTGGAATTTCTCAAGCAGATGCGCCTTGAAAAGGCCATGGCGATGCTTATGGATACAAGCGATACGGTTTCCGTCATAGCCTACGACACGGGCTTCAGTTCGCCGGCTTATTTCTCCACTTGCTTCAAAAAGCAGTTTGGCAAATACCCCACCGAGTACAGGGAAGGCAAGGCCAACAGGAAATGACGATGTTGTAGAGCATGTCGATGCCCATGTGCGCCATGTAGCTGTCAGATAAGGACTTCCATCGTTTATAATAATCGTTCAAATTACTGCAAAATTGTTTCATGTAACAATTTTGCAGTAATTTGAACGATTTTTTTATGCCTCGCTTTGCCCGATGAGCTAATTTTGCGGCGTTACTTAAAAACAAAATAATCGATAAAACAACTTTAAAAACTATTGGCGATGAGGCTACATTCTATTCATCACAGACTTCTGTTGCCATTATTGTTGGCTTTCGCGTTTTCGGCTTCGCTCTTCGCGCAAAACAACATTACCGTCACTGGTACGGTGACAGACAACACGGGTGAGCCCATTCTTGGCGCATCCATCATTCAAAAAGGTACAAGCAACGGTGTAGTGTCCGACCTTGACGGTCATTTCACGCTTACCGTGCCCCAGGGCACAACCCTCAGCATCTCTTACATTGGCTTTACCTCACAGGAGGTGAAGGCCGCTCCAAATCTTCAAATCAAACTTAAAGAATCGGCAAACGACCTCAACGAGGTCGTGGTTACAGGTTATCAGGTACAACGCAAGGCCGACTTGACAGGTGCGGTGTCTGTCGTGAAAACAAGCGCGCTCACCACATCACCAGACGCTGACCCAATGAAGTCTTTGCAAGGCAAGGTCGCCGGCATGACAATCACCGACACGGGCTCGCCAAGCGGCACCGCGACAGTGAGAATCAGGGGCGTGGGATCGTTCAACTCGTCACAAGACCCACTCTACATCGTGGACGGCGTGCCAATGACCTCAGGGCTCAACACGCTCAACAACAACGACATTGAGAGCATGCAGGTGTTGAAAGACGCTGCCTCTGCTTCCATCTACGGTAGCCGCGCGGCAAATGGCGTGATCATCATCACCACGAAGCACGGCAAGAACAACGACAAGGTGAATGTCGACTTCACGACAAACCTTACCGCGCAGTTCTACACAAGCCAGTCGAAGATGAAGCTCCTCGACACCAAGGGCTATGCCACGGCCATGGCGCAAGCCGCGCTCAACGACGGGCTCGACCCTGTGGCCTACGCGAGCAACTACGGGATTAACCTCAAGGCAAAGCAAGGCATAGGCATCAACGTGTGGAACCCAACGACAGGACAGTATCAGGACTTCACTGTCAACGGGCTCTATGATGGCTACATCAACAGCAAGCGCACCATGGCATTCTCCGACACTGATTGGGTGGATGCCATCTCACAAACAGGTTTCTCACAAAACTACAATGTGGCCCTCTCGAAGGCCAACGACAAGAGCTCGCAGCTCTTCTCATTGGGCTACAAGAACAACAAGGGCATATTGAAGTATACCAATTTCGAGAGCCTCTCGGCACGTATGAACACTTCGTTCAACGTCAGTAAGATGGTGACCGTGGGCGAGAACTTCACGCTGTCTTACACCAAGCAGGTGGACTCGGCACCAATGGAGAACGCCCTGAAGATGTCGCCTACGGTGCCAGTGTATGAGACAGACGGCACCACGTTCGCCGGACCAGTCGGTGGCATGAGCGACCGCCAGAACCCCCTGCGTGAGCTTTACCATAACAAGGACAACCACCTCGACTATTGGCGATTGTTCGGAAACGCCTACATCGACATCAAGCCTTTCAAGGGCCTCGTGTTCCGTTCCAACTTCGGTATCGACTACACCACCTCGTTCATCAATGCCATGACACACACCTTCAAGTCGGACATCGTGAACAACAACATAGCCAAGACAGACCTCGGACAGACCAACAACACCAACTACACATGGTCTAACACGCTCAACTATCTCTTCGACATAAAGAAGAACCATCATTTCAACGTGCTCGTGGGCTCGGAAATCAACAAGCAGAGCGTCGTCGACTTCCATGCCCTCTCTGAAGGATATTCCATAGAGTCAACCGACTATATGTGGCCCAATGCCGCCACTGGAGCCATGAGAAGCACCGGCGCCAAGGTAGGCTATCGCCTGGCGTCGTTCTTCGGCAAGGCCGACTACAACTACAACGACCTCCTGCTCGCCTCGTTCACCATCCGTCACGACGGCAGCTCCCGCTTCGGAAAGAACCATCGTTGGGGCGACTTCCCCGCAGCATCGCTGGGTTTCCGCTTCTCGCAACTGCTGCACGAGAAATGGCTCGACGACGCCAAGCTGCGCCTCTCGTGGGGTAAGACCGGTAACCAGGGCATCGACAACAACGCACATTATGGCCTGTACGTGACCGACTACGGTTTGGACCGTGTCACGTCGACAGCCTACGACATCTTCCTGCAAGGCTCCGGAACGTTCCCCTCAGGCTATCGCGCCACGCAGACGGCCAACGACGACTTGAAGTGGGAGACCACCACACAATATAATATAGGTCTCGACTATACCATGTTCAACGGCAGCCTGTACGGCACGGTGGACGCCTACATCAAGAACATTGACGACATGCTCATCAACCCGGCTTTCATTGCAGTGATGGGCGAGGGTGGAAACCGCTGGTCTAACGGTCCTTCGCTCCGCGACTGGGGCATGGAGTTCACCGTCGGCTATCGCAAGACCCTGGCTTGCGGCCTTGGCCTTGACCTCAACGGCAACCTCGACTTCTACCGCAACCGCGTCACGAGCCTGCCTTCTTCGACAACAGGCTCTTACGCCCACACCGTGAAACAAAACCTCGTGGAGGCTCGTAAGCCTTATGGATCAATAGTGGGATACGTGGCCGACGGACTCTTCCAAACCAAGGAGGAAGCAAAAGCCTCTGGACAACCAAACGCCCGCGTGGGCGGCATCAAGTATGCTGACCTTGACGACAACGGCATCATCAACGAGAAAGACCAGACCTGGATCTACGACCCCGTGCCAGCCTTCTCTTACGGTCTCAACATCGACCTCACGTTCAAGGGCTTTGACCTGACAATGTTCTGGCAAGGCGTGGCAGGCGTGGACGTGTACAACAACCAGAAGTTCCAGACCGACTTCTGGAGCTGCACCGACGCCGGATCCAACAAGGGCAGCCGCCTGCTTGGCGCATGGACCACGGGCAACACGAGTTCTACCATCCCCGCGCTTACCACCAACAACACCGCCGACGAGGGACGCACGTCTTCCTATTTCGTGGAGAACGGCTCTTATCTCAAGCTCCGCACGCTGCAGCTCGGTTACAACTTGCCTGCCTCGCTGCTCAAGAAACTGTTGATGTCGAAGGCACGTGTCTACGTGTCTGGCCAGAACTTGCTCACCATAAAGAGCAGTGGCCTGACATGCTCCGACCCGGAGAACCCCAACTGGAACTATCCTTTGCCGACATCAGTGTCGTTTGGTTTGCAAATTGGTTTCTGAACAATCAACAAAAACATCCATTATCAATTATGAAAACTATTCATGTCAATATAAAGAGCATTGCAAAATCAGCCGTCGTGCTTTGCTTGTCTTCGCTGACACTTGCCTCATGCAATGATTTCCTCGGTTATACGCCCACTGCTGTCGTTGACGAGGACAAGGCGTATTCCGACCCCGACGGCATGGTGACAAGCGCATACGCCATGCTTGGCGATTGCTGGTACACTTATCCGTTCAACCTTTGGCCTTATGGCGACCTCGCGTCCGACGACTGCTTGAAAGGCGGCTCCGGCACGACCGACACCGATTATCACTCGGTGGAGATATTCTCGACCCTCACGCCGACCCTTGGCCATCTCGACGAGCTTTGGTACCGCCTCTATTGCGCCATATCGCGCTGCAACCGCGCGTTGGTATCGCTTGACGAGTACGGCGAGAGCAAGCTTGGCGCGGCCACTACAAAGCAACGCATAGCCGAGGTGAAGTTCCTGCGTGCCCACTTCTACTATAAGCTCTTCATGGTGTTCAACAAGATTCCTTGGATCGACGAGGAGGTCTACAAGAACAACCTGCAGGAGAAGACCCGCAACGACGCCCTGACACATGAGCAGCTGTGGGACAAGATAATCGGTGATTTCGAGACGGCCTACAACAACCTACCCGAGCAGCCTTCCGACGGTGGCGGCAGGGCCAACAAGGTGGCGGCGGCGGCCTATCTCGCCAAGTGCTACCTTCAGCGCGCCTGGGGCAACGGATATGAGGACAGCACGGGCGTGAACTTCATAAACAAGGACTACATGCAGAAGGTTGTCGACTACACCGACGTGGTGGCCAAGTCAAGATACGGCTATCTTGAGGATTATGGCGACATATTCCTTCCTGAGTATGACAACAGCAAGGAGAGCGTCTTCGCGGTCCAGGCAAGCGACTACGCCGACGACCACACCACGTTCGGACGCGGCAACTGGTCGAACGTGCTCAATGGCGCATGGAAGATGTGGTCGTGCGGTTGGGACTTCCAGAAGCCTTCACAGGACTTTGTCAACGCTTTCAAGACAGACAACGGACTGCCCGAGTTTGACGATTACTCCAAGACCAACGACCACCCAGTCAACGGCAAGCCGACAGCGCAGAAGTGGGACCCACGCTTGTTCCACACCGTGGGCATGCCCACGTTCCCTTACAAGTATGAGAAGGATTATACCTTGACCACCGACAACTCGCGCACTCCAAACACTTACGGCTACTACACCACGCTGAAGTGCGTGCCACAACGCGGCAAGGGCGAGACCTACAATGGCTCTTGGCAGGCTTTCGCCATGAACGACTACGTGATACGCTACACCGACGTCATGCTCGACCGTGCCGAGGCTCTCATCGAGCTGGGACGACTTGAGGAGGCCCGCACCATCATCAACGACATTCGCCAGCGTGCGGCCAACTCAGTGAGCAAGCACATAGAATACGCTGCCGACCAATGCCAGATAAGCCTCTATCCCGACTCTTACTTCAAGGACAAGGAAACGGCACGCAAATGCCTCAGGTGGGAACGCCGACTTGAGACCGGACAGGAGCATGAGCGCTTCTTCGACCTGCGTCGTTGGGGAATGTTGTCGTCAACGCTGAACTCTTACTTCACTCGCGAGGTTAACGACTCTTACGACGGGCAAGTGTACGCGCAGTATTACAAGGACGCGCACTTCACGAAAGGCAAAAACGAGTTCTTCCCTGTGCCATACAACCAGATTTACTACATCCCAGGGCTCTATACCCAGAACAAGGGATATTGATCGGAACGTGATGACTTGAACAGGCTCTTCAAGTCCAACGGCCAGCATAGTCGTTCCACCATGGGCATTCCCACAAGATGCCCATGGCGACGTAAAGGCCAGGACACGGAAGAGAATCTGAAACTAACTACACTTCAGTCTTAAATTACATTATCAGAACATTATATGACTATCCTACATAGATTTGCCTTTGTCTGCCTCGCGTCGCTTTTCAGCTTCAATGTCTCCGCGCAGACCCTAAAGCCCCAGGTGCTCAGCGACACGCAGGTGCTGCTCCGCGTGCCCACGGCCAAGAAATACCTCCTCATCCCGGTGGAGGAGAACGCCAACATGGATCACGTGCGCGTGATTTCTGACAACAACGTGGTGAGGGAGTTCAACGTGCGACTGTCGGTAAACAAGGCCGACTATTACGTGCCTCTTGAGGTGTCGGGCATCAAGGACGCGAAGAGCGTGCTTCTCGACATCAACTTCAACCGCAGCGACGCGGCACCATCGGCCAGCAAGGCCGCCACTACCGACTTCGCGTGCTGGAAGCTCATGAGCCTAAGCGACACTTTCGACGTGGCCAATCGCGAGGCGTTCCGCCCGATGTATCACCATACGCCGATATATGGCTGGATGAACGACCCCAACGGCCTCTTCTACAAGGACGGCTTGTGGCATGTCTATTTCCAGCGCAACCCATTCGGCTCGCAGTGGGAGAACATGACGTGGGGACATTCCACGTCCAACGACCTTGTGAACTGGACGTTTGAGGGCGACGCCATATTGCCCGACGCCCTTGGCACTATCTTCAGTGGATGCTCGGTGGTGGACAACGACAACACGGCCGGATTCGGCAATGGGGCGGTAGTGGCCTACTACACCTCCGCGGGAAAGGCGCAGATGCAGAGCATGGCGGTGAGCACCGACAACGGCATGACATTCAAGAAATGTGCCGACAACCCGGTGCTCGTGTCAAACATTCCCGACTTCCGCGACCCCCACATCTTCTGGCATGCAGCCACGCAGCGATGGATATTGATAGTGTCGGAAAAACAACACATGAAGCTGTTCTCTTCCAGCGACTTGAAGAATTGGAAGTTTGAGAGCGACTTCGGCGAGGGCTATGGCTCCCACGACGGTGTGTGGGAGTGCCCAGACCTGCTCGACATGGGCAACGGCCATTGGGTGCTGCTGTGCAACATCAACCCAGGCGGTCCTTGCGGCGGTTCGGCGACACAGTATTTCACCGGCACGTTCGACGGCCACAAGTTCACTTGCGACACCGACCCTACCGTAACCAAGTGGATGGACTGGGGCAAGGACCATTACGCCACGGTGACGTTCAACAACGCTCCTGACGGCCGCCACGTGGCGTTGCCATGGATGAGCAATTGGCAGTATGCCAACCAAGTGCCCACAAAGCAGTATCGCTCAGCCAACGGCATTCCACGCGACCTCGGCTACTTCGAGTATCAAGACACGGGCTATGTCAGCGTCACACCGTCGCAAGAGGTGATGGCAGCCTTCGCCAAGAAACCTACGGCAGGGCTCACCCAGGCTTGCAGGGTGGACGTGCAGCTTCGCGCCAACACCACCATAACGCTCTCCAACTCAAAGGGCGAAAAAGTGGTCATGACTTACAACGCGGCCGCGCAGACATTCACCATGGACCGCACGAAGAGCGGCGACGTGAGCTTCAGCACCGACTTCCCGGCCGTGACAAAGGCGCCAACGCGCGGACGAATCAAGACCTTGAGGATATTCATCGACAAGAGCAGCATAGAGGCGTTCGACGCTGATGGCAAGATGGCGATGACCAATATAGTGTTCCCCTCGGCGCCATACACCACGCTCAAGGTGAAAGGCGGAAGGGCAAAGGTCTATGCGTTGAAATAATAACATGCCTTCTTAAAAAAAATACGGCCTTGAATGCAAGGCCGTATTGAGTTTTTTATTAAATTTGCGACATCTTTTTATTAAACTTGTGGCATCGGGCGATGATGAATCGCGCGGTTGCGGAAAACCAATTAAATCTTTAAACTTCAAAATCATCATTAAAAAACAATGGAAAACAATAATCAGCAACAGAATGTCGTGACGCAGACCTCCAGGTTTGCCATGATTTCCGTGATGCTTTGCTTCTTCGCCATGGGCTTCGTTGACCTTGTCGGCACGGCCTCCAACTATGTGAAGCAAGACCTTGGCCTTAGCGACACCTTGGCCAACTTCCTGCCGTCTCTCGTCTTCTTCTGGTTCCTAATCTTCTCGGTGCCCACCGGCGTGCTGATGAACAAGATAGGCCGCAAGAAGACAGTCATGCTCTCGCTCATCGTTACTTTTGTGTCTTTGCTGTTGCCCATCTTCTCGGAGAGTTTCCCCGTGATGCTCGTCTCGTTCTCGCTTCTCGGCATAGGCAACACGCTCATGCAGACATCTCTCAACCCGCTTGTCTCTCAACTCGTGAAGGGCCACTTGGCCTCCACGCTCACCTTTGGCCAGTTCATCAAGGCCATAGCCTCTTTCCTGGCTCCCATCATAGCCTCGTGGGGTGCCGCGGCCACCATTCCCGACTTCGGGCTCGGTTGGCGCGTGCTCTTCCCAATCTACATGGTGGTTGGCATACTCGCGTCGGTCTTGTTGCAGGCCACTTCCATCAAGGAAGAGAAAGGCGACAATGAGACGGAGGCGGAGAGCAAGTCGCTCAGCCGCGACTATATCGACACGTTCAAGCTTTTGGGCAACCCATACGTGCTGTTGTGCTTCTTCGGCATCATGTGCCACGTGGGCATAGACGTGGGCACCAACACTACGGCGCCAAAGCTCTTGCAGGAATACGCCGGCATGGCCCTCAACGACGCGGCATGGGCCACGAGCCTCTACTTCATCTTCCGTACGCTTGGCTGTCTGACGGGCAGCTTTTTCCTCCGCGTTCTGAAGACGCGCACGTTCTTCATAATCTCCGTTGTCATGATGGCCTTGAGCATGGCTTGCATGTTCATGGGTGCCACGGGTGCCGCCGACACCGCCAAGCTGTGGCTCTACGCCGGCATAGCCTTGGTGGGTTATGGCAACAGCAACGTCTTCTCCATGTGCCTCTCTCAGGCCATGCTCTATATGCCGGAAAAGAAAAACGCCATTAGCGGACTCATGATAATGGGGCTTTTCGGTGGCACCGTCTTCCCGCTTGTCATGGGCGTGGCCAGCGATGCCATGGGCTCGCAGCTTGGAGCCGTGGCGGTGATGACCGTTGGCGTGGTATATCTTCTTGCCATTATAAAGCAGATAAAGTATTAAGCAATAAAAACAAATATCGATATGGGAAAGATAATAGGTTTGGGAGAGGTGCTCTACGACGTTCTCCCACAGGGTTCTAAACTTGGTGGCGCTCCCGCCAATTTCGCTTATCATGCCAGTCAGTTCGGATTCGAGGCCATGGCGGTGAGCGCGGTGGGCAACGACGTGCTTGGCGACCAGGCGTTGGCAACGTTCGACAAGAACGGACTGAAATATATCATACCGCGTGTGTCATACCCAACGGGCACGGTCAATGTCTCTCTCGACGCTGAAGGCGTACCGACTTACACCTTCACGCCAAACGTGGCTTGGGACCACATTCCATTCACTCCGGAGATGCAGGCTGAGGCAAAGAAAGCCTCTGCCGTGTGTTTCGGCTCATTGGCGCAGCGCAGTGAGGAGTCGAAGAAGACCATCATGAGCTTCATTGACGCCACGCCAAAGGATTGCCTGAAGATTTTCGACATCAACCTCCGTGGCAATTTCTACGATAAGGAGACCATACAAAATGGCATTCGCCATTGCGACATCCTGAAGATCAACGACGAGGAACTCGTGGTCCTTGGCCGTCTCTTTGGCTATCCTGGCCTTGACATCGAGGAGAAGTGCCGCATAATACTGCATCGCTACAACTTGCGCATGATCGTGCTCACCTGTGGCACCAACGGCAGTTATGTTTTCGCTCCTCACGATTTCAAGAGCTACCAGCCAACACCTAAGGTGGAGGTTGCCGACACCGTGGGTGCCGGTGACTCGTTCACGGGTTCGTTCACGGCGTCGATACTCTCGGGCAAGACCATTGAGGAGGCTCACGCGTTGGCGGTAAAGGTCAGCGCCTATGTATGCACCCAGGAAGGCGCCATGCCTAAGTTGCCTGCCGAATTCACGAATAAATAACGCGACAACCATATTTCGGCTTCATGCTGAAAACCAAAAAAGCAGGGCTGAGTTCCAATCGGAATTCAGCCCTGCTTTTTGGGGTTATGACGGAGTGAGGCGTCACTGTAAGAGCGACTTGATTTCCCCTTCTGTCAATCCTGTGTACTTCACTATAATATTTATTGGCATGTTGTCGGCAATCATGTCACGGGCCGTTGCCAAGGCCTTGGCTTTCTCGCCTTCCGCCTTTGCGCGTTCGCCTTCCGCCTTTGCGCGTTCGGCATCAGCTTGCGCGCGTTCGGCGTTTGCTTGCGCGCGTTTTGCTTCGGCTTGGGCTTCACGCAGTTTTGTTTGTACCTCGTCAACCTTGTTGAGGGCTTGCTGAAGTTTTTTGTTGGCTCGTTCCACGGCCCCCACCAATGTGCGCTCAGTGCTCACGGCATCCCAAAAGTGCTCGTAGCCTGCCATCTGCGCTTCGGTGAAGGCCGACTCTCTCACTATGTCGAGTGCCTTGCACGTGTCGGGATTCTCAAGAAGCTCGGCTGGAGCCTGGCGAGTCTTCTCGTCAATCTCCGTGAGGTAGCGCAGCCATAACACCATCATCTTCTTGTCGTGGAATGAATGCGGCTTGAACTTAGGAAGTTCTATGAAGATGAGGTGCATCTCGTCGATGGTTTGGTCAGGGTTCTTGACGTCCATCACTCCATAGTCGTGATAGAAGTCCTCGGTGTCGTCGCGGAAAGTGTCGTTGACAAGGTTCAGCGAGTACACGGGCTGGATGTCTTCGTAATGATCGCCCTTGTCCAATTGCCGCGAATATGCTTTCGTGGCATTGAGCAGCACGCGTTTCATGAAAGCGGGCGTCCATATCATCTGCATCTCAACGAGAAACTGGCGACCGCGCGCGTCGCGGCAGCGCACGTCGACGATGGTGTCCTTTTTCAACGGGTGGTCGGGAATGAGCTCCGGTTCAAGGTATTCAATCCACTCCACCTGTCCATTGTCGGGAAGTGGGAGCATGGCGTTGAGGAAACTTATCATTAGTTCCTTGTGCTCACCGAAGACTTTCTTGAACGTGAGGTCTGCCTTGGGGTCAAGATATATAGCCATAGCTAACTCGTTTTTATCATTATATCGTGTACGTGGTCAGTATGTCGCAAAGTTATTAATAATATTTGATATGCGGGAATAATTGTCAATGAAAAAAGCCGTGTAGTCGCTGATTATACCTATCTTTGCAATAATAACCTATGACATAATTTTAAGTAACGATGAAAAGTCACGATAATATGTTTTCAGCAAGTGTTTGCAAGGCGTTTCTCTTGTCAGCCATGGGAGTGGCGCTGCTCGTGCCGTCGCAAGTGTCGGCCAATGTCACGGTCGTGCCTGTTGAGGCTCGGTCGGCAAGTGTTAATGGGCATGGCATGACGGTCTTTTCCAACCGCGACGCGCAATACCGCATTCCGTCGATAGTGGAATGCAAGTCGGGCAAGTTGATTGCCTTTACCGATCATCGTTACGACAACAAGGACATTGGCGGTGGCCGCCACTTGGACATCGTGATGAAGACCAGCCAGGACAAGGGCGCCACGTGGAGCGGTCCTGAGCAGATGGTGGCAAAGGGCGGCAATGGCGTGGCCACAAGCTTCGACTGCGCCCATGGCGACGCGGCTACCGTCGTAGACAGGAAGACGGGCAGGATACTGCTGATGTGCGCCTCTGGCGGAATAGGCTATTGGGAATCGTCGCGCAAGAAACCGATAATGATGGGAAGATATTACAGCGACGACGAGGGCAAGACATGGAAAGGCGAGGAAGTGACCCGCCAAATCTACGACTTGATGCCAGACGTGGAGTCGGCCTTCTTCACCAGTGGCAGGATATGCCAGAGCAAGCAGATCAAGGTCGGTAAGTATTATCGCGTCTATACGGCGTTGGCCACCCGTCAAGGCAACAGGATATTGTATAGCGACGACTTCGGCAAGACGTGGGCGGTGCTTGGCAAAAACGTGGCCGAGTCGGCCCCACGTGGCGATGAGGCCAAGATAGAGGAACTGCCCAATGGCAACGTGTTGCTTAGCAGCCGCGTGATGGGCGGCAGGTTTTTCAATGTTTATTCTTACGCCGACAAGAAGTCAGCCACGGGCTCTTGGGGCAAGGTGGCGATGTCTGGCGCGGCCAACCACGGCGTTGTCGCCAAGAAAAACGCTTGCAACGGCGAGGTGCTCCTGGTGAATGCCAAGAAGAACGGCAAGAAGGTGAAGCTTCTGCTTCAGAGCGTTCCTTGCGGGCCAAACCGCGTCAACGTGGGAATATATTACAAGGCGTTGAACTCTCCGGCCGACTATGCCACGCCTGAGGCCATAGCCAAGGATTGGGAAGGCTGCTATCAGGTCAGCGACACCACGTCGGCCTACTCCACGATGGTGCAGGGCAAGGATGGCAGCATATTCTTCCTGTTGGAGGAAAACGCCTTCCGTCACTCGGAGACCGAGCCAGACGACTATTACGACATCAGGTTCGATAAGTTGAGCATAGGCCAAATAACCAACGGTCAATACAAATAGAAGAAGATCATATCGCGTGCCCTCATGAAACAGTTGAAAACCATCAAAAATAAAATATTTTACAAATGGTCGTCTGAGAATCGATTCTTTTCAACCAAGCAGTCTCTT
>OASE01000027.1_pt1 | contig 53448 bp, 44 predicted proteins | sample 1494851 | NCBI WGS metagenome assembly OASE01 (sample SAMEA3360680, study PRJEB22359) | human gut metagenome | biome: ENVO:urban biome; feature: ENVO:human-associated habitat; material: ENVO:feces | place: Bangladesh | collected 2011 | reverse complement strand
GGTTGAAAAAAATCGATTCTCAGACGACCATTTGTAAAATATTTTGGTATGCATCATCTGCTTTGCAGGGGCGGCCCCTGCAGAGCATTACGGTAAGGCATGCGCAACCCACAAAAAAAGGTGACCCATGATGGATCACCCAAAAACATGCTATTGAAGCTGCCGACTTTTAGTTGTCGTTTCTTCCGAATATCCTGAGCAGATAGAGGAAGAGGTTGATGAAGTCGAGGTAAAGCGACAACGCGCCAATCAACGCCACTTTCTGCGCGCCCTCGTCGAGACCGACCTGCATGGAAAGCATGCGCTTGATTTGCTGACTGTCCCACGCCGTGAGGCCCACGAACAGCACCACGCCGATATAGCTCAGCACCAGGTCAAGAGAGGAGCTCTTGATGAACATGTTGACAACCGTGGCGATGATAAGGCCGAAAAGCGCCATGAGGAAGAGGTTGCCCATCTTCGACAAGTCGGCCTTGGTGACATAGCCATAGACGGCCGTAGCCCCGAAGGTTGCGGCGGTGATGAAAAACACCTTGGCAATGGTAGCCGTGGTAAACGCCATGAAAATGAACGACATGGTGACACCGTTGAGCGCGGCATAGACGATAAACAACGTAGTGGCGGTGGAGAGCGAGAGCCTGTTGATGCGTGCCGTGGTGTAGAACACCAGGCCCAGCTCAGCCAACAGCAGCACCCACATGGCCGCGCGATTGCCGTAGACGAGCTGCACCAAGGATGGGCTCGTGGCAACACCCCAAGCGCAGAGGCCCGTGATGACGAGGGCCATGGTCATCCATATATACACCTTGCGCATCAACATGGGGAACGCGGCGGAGCGGGACAAGTCGCGCTCCATATTGGACATGGAGCTTTGCTCCTTCACCATTTTCTCTAAATCTTGAACTTCCATAATTTTCTTGTTATAAGATGATTATTCTATAATGTTGATTGGTTGCAAATATAGCGGTTTATTTCCATTCCGACAAGAAATGTGCCAACATTTTGGCGCGCGCCCACGCTGTTAGTCATTATTCACGTTCTGTATGAGTCGTTAGCGTTTCGCCTGCCACAATAGCACGATGTCAGTATGCCAAAGTAGCAGATTCACTGACAAGCTCACCTCTTCAAGAAGAAGCGCACGAGAATGAAGTTTACCGGCACGCAAACGCAAAACATGGGTATCGGCGCCACCTGCTTTGACAGGCCAAGCCAAAGAAAGAGGTTCAGCGTGAGCATCTGCAACGTGTAGTTGACCACATGGCTGAAAAGGAACCCCGCGCCGCGCCGCGCGTTGGCCTTCACCTTGAACGTGAAACGGGTGGACGCGAAAAAGTTGAACACGAAACTCAACACGTAGCCCACGGTCATCGCCACCGTGGACCACAAATGGGCGTCGGCCTTGGACGCGCCGGTGCCCAAGAACTGTATCAGCAGATAGTAAATGGCATATTGCAGCAACGTGGCAGCGGCTCCGACGATGGCGAAGCGCACCACCTCGCCCAACTTACCCGACATAATGGCTCTCATCCGCATAAGCAAGCATCTCCTTGTCGCCCCGACTGTCGCCGTAGGCTATAATATAATAATGTGGACGGGCGTCGGCAAGGTCGGGCAGCGACGCCTTGAGGCGCCTCACCTTCTCGGCTCCATAGCAGTTGGGCGTGAGGAACCGTCCCGTCAGTCGTCCGTCCTCGCTTTCCACCTGCGTACCTATCACCGCGACGGCTTCCTGGAAGAACGCCCTCACCCAGTTGTCCACGCTCGCGCTGACCACGTAGACCGGACGGCCATCGGCCACGGCCTTCTCCATCACGCCCCACGTGTCTTGCCGCTTGAGGCTCCGCCCCACCGTGGCTGCGAATCTTCGGCAAAGGTCATCGAAACAGGCCACTGGCATGCCCTTGAAGCACATGGCGAAGAGCCGCTCCTTGGTTCGCCCATTGTCGGCGAGACCGACCTTCATCAACAAGAGACGTGGCAACAGCAGCGCAAGGCAGCATAAGAGCCACGCCGTGCCACGGGCAAAGCGTATGAAGGCGATGAGCGTGTCGCGAGTGGTGAGCGTGCCGTCGAAATCGAAAACGAGAATCTTATTATCCAACATAAATGATGAGCACGAATGTCACGAGCCACGCCAGCACGTCGAGCTGTATGAAGCGGTCGTGGATGATAACCTTTGTAGGGTTGCCGCTCTTCTTGTCGACCACGGCAATCTGTATGTAGCGAAGCAATCCTAAGAGCACGAAGACGCTCGTCAGGTACAGGTACTCGGAATGGAACCGCGCCACGGTCTCAGGGCTCACGGTGTACATGATGTAGCACACGAGCGTGACCGAGGCGGTGATGGTGAGCGCCTGGTTGATAAAGGTGGAGTTGTAGCGGCTGGTGTTCCTTCGCGGCGCCTCGCCGGTCTGCTCCATGCGCAGCACGTCGTCGCGCCGCTTGGCGAAACTCATGAAAAGGGTAATCAGGAAAGTCATGAGCACTATCCACTTGCTCAACACTATTCCCGTGGCCACGCCTCCGGCGCACATGCGGAGCACGAAGCCGAACGCCACCACGCACACGTCGACGATGGCATACTGCTTGATGCGCGCGCAATAGGCAAGGTTGAGCAGCCAATAAAAGGCTATGACAAAGGCGAGCCTCCAAGCCTGGCCCGACGCGAGCCCGCAAGCCGCCATGCTCAGCAGGAACATGAAAGCCATGAGCGCATAGCCCTGCCCCACGCTCAACGCGCCACTGGCTATGGGCCTGTGGCACTTCTCGGGATGCCGGCGATCGTCGGCAACGTCGTGGATGTCGTTGAAACAATAGATGCTCGACGCGGCAAAGCTGAAGGCGAAAAACGCCACGAGCCCCTGCGTGAGCGCGCCAACGTCGAAGAGCGCGCCACCGAAGATTATCGGGGCGAAGACGAAGAAGTTTTTTATCCACTGCATGGGGCGGAGCAAGAGCGCCAACGCCTCGGTATGTCTCATTGTGTTCATTTCGTATGCGAATCTATGATTTTCTTGGCTATCCAATCCACTATCTTGCTCAGCACCCACGCCAATGGCAGCGTGGCCACGACACAGGCAAGGAACGTCGGCCAGTAGCTCCACGCCTTAGGCAAATAATCGAGCACGAAATGCAGGTGTATGAGATAGCACTCCAAGCTCAACGAGCCAACGAAGGCCAACGCTCCGTTAACCCATTTCGGCGTGCGCCGCAGCACCCTGTTGCAGATGAGGATAAAGGTGATGGTAAGGGGGATGTAGAGCATTCGCTCCACGAAGAGCGGGAACTGGCCGTGGCGTTCCTGCTCAAGGAAGAAACAAGAGACTGACGTCATCACGAACATGATGATAAGCATCCAGATGCCTTGCCCGTCGATGGTGCGCTTCTGCCTTACCATCTCGCCCATGTTGATGCCAATGAAGAAGATAGGCACGCGGCTCCAGAATATCTCAAGGTGGCCCACGGCGTGGTGGATGGGCGTGACCCACTCCACCAGTATGCACCACAGTATCATCACCACGGGCAACCAGCGGTAGACGGAATGGCGGCGTATCAGCTCCATGTAGGGCGGCGCGAAGAGATACAGCATCATGATAGCCGGTATATACCAGAAGCTTAGCTCATCGTGGAGCCAGAAGTTCCAGTTGAAGCCTATCTCGCCAATGAGATTGACGAGCGACGCGGCATCATGCACGTGTAAGCGCGGCAGGTAGTAGAGGCACGCTATGATGAGCCACGCCGGGTAGATGCGTATCAGGCGGCGGAAATAGAAGTGGCGGTAGCTGGGAGTCTTCATCCACGAGAACCACAAGCCTATGCCGCTCAGGAAGAGAAACATGTCCACGCCAAGGTTGCCCATGCGCCGAAGGCCGAAAAACATGTCGGAGCGCGCGAGGTCAACATGAAACAGGATGATGATGAGCATGGCGATGCCCATCAGCGCGCCACGGAAGCGCGAGATATTGGCGAGCTCTATGTCTGGAATCCTCATGGCGTCAGAGTTTAGGGTTCGGTATGTGCCTCATCAGCTTCATGACGAGCCATGCCGCGCCAAGGCTGGCTATGGCGTAGAGCAAGAGGCCCGTGTAGATGTCGCCCTGGCGCGAGACGGTGATGAAGACCTTTCTTATGGCGGGATGGATCACGAACAGCGCCGCCGACACGTTGCCCAGCCATCCAAGCACGTAGCCAATGCGCGCGCGGAGCCAGGGCAAGGGAAGGGTGGAGACGGTCTTGATGAAATAAACCGAGGCGTAGCAAACGAGAGCGGGCACGATGACCCAGGTATAAAACGACCCTGAGGCCGACACGATAAAGAAGGAGCACACCACCCAACTCATAAGAAACGAGCCGAAGGTGAGATTGACAAGCATTACCTTGTTGCCATAGCGCGCGAAGAGCAGTCCAAGGCCGAATGGCAACATGCCGCCCATGAAGTTGTAGCGCCAATAGTTGAGGTTCTCGCCCTCGGGGTCCATGAACAGTTGGGCCACGGTGCACACGACCATCAAGCCTACCGTCCATCCCCAATGACGGCGATAGAGCAACAGGCGATAGACCACGTACAACTGCAGCATCAACCCGAAGAACCAGAAGGGTCCAGGCCAGATGTTGCGGTCGGGTTGGTCGTAGAAATTGTTTATCATCAGCAGCTGGCCCACTATTTGCGCTACGTTATAGTGCCACGAGCCCGCCGTCATGGCGTCGACGACGGTGAAGCAGATGAAGCCCACTATCATCATCTTGAACAACTTGAGATAATGATAGCGCACGAAAGACGACACCACCACGCGCCGCCCGTCGGAGGCCTTGCCCTGGCCATTGCCGTATTTCATCTCCAAGCCGTAAGCGCTTAGGAAGAGGAACACCGGCACTCCGTAATGGCCGAAGAAGGAGATGACATGAGCCGGGAAAAGCTCGTTGACGCGCGCGGCGCACTGGGCGAACCAGTCCACGTTGTGCTGAAAATACTGATACTCGTTCTCCTTTACCACGGGGTTAAGCCAGTGGCAAAAGTTATGCAGGAAGATGCCAAGGATGGCTATGCCACGCAAGGCGTTACACTCGGCACGGGTGAGCAGGCTCTCGCCGCCATTCTCCGTGGCTTCTCTGTCATTGTAAAGGCTTATTCGCATTATTTCTTTCCTTGTGCTTTTTCATCTTGGCGCGCCGCGTCCCTCAGCTTGTCATAGTCGACACTGTTTTTCAGGACACGCGGCCGGCTCTCATCATAATTTGGCGACAACAGGTTGTACTTGTCGTTATAGTCTTTCGAACTTATCCCCGCGAGCCACACCATCATGTGCGGCAACGCGTCGGTCATGAACCTGCGGTTCTTGGCGTCCTTTATCGCCTTGAACACCTCCGGCTCGCGATGGGCGTACTTGCGTGAGCACCATATCCAGAAAGGCACCTCAAACTCGTAGTGGGCCAAGGGCCAGTCTACGGTGGCAGAGTGGTTACGGCAAATGATGTCGCGCCCCGGCTCGAAAATCTCCTCGCCATGGTCGGGCATATACACCACTATGGCATCCTTGTCCTCAAAGCGTTTCACTATCTGCGTCACGATGGAGTCGTTGTAGAGGCAGGCGTTGTCGTAAGCGGCTATCATGCGACGGCGGTAGTGGTCGCCGGCGATGTCGGGGCGAAGCTCCTTGTAGTCGTCGGCATGCCATTTGGCACGGTCCTTGGGATAGCGCGTGTTGTAGCTCACGTGCTGGCCAATGAGATGGAAGATGATGAGGTTGTTGCCTTTGAGGTTTATCTTGCCTTCGTTCAAGAAGTTGTCGTAATCGCTGAGCAATCCCTCGTCGAAGCGGTGAAGGCTCGTGTTGCGCAGGTCAAACTGCGCCTTGCTCAATACCGGGTCGTTGAGGAAGAAGCCTCCCGAGAAATCGTAAACCGCCTGCCCGGCGGCAAGGAGGAACTGGTTGGTCAGGAACGTGACCTGATAGCCCGCCTTGCGGAAAAGCTCCGGGAAGAGAGGATAGTCGCACCACTCACCCTTCTCGCCAACGACGTGCATCGACAGCACGTTCTTGAACACGAAACTCGTGAGGTTCCAGCACGACACCACGTCGTTGAACTTCGTCAGCCATCCGCCGCGCTCAAGCCTTCTCTGTCTTGGCGTGTCTTTCTGCGGATAGCCATAAAGCTGGCAATGGGCCTTGCTGTAGCTCTCGCCAATGATGAGCACTATGGTAGGCGAGCGGAACGAGCATGAGTCCACCACTACCCTCTTCGAGGCAGCCACGCACTTGTCCACCTGTTGCGAGGCAAGGTGGTTGCTGTAAACGGAAAAGGCGAGGCGATATATCGGGAGATAAAACTCGCCGTGGTCCGGCTCGGTAAGTATGTGCTCTATCGACCCTATGGTGTCGGCCGTCATCAGGCGCGCCATGCCTCGCTTGTTGCCCCAGCTCGTGACGACGCTCCACGCGAGCAACGCCAATACCAGCATGCCGCACTCCGGGTAAAGCATGTAGCGGTGGAAGAAGCGAAGGAAGCCGAAGTGGACCCTTGCTTGCAACTTGGCGTAGTCCACCTTCAACAACCGGCATAGGGGCTTGCGCAAATCCACAAGGGAATGAAGGATGAAAAGCAGCATTATCCACGCCACGGGAGAGGAAAGCACGTCCAGGCTGAGATAAGTGGACAGGAACTCGCCCGCCTCGCGACTGTCGGTCTCGCCCACGAGCATGAGCATGGAGGGGGAGATTACGGAGCCGAACTTCCAGAAGCAGAACACGTCGGTCAGCGCCACGCCATACAACACGACGTAGAGGGCAAGGCGAACCCAGCGCCTCACCTTGGCGGGAATGACCGTGAGCACCGCGCAAGCGAAATAAACATCAAGGAAGAGCTCCAGCCACAAGTTGTCGTAGACATCCTGCCCCTTGTTGTCTGGAAGCGTAAGATAAGCGCACAGTATGCCCAAGGCATACATCGCGAAAAAGAAAACGCCATTCTTCAGCAAGGGCAACATGAACAGTTGCGAAATCCGACGGACAAATCTCATTTCTTATATATTGTGTAAGCTTAATTCCTTTGCAAAAATAGTATAATTTATCTGCATGGCAAAGTGTAACACGAAATTAATTCGTACATTTGCCGAAAATATCAATGTCATGGACTACACGCTCAACATAAAAGGCCGATTGCTCTCCCTTTCCGCCCCTGTTGTCATGGGCATTCTCAATTGCACCCCCGACAGTTTCTTCGCCGGGAGCCGCAAGCAGACAGAGAAGGAAATAGCCGACCGCGCCAACCAAATCGTGGCCGAGGGCGGCTCTATAATAGACGTTGGCGCCTTCTCCACCCGCCCCGGAGCGTCCGAGGTGAGCCAGGAGGAAGAGATGAACCGTCTGCGCCATGCCTTGCCAATAGTGGCGCGCGAGCAGCCCGGCGTCGCCATCTCCGTGGACACTTACCGTCCCGACGTGGCGAGGATGGCCGTGGAGGAATATGGCGCCGATATCATCAACGACGTGTCGGAGGGAGGCATCACCGGCATCGTGGACAAGCCCCTGGAGGAGCGATACGATGGCGACGATGGCGACGAGCGGTTCAAGCAATACCCGGCCATCTTCCGCATGATGGGTAGGCTGAAGGTGCCTTACATCCTCATGTCGGTACAGGGCAACATCCACGACATGCTCATCAATTTCGCGAAAGAGGTGCAACAGCTTCGCGACTTGCACGTCAACGACATCATCCTTGACCCAGGGTACGGGTTTGGGAAGACGCAGGAAGAGAACTTCGCCATCCTCCGCGACCAGCGCAAGCTTGAGGTGTTGGGCCTTCCCATCCTCGCCGGACTGTCGCGCAAGCGACTGATATGGAAGACGCTTGGCCTGACGGCCGACGAAGCCCTCAATGGCACAACGGTAGTGAACACCGTCGCCCTCGCCAACGGCGCGAGCATCCTCAGGGTGCACGATGTCAAGGAGGCGGCGCAAGCGGTAAAGTTATCCACATTCATCTATAAACAGTAACTCTCGATGTTTTTCTCCTTCGGCATAAAAGACATCATAGACATCGTAACCGTAGCGTTATTCCTCTACTACTTCTACCGACTCATGAAAGAGAGCCGGTCGCTTAACGTTTTCACGGGAATCATCGTCTTCGTCATAACATGGCTGGTCGTCTCCCAGGTCTTGGAGATGCGCCTTCTCGGAAGCATCATGGACAAGCTCGTGTCGGTAGGCGTCATTGGCCTTATCGTCCTCTTCAAGGATGAGATACGCAAGTTTCTCTACGAGATTGGCGAGCGGCAGCGGGCAAGAAAGTTCATCAACCTGTTCTTCCATCGCGACAGCGCGCAGCAAGCCGACAAGGAGGCCATCATGCCCATCGTCTGGGCGTGCATGGACATGGCCAAAGGCAAGGTGGGCGCGCTCATCGTGATAGAGCGGGCCACGCCTCTCGACGACATAGTGCAAACGGGCGAGCTGATAGACGCCAATGTCAACAAGCTGCTCATAGAGAACGTGTTTTTCAAGAACTCGCCCCTCCACGATGGCGCCATGGTCATATCCAAGCGACGCATCAAGGCCGCGGGTTGCATCCTGCCCGTGAGCCACAACATGGACATACCCAAGGAGCTTGGCTTGCGCCACCGCGCAGCCCTTGGCATATCGCAGGCCTGCGACGCCATCGCCGTGGTGGTCTCCGAGGAGACAGGACGCATCAGCGCCGCCATAAAGGGCAACTTCCGCTTGCGGCTCTCAGCCGAGGACCTGGAGAGCCTCCTCACAAAAGAAATGACCACCGTATGAAAAATATCCTTATGCGCCAAGGTGCATAAGGATATTTTTTTGTAATTTTGCATGGGTTAATCGCTAATATAACAACACAATATAAATCTAATCAAGATGAGTTTATTAGAAGAAATCGTGGCGCGCGCCAAAGCTGACAAGCAGCGCATCGTTCTTCCTGAGGCTGAGGAAGAGCGCACATTGAAAGCAGCCGACCATGTGCTTGCCGACGATATCGCCGACATCATCCTCATTGGCAACCCCGACCATATCAAGCAGGAAGCCGAGGAATGGGGCTTGAAAAACATCGACAAGGCCACCATCATCGACCCTCTCCACTTCGACAAGACGGAGGAGTACGCCGAGAAGCTCGCCGAGCTGCGCAAGAAGAAGGGCATGACCGTTGACCAGGCCCGCGAGCTCGTCACCCACAACAACCTCTACCTTGGTTGCATGATCATCAAGAGCGGAGACGCCGACGGACAGATCAGCGGCGCTCTCAGCACCACCGGCGACACCCTTCGCCCGGCGTTGCAGATCATCAAGTGCGCTCCTGGCATCACCTGCGTGAGCGGTGCCATGCTGCTCGTCACCAAGTCGCAATACGGCAAGGACGGCATCGTCGTCATGGGCGACGTGGCCGTGACGCCTAACCCGACAGCAGACCAAATGGCGCAGATCGCCTACACCACGGCACAGACGGCCAAGACCATCGCCGGAATCAACGAGCCTCACGTGGCCATGCTGAGCTATTCCACAAAGGGCTCGGCAAAGGACGCCATCGACAAGGCCACGGGCAAGAGCGTTTACGTCATCGACAAGGTGGTCGACGCCGTGAAGATAGCACGCGAGAAGTTCCCTGAGTTGCAGGTCGACGGCGAGCTGCAGGCCGACGCAGCCCTCGTGCCGGCAGTGGGAAGGAAGAAAGCCCCGCAAAGCAACATCGCCGGACGCGCCAACGTGCTCGTGGTGCCTAACCTCGAAGTGGGCAACATCGGCTACAAGCTCGTGGAACGCCTCGGCGGAGCCACAGCCATCGGCCCAATCCTCCAGGGCATAGCACGTCCTGTCAACGACCTCAGCCGCGGCTGCTCTGTCGACGACATCTACTACATGGTGGCCATCACGAGTTGCCAGGCACAAGACGCCAAGAAATAATCATCAATCAGTAACTGTAAGCTTAACATGAATATTCTTGTATTGAACTGCGGCAGCAGCAGCATTAAGTATAAACTCTACGACATGACCAACGAGGCCGTGCTCGCCCAAGGTGGCGTGGAGCGCATCGGCATCAACGACGCCTTCATCAAGGTGAAGCTCCCCAACGGCGAGAAGAAGAAGATCATGGCCGACCTGCCAACCCACAAGGAGGGCGTGCAGCTCGTGTTCAAGTGCCTTCTCGACCCTGAGTTCGGAGCCATCAAGAGCCTCGACGAGATTGGGGCCGTGGGCCACCGCGTCGTGCAGGGCGGCGACCTCTTCGAGAAGAGCTGCCTCGTCACGCCAAAGGTGGAGGAAGGCATCGAGAGCCTCATCGACCTCGCCCCTGTACACAACAAGGGCCACTTGGCTGGCATCAAGGCCGTGGACGAGCTCATGCCAAACGTGCCACAGGTGACGGTGTTCGACAACGCCTTCCACTCCACCATGCCCGACTACGCTTACCTCTACGCCATTCCTTACGAGTGGTATTCCAAATACCACGTGCGTCGCTACGGCTTCCACGGCACGTCACACCGCTACGTGTCACGTCGCGTCTGCGAGTTCCTCGGCGTGGACATCCACAAGCAGAAGATCATCACTTGCCACATCGGCAACGGCGCGTCGGTAGCAGCCGTCAAGTATGGCAAGGTCATCGACACCTCCATGGGCCTCACGCCTCTGGCAGGCCTGATGATGGGCTCTCGCTGCGGCGACATCGACCCGTCGGCAGTGTGCTACATGATGGAGAAGAGCGGCATGACGCCTCAAGAAATGTCTGAGTATCTCAACAAGAAGAGCGGAGTGCTCGGCGTGGCTGGCATATCAAGCGACATGCGCGACAACGAGAACGCCGACAACGAGGGCGACAAGATGGCTCACCTCGCATTGGCAATGTACAACTACCGCATCAAGAAGTATATCGGCGCTTATGCAGCCGCCATGAACGGCGTGGACATCATCGTGTGGACCGCCGGCGTGGGCGAGAACCAGGAAGGCGTGCGCTGGGACAGCTGCCAAGGTCTTGAGTACCTCGGCGTGAAGATGGACAAGGAGCGCAACCACGTGCGCTCTAAGGAGCAGATTCTTTCCGCCGACGACTCTAAGGTCAAGGTCGTAATGATTCCTACCGACGAGGAGATTGTCATCGCGCGCGACACGCTCGCCATCGTGGAGGGTCGCGAGCCTGAGATTTAAGCCTTCGGCCATAAGACTAACAAACAGAAACGTGCTGGATTCCAAGCAATGGAGTCCGGCACGTTTTGTTTTACCAAAAGAAGTCTTGGCCTATCGTAACCATTAAGGGCAACCCTGAACGGGGTCGCCCTTAATGGTTTTTCCTACAACTTGCTCTCGCCTTCCACATACTCTTCAAGGAAGAGGTGCTCGCCGTCGAAGACGGCATAAGAGAACTGGCTTATCCAGTCGCCAAGGATGAGCATGCGCGGCGTATGACCTTCCACGCGGGGCAGGTTCAAGTCGAGCTCTATGTGGCGATGGCCGTAGATGTAATAGTCGATGTTGGGATGATGCTTCTCATATTCTTTCGTCCACAACACGAGGTTTTCTTTCTCCTCGCCCATGAAAGGAGGCTCCTTGCCATCCACGCGTTTCAGCCTGCTGTGCTTAGCCCACTCAAGGCCGAGCTGCATGCCCCAACGCGGATGCACGGCAGAGAACAACGTTTGGCAAACGCGGTTGTGGAATATCCAGCGCAGCAACTTGAACGAGCCGCTGTTGTCGCCCAGGCCGTCGCCGTGGGCAAGATGGAACACCTTGCCGTAAATCTCGGTGGTAAGGGGTTGATAGTGCATCGTCACGCCACACTCCTGCTCCAGGTAGTGGTAAGCCCAAATGTCGTGGTTGCCCGTGAAGAAGTGCACCTCGACGCCCATATCGGTCAGCTCCGACAGCTTGCCGAGGAAGCGGGTGAAACCCTTTGGCACCACATATTTATATTCATACCAGAAGTCGAACATGTCGCCAAGGAGGTAAACGGCAGATGCCTTGTCCTTGATGGAGTCGAGAAATCGCACCAACCTGCGCTCCTGCATCCTGCGGTGAGGCACCGCGAGCGAACCGAGGTGCGCGTCTGAAAGGAAATAAACCGTCTTTCGCATAAGCATCCTCTTAAACTAAACCTTATACCTGCTTCTCTTACTCAAATCCCAGTTCCACGCGTGCCTCCTCCGACATCATGCTCTGGTCCCACGCCGGCTCAAACACGAGGTTCACGTTGGCCGTCTTGACCCCGTCCACGCTGTCGAGCTTGGAGCGCACGTCCTCAAGAATGTAGTCGGCCGCGGGGCATGAGGGAGCCGTGAACGTCATGTCCACGTTCAGCGTGCCGTCGTCGTTGAGGTCTATCTTGTATATCATGCCCAGGTCGTAGATGTTGACTGGTATCTCCGGGTCGTAAACTGTCTTGAGCACGTCCACTATGCGTTCTTCTATCTTTGTCTTTTCTTCTTGTGTCATGTTTCTCATCTATGTGAATTTGTGATTATTTGCAAACTTACGAATAAAAAACGAGAACAGCAAGCCTAATGTCTTTTATTTCCTTCGTTCTTCACTCATCACTCTCCACTCTTCACTCTTCACTTCCTACACCCTTCCCTCCTCGCGGTAGCTGTAATAGGCGCCGTCGGTGATGATCACATGGTCGAGGAAATACACCCTCAAGAGTTCGCACGCCTTCTTCATGCGCTCGGTCAGCCTGTCGTCCTCCTTCGAGGGCCTGTTGTTGCCGCTCGGATGATTGTGACACGCCACCATTACCGTGGCATTGTTGAGGATGGCCTCCTTCATTATCACGCGCACGTCGACCGCCGTCTCCGTTATGCCTCCGTGGCTCACCCGTATGGCCTTTATCAGCTTGAACCGCTGGTTCATCAGCAGCACGTGAAACTCCTCCACGTCCAGGTCTTGCATAAGGGGATGCATGTAGTTGTATATCGCCGTGGCAGAGCCCAAGTCGGCCCGTTCCTCCGCCTTCTCCCTCGCGCGCCGCTTGCCCAGCTCGCACGCCGCGAGTATGGCTATCGCCTTCGCCGGCCCTATGCCCTTGAAGCGTTCCAAGTCGGTTATTGACATCTTGCCAAGGGTGTTGAGGTTGTTGTTGCACGCCGCCATCACCGTCTTCATCAGTTCCACGGCACTCACCTTCGGCGTGCCCGAGCCAATGAGTATGGCCAGCAGCTCGGCGTTTGACAGGGCTTCGGGGCCAAGCCTCTCAAGCCTCTCGCGCGGGCGGTCTTCCTCCGCCCAGTTGGCTATTGTCAGGTTTTGCATAGGTCAAAGACAGGTTGTTTGGTCAGCGAGGCTCTCACTTCACGAGGGCCTTGCCTTTTATCTCTTCAAAGGCTTCCTCGCCATCGTTGGCGGCAGGCTTAATGCCCAGCAGGTTGCAAACGAGGGGATATACCGCCGTGTTGCTCATCTTGCCAAGGCTCACGCCCTGCCTCAGGTCGGGTCCCCACGCCCTGAACACGGCCTGCATGTCGCCGCAATACGGGTCATAGCCATGTACGCCGCCATCGTGGGTGTCGCCATCGCAGAACAGGTAGCCTTCATCGGGCAGCACGAGCACGTCGCCGATGTTGGCGTCGGCTTGGTAATGAAGGTATCGCGGGATGTCAGCCTTGCGCCACGCCCTGAGGTGCGGCACGCCGGCAAGGGCTTTCACTATGCTGTCTTGTTGCCACCGCTCCGGCGCGTACACGTTGCAGGGCAGGTTGCCCTCCAGCGCGTCGTACCACTCCTTGCGCAGATAGTCGGAAGGCTTTATCTTCCTCGACGGCGTGAACCACGTCATGCCATGGTCTGACACCACCACGAGGTTTACCTTGCCACCCATGCCCGTTCGCTCTATGCGCGCCCAAAGCGAGGCGAGCAGCGAGTCCGCGGCCTCCACGGCGCGACGCGTCTCTTTAGCCTGAGGGCCGAAGGAGTGGCCACTGGCGTCGGGCTCCTCGAAATAAGCCATTATCAAGTCGGGCGCGGCTTTCTTGCCCAGGTAGGCCACTATACTGTCGGCACGCTGGGCGAAGGTCATGTGCGGCTTCTCGCCGTAGTCGTGCCACACGTCGGGACGCTTGCCGCTGATGGCCTCGTCGGAGCCAGGCCAGTAAAACACGGCGGTGCGCAGGCCTTGCCGCTGGGCCGTGAGCCAAAGGGGCTCGCCGTGGTAGAAGCGCGGGTCCGACTTCGTCTTTGGGTTGCCCAGCGAGAACTTGGCGCCCGTGGCGCGGTCGAGAAAGCTGTTGGCTATTATGCCGTGATGCTCTGGCCGCAATCCCGTGGCAAGGGTGTAGTGGTTGGGGAACGTCTTTGAGGGAAACGAGGGAATGAGCGAGCCCTCGACGCCGTGGGAGGCCATGCGGTCGAGAAAAGGCGTGTCGTAATATGAGGGATAGTCCCAGCGGAAGCCGTCGAAGGACACGAGAACCGTGGTCTTGCGCCCGTAGGAAGGCGTGGAGGCAAGCAAGGCCACTAATGCCACAAGGCACAAAAGCGTTCTTTTCAACATAAATGGATATAATTGTTAATATTAAGGACAAAATTAAATAAAATAGCCGTAACTTTGCAGTGCATTTTCAATAAAATAATCTCAACACGATGAAATTATTCCCACGGGGCATTGTCGCGAAACCGTTTCGCTTGTACCTTGCCGTTCTTTTCCCCCTGATTGCCGTCTCGTGCAACGGCTTGTTCTCATCGGTCTACGATGATGCCGACGACAACAAGACTGAGACAACGGAATCGCAGATAATCATGGACGCCTCAAGCTGGCAAAACTGGTATTACATTTCTTTCGACTCCCTGGAGGCCCTGCGCGAGCAGGGCGACATGGCGAAGCTGAAATACGCGCAGACCCATTTCACGCCTTACCCCATACCCATGACTCCCACCGGCGACAAGACCGCCTCGCACCCCGCGCAGGGCACCACGGGGCTATACACTTATTGGTACGACATCTTCGGCCAAGGCCTGTCGAAAAACGAGTTCCGGGCGTTCGCGCCAACGGCTACGCAAGCCGAGCCCGACCACTGGGACCTCGCCATACACTATGCCGACGCGCGCACCAACGGCGGGGCGGTGCTAAAGACAAGCTACACGAGCATTGACGACCTGCCGGCATCGTCGGCCGACTTCTCGGGCACGGAATTCACGCCCGACGAGTGGTCGGAGAGCGACGTGTGGGTCGACCAGACCGAGCAGCTGAACAAGATTCTCGGATGCCAGGGAATAAACATCAACAAGGTGCTGTCGTCGTGGCTGCAGGTGGAGATGAAGAGCCTGCCGCCTCTCTTCACGCTCGACTCCCACGTCTTCCTCATCAGGCTGAAAAGCGGGCGATATGCCGCCGTGCAACTGAAAAACTACATGGACGCCAACGGCGACAAGGGCATCCTCACCATAAACTATAAATACCCCTACTAACCCACCGGAAAGGAAATGATGAAAACACGCTTATCGACACTCCTCATATCGGCAATGGCGCCGCTCGCCCTTGCCGCACAAACCGACTCGCTGCTCATAGCCAACGACCTCAACCTGGTGGTCGTCACGGGAACGCGCACGCCGAAGACGCTGCTCAAGACGCCCGTGATGACAAGCGTGATAACGCGCGCGGAGATAGAGAAGGCCGACGCCACCACGCTGCAAGACATCTTGAGACAGAACGTGCCAGGGGTGGAGTTCTCCTACTCCATGAACCAGCAACGACACATGAACTTCTCGGGGTTCGGCGGACAGAGCATGCTCATCCTCGTGGACGGGGAGAGGCTCGCCGGCGAGACGATGGACGACGTGGACTTCGACCGCCTAACGCTCAGCAACGTGGACCACATAGAGATAGTGAAAGGCCCCGTGTCGGCTCTCTATGGCAGCAACGCCAACGGGGGAGTGATAAACATCATCACCAAAAACAGCGACAAGCCGCTAAAGCTCAACGTCAACGCGCGCGTGGGCAAGCACGACAGCCAGAGATACGGACTGTCGTGGACGCAGGGCTTCGGGAAATGGGACAACAGCCTCGACGTGAGCCGGAACAGCAGCGCCAACTACGACGTGCACAGCGCCAGCGACCCCGTCACGAGGGTCTTCTCTACCATTTACGGCGACAACACCTACAACTTCAAGGAGCAGCTCGCCTTCCACCCCACGAAGGACATAAACCTGAAGGCGCACGCCGGCTACTTCTTCAGGCAGACCAAACGGTCGGTGGACACGCCGGAGAGATACCGCGACTACAACGGGGGCGTGAAAGCCGACTGGCGCATAACAGCCGACGACCACCTCTACGGCAGCTACGCCTTCGACCAATACGACAAGTCGAACTACCAAAGCCTGAGCAAGCTCGACATACGTTACTACTCCGACGTGCAAAACGCCTTCAGGATGCTCTACAACCACTCGTTCGGCAAGGGCAACATCCTCACCGTGGGCTCCGACTACATGCACGACTTCCTGAGAAACAACCGACTGGCCGACGGCACGCACCACCAAGACTGCCTCGACGCCTTCGCGCAATACGACGGCGAGCTGAACGACATCTGGGAGGTCGTGGCGGCCCTGCGCTACGACTATTTCTCTGACGGCTCGTCGCTGCAACGCCTCACGCCGAAGCTCAGCATACGCCACACGCCGATGAAGGGCCTGAACGTGCGCTTCGGATACGGTATGGGATTCAGGGCACCGTCGCTGAAGGAGAAATACTATCAGTACGACGCCGCGGGGATATGGATAATACAGGGCAACCCGGAGCTGAAGCCGGAATACAGCGACAACTTCAACCTGTCGCTCGAATACCACTGGCGAAACTATGAGTTCCTGCTCGACGGATACCACAACCACGTGAAAGACAAGATTGCCTCCGGCGTGCCATACTATGCCAGCAAGACCGACCGCACGCCGACCCTGCCCTACGTGAACCTCGACACCTACTCGGTAAGCGGACTGGAGGCTTCGGCAAAGGGACACTGGAGCAACGGCCTCTCGGCAAGCGTGGCTTACGCGCTAACCCTGGAGAAAATGCCTAAGGACAAGGACGGCAACACGGCAAACAACCAGTACATACCGGCGCGAAAGCACGCCCTCAACGTGCACGCCGACTGGGAGCACAGCTTCTGCAAGGGCTACGGCGTGGACATCATCGTGGACGGAAAGGTGATGTCGGGGGTTGACAACGTGGAATATGTCAACTATTACGACATCTCGCAGGGCGTGGCAAACGTCAGATACCCGGCTTACACCATGTGGAAGCTGATGATAAGCAACCGCATAGGCAAGGCGGTAAAGCTGAACGTCACCGTGGACAACCTGCTGAACTACAAGCCAAAATACTATTATCTCAACGCGCCTCTCACCGATGGCGTGAACCTCATGGCTGGCTTGTCGATAGACATCGACAAGCTCGTGAAACTCTGAAACAAGACCGCCCTTCACCATAAACAAGATGGCACGTCATGCTGAAAAAGCTGACGTGCCATCTTGTTTTTCGCGTATTGAAGACAGTACCACGACGTGGTACTGCGAATACCAAAGCGTGGTACTGTGAATACCACGCCGTGGTACCGTGAATACCAAAGCGTGATACTATGAATACCACACCGTGGTACTCCTCGTACCAAAACGGTTGATAACCGTGGTACTAAAAAGCGTCACCATTCCCAACGGTTTGGATTGCCGTGATAAATAGTTCTAAAAGAATGTAGCTATTTATCTCTTTCGGGAAAGTTTTTATTTCTCTACATACTTGCGTCCATTCTTGATGTAGACGCCACGACTTCCCATGGCGACTATTTAGCATGGTTGTGACTTCACAGGCATTATCGTCAAGAAAAATAAATCCACTCTATTTATAAAAATTTTTCTTATAGGCCTCAAACTCGCCCTTGCCCTGCACGCACCGTTGCCACCATGCCTTGATGAAGCCACAGCCATAGCCCATGAGCTGGGTGAACGCGGCACGGATGGACAACAGGCCGATGCGTAGGCTGTGGTTGTGGAGACTGGAGTCGACGAAGATGAGGAGGGAATAGAGCACGAGCGGCGACAAGGCGACAAGGCTGAGCGCGATGCCCAGCGATTGGCAGCAAGCTTGGGCAATGACCGCGCCGGCCACGAAAAGGGCGAGGAGGAAAAACACGCCAACGGTGAACACCATGGGCAGGAGATGCACCAGCTTCAGGCTCTCGGGGTATTTCTTGTAAAGGTTGATGCGCGCTATGCCACTGTTGAACACCTGCCGCCAGAACTTGCGGAAGTCGGTGCGGCGCTTGTGGTAGACCCAAGCGCCAGGGAACAGGCGGCAACGACACCCGGCCTTGAAGATGCGGATGGAGAAGTCGATGTCCTCGCCGAAGCGCATCTTCGAGAATCCGCCCAGCTCGTTGTAGACATCGCGACGCACGCCCATATTGAACGAGCGCGGGTAAAACTTGTCGAGCTTCTTCTTGCCGCCACGTATGCCGCCCGTGGTGAAGAAACTCGTCATGGAATAGGATATGGCCTTCTGCGTCGGCGTGAACGAGTCGGCGGCACGGTCTGGCCCTCCAAAGGCCTGGCACGGCTCGCGCCGCAGCTCATCGTCGACGGCCTGGAGATAGCCCTCGGGCACCACCACGTCGGAATCGAGAATGAGCACATAGTCGCCCGAGGCGCGCTCCACGCCATAGTTGCGGCTCTGGCCGGGGCCGCTGTTGGGCTTCATGAAATACTTTATCGCCAAGCGGTCGGCATACTTGTCGCAGACCTGCTTGCAAGGGTTGGCCGAGCCATCCTCTACGATTATCACCTCAAAGTCGTTGCAGACCTGTCGGGTCAGACTGTCCAAGAGTTCGTCCACCTCGTCGGGACGATTGTAAACGGGAACGATAATGCTGTATTTCATTTGCCTTTGTCGTAATGTAAAAAGAAAACGTCCGCAATCACATGGCTTCTGTGGCTGCGGACGTTTCCAATATATAAGATATGACCTGTTTTTACTTCTTCTCGGTCACGCGACCAACATAGCTGCCATCCTCGGTGTTGACCGTGATGAGGTCACCCTCGTTGATGAAGAGAGGCACGCGAATCTCGGCGCCGGTCTCCAGTGTGGCGGGCTTTGTGGCGTTGGTAGCTGTGTTGCCCTTCACGCCCGGCTCAGAGTGAGCCACCACGAGGTTGGTCTTAGGAGGCATCTCGGCAGAGAGAATGGCGCCATCGTCGGCAGAAAGCTGCACGTCTACGACATCGCCCTCCTTCATGAACTCACCGCCAGTGATGAGGTCGCGGCTGATAGGGAACTGCTCGTAAGTCTCCTGGTTCATGAAGATGCAGCCTGTGGGATCCTCGTAAAGATACTGGTATGGACGATGCTCCACGCGAACGTCGTCGAGCTTGAAACCGACCTGGAACGTGCGGTCCAGCACACGGCCATCGGCAACATTCTTCAGCTTGGTGTTCATAACGGTATTGCCCTTTCCGGGTTTACGATGCTCAAACCAGATGCACTTCCAAATGCCACCGTCCATACGGATGCAAGTGCCTTTCTTGATTTCCTGTGAATTAATCATGGTAATTGTATGTTTACTATATTATTATGCGTTGTAAGCGAGTGCAAAGTTACTAAGAAATCAGAAAAAAACATCGAAAAATGATATAATTCTTTGTCAATTCGATTTTTATGAGTAATTTTGCATCCCGAAAGGGTTTAGTTTGCCCTTGAAGCAACAATAGATAACAATTAAATTACGAATAAAAGATGAAAAGAACATTTCAGCCTCACAATCGCCGCCGTGTGAACAAGCATGGCTTCCGTGAGCGTATGGCCACCAAGAACGGCCGTCGCGTTTTGGCTTCTCGTCGCGCTCGTGGCCGCAAGAAGCTCACTGTTTCTGATGAGAATCACGGAAAGTAAGCTTTCTCACAACGTCAGCACGCAGCAAAAGGCAGGCAAGGGTATACCTTTGTCTGCCTTTTGTATTGACTGATAGTTTCGCGTTTGCGGTGAGCAGTTGATTTCGAGAGAGAAAAAAACGCATTTTCTTTCCCTTTCCAGCCTTTTTACTTACCTTTGCACACCATAGGCCGAACCGCGCCTTATTTATATAATGTGAAAAACAGCAACCGATGTCGATTAAAGAGTTCATAGGCAAATTCAAGAGCATGAAGCTCTGGGGCAACCTCATGGCAATGGCGATGGTCATCGTGGCCCTTGCCATAGGGTTCAAGTTTGCCGTAGACATCTACACCCACCACGGCGAAGCCGTCACCATCCCCAACCTCACCCACAAGACTTTTGAGAACTCGGAGCATGTGCTCTCGGAGCTCGGCCTCAACATTGAGGTGAGCGACACCGGTTACATCAAGACGCTGCCACCGGGATGCATACTCGAGCAAGATCCTGCGCCTGGAGAGCGCGTGAAGCCCGGACGCACGGTGTTCGTGACCATCAACGCCACCCACACGCCCACGATAGCCTTGCCCGACGTGATAGACAACTGCTCGCTGCGCGAGGCCATGGCAAAGCTCACGGCAATGGGATTCAAGCTCAACCCGCCGCAGTTTGTGCCGGGAGAGAAAGACTGGGTCTACGGCATACTCGTAAACGGGAGGCACGTGGCCTATGGCGACCGCATACCCGTGGACGCGCGGCTCGTGATACAGGCCGGCAACGGCATGAGAAACGCGAGCGACTCGGTGGACTACGTTGACCCGGAGCTCAACACGCCCGACAACGGCGAGGGCGACGTGGACGAGTTTCAAGAGGTGGGCGCGCCCGCGGAGGAGGAGCACGCCAAGAAGAAAGTGGAACCGGAGGAGGACCCCTTCACGCCCGTGGAATAAACATCAAGGACGAGAACAATGACCGACGATTTGACAATAGACGACATAATAGAGGAGCCGCAAGACGAGACCACGACCGGGGAACCAGGGCAGTTTGAGCACTGGCGCATGACGGTGGACACCGGACAGCAACCGGTGAGGATAGACAAATTCCTCGCCGAGCACATGCAGCACTCCTCGCGCAACCGCATACAGACGGCTGCCGACGCGGGGTGCATACAGGTGAACGGCAAGCCCGTGAAGAGCAACTACAAGGTGAGGCCAGAAGACGTCATCACGCTCATGCTCGACCACCCCAAGCACGACTCCACGATACAGGCGGAGGACATACCGCTCGACATAGTGTATGAGGACGACGACGTGCTCGTGGTGAACAAGCCGGCCGGAATGGTGGTGCACCCGGGAGCGGGCAACTTCAACGGCACGCTCATCAACGCCGTGGCATGGCACCTGCGCGACCTGAAGACATTCAACGCCAACGACCCAGCCGTGGGACTCGTGCACCGCATAGACAAGGACACAAGCGGACTGCTCGTGGTGGCGAAGACCGCCGACGCGAAGACATCGCTCGGGAAGCAGTTTTTCCACAAGACCACGCACCGCGCCTACAACGCCCTCGTGTGGGGAAACCTGCAGGAAGACGCCGGGCGGATAGAGGGCAACATAGGCCGTGACCCGAAAGACAGGCTGCGCATGAAAGTGTTCGCGCCCGACTCGGGCATAGGCAAGCCGGCCGTGACGCATTGGCGCGTGCTGGAACGCTTCGGCTACACCACACTCGTGGAGTGCGTGCTGGAGACCGGGCGAACCCACCAGATACGCGCCCACATGAAAGAGATAGGGCATCCGCTGTTTGGCGACGAGAGATACGGAGGCACGGAGATACTGTGGGGGCAACGAAGCTCATCCTACAAGGCGTTCATACACAACTGCCTTGAGCTGTGCCCACGACAGGCACTGCACGCCAAGACCCTCGGGTTCAAGCACCCGCGCACGGGAGAGGAGATGGACTTCGACTCGCGGTGGCCCGACGACTTTGAGGCATTGATAGATAAATGGAGAAAGTATATTAACAGCAAATGGAAAATTTAAAAAGAAACATTGCCATCGTCTGCGGTGGCGATTCATCAGAGCACGACGTTTCGCTGCGCTCGGCACAAGGACTTTACTCCTTTTTCGACAAGGAGCGTTACAATATCTACTTAGTTGACATCAAGGGCACCAACTGGCACGTCAACCTTGACAACGGCAACGTGGCACCCATCGACAGGAGCGACTTCTCCTTCATAGGCGAGGACGGCAAGGCCGTGGTGTTCGACTACGCTTATATCACCATACATGGCCAGCCGGGCGAGAACGGCCTGATGCAAGGCTATTTCGACCTTATCCACCTGCCCTACTCCACCTCAGGCGTACTGGTGGAGGCCATGACGTTCGACAAGTTCGTGCTCAACAATTACCTGCGCGGCTTTGGCGTGAACGTCGCCGACAGCATCTTGCTGCGTCGCGACGACGACTACGACCCCGCCGAGATTGAGAAGCGCCTGGGCATGCCATGCTTCGTGAAACCGGCAGCCGACGGCTCCAGCTTCGGCGTGAGCAAGGTGAAGAACGCCGACCAGCTCGCCCCTGCCCTGCGCGTGGCCTTCATGGAGAGCAACGAGGCAATGGTGGAGAGCTACCTCAAAGGCGTGGAAATATCGCAAGGCGTGTACAAGACAAAGGAGAAGAGCGTGGTGCTGCCCGCAACCGAGGTGGTGACAGAGGATGAGTTCTTCGACTACGACGCCAAGTACAACGGCAAGGTGAAGGAGATAACGCCCGCACGCCTCTCGCCAGAGACAGCTAAGGCCGTGGCGGCGGAGACAAGCCGCATCTACGACATACTGCACGCCAACGGCATCATACGCATCGACTATATCATCACCAAGGACGAGAACGGCAACGACAAGGTGAACATGCTGGAGATAAACACCACGCCGGGCATGACAGCCACGAGCTTCATACCGCAGCAGGTGCGCGCGGCAGGCCTCGACATCAAGGACGTGCTCACCGACATCGTGGAAAACCAGTTCGCATAAAGCATTATAAAACACCCCGGTAATGGCGCTGTCATTACCGGGGTTTATAATGTTCAGGCTCCATGAAGATAACTTTCGGAAAAACTATCACTTGAGTTTCTTCACATCGTCTTCGAAAGTCTCGGGATGGATGGCGCGCTTGCGAAACGGTAGGTGTAATATTCCCAAAAGAGCTTTCCTGCAACGGTAAGACGATGCCGGTCGTCACGCCCTTTCATCTCTTGGGTGAGACGGCGTATACGGTTTTCCTTGATGTCCATATAATAACGGCGCCGGTTCAGGACACTGTCAAGACTTTGAAGAAGATCGCCTTGGGCAAAGACCCTGAATGGCAACAAGACAAGAAAGAAGAGGATTGCTTTCTTCATAGACGGGATCATTTAGTTACAAAATATGTTTGACTTCTGCCGTAAAGAAAGACGAATTGTATGGTGCCTACACGCAGTTTTTTTAGTTCCTCACTCTGTGCCATGCCACGGGTTCTACAATACAACGACGACTGCCAGGGTCAGAACTGGCAGTCGTCGAACGTGATATAAAATTGCTGGCTTTACGCAACTTTTACGCAACTATTACTCAGCCGTAAGCTCAAGGACATGGCTCGTAGCCGTGTTTGGAGTGAGGATATTCAGTCCCACCTTCATCAGGAAGTCGCCGGAATACTGCTGTCCGTCGCAGTCGAATGCCGACTTGGTGTCGGGCATGAGGTTGATTTCCTTCACCGTGTACATTCTGTTGGCATCGAGCCCTTGCAACTTGACATTGCGCACAGGCTCATGGGTACGGGGGTGAAGGTCGTAGGCGAAGACCACGCCCTTGCTCTTATCCTGCGACACATAGTTGACAGCCGCATGGTTGCTCTCATAAGGTGAGACAAGGCGGTAGAGCTCACCATTGAGGATAACATCCTCCAGGCGGCGCCAGTTAGCGACAGCCCCCTGCGTATAGGCATAGTCGGCCTTATCCATGGTCTTGAGGTCGATATCAAAACCCAGCTTGCACATGGAAGCCACATCAGTACAGAACTTGACGGAAGTAGCCTTGTTCCAGCTGGTGACATGCGCGGCAATGGCCTTCACCGGGAAGAACTTCGACATAGACCACTGAATGTAGAGTCGCTCGAAGGGATCGGTGTTATCACTGGGCCACAGCTCCCCGAAATATTTAAGCGCGGTATAGTCGCAGCGGGCACCGCCACCAGAGCAGAGCATCATCTCCAACTTGGGGTATTTGGCATGGATACGGTCGAGGACCTTATACAGTCCGCGGACATGGTCGATATACATGTTGCCCTGCTGCGCCTTCTCGTATGGTGAGTAGATATTGGTGATGGGCGAGTTGCAGTCCCACTTGAAGTAAGCGATGTTCGGATTCTCGGTCATCAGCTTGTCAACGATGCCGAAGACATAATTCTGCACCTCAGGATTGGAGAGGTCGAGCACGAGCTGGTTGCGATAATAGTAGGTCTGGCGGTTAGGCTGTTCGATGACCCAGTTCTTATGCTTCTCATAGAGTTCACTCTTGGGGTTGACCATCTCCGGCTCTATCCACAGGCCGAACTTCACACCAGCCTCCTTTGCCGATTTCACCAGCGCGGGGATGCCGCCGGGGAGTTTTGACTTTGTAGCCTCCCAGTCACCCAGACCGGCGTGGTCGTCCTTACGGGGATATTTGTTGCCGAACCATCCATCGTCGAGCAGGAACATCTCTACGCCGAGATCCTTGGCATCTTTCATCAGCTGCGCCAGAGACGCTTGGTTGAAGTCGAAGCCGGTATTCTCCCAGTTGTTGAGCAGTGTCATGCGGCTGCCCTCACCGTTCCAGAGCTGGTAACGGCGGGCCCAGTCGTGCAGGTTGCGTGAAGCCTGCGACGTGCCAGTGTCGCTGAGCGTGAAGACAAACTCCGGCGTCTTGAAGGTCTCGCCGGCTTTGAGCACGTAGTCGGAGGCATAAGGATTGATGCCGGGGATGACACGCAGACGGCCGACATTGTCCACCTCGAAGGTGCAGCTGAAATTTCCGGTCCAGCCAATGGTGCCAAGCATCACTTTACCTTCGTTCTCCTTGGCAGGCCCGTCTATGCCCAACTCGAAGAACGGCTCGCTCTGCTCAGCGGCGCGCGTACCGAGCTTGGTGTCAATAATCTTCTTGCCAAACTGCAACTGTTGGACGGCAGGCTGTCCCTCGCGCGCCCAGTCGCTGTGATAGTTGGTCAGGAAATATTTGTCGGCATTGAAATAAAAGATACCGCTGGCATAGCGCCACAGCGTCACAGACTTCTTCTCCTTGTGGCAAATCTCGCTCCAGGTCTTGATGACATTCTCCTTGGCGTAGGCCACGTAGTGCAAAGTCACCTCGTCGGCATACTGGTCGTCGGCAAGGCGTACGATAGTCTCTGTTCCGCCCTTCACCGCTTTCTGCTCGCTGCCTTGATAATATAAATAGGTGGAGAGGTTGCCGTCGGCGTGTGTGATGGCCAGTGCCGGCTCGAAGAAGTCCTCACCGCCTGAGCCCGGATAAGCCTCGAGCCCGCGTATGCCATAGCTGCCGTCGGAACCAGGTTTGATCTTCCAGTTGAAATGGCTGAAGTCAGCATCGGTGGCGAGCTTATTGCCGAGATAGACCTGGTAGAGGCGATGGTTGTCACCTACTTGCAGTACGAGGTCGATATTGTCGGTACTGATACGGATGTTCTGTCTGTCTGCTGCTTGGATTCCTAAGACTGTGAGGAACATTGCAAGCAGCGTGAAAAGCTTTTTCATAATGTAAGGATATTAGCTGGTTTAGAATCTGTATCTCACGTGGCTTGTACGAGTCAGCCGCATTGAGCATGACATTACGGTCGTCTCCCTCTGCAGTGGCTGTGGCAAGCGTGTCGGTTTTTTGTTGTTGTGCATGGGCACTCATTGCGACCGTGAGGGTAGCCCAAAAGAGAATGAATTTTTTATCCATCATAATTGTATGTGGTATCTTCATTATGTTGATTGTCTTCGTGCAAAGTTAATCAATCAATGGCATGCAGGAAGGGCTTGGTACTGGCTCGGTAAACACCCAAAAAGAAAAAGTGTTGGATAATCTTAATAAGCAAATTAACAGCAATGGCATCTGCTGATGAAGTAAATGGTCTTTAACCTTCCAAAATGCCATTGCCTGTGTTATCGTATACCAATTAATGCGTTTCCTTCATTGGAAGGCTGTTAATAGCCCTCGTTCTGGTCCATGCTGCCGTCTTCCTTCCTCATCTGTGTGTTTTGGTTCAGTTCGGTCTGAGGAATAGGCAATATCATGTTGCTCTTGACAAAGGTGCCGTTGGCCACACTGCGCTCGCACCATTTGTTGCGCTTGGTGACCAGCTCTTCCCACTTGCCAGTGCGCACGAGGTCGAAGCGGCGCCAGTTCTCTCCGAAGAGCTCGCGCATACGCTCGTCCATGATCTTTGTGCGGAACTGCTCTTGTGTCATACTCGTCCAATTGGGCACACCGGCTCTTTGGCGCACCTGGTTGACATAGGTGAGGGCTTCGTCGGTACGGTTGAGTTCATTGAGGCATTCTGCATAGCTTAGCAGCACGTCGGCGTACCGCAGCACAGGGATATTCTTTCCGGAAAGCCACATGTTGCTGATATTCAGTCCGGAGCCCTTGTCTGTACGATAGTCCTCATATTTCTTAATATGTGGCTTGAGCTCATCGTAGTCATCCCCTAAGCCTTCCCATGTGAGTGTGCTGAGATCTGGAGTGACACCATTGTATGTGAAGTCATAGCGGATGGAAGCCTCCCGACGTTTGTCGCCCTCTTCCCATACTCCTCCCTCGCTGACACGGCTGTAAGCATAGTGGGTCGGTACAGCGTGGTCGTAACCGGCAAAGTAGCATCCGTCAGTGAACCAGTTCTGTGCTGCACGGCTGCCTATCTGGAACTGGACCTGGTTGGCATATCCACGGGCGTTGGAGAAGGTCTGTGTCAGGATGACCTCGCTGGAAGCTTTCTTGGTGTCGTAAGCGAACAAGTCGGCATAGTCGGGGTCGAGCTGATATTTGCCGGAGCTGACGACGACCCGGAAAGCTTCAGCGGCTTTGGCATAATCGCGCAGACCAGTCTCTTGTGGTGCGCTCATCAATGCCTTGCCTAACATCACGTAGCCTGCATATTTGTTGGCACGTCCCTCGTCGGTGGTCTCAGCTGCTTTTGTGGCCTCAGCGAAATTGTCGATGATGAACTGCCATACTTCCTTCAGAGACCGGCGGCTGTAGTTGCCGGTGCCATCCTCGATGGGCACCCTACCCCACAGCATGGTAGCCTGCAGGGTGAGGAACCCGCGGATGAAGCTCAGCTCGGCGATGAGCTGCTCGCCCTTGCTGCCCGCAGCGGGATGAGTAGCCTCCAAGGCGTTGATGGCGTCGGCAGCCTGAGCGATGACGGGCCAGCGATAGTCCCACATATCTTGCACTTTGGGATTTTCGGCGTTGAGATATCCACAATTCCAGTCCCAGGCGGCGGATGTTGTGGTCTGCTCTTTGAGAGCGGTGAGAGCACCGGCTTGTATCTCGTCGGTGCCGATGAGGGTAAGCCAGCAACGCTCATCGCGGTAATTCTCTTTCCATGAGGAATAGATATCGAGGACGTTCTTCTCGGCCGTGGCGATATTTTCGTATACCTGCTTTTCCGAAAGGGCTGTCATGTTGGTCTGATCCAACTGGTCGGTGCAGGAGGTTGTCGTCAGAAGCGCACCTGCTAAAATGATGGCACTTATATATTTTGTTTTCATTGTATGCGACATAAAAGAGTTAGAAAGTGAAGTTGATTCCAAAAGTGAACGAGCGGCAAGGAGGATAGCCTGTGTCACCGGTCTCCGGATCCATACCCTTATATTTGGTGATGACAAACAGGTTGTTGGCCGTGGCATAGAGGCGAAGGGCCTCAAAACCGATGTGCTTCAGCAGCTCCGGCTTGAAGTTATAGCTCAGCGAGAGCGTAGCGAGACGGAGGAAGCTGGAGTTCTGAATGCTGAAATCCATGTCTGACGCCTTGTATCCATTGTAGTTGCTCGTGTTGGTGACCACGCGCGGGAACTTGGCATTAGTGTTCTCGGCAGACCAGTGGTCGAGCAGATCGGTGCTGGCCTGGCTGAGTCCGTAGCTGGTGATCAAGCTTTCATACCAGGGCGAGATCTTCTTGGCGCCTAACTGATAGTTGAACACGGCGTTGAGGGTAAATCCTTTGTAAGTCACGTCTGTGGCGAAGCCACCATACCACTTTGGATCTGTCTGTCCGACGATTGTCCGGTCATATTCGTTGACAACGCCATCGGGCTTGCCGTTAGGACCGGAGATATCTTGTGGGAACAGGTCACCCAACTGCACGGTATGTCCACTGTAGTTGACTCCTTCCCACTGGCTGCGGTTGCTCTCATTGGCAATGCCGCCAGTCTTGAGCGTATAGATGGTGTGCAGCGGCTGGTCAATGAAGATGTTGCCTTCACGCTCTGTACCATTGAGAATCTTGTTGACATCACCATAGAGCTTCGACACTTTGTTCTTGTCGTGCGAGATGTTAAAGTTAGCGTTCCACTGCACGTCTTTGTTCTGAATGATAGCGGCATTGAGGTTGAACTCCACACCATTGTTCTTCACCTGCCCGATATTTTCCCAAGTTGTCTCATAGCCGGTCGTCGTGGCCAGTGAGTGCTGTAAGAGCAGGTCGTCGTTGACCGTGTTGAAATAGTCAAAGCTGACATTGATGCGGTTGTTGAGGAAGGCCACATCCAATCCGATATTCAGCTGTTTTTGTTTCTCCCATGTCAGAGCAGGTGTACCGCGGTTGGTACTGCGGCTGATAGACGAGGAGCCGACAGTGGCACCGTTGACACTACTGCGCTGTGCCACCATGTTGTACCACGATCCATAGACATAGTTGGCAATGTCCTGGTTTCCGGACATACCGTATCCGGCGCGCAGCTTCAGCTTGTCCAGCCATGACACCTTCTCCATGAACTTCTCCTGACGTACATCCCATGCCAAAGAGAACGATGGCAACAAGCCCCATTTGTGGCCACTGGCAAATTTCGAAGAACCGTCGAGACGGGCTGTTGCCGTAGCGTAGTATTTGTTGGCATAGACATAGTTGCCTCTGATCAGGTAGCTCATCAGCGTCTGGGTGTAGAAGTCGGAGCCGATCTCCGTGCTTTCGAACTTCGAGGCTGCGTCAAGCTTCTTGTAGCCTAAGTCGTCGCTGGCGAAACGATAGCCCTTGGCTTTGGTGTAGTCACCCTTGGTCTTTGTGAAGGACGTACCCATGAGAAGGTTCAGGCTGTGTACCTTGTTGAAGACATGGTTGTAGGTGACGGTGTTGTCCCATTGCCAGTTGGTGCGTGTCCAGCGCTCATGCTTGGCATTGGCGTCTCCGGTAGTGTCGCTCTGGGGTTCGTTGCGCACACTTGTCGGCGCATCGCTGGGCATATACTCCATCCATTTCTGGTTGCTGATCTGTACGGCAAGCGTGGAACGGAAGTTCAGACCTTGGATGGGATTGATGTTGATGTAGTTGGTGGAAGAGAGCGTCTGGCGGTTACGCTTATATTGCACTTCCTCCATAGCAAAGGGGTTGAACTCGTTGTTGTAGTTGGAGTTGTTCGACTGATAGTAGACATACTCATACGGAGCAGTATGCATGGTAGCTGGGTCAGCGTAGGGAGCATAGTCCAGCAGCGGGTTGCCGTTGAGGGCTTTGGTATAGACCGTGTTGTCGTGCATGTGGTCGGTGGTATAGTTGAAACTGGTGTTTGTACCCACTTTCAGCCATGGCTTGATTTGCGTGTCAGCGTTGACACGGCCATTATACTTCTCCTGGTTGCTGTGTCCGAGGATGCCGTTGTTGCCACTATAGTTGAGAGAGACGTAGACATTGCCTTTCTCCATGCCATTAGAGAAGCTGACGGTATGGTTCTGCTGAATACCTGTTCTGAGCACCTGGTCGATCCAGTCGTAGCTCTTTCCGCTCTTATAGGTCTTCATCTCGTCGGGACTAAAGGCCAAGTTGGTACCCAGCAAGGTGTTGTTGATGTATGCCTGACGGTCTGCCGTGGGATGGTCGAGCATATAGCCGTTGGCGAAGGCATCGATGCGGAGGTCGCCCAACTGCTGAGCGTTCATCGTCTTGGGAAGATGGCTCTTCGTCGTAGCGCTAATAAATCCGGCATAGCTCACCTTGCCCTCGCCAAGCTTTGCTTTCTTGGTAGTAATCACCACAACACCGTTGGCGCCCCGGCTGCCATAGATAGCGGTGGCACTGGCATCTTTGAGCACCTGGATATTCTCCACATCGTTGGGGTTGATGCTGCTGAATCCACCGAAAGAGTTGTCCATCACTTGTCCATCGACCACATAGATAGGGTCAGAGCCGGAATTGATGGTGTTCACACCACGAATCTTGATGGAACTGTCATCGGCAGGATTGGCGTTGGTGACGACAGAGACGCCAGGCATACGGCCCTGGATGGCTTCGTTGACATTGGTAACAGGGCGCTGCTCCAACGTCTTGGAATCCACCATCGCCACAGAACCCGTCAGATCACTCTTGCGCATGACGGCTCCGACGATGACGACCTCGTCGAGGGAGGCATTCTCTTCCTCCAGCTCAATTTTGAGATTCCCGTTTCCTACTTTCACTTTCTTGGATTTGAAACCAATATAGGAAATGGTAAGTTCGGCATTGGCATCGGCTTGCATCGTAAAATTACCGTCAATGTCGGTAACGGTGCCCTTGGTAGTGCCTGCTATAGTGACACTGGCGCCAATGATAGGTTCTGCAGCCTTGTCGACCACATTACCTTTGACTGTGATCAACTGCGCCATCGCATGGAGCGTTGCGCAAATGACAACAAGGAGTAATGATAAAAAACGTTTGGCCATTTTTAGGTTGATTTATGATTATTATTAAAGATTGCCGATGAAAGGTAGTTAGGGCTTGTCCCGTATCATCGATGCAAAGTTAGTAAGAAACAAGGCGAGTTAATAGTATTAGTAGTGTTGAAGTAAACCAACCATAATTATTATTATTTTGAAAACTGCTCATAGTCAAAATATTACAAGGATAGAAGATTTAGTTCAAAGTAAGTCGTATAATTAATAATATTTCGCTAAATTTGCACTTGTAATAACCATTATCAACATGGAAAGAGTTTTTTGGATCCTCTTTTTTCTGGTCATCTCCCTGTATCATGCGCAGGCCACCAACACGGATGAGATGCTTGCGCCTCTTGACAGTGCCTTGTCGCACCGCGATGTTTACATGCACAGAAAAGAGTTGCGGTTGGACAAATTACGGCACAGCCTACGATATACGCGTGACGGTGATAAGCGACTCGCCCTTTATGAGAAGATGTATGAAGAGTATTATACCTATCGCTTCGACTCAGCCATGAGTTACGCTAAGCGCGAATATGCGTTGGCGGTGTCGCTAAAGGCTCCACGCTACACGACGCTCGCACTGCTCCACCGTGCCCTGCTCTTGGCCACCAGCGGATACTACAGCGAGGCGGAGCATTTGTTTGAAAGCGTAGATACCACAAGGATGGACCGCCAACTGTGGTTCACGTACTACTGGACGGGATTGTGGATATTCAGTTATTGGTCGGGATACAGCCAGGGCAACGACTTCGTGAGCGTTTACGACAACAAACGCAACGAATATATACAGCGTAGTTTGGTTTATGCCGACAAAGGCAGTGCGCTGTGGTGCTATCTGTATGCCGAACTGGCCTATTACAAAGACCATGATGTCAAGACGTCACTCCGTTACTATCGCTTAGCAGAGCGTCGTGCCCCGAAAGCATCCAGAACCTACGCCTCGGCCACCTATGGACTGGCCCGATGCTATAAGGAGTTAGGACAAATGCAGCGCTATGAATACTGGAGCGTCCGTTCCGCCATCTCCGACCAGCTCTGCCCTTTGAAAGAGAATCTCTCGCTTCAGGAGCTGGCCATGCACCTCTTCCAGAAAGATGAGCGCAATGCCGAAAGAGCCTCTCGCTATCTCTACTTCTCGCTCGACGATGCCGAGTTCTACCATAACAAACTGCGCATTCTCGGCATCTCGGAGAAGTTGCCGGGCATCATGGCGGTCTATGAGCGACAGCTCTATCATAGCAAACAGGTAAGGACACACCAGAACTATCTGTTAGGCGTGCTCGCAGTTGTACTGCTCTGTGCCCTTGTCGTCATCTTGCGACAGAACAAAAAGTTGAACAAGAAAGAACGGGAGGTAAGCCGGCAAAACAACCTGCTTACACAGATGAATCAGCAACTCACACAAGCCAACAGCAGACGCGAGAAGTATATGCGGCTGTTCATGGATCTGTGTGCTCTGTACATCGGCAAGCTCAACAACTACCAGAAGTTGGTGGTCAGAAAAATCAAAGCGCATCAGGTAGGGGAACTCGTACAAAGAGCCAACTCTACGAAGCTTGCCGACAACGAGGCCATCGAGTTTTATTCAAGGTTTGACAAGGCTTTCTTGGAATTGTTCCCTTCGTTTGTCGAACAATTCAATGCGCTGTTACGTGACGGAAAGAAAGTGGAGGTGTCAAACAAGGGAGGACTGACCACAGAGCTGCGCATCTACGCACTTGTACGTCTGGGCGTGGGAGAAAGCGTAGAAATAGCAACATTGTTGTCCTACTCGCCACAGACCATCTATAACTACCGTACGGCAATGCGCAAACGGGCTATCAACTCCGATACCTTTGAGGACGACGTCAGAGCGTTGCATGGATGAAATGCGCGAGTCGGCTACTGAAAAAACGACAGCAAAAAGTGAGGAATCTGTAACCTATTAAAGATACGGTTATAAAAGAGCTATAGCATTTGTGTGCAACCGGCACCGTAGGTAAATGAAAGCCTTATCCACCAATCCTGTCGTCTTGAAGCAAAGAAATCGCGCTTTTCGTTTGCCACATGCACAAAATGCAGTATCTTTGCCACATCAAACGTCAGTTATAACGTCAGTTATCATGAATATCAAGAAATTATATGAACTTTATCGCCAGCACCCCGTGGTGACGACCGACAGCCGCGACTGCCCCGAAGGCAGTATCTTCATCGCGCTCAAAGGCGCCTCGTTCGACGGTAACAAGTTTGCTGCCGCTGCCTTGGAGAAAGGCTGCAGCTACGCCGTTGTCGACGAGAAGGAATACTGTGTGGAAGGTGACGATCGCTATATCCTCACCGACGACTGTCTCACGACCTTCAAGGAGCTGGCACGCGAGCACCGCAGACAGTTCAACATACCTGTCGTGGGAATCACGGGAACCAACGGCAAGACCACGACAAAGGAGCTCGTCTCGGCCGTGCTCGCCGAGAAATACGACGTGATGCACACAGAGGGCAACTTCAACAACGACGTGGGCGTGCCAAAGACCTTGCTACGGCTAAAGCCGGAGCACGAGATCGCCGTGGTGGAGATGGGCGCGTCGCATCCGGGCGACATTAAGAAGCTGGTTGAGTATGTGGAGCCCACGTGCGGACTTATCACTAACGTCGGCAGAGCCCACCTTCAAGGCTTCGGCTCTTTCGAGGGCGTGAAGAAAACCAAGGGTGAGCTCTACGACTTCTTGAAAGCCAACAACGCGCTCGTGTTCCTGGACACCGCCAACGACAATCTCGTGGAAATGGCACGTGAGCGCGAGCTTGACCGCGTGATCAGCTATGGCACCGACGAACAAGCCGAGGTCCAAGGCAAGGTGACGGCTGCCGACCCGTTTATCACCATCGAGTGGAAATGCGGCGGCGATGGCGAGTCGATTCCTGTCGCCTTAAACGAGTGGCACGAGATAAAGACCAGGCTCATTGGCTCTTACAACCTCGACAACGTGCTCGCGGCAATCACCGTGGGACTGCATTTCGGCGTGACAGCCGACCAGGTGTGCCATGCCATAGAGAACTATGAGCCGACCAACAACCGCTCCGAGCTCGTGAAGACCGGCAGCAACACGCTTATCGTGGACGCTTACAACGCCAACCCGACAAGCATGGCGGCGGCTCTCGACAGCTTCGGGCAGATTGCCACGCAGCTTCCGAAGATGGCCATCCTCGGCGACATGAGGGAGCTTGGCGAAGTGAGCGAGGCTGAGCACCAAAAGGTGGTAGACACGTTGAAGGCCAAGGGCCTAAACGACGTGTGGCTCGTTGGCGAGGAGTTTGGCAAGACGCGATGCGACTTCCATAAATATAATAATGTGGAGGAAGTGAAGCAGGCCATAGCCAGCTACAAGCCTTGTGGGAAATGCATACTCATAAAGGGCAGCAATGGCACGAAACTGTTTGAGTTGCCTGAATTGCTGTAACCTTTTCATGGCAATCGCCATTTTCCAAGCATGTCACAATAACATCTGAAGAAAAACATGATACTGCAAAAGCTTCTTGGTTTTGACCCTAAGACTATGCGCAAACGTACGGAAGTGGTGGCTGGCGCCACCACTTTTCTTACCATGTGCTATATACTCGCCGTGAACCCCACCATTCTCAGCACGACCGGGATGGATCGTGGTGCGTTGTTCACCTCCACGGCAATAGCCGCCGCCATAGCCACGCTGCTGCTCGCTTTCATGGCCAAGCTGCCGTTCGCCCAAGCTCCGAGCATGGGCCTCAACGCTTTCTTCGCCTACACGCTCTGCCAGGCAATGGGCTACTCTTGGCAACAATCGCTCGCTATAATGCTCATTGAAGGCATAGTGTTCCTGCTCATCACCTTTATCAATGTTCGCGAGGCCATACTCAACGCCATACCAGAGAACCTGCGACATGCCATATCCGTTGGCATCGGCATGTTCATAGCGTTTATCGGCTTGAAGAACGCCGGCATCATCGTGTCGTCGCCCGCAACGTTCGTAACGCTTGGCAAGTTCACGCCAGCGGCGATACTGGGCGTAATAGCCATATTGCTGAGTGGAGTACTTATGGCAAGAAAGGTGAAAGGCGCGCTATTCGTCAGCATCATCGCCACGACCGTAATAGGCATTCCGCTTGGCGTGACAGAAATACCAAGTCATTGGATTCCGGTATCCATGCCGCAAAGCCTATCACCAATATTCTGCCAGTTCGACTTCTCGGGCATCATCAATTTCCGCACGCTGATGGTGGTCATCTCGCTACTGCTGGTAAACATCTTCGACACCGTGGGCACGCTCGTGGGACTCGCCTACAAGACTAACATCGTGCGACCCGACGGCACCATCCCCAAGATAAAGGAGGCCATGATGAGCGATGCCATCGGCACCACCTGCGGAGCGTTTCTCGGTTCCAGCACGCTGACAACATACGTGGAGAGCGCGTCGGGCATTGCCGAGGGAGGACGCAGCGGCCTGACCTCGTTCACGACCGGCATTCTCTTCATCGTCGCCCTCTTCCTCTCGCCATTGTTCATGCTCATTCCAAGCGCGGCGACAAGTGGCGCGCTGGTGCTGGTTGGCGTGCTGATGCTCGACTCGGTGAAGCGTCTCAACCTGGCGGACGTGAGCGAGGCTTTCCCGGCCTTTATCACGATGATAACAATGGTGCTCTGCTATTCCATAGCCGACGGCATATGCCTCGGCATACTGAGCTTCGTCATTCTGAAGCTATGCACGGGCAAATGGAAGCAGGTAAACATGACACTGGTTATCCTCAGCCTTATCTTCATAGCCAACTTCATTTTCGGATAAACGACACCTACCGACCATTAAGGTCCATTTCCACGATAACGCCTTTGTGGTCGGTAGGCCAAACGCCTAAAGGCTTGACGACAGGCTCTCCCGGAAGGTCGGCTTGTGGCTTGCTTCGGCAGACACAACTGTCAGGACCGAAGACTTTAGCCGATACGGCCTTCAAGCCCTTGCCCTTATAGAAGATAAAGTCTATCCTGTCTCGCTCGTCGGCCTTGGGCGCCCACGTTATCTTCTCGCTTGGCACATCGGCATTGTATGATGGATAGGTGAATCCCGGAAACCGCAGCACGTCGGGGTGCAGCTCACGATAAGCGTCCTTGAACCCAGCGTCGGTAAGCGACTTGGTGACCGTCCAAGGCACCACGAGGCCATGATGATCGTAAAGCGTAGCGGTGCTTTCCGTCCAGTCTTGCCACGAAGGCTCGTTGAAGTCGCCACCGATAATCACCACGTCGCCCGCCGCGATGTCGTGACGCGCCTCATTGAGAAACACCTTGATGGCATCGTCGCGCCACGACAGGTCGTTGAGCCTAAGCAGCTCCTCCACCGTGGCCGGGGGAGTGATCTCTTTCCATGTGCTTCCGTCGTAGCCGCGCACATTATAGTAGGCGTCGTTAAGGTAATCGAGATGAGCGGTGTAAACGTTCACCTTCCGACTCTCCACCGTGGCCGTCAGCTTATGTATTGTCCCATGGTCACAGTTGAGCGGGAATACGACAAGTGAATCCTCTATCGGGTAGCGGCTCAACAACCCCGTGTCGTAGCTCTTGAAAGAATAATATTGCACCCCTTTCTCCTGCAACGACTTACACAACCTGTCGGTGAAGTTGATGTCATGGTAGTTTCTCACCTCGCTCAACGTCACGAAGTCGGGGCGCAATCGCGCTATCTCCGCAACGATTGCCTCGTACCCACCTTTCACCATCGTTCCCTCCTGCCAGATGTTCCATTGCAGCACGGTTATCTTATGGGCGGCAAGGGGTAGAAGCAAAAGATCACATAGAATAATCAACAGAATCCGTCTCATAACTATTCAAATTATATATTATCTACCATTAGTTTTCGTTAAGTCAAAGAAATTGTACCCCAAGGATTTTAACTTTTTCTCTTGAGTTAAAGCTCTCTGAACAAAATCTTCATATTGGCGAACATCTTGAGGAGTCCATGCTACCTCTGCCATTGCCATAAGCCTTGGATATAGCATGTATTCAGCATGAGCTTCCGTTTCTATGAACTCTGTCCATAAACAACATTGCACGCCTAAGACATTATCCACGTTTGACAAGCTATCCGGTGCAGGGTCCCAATTGTAGGCTTTTATCAAAGGCACATCACGCTTCATGGCTGTTGGCTGAGTTGAGCGAGAAGCTTGGTAAGAGTCGAAATAGGTATTATGAGATGGTGCCATAATCACCTTAAAGCCCTCCTGCAAAGCTTTTTGCGCGCTGCCCGATTGTGGCCTCCATGACATGATTATTGCCTCCTTGGAAAGATTCCCGTCAAGAATCTCGTCCCAACCAATGATTTTACGCCCATGCGATTCTACATAGTTCTGCAAAAAAGACGTGTAATAAGCCTGAAGTTTGTTAGCGCTGTCAATGTGCTCTTCTTGCATTTTCTTTTTACATGCAAGGCATTCACTCCAATGCTTTATACTGCATTCATCACCTCCTATATGGATGTATTCAGATGGAAACAACGCCATGATTTCGTCAAGAACGTCAAACGAGAATTTGAATGTTTCTTTTTTCCCAATACAAAGTTCATGACTCTGTTTCCAGTTGACACCATCACACGCCAACTGCGGATCAGCATGAAGCACATCACTACTATGACCAGGAAGATCTATTTCCGGTACAACCTGAATATGACGTATGGCCGCATAATGCAAGATGTCTTTTATGTCTTTGCGCGAATAAAATCCACCATAAGCTCCCGAATCAGTTTGTAAACAAAAAGGATAGCGTTCTTCTACCCATTCATCCCAATCAGATACTTTCCTGAATGCTGAATATTCGGTAAGTTCTGGATGACTTTCAAGCTGAACACGCCACCCCCCCGTGTCATGCAAATGCAGCTGAAGTACATTTAACTTGTATCTTGCCAGCATATCAAGTTGACGGTAAACAAACTCTTTCTTAAAGAAATGACGGCTAATGTCAAGCATCATTCCACGATAAGCAAACCGAGGCTCATCCTTAATTTCCACACATCTTAGATAACCTCTACCAGACTCCATAAGCTGAAGCAAGGTCTGTAATCCATAAAAAACGCCAGCATCACCCGAAGCCATCACTATGATGCGAGAACGGTTTATTGTAAGGTCATACGCCTCCACATTTTTTTGATCTCCGTTTTTAAGCAAAAGCAATTCCGCTTTTTCTTTTTTTGTGGTAAGTTTAAATGAAGGCTGAGTTGTTTCCAAATATTCCACAAGTCGATTTCTTTCATCCCCTCTCAAGTCACTAAAAACCCAAGTCAACGATTTCATACTATGATAGCCAGGAAGTTCATGCAAAGAAACTGGTTTAGGGACAACCTGTCCGACAGTCCTTTCAGCTATCAGTATAGAAAACACACAAATCAAAAAGAAAAGTCTTAACTTCTTCATCACATGACATTAATACTTCTTACCGATGCCTGTTCCATTTGTTCCAGGTATTATATCCTTGATTGAAGGGCACATTCTTGAGACCAGTTCCTTCACTCATAAGCCGTTTGAGCTCATTCAAATAATTCCAATATATCATTCTTGGTGTTACTTGATATTTATGGCACAACGATGCAGCCATACCTACCACCTCACCTTCCATGCCACAAGTACGCATCACCCTTGTCGTTCCTAAAGCAACATGTGTAACGCTAATGTCGCGACCAGCCATAAACAGATTGTCCACATTTCGAGAATAAAGACATCTGTAAGGCACAGGATAAGGAGCTGACAGCAACGTGTGTCGCGTATCAGCCTTGAATGGTCTGCCAGGAAATTGAGCATTATTAAGAGAGTCTGGGAAATGCAAGTCTATAGACCAGGTTGTTGAGAATGATGCATCTTCATGGTAAACATTTTTCATAATGTCATCCCACTTTAAGATGTAGTCCCCCAATAATCGCCTCGACTCCCGTTTGCCAGACACATAGGCAACCCACCCAAGCTTCCTGTCTCGAAAATCAGCTTTATGAACCGAATGATTTTTCAACCAGCTCCATGTCCCATACACTGCCATAAGACCGTAATCACGAATCTGCTCAGCTTGCGCAATTTGGTTCTTATCCATTCCTGTCTCCCATGTCCATTCTCCCATGGTAACATTGTCACAGTTATAATCATTGAAACCCATGCCATAATCAAATTCCGGGAATTTTTCTTTCCCCTTAACTGAATACCATTGCACAGACGCTCCCATAGTCATAGAGTCTGCAGCTTCAGGCGCACGTTCTTCTCCAAATTCATTTTTACCTTCTCTTCCCATGCGGAAGTCGGCACCGGCAAGATATCCAACGGTAGCATCACCTGTGCAATCAGCAAACAGGGGGGCATACAGCTCTATACTGTTGCCGTTTTCTATCTGCTCAATTATCACGGATTTTATTTTGTTTTCATCGCTCGAAACACTTACCGCCCTATATGAAGGATAAAGGAACAACCTTTGTTGAGCTTTCAAGAAAGAGTCTTTCTTGTTATCCTCATATCGACTGGCAGGCTGTGCATTTCCTCCTTGTGATGGTCCGAGCTCATTGATCAATCGGCCAAGAGAACGATATGGTTCAACCTCTATGTCTCCACCCAAATGCACCCTAATATCAGAGCTATTACAACCACCCCAAACAGGTCTGTCATTTACAAGTGCCACGCGCAAGCCTAATCTTGCGGCAGAAGCGGCAGCGCACATACCCGCAATGCCGCCTCCGATAACGACAAAGTCATAAGTTTGCGCTGTTTTTTTCCTTGGATTAAGTTGTTGACGCCATTTGCTGTCTATTCCATCATGAGGCTTTTCTCCGTTTTTGGAAAGAAAAATAGCATCACACCTACCATCAAGCCCCGTAAGATCACGTAACAACACAGCGTTTACACCTTTTCTAAGCCTTGCTGTTCCGAGGCATACCCAGCCCCAAGCTGAGCCAATGTCTCCCGCTATCCCAACCTGGTTATTATTGATTCTTACTGCGAATCTTCCAGGTCCCTTGCCATTAAACCATGGGCTTGTCCAATTGTAAGTGCGCACATACACTTTATAGATACCTTCTTCAGTTACAGAAAAAGTCGTATGGGCATCAGCTACAGGGTGTCCCATGCCATGAGCAATTAAATACGGGGAGCCCATTTGATCCATAAATTGTTGGTCTATCTTCCAACCTCCCTTGTAAGAGAATGCCTCTGTTTCCAACAGTAAATTGTCAGCCTTGACAATACAAGAAAGCAAACAACAGAAAACTGTCAATAATAGCCATTTAACTCTCATTTTTTATATATACCTTTTAATTGCGTGAGGATATGCTAAACATTCAACCTATCCCCACACAATAAAATAAATTAGAAATCAATAGCCTTCGTTTTGCTTCATATTGGGATTATTCTCAACATCCTCTTCAGGTATCGGCCAAAGATACTGTCTATCATCCCAATTATATTCCGAAGCAACTGAACACATATCCGCTGCTTCAAGTTTAGAGAAATCAGGCGTTCCATACTGATCGATATCAGGAGTCAATCCCCAGAACCAGTTGCCTTTGTCATAGAGCTGCTCTTTAAACTGGTCTGGAGGAAGCAGCATATACGCCTTACGCTTAAACACGACTTGCGCTAATTTCCAGCGAATGAGGTCTGGATAACGTAAGTTCTCTCCTGCAAGTTCCATTCTACGTTCTACACGCAAATCATAACGCATCTGTGCCTGCTCCTTGATGGTAAAAGCCGGGTATTTATCCTTTTGGCTCTTGTCTACACCATAAGCCCTCGCACGCACTTGATTCATAGCGTCGATAACACTTTGGTCAATCTGGTTGAGTTCTATCTTCGCCTCGGCATACATCAGTAACACATCAGCATATCTCATAAGTATTTTAGGATTGTCGCCCTTGTATCCGTTGTCAATCCAACTTTGCGACACACCTTTCCTCCATATTAGTCCGTTAAATGATGCATAGAACTTATTAGCCCTTGTGTCATTGTTGTAAACCTGCACGGTATCAGTTCCTTCTATATGTCCACATGTAAGAGCTACAGGAGAAGGATCATACTCATAACCAAGGAAATAACTATTAAAGGCAACTATGGTTTTCTCGCATCTTGGATCTCGGTTTTTGAATGGACTGTGACTGTCGAATAATGGCGATTCGTCAATTGGCTTTCCATCGGTACAAGTATATGCCGCCAACAACTCCCAAGAAGGAGCATATGTGCCCCAGCCACCAGCATTACGAATTAGCCGGTTATAGCAATAGGCATTGCTGATTACGTTGAGCTTAGACTCTATGGAGCGTGGCATTATGAAAACGAACTCCGGAGAAGTCTTTGTTTCCGGGAGGAACAATTTACTGTAATCGGATTCAAGAGAATAGACTCCTAAGTCCATGCAAGACTTCGCCGCGGCTGCAGCCGTTTTATAATCATCCATATAAAGAGCGTAGCGAGCCTTAAAAGCATAAGCTGCTCCTTTAGTCACACGCTGGTCGCCACTGTAACTAACAGGAAGCAACTCTATCGCCCTGTCAAAGTCTTCATACACATGTTTTAACACCTCATCCTTCGATGCGCGTCCCTTTTTCTCCGCATCTGATATTGAGATGTCTGATGTATAGTAGGGAACATCGCCCCAATGGAATACCAGTTCTCCATAAGCACGAGCACGGAAAAAGTAGGCCTCACCTACATAAGGCATAATTTCATTCTCAGAATAGCCGGCATTGATAGCTCGCTGATAGTTATTAATGACCTCATTCATCCGAGTTACAACTTTATAGTTGTTTTGCCAACGCAAACGAACACGCATTTCTTGTGAAGTCACGGTCGCATTTTGAAATGGCAAAACTAACTGGCGGTAATGCGTATCATCACTCCAATCTGTATTGTTACGATAGTCCGCCTCATCAATTTGGTCACCATCCATCAACAAAAAGTCTTTTCGGTAACCCTCATTCACCGCCATTCGTATTTCATCTGCAGTAGAATACCATGATTCTGTTGAACCACTTGACAGAGGATTCATGTCAAGATCCGTACAACCACAAAACAAAAGCCCAATAGCAACAAAACTAACAAACTTGAATATTTTCTTAGTCATCATGACATTTACTTTCTAAAAGTTAACATTTACTCCAACCATTAACGATCTCATTATTGGATAATAGGTATCAAGAGATTCCGGATCCCATCCAGATGGACAGTTATTGATACAGAAAAGGTCATTGGCTGACACATAGACTCTTAAACGGTCAACAAAGAACTTTTTGGTGATAACTGACGGCAACGTATAACCTATGGTTATGTTTTTCAACCTCAAATAATGGTTGTTGAAAAGCCAGAAATCAGACATTGCAAAATTAGAGGCAACATTAGAGTTTGTCAGCCTTGGATAGATTGCCGCAGCATTCTGCTCTTCATTATTGTCAGCACTCCAATATTTCCCAACAATATTTTTTGGGAAACTATACCATTGGTCCTTATATCCTGTTGCCATATTTTCAGTAATACGTGCCCATTGACTGCCAACACCTTGAATTACGGCAGATGCATCAAACCCCTTCCAGTTGGCATTTAGCGTCAAGCCATATATAAAATGAGGCAAAGAGCTCTTCAATGGTATACGATCATACTCTGCAGAAATTTTTCCATCAGGCACACCATCTGGCCCTGAGATATCCTCATACCAAAGGTCACCAACTTTAATATTATTATTCAGTTTGGCACTGTTATCAACATCGTCTTGCGTTTGATAAATACCCAAGCAATGATATCCATAAAATTGTTGGTATTCAGTCCCTTCTCTGGTAATACGGTTGCCATCATCAGTATAAGTAACTGTTCCATTGAGATTTCCCATTTTGGACACGGCATTAGATAGGTTTAACTTGGCACTATATTGGAAATCGCCAATCTGATCTCTCCATCCCATTTCCATATCCCAACCATTCGTATGCATATCACCAGCATTCACATCAGGATTATTATAACCGAGGAACATGGGGATCTGTACAGGAAGCAACATATCACTGGTTTTCTTACGATAAATGTCGAAAGTAAAGTTCAACCTACTATTTAAGACTACGATATCAACACCTGCGTCCCATGAGGACGTTGTCTCCCATGTGATATCTCTGACCGCATAGGTAGTTTGGCTTGCACTCGTAGCCGATGTTGTCTGACCACCATTAATCAACGCAATTTGCGAGAAGTCTATTGAGGCCTGATAGGGATAATAACTACCTATTCTTTCGTTACCCAACTTTCCCCAAGATGCACGTAACTTCAATTGGTCAAGCCAAGAATGGGTTTTCTTCATAAATTTCTCCTCCGAGATGACCCATCCAACTGAAACTGACGGGAATGTTGCCCATCTGTTATCTTTAGAGAAACGAGAACTTCCATCACGACGAATATTCGCTTCTATCAAATACTTATTCGCATACGCATAATTGACACGTCCAAAAAATGAACGGTATGCATATTCTTGAGCGTTACCTGTAACGCTCTGATAATCTGATGGGGCGAGATCCAGATAAGGGAAAGATGTTAACTCAAAATGATCTCCCGATCCCGATGTGTTATCATACTTGTAATGATAATTTTCGTAACCAGCAAGCAAATTTACATCATGCTTTCCGAAAGACTTAGTATAATTAGCCAATATCTGAGTTGTGAAATCGTTATTTTTATTACGATATTCTGTAAGACTTGTCGTAGCATTATAATAGCCAGCAATAATATTTGGCGATTCCAAATGAGTATATCCTATTTTTTTATTAAAGGTTTTTCTATGATTCCACTCAAAATTAGGAGCTGCAATAATAGAGATTTTGAGGCCTTCTACAGGCATAATGTCGATTTCACCTTTAAAGCCAATATGGTTATTGTCGCTTCTATTTCTTCCAGCATCATAGGACAGCCATGCCAATGGGTTGTTTCCATCTTTCACGTCGGCCAAACGTCCATCACTCCACCTTGCTGGATAAACAGGAGGAAGAGCCGCAGAAAGATTATACCCATAAGGACTGAAATTGGGATTTGATGATTTTGATTTCTTAAAGTTGATATCTACATGAGCATCTATAAACTTGCTGAAATGGAAATCATTATTCACTCTGGCTGCATAGTTCTCATTATTCAAGTTTCCATAAAGCCCTTCCTCCTTATCATAACGTAAAGAAACCTTTGTAGATATTCTGTCGCTACCAGCAAGAAGATTAACAGAATGTGTCTGACGTGGCGCACTCGAATTAAATATTTCATCATACCAATTGGTATCTCCATATTCATCTGGATTATGTGCACGCAAGCTTGCATAATTATCTATCACATCTTGAGAATATGATTGGTTTCTCCCGCCAGACTGATTATCGTTGTAACGCACCTCATTTGCCATTTTCATAAATTGCACAGCATCCACAAATTCGGGCGTAGCGGTAGGTCTTTGGCTTGCATACTCGAAATTATAACTAATCCTAAAATCTCCTTTCTTAGCACGTTTCGTTTGTATAAGTATCACACCGGCTGCCGCTCTTGAACCATAGATGGCAGCGGATGCCGCATCTTTCAGAACAGAAATCTGCTCAACATCGTCTGGGTTTACCATCGACATGTCACCAGGTACTCCGTCAATAATAACCAGAGGATCAGACGTACTTATAGTAGTAACGCCACGAAGCCGTAATGTACCAGTCGACCCTGGCGCATTCCCATCTCTTGTCACGCTTAATCCTGCTACCGCACCCTGCAGCGCCGTAGACAAGTTAGTTGAATGTCTCTCCGCAATAGCTTGTTCTCCGATCGTGCCAATTGCACCTGTAAGATCCTTTTTCTTCATGGTACCATAACCCACGACAACGACCTCATTCAATGACTCTGTATCTTCCGACATCAAGATTTTCATCTTTCCCTTGGCTGGCAAAGACTGGGAAACGAAGCCAATGTAAGAAACTTCAAGAACAGCGTCATCACTCACATCTAAGGAAAAATCGCCATCAATACCAGTCACAGTACCATTGTTTTTCCCCTTTTCTTTGATTGTTGCCCCCACGACAGGGTCACCATTGCGATCAGTAACAGTACCTGTTACATGACGCACATGCGATTGAACGTTTGACCGATTTTGAACACTTCTATTAGCAGTTTTACGAGTAACGATAATATTTTTCCCCTTAAATTCATACGTTACATTCTGTCCATTCAAAATCTGCTCTACAGCCTCTTTAAGAGAAGTTGCGTCAATACTTACTTTCTTGTTGACATTCATTTCAGAAGCCGCAAAGATAAAACTGTAGCCTGTTTCTTGCCTCAGTTCCTCCATTGCTTTCTTCACTGCCACATTTTTCAAGCGAAGCGGAAAGCTCGCAGCCTGAACACTTAGCGCTACAAAAAGTAGCATAGTAGATAGTGTAAATTTCATACGATTGTTTTTTTATGTTTTGAGGTCCTCAGTTTTGTCTTTTAGAATTCAAGTGGTACAACCGTCAACGAATTGTAACCATTCTTCCTTTAATTTTGTACTTAAAAGGTTTGGCCATACACAGGAGAGATAACACTTCCGTAAATGGCTGCTCCCCAGAATCAAAAGTGCAATAATATCTTGTATTTGCTACTCTCGTTGAGGCAAAATTTATACGAATACCATATTCTCTCTCCAAATTATGAGCTATTTCCTTTAATCTAACATTGCAGAATAGCAAAGCTCCATTCTTCAACCTACGTATATTCAATTCTTCGGTCGCAGCAACTTTGACCTTTCCACTTCTAACATCCATGACAGCTGTTTGTCCAGGGTTAAGCAGCATTGGAGACATCTTTCTCGCAAGATTATCTATTGAAACTTTTCCTTCAGAAAGCTGAACAGAAATCGTAGACGCTTTATCATATGCAGTTACTGTAAACTCTGTACCAATATCGTTCACTCTAATTTTCCTGACATTGACGGAGAAAGGGCAAAGAGAATCGTGACGTACATTAAAAGTACCTTCACCTTTTAATTCCACCTCTCTATTTTCCTTGCCGTAATCACTACGATAAGATAATTGAGATCCGCTCCTTAGCATAACAGTTGAACCATCTGGAAGAACTGTGCTGCACTGCGAACCTTCCGGGACTCGCACATACATAAGTTTATTTTCATGCGGTTCTCCCATGCTCTGCCCATAGAGAAAAGCCGAAATAATTGAACATGCAACAAGGATAAACACGGCAACATACTTCAGACACTTCCATACACTATGTTTTACCGTCATATGAAGAGGATGCACTTGATGCCAAAATTTCGAGAAGGCGACTTCTGAATTAAAGATTTTACGTTCATCATCGCTTATCACAGAAAACCATATCTGCTCTTGCTCTTGCACATACTTCCTGTTCTGAACAGAGAGGTTTGCCCACTGTTGCAGTTTCTCTTTCTCTGTAGGACTTATCGTTCCTTTGCAAAGAGAGACAATGAGATCGTCTATATATGATATATCTGTTTTCATATGTGTTTCTATATTTGAGACAAAATAAAAAAAGAAAACGTCAGTATAAAACTAAAGTTTTTTAGTTATTTTGGAAAAAAGTTGTAATAATCATCGTTATCACTATTTTTAAATAAGGTGTAATAGCTTCTCGCAATATTTTGATGGCATTTCTTAAGTGATATCTTACTGTTACGACAGATATGCCAAGCTCCTCAGCTATATTGTCATTGCTTTTCCCTTCATATTTGCTCATTTTGAATACACGCTGACATTCTTTTGGCATTTCATCAATCGTTGCCATTACTTTGTCCTCCAACTCTTCTTCTATAAGCTTATCGATTGGCACATCATCGGAAAGGATAGAAACCGCAACGGTAGAAGACAAAATATCGTCTTCACCACCAACATCCTCTTTTCGGATATATTGAGAATTCAAAAAGTTTAAGGCCGTATTACGAACTGCACTAACAAGATAGGATCTTAATGTTTGACGTATAATAATGTGTTGACGACACTCCCAAAACTTTAACATTACATCGCTCACAATACTTTCTGCTGTAAAGACATCGCCAACATATCTTAATGCCACATGGCAAAGAGCTGTATAATGTTCTTCAAATAATATCCTCCATGCTTGTTTTTCCCCCTTCTTTAACTGATATAAAAAATCTCGGTTTTCTACTGACACTTTTTTCATTAGCCTATATCCATTAAATAGGGTCCACTAATTAGCAGACCCTAATCAACAATCTTGATATTTCACTCAAAAGCATGTTATTAGATTACTATGGTCAATGTCCGTCACCTCTTCCGCCTCGCGTCTATCATGCTCTTCAGGCCGTCGCTATAATCTGAGACAACCTGCCGCACAAACATCTTGTCGCTGTCGCACACCGCCTGGAAGTCGTCTTCGGTAAGAATCCGCGACGAGCGGCGGCGACCATTGAGATAAGTGAGGGGCATCAATGATTCCTCATCATAATCGCGGCCTTTGAGCGACACGCATTGAGAGGCGAAAGAGGAATTCAACGCCACCGTTGGCACGAAGGTCTCCACGGGGCGATAGCTCGTGCTGAAGTATGTCTTCAGGTGGTCGTTTTCATCCCACTCTCTCACTATGAGGTTAGCCAGCTCTCTGGTAATGGCCCACGACGTGCCACCTTTATATAATGTGTAAGTCTTTAGCGGGCAATGAATGCGCAGGGTCTTGTGAATGTGGCTCCGCGACAACACGAGACGAGCCAGCTTGCGCGCCTTGCCCTTAAAAGAACCACTTGGCCATGCTTGGTCATTGAACAGCTGGAAGTCAGTATATTTATATGCCGACCTGCCCATGCCTGGCATGGCGACAGCGGAAAGGACCTGCCTGCCGCCCAAACCATCGAAATAGTCGTTTATCTGACTGTTGCTCCACAGAGGATAGTCAAGTCCATCTATCGCCACAAGATAATCCGCCCCCGAAGAAAGGGCTTCACGGAGGAGCTGCACCTGAATCCTCACATCATTGAGACTGCCCGCGACCGTCTTGACCTTCCGAGTGAGGAAGTGAACATTGTCACCATGCACCTGCCGCATGAAAGGATGCAGGTCTCGGTTGCTATCCACATATATATAATATTCAGCGTCAGCAGGAAGACTGCTTATGAGATCGCGCAAATGACACGCGTCTTTCTGTACATTAATCAAAAAAGCGAGTTTCATAGTCGTATCAATTAGTCGTGATTACATTGGCAAAAATACGAATATTACTCATAACTTGCAAGAAAACTCGTATTGAAATAACCGCTTTCAAGCATTATGCATATCTGCTTTGTTAATAATATATAAACAAACATAACAACACGCCTCACAGCATAAGAATACTCATCATATATATGTAACTTTGCAAACTGGATTGGGGCGACACTCTTAGAATCGCTCCAGCATGAGCGTGTTAATAGTGTCGCGTAAGGCCATGCGTCATGGTTAGGGAATCGCCCATGCGTTCAGGGTTAAAGCCATGGATGGTCTCTTTTAGACTGGAGGCACCGCGAGGCCCCTGTTCATCTGAAGCAATTATTAAACATTCATTTTATTATTCAAGTTCAAAAAAATGGACACATTAAGTTACAAGACTGTCTCCGTCAACAAGGAGACGGCGAAAAAGGAGTGGGTCGTCGTGGATGCCACCGACCAGATTGTGGGCCGTCTGTGCTCAAAGGTCGCAAAGCTGCTCCGCGGCAAATACAAGCCCAGCTTCACACCTCACGTAGACTGCGGTGACAACGTGATCATCATCAACGCAGCCAAGGTTCAGTTCTCTGGCAAGAAGGAGACTGACAAGATTTACACACGCTATACTGGTTATCCAGGCGGTCAGCGTTTCAATACGCCTGCCGACCTGCGCACACGTCCAAACGGCATCGACAAGATGCTGCGCCACGCCATCAAGGGCATGCTGCCGAAGGGTCCCCTCGGTCGCTCGCTGATGGACAACGTTTACATCTTTGAGGGCGCTGAGCACAACAAGGCCGCTCAGCAGCCAAAGAACATCGACATTAACCAGTATAAATAATCATAGAGATGGAAGTTATCAACGCAATCGGCCGCCGCAAGAGCGCCGTAGCCCGCGTTTACCTCACAGAGGGTACCGGTAAGATCACAATCAACAAGAAAGACATAGAGCAGTATTTCCCATCAGCAATTCTCCGCTACGTGGTGAAGCAGCCTCTGGAGCTGCTCGAGGTCGCTGAGAAATACGACATCAAGGCCAACCTCGATGGTGGCGGTTACACAGGCCAGAGCCAGGCTCTTCGCCTCGCCATCGCCCGCGCCCTGGTGAAGATCAACGCAGAAGACAAGAAGAACCTCAAGGACAACGGCTTCCTCACACGCGACAGCCGTGCCGTTGAGCGTAAGAAGCCAGGTCAGCCGAAGGCTCGCCGTCGCTTCCAGTTCAGTAAGCGTTAATCCGCGGTTTAGCATCCAAACAGGCAGGATCCACATGGCTACCTGCCTGCTGGTTCTAATCAATGAGATAGAATTAACAAGGAAAGTAAACACATTTAAAACAGAAAACAAAAATGTCAAGAACATCATTCGAACAGCTGCTTCAGGCTGGTTGCCACTTTGGTCACTTGAAGCGCAAGTGGAATCCCGCAATGGCTCCTTATATCTTCATGGAGCGTAACGGCATTCATATCATCGACCTCAACAAGACCGTAGCCAAGATCGACGAGGCTGCCGAGGCTCTCAAGGCCATCGCAAAGAGCGGTCGCAAGATCCTCTTCGTGGCCACAAAGAAGCAGGCCAAGGACGTGGTTGCCGAGAAGGCAGCAAGCGTCAACATGCCTTACGTTATCGAGCGCTGGCCCGGTGGCATGCTCACCAACTTCCCAACGATCCGCAAGGCCGTGAAGAAGATGGCAAACATCGACAAGATGATGAACGACGGCACATTCTCTAACCTCTCTAAGCGTGAGCTGCTGCAGATCAACCGCCAGCGCGCCAAGTTGGAGAAGAACCTCGGCTCTATCGCCGACCTCAACCGTCTGCCTTCAGCACTCTTCGTGGTCGACGTGATGAAAGAGCACATCGCCGTGAAGGAGGCCAACCGTCTGGGCATCCCCGTGTTCGGTATCGTTGACACCAACTCAGATCCTCGCAACATCGACTACGTTATCCCTGCCAACGACGACGCCAAGGATTCTGTAGAGACCATCCTCGACGCTTGCTGCGCAGCTATCGCAGAGGGCTTGGAGGAGCACAAGGCTGAGAAGGCTGACGACAAGGCCGCAGCCGAGCAGCCAGAAGAGGCTGCCGAGGGCCGTCGCCGCAACCGCCGCGCACGCCGTGAGGAGGCTCCCGCAACAGAGGCTCCTAAAGCAGAAGAGGCAGCTCCAGCAGCTGAGTAAGACATCAACAATAAAATAGAAAACACAATTATGGCTGTTACAATTGAAGACATCAAGAAGCTTCGCGCCATGACAGGCGCCGGTATGAAGGACTGCAAAAAGGCCCTCGCCGAGGCTGATGGTGATATCGACAAGGCTGTGGAGCTCGTCCGCGAGCGTGGTTTGGCTATCGCCGCAAAGCGTTCCGACCGTACCACATCCAATGGTTGCGTTCTCGTCAAGAACGACAATGGCTTCGCCGCAATGATCGCATTGAAGTGCGAGACCGACTTCGTTGCCAACGGTGCCGACTATATCGCCCTGACACAGGAGATTCTCGACCTTGCCATCGCTGCCAAGGCTCACACTCTCGATGAGGTGAAGGCGCTGCAGACAAAGGACGGCATCACGGTTGAAGAGGCTGTCACACGTCGCTCTGGCGTCGTGGGCGAGAAGATGGAGCTAGACGGCTACAACGTGCTCGAGGGTGCCAATATCTCTGTGTACGACCACATGCGCCGCCACACCCTGGCTACAATGGTTCAGCTCTCCGAGGCTAACGAGGAGGCTGGCTACAAGGTTGCCATGCAGGTGGCAGCAATGAAGCCTGTGGCTCTCGACGAGGCAAGCGTTCCTCAGAACGTGAAGGACGAGGAGCTTCGCATCGCTATCGAGAAGACCAAGGAGGAGCAGGTTGAGCGCCAGGTGAACGTTGCCTTGAAGAAGGCCGGCATCAACGCTAACCTCGTGGACAGCGATGATCACATCGCAAGCAACGTGGCTAAGGGCTGGCTCACACAGGAGGAGGCCGACAAGGCTCAGCAGATCCGCAAGGAAGTGTCTGTGACCGCTGCCGCCAACTTGAAGGAGCAGATGATCCAGAACATCGCCAAGGGCCGTATGGCTAAGTTCTTCAAGGAGAACTGCCTCGTTGACCAGGAGTTCCAGTTTGGCGACGAGGGTGCCAAGGAGAGCGTTTCTCAGTGGCTCAACAAGCAGGCCAAGGGCATGAAGGTCGAGGCTTTCAAGCGCTTCTCCCTGTCTGGCGACTAAACATAGACCAATACATACGCATTAAATAAAAAGCCGTTGGGAAATTGATTCCCAACGGCTTTTTTCATATCTATATAGCGACAGAAAGATCAACCAGTGCAAATAAATCACTATCAGCGCTGATTATCAATTGGCACATAGCCACTCTCTTTCACCACTTTCTGCCCTGATGCCGTAATCAAAATATTCAAACAGCTTATACGCGTTGGATGATTTATCAATGTCGGAGCGCACTGCCGCGTATATCTCTGACACATAAGGGTACGTGTTGTTTGAAATTGTGCTTTTGCTTGGCTCAATCCCGTTCACCCCTATACATTTTGCCCAGGCCTGCTCGTCGCGCGCCATAATGCTATAATAGAAATACGGGGTATATGCGATGCCATTATTATCGAAACGTAAAGAAAGGAATGGGCCAGCCACAACTAATAAGAGACACCATTGACATGGCAAGAAGCACCGAGATAATTTTCAAGTTCATCCTTCCAAGCATTTTTATGCAAAGGTAAGTTTTTTTTCGGCACATTATTGTTACTTTTGCCAATACAAAGACATTCACATGGCAGAAATCTCAAAAGAAAAGCGAAGCAAGATGATGGCCGCCGTCCATTCGAGAGACACAAAGCCAGAACTGACCGTGAGGAAATACCTTTGGCGACTCGGTTTCCGCTACAGGCTGAACCTCAACCGCCTGCCAGGTCACCCCGACATCGTGTTGCGCAAATACCGCACGTGCATCTTCGTGAATGGTTGCTTTTGGCATGGTCACGACTGCAAGGACTTCCGCATGCCGAAGACCCATGTGGAGTTTTGGGAGAATAAGATAAGGCGCAACCAAGAGCGCGACAAGGAAGAACACCGCAAACTGGCAAAGATGGGGTGGCACGTCATCGTGGTGTGGGAATGCGAGCTAAGCCCTGAAAGGCGCGAGGACACTCTGAAGGGTCTCGCCTTCACGCTCAACCACATCTACCTGAAAGACCGCACCGTCCGCTATAAGCCGATAGATGACTACATGGACATGGCGGCTGAACCTATGCCCGATGATACCAGCAGATGACGTTGCCATCGAAGCTCTCCCGACGCGAGAGAGCTATGCCGGAAGGCAACCGTGGAGCCTCAACGCCCTCGCCCACGACCATCGGCGATGTCTCCACGCGAATCTCATCCCATAAGCCCCGGTCAAGAAACGCTTTCAACGTCAGCGCGCCGCCCTCCACTATCAAACTTTGGCGACGCTCCTCCACTAAATGGGCAACAACGGCTTCTATGCAATCGAGGCACACGAAGCCTTCTGGCACGTTTCTCAAGCTGCTTGACAGCACGATGGCCTCAGGGCTCTTGCCGCTCCATTGCCTCACGTCAAGGCGTGGGTGATCGGTCTCCAACGTATGGCGACCCACGAGAATGGCATCGCTCTCGGCCCGCAACTTATGAGACAGCATCTGCGTGAATGGCGTTGAGACGCGAATAGGCACGCCTCCCTTCCCGCTGATGAACCCATCGGCGGTTTGCGCCCACTTCAACACTATGTAAGGTCTGCCATGCTCGTTGAAGACCATGAAACGGCGGTTCATGGCCTTGCACGCCTCCTCAAGCACGCCAACGGTCACCTCGATGCCAGCGTCGCGCATACGGCGTATGCCCCTGCCTTGCACCTTGGCAAACGGGTCCACGCAACCACAGACACAACGCTTCACGCCCTTGCTGATAATCAAGTCGCAACAGGGCGGCGTGTGTCCCCAATGGCTGCAAGGCTCAAGCGACACGTAGATGGTCGCTCCCGGCAACAACCTCTCATTGTCTTTCCTCACCGACGCGAAGGCGTTGACCTCGGCATGTGGTCCACCCACGGGTGAGGTAAATCCCTCGCCTATTATCTTTCCGTCTTCCGACACTATCACCGCGCCCACCATAGGGTTGGGCTTAGTGGTGAGCAACCCGTTGGCAGCGAGCTGAAGGCATCGCCGCATAAACTTTTCGTCTGTCTCTTTCTGCATGATAAACAAGTGATTAGCGGTTAACGACATCTGCTCACGAACATGAACATATTACCAACGGACGCGAGTCTATCACGCCGCAAGCAGCTTTTAGCATCGCCTCGCCACTATAATATAAATGCAAAATTAAGCATTTTAAGTGAATAGCTCGGCAAATGGCGAGAATCAATGGAATAAAAAAGGCTCTTACGGAATTTGGAGTGATGGTTCTTACGAAAGAAGGCAACACAGCATCGGCCTTGTATTAATCCATGACACGCACCATGACGTAAACGTTGAATTGTAAAATATTATTGCCG
>OASE01000025.1_pt1 | contig 56694 bp, 34 predicted proteins | sample 1494851 | NCBI WGS metagenome assembly OASE01 (sample SAMEA3360680, study PRJEB22359) | human gut metagenome | biome: ENVO:urban biome; feature: ENVO:human-associated habitat; material: ENVO:feces | place: Bangladesh | collected 2011 | reverse complement strand
TTTCAATTTTTGACGCTGAGCATTTACCGATGCTTTGAATGCTGAATCCTCCTTATACCACATAGAGTCATTTACACTTACAGCTCCATCCATCATTCTTTCAATTTCAGTTACTGCTCGCATGATTAACTCAGTACTACAAATTGGAATCTCGCCTTTTGGGGCATAAGAAGCCAAGTACTCTTCTGATGGATTGTTTATGCCATGTCTTTTGCACATTAACCAAGCAACGGTTTCTGCCTCAAATTCTTCTTCCTTCAATGTCAGTTTGCGTTTTTTCCTTTTATCATAGCACAGATGATTACAGAAAAGATGGCCAAGTTCATGGCAAAGTGTATGGAATTTAGCAGCATTGGATTGTTTTTTATTGACACTAATCACGAAACAGGAAGGAGTTTCCATGTAATAGTCTTTGTCTACCTTGACCTTCAACTTTTGGTCATGATATGGCATGATATAACCACCATAAGAGTTTGCTGCCAAGAAGTTTTCATCAAGATATATTCCATATACAGGTAGGTTTAAAACCAATGTTTCCATTTTCTTCTTATCCAAATCTCCTTGTGCTTGTTGTAAGCTCTCCGTATATTTTTTTATCAAGTCTGCCTCTTCCATAACTTCTGTCGCATTTGGAATAGGTTCTGTATCCTCAAAGTCAAAAACGCATTGCACTGGGCCAAATGGTTTCAGAACTATCAGCTTTTGTCCATTCAACTTCGGCTGCCTTCCATATTCTGCCCATTTCTTACCAGTTAGGACGAACGTAGCACCAGGCTTCTGCATCTGAACGAGCATGGCATTGTAAGGGGCGAGATAAGGAAAACTACCTATGAAGTCTAACATTTTTTTGAACTCATTGCTATCACGGTAGCTTTTTACCAGGAATTGTAACTCATCAATATTTTCCTTAAATTCTTTTTCTCTTGCTAGCTTCTCTTGCTGCGATAGAAAGTTATTGTATGCTTTACGGATGACATCTGGTGTTATATCTCTTAATTCATCATCCTTTTCAAATGTCACATTTGGATAGTCCAAACTTCTCAGCATGGCATACACAGATTTACAATATGGGATAAAATCTTCCTCCATATAATCAACCAAGGCTACTGCAAAATCAATGAAGTTGCTTGTTTCCATAATAATATGTGAAGCATACTCTATTGCCTTGGGCATTTTCTTTTCAAAAACTTCTCCAAAATCCATATTTTACTTTTCAGTTATTGATACATTCTCTTCCTTACAAAGATGAATTTTTGATTGCTGCAGGTCTGTGAGAACCTGCCCACATTCTGAGAGCTGGCACAGTAATTCATCTATTGATAGGTGTAGGAGTAAGTCTCTCTGCAAGTACATGTGGAGAGACTACTCGTATGATTACTCCATCTAAAGAATTATTGAGCTTTTTATTATTCTTCGTTTTCAATAATGTTCTCTGAAATAGGGACCAGTTCAAATTCCAGTACGGAAGCTGGGATATTACAACCTTTGAAGATGTACGAAAGTATTGCACGTTTGGCATTTGTACTGCATGCTGAATAAACATAGCAATTATCAGCAATCTTTGATTTGCCCTCTGAATCCTTTTCGTATAGGTTATTGTTCTTGGTCGCCAGATACACCATAGAGGATGGATTCTCATTATATATGAGTTTGCCTACTTGAATAAGCATATCTTTCCATGTTGTAATGGCATGTCTCTCGTTTCTATATCTGAATCCAACGATGGTACGTCCTTTCAGTTCGTATTCATCATCTTCAAATGATACCAATTCATATTCTTTTTCCAGGGGCTGATAACTGGTTGTGATCATTGGCCATAGATGCAAGAAATTATCGAGCAGAACCTTTTGGCGTTTCAGAATCTCTTCCAATGTCCATTTATCACAATGCTTGATATAGTTAGACAGACGGAATGCTGAATTATCAAAGCCATCAACTTTATTACCCTTTTTATCGATATATCCTTCTTTTTTCTCTTGGAAAGAGTGGTTGCTATAGGATACGTTAAAGCCAGTGAGAGTGAGGTTTGCGAAAGTATGCAGGTACTTTTCGTATATCTCTTCCCAGTTTTCACCTAGGTCATGCTTCCACTGTGGGGTGAGAGTTTGAGGCATGATATGTTCTATGGTAATTCTGCCTTCCTTCATCTTCTCAACAATCATGTCATCTGCTTCTGGGCTGTTCTCATTTTCCATTCTTTCAAAGAGGAAGTATTTGTAGTTGCTTGGAATGCGATAAATCTGTCTTGTTTCAAACTCTTCGCTTACCTCTCTGTTACTTGGGAATGTTGAAGTTCCCTGTTTGTGAAGAAGGATATATGCCATAACCTGAGAATAGGAACAATTGACTGGAATACCCTTTTCTTCATGTCGCTTGTAGATACGCATGATATCAGTATGAAGCATTGAGAAGAGTTTCTGCATTGCGTTCGCAGGATAGCCGCAAATGATACGTCTGGCCCAATAATTCTCTACAATGTCCAGGACAGTGAAGATTTCTTCCTCATCAAAGTTGTTGTCTTTTGCATAATCAAAGAAAGATAGTAGAAATGGCAGATGGACTGTAGTGCCGATGCTTGCAATCTGCTTTAGTTTTTTATCGAGTTTCTTATTACCTGTTTCTCCCTTACAAATTTGTCTGTAGTAGTTTGCAAATTTGAGCATATCAGCAAGTAATGTCTCTCGATTCAAGTGTTCGTTCTCATCGAAAGCCTTGAAGTCAAAGTATAATTCCTCTACCTTACTGATGTTACCATTCTTGATAGTGAGGTAGTCTCTTATAAACATGGTAGGTTCACCTTCAGTAAGTTTCTCAATCTTGCTCCAGTACTGATGGTAATATTCTTCTTGCTCATCCTTTGACAGAGACATGAGTAGGTAATTTCTAACCTTATCTGCTTCCTCCAAATCCTTGCCACAGGAGTTCAGGGATTCGAAGATTAACTGAGGGTTATCTCTTGAATCCAAGCAGATGTCAATGATAGTAAGTCTTTCGATAGCACCTATTAAATTCTCGAACGTAAGGTCACTAACCTTGATTAAGTTATAGAACAGTTGATAGTTAGAGGTAATTCCACAGTTCTTTATAAACTCATTCTCATTGTTCGTGAAGAGGGCATCATAAGCCTTCTGATCATCTTCAATAGGACAGAGCTTAATTTTTCTAGGCAATTTTCTTCTGATTGCATAGAGATAGTCTTCCTTTATCTTATTGATGTCTTCATCTCCTTCTTGCATGTCTCCGTTCTCTACGGCATTGATACCTGCTAGGATAAGCAAGGAAAGTGTTGTGATTCGTTGCTGTCCATCAATGATGAGAAGGTCGTCCTCGTATTCATCTGCTTTAGTGGATACAATGCTGCCAAAGAAATGGCTATAGATTTTATCTCGATGAATCTTTTTCAAATCCTCGAACAATCTGGAACAGTGCTTCTGTTGCCAGGCATACTTTCTTTGGTACAAGGGAATGATGAACAATGTCCTTGAACCATTGAAATAATCTGTTATTCTTGTAGCGTCGCGCATAAGATTGATGTTATTAATTATTTGTTTTGAACAATACTTAAAATTAATGCAAAAATAATGAAAATAGTTGAGAGTTCACAACTTTGTCATATAAACTTTGTTAAGTGTAATGACGTTATGAATCCTCTTGTTCTACTTCATTACTTTCTTTTAAGGATTGAAAGATTTGATTATTCATCCTGCAATTTTCTTGCTCCTCTTTTGGTAAGGTTTCGAAGATTTCCTTTACTCCTTCTACGCTGTTGACAAAATCTGAAATGATTTTCCCTTGGAATAATGCAATACTAACAATAAGTGTTCGCATAAAATCCTTGTTTACTTCCTTATCAAATAGTTGGGAAAATTGTAATGTCCCAAGGTATGACGGATGGGAGTGCATCGAGAAATAATTATAGATAGGTGGAAACGTTGTTCCCATTAATTCTTCCGATGCTTTACTTAGGCTGATTTCCTCAAAATCAATAATGACATGGTTAGCGTTCTTGATATATTTATAGCCTTTGGGAGTAAGTGACTTATTTTTTGCATAACCAATAATCTTATCCTTAGCCTCTTGAATTATATTCAGACGATTAGAATAATCTTTGATTTTGTCAATGATTTTATTAATTTCGTCTCTCTCTCTTTCCTTTTTTTCTTGGAATTCTTGAGGTACATAACCTACTTGCCTGTTTTTTAGCCCTTTGATAATCCATAGATAAAACAAAATATCTTGTTCTATTTCTGTTTCTGGTAGGACATATATGCAATGGAAAATAAACATTCTTTCATATACGCTTCTAACAATAGAAATGATAGTAGTGGGTTCAATTACTTTTGTTTCAGGATGGTTTGAATAAATCTCTATCCCATTTGAAAGCTCAAGAATGGCTCTCATATTAGCAAGATGTTGCTGGAACATATAATAGGCAAAATCAATCTTCTCGTTGGTTGCCTTATGTTGTTTTCTCCAGTTATAGGAAAGTTTAAACATTGTCTCGCAGTTCTTTTCGACATTATTTCGCATTATGTTTAAAATTACATCCTTAGGCATGTTTGCGATTATTTTTTCAATATCAATTTCCATAAATTTCGATTTTTAAATGAAAGAGTGTAGCCCTCATTAAAAGCTACACTCTTGTTAGATTCTATTTACTTTCAAACTTGCTTTCCACCATTTCAAGTTCAGTAATGTATTTGAATGTTACATACATGAGCATGGCAGTTGCAACATGTATTCCCAGTTTAACCTCTTTGGCGTCAAGACTCTTTGCCTGATGGTTTTCATCATTGCGGAGTTTAACGATGAGATCTACGTATGTTGCAAACTTCTGGTCTGTAGCCTTCTCGCTGTATTTCAGCTTGTTGAGCTTCATGCAGTAGATGGCATTGCTCAGTGCAGCATGTTCTGTATCGCCATTCTTGTCAGTTACTTCTTTATCATATATGAGATAATGCAACTTCTTCAAATATGACTCATAGCCTGTGACCAGAGTCTTGAGGTATGTACGCTTCTCTGTCAAGGTAAGCGTATTTGGGCAGCAATAGAGTTTGAACAGGGCATTGAGAACTGTTTCGCCAAGGCCACTGTATTTTTCTATGCTGTCTACCTTCAGTACCTTAATCATCCACTCGAAAGCTTCCTCCAAGGTTCTACCAATACCGGCAATGCCTGCAAAATCCTCTCGCAAAAGCGGAATGATTTTTCCTTGCAGATTCTCGATGGTATATGCTTTGGCCTCTTGCTCACGGTAACGCTCATAGATGGCATGTCCCATCTGCTGCATCAGAGTCTTGTAGAACTCCTGATTCTCAAAGAGCTTGCGATAGGCATCTGTTTGGGTAGTGTAGCATTTTTGTGCTGCTTTTCCAAAGATGTCAGGGAAGATGCTTTCTACAAACTGGTTCTCATCATTGCCAACAGCCTGCTTTTGTATCTTCTTGGTTGCCACTTTCTGGATATGGTCAAAGATGCCTTCCACCATAACTCTGTCTGCCTCAGAGAACTCACCACGGAACATGATGTTGACCTTATCGATAATATTGTCAAGAAGGTCCTTATTATCATCTGGCATTACTGCAGATCCAGGATTCTCTCCCTTGAGGGGCTGTTTCTTGCCATCATTTAACCAAATGTTGATAGTCTCATTCGCTTTGATGGTATTGTTGACGAGTCTTACTTTCTTATCCAAGTCTATTTGCTCATGAGCTGTCTTTGGCAATACTCTATACAGATAATCTGCAAACAGATAAGTCTTATATAGGGCACGGTCAAATGTTCTTGCAATCTGGGTCATATAGGAATAGAAGCGCACAAAGTTCTTGATTTTGCTTCTTACCTCAAAGCGCTTTTCTTCTTCAAGCTCTCCGATTCTGTCTACTACCGGTTTAAGCATACTTGAAAGAATACCCAGTTGGTTTTTATTTTTCTTTGTCTCTGCAAATACCTCATAGAACTTTTCTTCGTCTTCCGTTGTCCAAAGATGGAACAGCTCAACGTCCTTGTGGAATTTATAGACATAGTTCACATCCACAGGCTTGATGAGTTCGGTTCCTTCATAGAATGGTTTGAATGATGTAGCGATTTCCTCAGCCGTGTTTGCAAAGTCGAACACAAAGGTATCTTTCTTAAGTCTGTTTGCTCTGTTTAAGCGTGACAGTGTTTGTACCGCCTTTACATTTTTCAGCTTCTTGTCCACAAACATGGTATGCAGAAGTGGCTCATCAAATCCGGTTTGGTATTTGTCTGCCACGATAAGCATGTTGTAGAACTCGCTAGAGAAATACAGAGGAAGCTTATCTTCTGAAATATTCTTTTCTCCACGCTTATTGAGCTGTGGTTCTGTATATTCTGTGCCTTTATAGTTAACCTTACCAGAGAATGCTACCATCGGATGCAGGCAGTTAATATTATTTTTCCTGCAATACTCCTTGATGGCAAAGAAATATCTGACAGCATGGGCTCGGCTAGCCGTAACCACCATGGCTTTGGCCTTTCCTTCCATTTTATTCATGGTAACTTCCAGGAACTTATTGACAATGATGGCTGTCTTTTTGTTGATGGTATCGCTATGGTTGTCATGGAATGCCTTCAAAGCTCTGGTGGCAGGGGTCTCCTCGTAATTAGGATTGTCCTCTGACTGGCGTGCAATCTCATAGGATGTCTGGAACGTCGTATAGTTTTTGAGAACATCCTTGATAAATCCTTCTTCTATGGCTTGGAGCATGGAGTAGTTATGATATGCTACATATCTACTTTCATCTTCCATTCCCTTCATTCTCTGTTCAAAGATACCAAAAGTCTGTAAGGTCTTTGGCTTTGGAGTAGCAGTGAAGGCATAGAATGCGAGATTGTTATGTTGTCCCTGGCTCAATAAGTCAAGCATCAGCCTGTCCTTTTCGGCTTCGACCTCTTCCACTGTTTTGTCTTCCCATTCTGCCATTTCCTTGAGTGCTTCATCTGTATCAGCAAGAGCAGCCTTTAGTTTTTCTGCACTCTTTCCGCTCTGGCTAGAATGTGCTTCATCCACTACTACGGCATACTTATGTCCGGAGTTGGACACGATTTGCTCATAAATCTGTGGGAAGCGTTGGAGAGTAGTGATGACGATACCTGTATGCTCTGCATTGATGGCATCACGTAGCTTATTGCTTGCATCATGGTCTTTTTCCGTGATGGTAGTGACCGTACCTTCTACATGTTCAAAACCCAGAATGGTTTCCTGGAGTTGTCTGTTGAGTACTCGTCTGTCTGTGATGACGAAGACACCCTTGAAGATATTGGCATTATCCTTATTGTGGAGGGATGCCAAACGATAAGTAAGCCAAGCAATGGAGTTTGACTTACCTGAACCTGCAGAATGCTGGATCAGATAGTTATGTCCAGAACCCTTTTCTTCAGTATCGTGAATCAGTTTCTCCACTACGTCCAGCTGATGGTAGCGTGGGAAGATAATCTTCTCGGTTGTTTTTGTGACTTCTTTCTCATGACCATGCTTGTCAACGATGAGGGAGATGGTTTCCTCCTTTTGGCGCATGATATAGCGTTGGAGAATAGCCAGGAGCATATCTCTACGGAGTACATTTTTCCATAGGTATGATGTCACGTAGTCACCGTCCTTTGCCTCTGGGTTGCCTGCGCCACCTACATTTCCAGCACCGTTGCTTCCTTGATTGAATGGGATGAAGAATGTTTTATCTTTCTCCAAGTGTGTAGTTACTGCTGCCTCATAGAGGTCGCAGCCGAAGTAGGCGAGGATACGGTTATCGTAATGGAACAATGGCTCTTTTGGCTCACGGTTCTTCATCCATTGCTCTTTGGAGTCATTGATATCCTGGCCAGTGAACTGGTTTTTGAGTTCAATGGCGATGATTGGAATACCATTCAATGAGAGCACCATGTCGATGGAGTTTTTTACGTCCTTGCTATATACAAACTGGCGAGTACATTCCAAGATGTTTTGGTTGTACTTTTCAATGAGCTCTGGATTGAGGGATGATGTTGGTGCGAAATAGCATAAGTCCAGCTGGATACCAAAATCTTTGATACCTGAGCGGAGTGTATGTATGAGACCATAATCTGATATGTTTGATTGCAGGGTCTGGTACAGATGATCTTTTGCCTTTGTACCATACTTGCGCTCAAATTTTTCCCACTGCTTTGGTTGGGTAGTGCTGATGAAGCGGATAAGAGTATCAAGGTCCAAGGCTCTTACACGGTCGTAAGTAGCCTGGGTACCTTTAGTATATCCACCTTCTGTGAGCAGGTATCGTTCGATATCTGACTCAAATTGTTTTTCTTTTAAATCTTCTGGTGTCATATGTTATACTTTTTTCTTACCTGTTACGTATTCATATATGATGCTCTTCTTGTAGTCCTTCAGCTCTGTGATCTTCTCTTGCTTGAGGGCTATGAGAGAGTCGATTTGAGAAGTCTTCTCATCGAGGTAGGAGGCGATAGCCTGCTGCTCGGAGAGGGGAGGGCAAATCATAATAATTTGATCTAATTCCTCCTTGTTTATTTTGGGCATCTTAACTCGGTCCTGTACAACAACTGCTACTTGCTCATTAAAAACGGAAGATAGCATTTGTAATAAGAAAAACTGTAGATTTTCTTTTGTTTCGATAGGATACATGTCAGCACAGCACAGACCATCAAAAGGAGCTATAATCACTTTGTTAAGAGTAGGACGAATCTTGGAATAAACAATTTGCCCTTTATAGAACAAGTGATTGTCACTGATGACATTTGCATCTTTAACAGTTTGATATTTTATTATTTTCCCACTTCCTTTTTCAATGCAATCAGGAGCAACTTGAGGCATTTCTAGGTAATCTTCTGGGTGAACTAAATTTGCTTTTACTTTTGCTACGTTTTTAAATCTTGTCACATTCCAATACTTTGGAATAGCTCCAATCCACTCAACACCACTATCCTTCATAGGAACGTTTGGATCAAGCCCCTTTGTGACAGCCTCTGTTATGACAGACTGTTTATATGCCTGTAGCTCGGAAATCATTTCCTCTTGGAGGGAAATCAAAGAATCTATCTCGCCACATTTCTTATCGAGGTAGGTGGCTATGGCTTGTTGCTCGGAGAGAGGGGGTTCCACAACAGAAATATTTTTCATTTCTGACCATCTTGTAGTCCATAAATCATCAACGATACCATGTCCCCATTTGTAATACTCATCTGCGAACATAGTTGTATGAAAGAGCCAATTATAAAAATTTGCATTCATTTTACCTTTTGGACACAACACTGTATTTATTAATGATACTGATCCGTCATAAGGTGATATACCGCAAGATCCTCTTCTATCAGAGCGGCTATTTATAGCAAAATCACCCACTCTGACAAGTTTACGGTTGTCACCATCATTTGTTTTGGCTGCTGTTTCCAACTGAGGTAATATTCCTTGCATAGTAACAGATAATGGGGCAAAATCTTTGTCGCTGACTTTCTCATTTCTTTGGGTATAAAAATTGCCAAGTTTCTTGATTTTCCATTCGCCTGGAATGTTGCCAATCCAAGCGATGCCACTGTCTTTATATGTATCATATGTCTTTGCCATAACTATCCCAAGATTTTGTTCATTAACTCATTCTCTTTTGATTCCAACTCTTTGAGGTGTGAGAAGATATCCTCGCTCTTGCGTGGGGCTACATACTTGTAGAACTCACGTGTGAATGGGATTTCATAACCGATTTTGGTCTTCTTCTCGTCAATCCATGCGTCAGGAGCGTATGGGAGAACATTTTTCTCCATGTATTCCTCGATGTCCTCTGTCCAAGGAACGATTTCTGTGTCACGTTTCTTTGCATCTGGTTGTGGTTTGCCTTTCTTGAGGATTGGCTCGCCTGTTTCTTCATCTACCAGAGGGCGTTCGATGGTGAGCTTTGAGTATTTGAAGTATTCATTATCAAGTACCTTGCTCTCTACCTTCAGTTCCTGGTTCTCGCTTTCATAGCTCCAGTTGGTGAAGTCATGGTAAGCTTCCATGATGAGGTTTCTGCATGCCTCAGTGATTTCAACTCGCTTGTTACCCAGGCTCTTTCTTCTTTTTTCAAAGCACTGGCTAGCGTCGATGAGCTGCACCTTTCCCTGGCGTTCCTCGCTCTTCTGTTTGGTGATGAGCCAGATGTAGGTGGCGATACCGGTGTTGTAAAAGAGGTCATTTGGGAGCTGGATGATGGCTTCCAGCCAGTCATTTTCAAGCAGATAGCCACGGATTTCACTTTCTCCGCTGCCTGCATCTCCCTTAAAGAGGCTACTACCGTTTTGGATGATGGCCATTCTTCCATACTGATCATCCTGCTCCTCGCCATCTTTCAGTTTAGCTACACCATTGAGAAGGAAAAGCATTTGACCATCACCAATGGCAGGGAGTCCTGGGGTAAAGCGGCCTGCTTCACCGAGATTATGTTCCTTTGTTACCTCCTCCTTGGAAGTTTTCCACTCAATACCAAATGGTGGATTGGAGATGATGTAATCAAACTTATAGCCTTTGAACTGGTCATCGCCCAAAGTGTCGCCCTGACGCATATTTTCTGCATTACCTCCCTTGATGAGGGTATCAGCCTTGGCGATGGCAAAAGTCTGGTTGTTCAACTCCTGTCCATAGCTGGTAATTTCTGCTTCTGGGTCTATTTTGAGGAAACGTTCTGTAAGGCAGCCGAGCATCTGGCTAGTACCCATGGCCATATCATAGATGGAAGCGGTGATTCCTTCTTCTTTCAGTTTTTCCTCATCATCGCCTACGAGCAGTTCTGACATCAGATAGATGATGTCGCGGGCGGTAAAGTGGGCTCCGGCCTGTTCGTCATAGCTCTCTGAGAACTTACGTACCAGTTCCTCGAAGATGTATCCCATGTCCACGCTTGTGATTTGGTCAGCACCCAGATATGCCTTAGGTGTACAGAACTCCTTGATGACAAGATACAATACACCATTATCAGCCATTTTTTCAATCTCTCGGTCGAAGTCCATACGGTGGATGATATCAATGACGTTGTCTGAGAAGTGGTTCAGGTATGACTCGAAGTTCACCTTGATGTTCTCTGGGTCATTGAGGAGTTTTTGGAAATCGAAAGGAGAGAGATTATAGAACTTCTGTTCTGCTGCTGATTCCAGGAAGCCCTTCTTTACTACGATACCATCCTTGTCTAGTTTCTCATTTGTTGCAAGTACCTTTTCCTTCGTTGGAGCCAGGGTATCTTCGAAACGTTTAATGACACACATAGGAAGTATGACGTTGCCATACTCATGTGGTTTATACACGCCTACGAGCTTATCTGCAATTGCCCAGATAAGGTTGGCCTTTTCTTGAATATTGACCGTAGTCTGCTGTTGAATATCGTTATTGCTCATGTGATTCTTCTTTTATTTGTTTATTCTATTGCAAAAGTAACACTTTTTTGTGCATTCTATTTGCACAAATGTTTTTTTTAATGTTTATTATTACTTTGGACGAAATCAATGGCTACATTTGCTGCCAGTTTCTCTATCGTTTGCTTCTCTTCCATGTCGTTTGGCAGTTGATGGAGCCATGTGAGGACATTGAAAAGCTCGAAAATGGTTGATGCAACCAGGAATGGAGCCTTGCTTGATTTTACTTCCTCATCTATATATTGTCTATGAGAACCTTCATTGGCTATGGTTACCAGTGAATATAGGTGACGTTGAATATGCACCGGTACCACACTCTGCAGCTTGGAATTTCCAAGGAACTTGCTGCATTCATTGAGGTTTGTCCCATTGAACTTGATGGCTAGGAGTCCATAGTCATACAGGTTGCTCATAATCCAGTCAAGGACTTTTCTCACTTTGTTGAAAGTGTCTGCATTTGCAAACTCCCGATTCTCGTATATCTTGATGATGCTTAAAACTTCATCTGCGATAGTCCCTTTCAGCCAGGAGAATATTTCTGGATATTTGTTCTTGATGATTCTGTTGGGCTGCTCGTTGATCGTTTGGATGATGTCATCGCAAAGTTTCTCGTCATCAACTTCCTTTTCATAGAATACAGGGAAGAAGGATTTGAACGTATTATCGCTAAGCAGGTCTGGCTGTCCTGTCGAAATAAAGTAGGGCAGTTCCTTGAATTCTTCCTTGATTCTCAGAACTGCATTCTGAAGACCAGCCACACTTGCTACTTCCTGCTCGCTTTCATTAAGCACTTTAGCGTCCAATATGACAGCTTCCCAGAAGGTTGGGTTCTTGGCATATGTGTCCAGTCCTTCTTTCTGGGTCTTGAATGGTGTAAGCTCCATGTTGTAATGAAGCTTACAGTACTTTTGGAAAGAGGTCATCTCTTCCCACTCATCGTCTATCCACAATATATGATAACTATTGCTCATTGTCATTTCTGTATATAGGTAAATAAATACGGACGGTTGACCAGATGGTATCCTGGTCTTTCTGTGTGAGGAGGTCGTAGTCTCCACCATAGTGTTCTACGATGCTTCTCACAATATAGCCGCCTTCTCCTGTTCCTGCAGTGATGCCACCTTTTTCGCCTCTAAGTCCATAGCGTATCTTGTCAAGGCCCTTAGGAAAAGGTGTTCCATTATTGGTGAAATCGATTTGGAACATGTCTCTTTCCTCATCCACAGTGAGTTTGACCCAGATGGAATAGTCTTTTCTTTTTGGATCAGTGAATCCATGTTTGATGGCGTTACTGAATATGTTGTCACAGAGTCTCTGCAGGTCATCCTTTGCCATGAAGACGTTGATGCCTTCTGCGTAGTCTGGAATTTCTTTGAGATATTCCTGCCAGTTTTTGTCCCCATTCATGTTGAGGGATAGGAGTGAATCTGGGATGGTAAACCCATAATTGGCAAGAGCTTGGTAGTCTTGTACTATCTCAGAGTTATAGTTTTGTCCATCAGGATTGTTTTCAACCAGGTATTTATCAATGTTGATGATCTCTGGTGTTCCAAACTCCTCTTCTCTAGAGAAAATCTTCAGTATGGTGGTGAGAGAGTCAATTGCAGCCTTCTGGTTGGCAATCTCTTCTTTCATACCCTGCATGAAGTCTTCTTCGCTCATGGAATCCTTATGGGTGATGTAATACTCCAGGTTCTTTCTGGCACTTGACATTTGGCGAAGATGGGGCATCATGTCGTGCTTGCGTGAGCGCACTTCATTGATATAGTCTGTCTTCATCTTGTCAATCACATCAAGAAGACCTGTTTCTTTTGCCTTGGCCATGGCTTCCTGCTGGCATGCCTCTTTATACAGAGTCTTCTGGGTGCTTATGTCAGGTAACGCCAGTTTATACTTCATGATTGTACTCTTTGAAATATGAGGTATAATACCTGTTCCGCTGAATTTAGCCTTACTCAGTACCATGCAAAGATACTCGATGTCAATATCCATTTCAGGAATAATGGCAAGCACGTTCTTTGCCAGCCAAACAGGGGCATCCTCTGAAGCCTGGATGATGGATGGCTTGAGATTTCTCACCATGGACACAATGATTGCAGTTTGCTCTAGTTTAGCGCACCCTTTAACGTTGTCACAATCATTGAGAGACTCTGGCGAAATATAAGGCTTTGTCCAATCATTGCTCAAATCTGTCACTCTCAGCAGTTTGCCTTCGTCCGTTTCCGTCCCTTTTATGCAAGATAGAATTTCTACGATTTCCTCCAAGGCTACAGCCCTATATCCCTCTGGTACCTCCAACTCTTCGTGCTGAAGGTATTGGGTTAAGTCCCAGGTGTAGTCATATTCTCTGATATCATCATATGATATAGAGGCAGAAACCTTTGGCTGGTCAGTGTGATATGCAGCCATTATCTTCTCAATGTCAAGGTGTATATTGCCGTCACTCTTATCGTACATTTTCGAAGCATCAATGAACCTGATGGCATTTTCATGCTGAGGGTTCTTTCTCAGGATGACACAGGCTAGCGGTATGCTGGTATATGAGAGGATTCCTTTAGGCAAAAGAATAACCGTATCAACAATGTGGTTTTCCATGGCCCACATTCTGAATCTCTTTTGCTCACCATTTGCCCACTGTATGTTTGGAGTCATGAAATATACACCAGTACCATCATCTGATGTGGTCTCAAGAAAACGGTTAGCAGCTACCAGTTCTGCCAGTTCTCTCTTGTTGCCATTTTCGACTGCATGTTCATCCTGCATCTGCATATTCATTGCAAGTGGTGGGTAGGAGATAATGACGTCATACTGCTTATTTGTCCATGACGTGTTAGAGTCATTCGTGAATTCGACAGAATCCAGCTTGTTAGCCAGTCCAAGTCTAATTTTACCCAGAAGCCATATCTCATGATTGATTTCTACAGCATCTATATGCTCGTAGTTCTCCATATCTGTGCCAAACTCCATCATTCCACCAAATGGAACAAATATGGATTTTTCTTTTGGAGAAATGAGAGACTCTATAAGTGCACAGATGTGTCTTGGCGTATAGAATTCCTCTGCATATTTAATAGTCTGTTCGATGCAGAAGTCAAACCAATCCAGATATTCACCTTCTGGGTAGGTTGTACTACAGAGCATCTGCATGGCCTGATTGATCAACTTGATGTTTATCTTTGAGATGGCTCTGATGAACACACCCTCTGCTTCTCCATACAAGTCATCATCACGATCTAGCAGTTCAAACAGAGGCTGATTATATTCAAAAGAATCAACCACCTGGGCTTTTTGCTTTTTGATATATAGCAAAATGCCTACTAAAGTTGATATTTCAACTCCAGACAATCCTGTTGTTTTCAGGGTACCAATTGCCTGATTCATTACAGACTTTGTCTCATTGCTCACTACAAGATTCTTTCTCATTTCAATCAAAAATTAAGTTACACATCAATTAACGAGTGCAAAGGTACTAAGGTTCTGTGCAGCCATTCTGCACAGAAATAAACTTTTGCAAAAATACTCTCGTAAAATTGCAGTCAGACAGCTTATGGTTCTATTTTATAATAGGTATCACCATGCTTAATAATCTCCTTTCCTTGATCAAAACCATAAAATCCCCAGAAGTTTAAATCTTTAATTTTAACGTATCTTTTCCCCTTCAGATACCCCTCGATATTAAAGTTATCATCTACTTCTTTGATCATGCGAGGATTTATTTCCTGATGGTAGAGTTCTGGTAAGTCTCTATCTGGAGAATACACAAGATTTAATTTTTCATACCCTGGTATAGGTCTGCGCAATTCTGGATCATATTTATCAAAATCCACATAAAGAATTCTAAAATTATAGTCTCTTCCAAATATTGCGGCAGATGCAACCATGGATTTCTTGCCACCTGTTATGTCTAATGCATAAGCCTGTGCAGGATATAGCATCATTTGTTCTTTAAGAGTCTCGTATATGTTATCGAATGTTTCCGATTCAAACTCAACTAAATTATAATCAACTACAGAGAATTTTCTCAAATACTCCTCTATATCATGTTCTGTGTTCTCTTCTTTTTGAGTATAAAAGATGACGTGCTTTTTGGGGCGAAGAGCTCTTTGTGTAAGCAAAATTGGCTCTGGGGTGAAACCTAAAATTGAGAATAGCACATCAACTCGATCCACTTCTCTTGAGAATTTTGACTCAAAATTGAAAAGTACATTGGGGAAAATTGATTCAAAATAGAGATTCTTGGCTCCGCTAAAATCTCCTGTTTTATTCAATTTCAGCCACAGCTCTACTTCTTTGTTATTTATTTCTTCCATATTTATCTTTTTGTTTGTTATTTAACTTTCTGTCTTTAGATGCTTGCACCAAATCTTTTATATGGTTGTCAGCAATTGCCCTTTGCTCATTTGTTAGTTTTATACCAACTTCAAAGCCATTTAAGAGGCCTTGTTTGCCATCTATGTTTGCTGTAAAGAGTATACCGTCTTTCTCGCTAAGAATGCATTTTGAATGGTTGTTGTCATCACCATAAACCACACATCCTAAAGATTTCAATTTGTTGATCTCTTCTATAGATGTTTTTAATGAAGGGCTGCTACCATACATGTTTGAATATAAAACAACCTTCACACCTCTTTTGATTGCGTTTTTTATCTCATATAAGAATCCTGGTAATTCCTTTATTGCCTTGAAATGCCATGTAACAATATAAAGATACTGCTTGGAACCCTTTATGATTTCAAGTATGGAGTCATATATCGTTTTAACGTTTGAATGGTAGAGGTTATTGTCTGCCTTTGTCGAACGTATAGTATATTTTGTACCACTTTTTAGATGTTGTGTTACATCTAGTTTTACGTAATTTACATGTTTTGACAAAATGTTTCTATATTCGTTTCTGTCTATGTCAGTGATGTCAGAACTTAAGTAGAGTTTTTCGAAAACATACTCTAAATCTTCTAACTCTTCTTCATATACAAAAACGCCGGTTTCTGTATTCTTGTTGATGCTATTTGATGCAAAATTAGCACTCATAATGATACCCTGTTCACCATCTGAGATAATGAACTTAGCATGCAGTTCTTTTAGAAGATGGACATGGCATCCAAGCAACTTTAAGTCATTTAAATTAGGAAGGGTTGTATCATTGCCGTAATTGTTTCCTGCACTGTCTTCTTGATAGTCTTGAAGACGAATGTTGGAAATAATAAATATAGCAACGCCTCTTTTTGCTGCTTCTTTGAGCAGTTGAATAATATCTTTGTCTTGGAAAAGGAAATTACATGCTTTTATATATGTTTTTGCTTCTCTGATGACTTTTTTGATGCCTTCAGTAAGAAACACTTTTCCATTTCCATTAATTAAGTATGAGCTCATTGTTCTATATGTTTAAAGTATGAATTTATATCGATAGCTTCTAGGTCATTGTAATGACCTATCAGACAAAATGTTTTTCGCCAGTCAATAGGCGAGTCAATCGATTCGATGAATCCCATATCCAAAGTATCATGTTCTTGCTTCCATGTGTTGAGCTTTTCTTCAAATTTGAGATAACTCTTTATGATTGGGGTTGTTTTTACCGGAATGAATAAGTAACCACCTTCTTTTGCTTGTACTTCTAACATACCCTTTTTAGCATCCGACATTACTTGTCCTTTGACAGGCGAATTAATGAGTAGCTCTTTGGTTATGGTAATAGCGAAAGGATATGGTGTCTGATCTGTATTCAGAATCTTTTCGGTTTCTGTACTTTTTACCTTGTATCTATTCGCTAAATAAGTAGTGAAGCATTCTCTTTTCACATCGCAAGCTGTTTTTTCTGGATTTTCATAAGTTGTGACACCAAAGTTATGGCGAAGGTTTCCCTTTTGATCAAACGAGAAAAAATACTTTTTCGTTGCTTCAGACAGAGATGGTAGCATCGTGAAATGGCCATTGAAGTATAGACGCTTTGTTATACTTCTTCCATTCTCCGCAGCAATGAGAATATAGATGTCTTTTATGTATCTCTCATCTATACCTATTAATCTCAAATTATGTGCACTTTCTTCTAATCCATATTTATCTTCGCTTTTGTAAATTCTTCTTTCGATATGTTTTATGGCATTTGTAACATGCTTGTCATCAAGCCCAATAATTGGGTAATGAGGAATGTTTATTTTGCCATTTCTAAAGAATCGAACAGAATTATTTGCCTCATAGAACATAGGAGGCAGTAATTCAAGAGTTGTGCCGTCAACCATGATGGATCCTGTTACCTCAACATCTGGCCTTTCGCCCGAGTTGTTGAGATATTTTTTGCAACCACTCTCAGTTACTAAATATCTTCCATTCATACGACATAGAAAACCATCTTTTATGAGGTAAAAATTTATTCTTGATTCTACAACTTCTTTTTCAAATCCTATGAGCCAAGCTATATATGATAAGCTCGCATGGGGTGTTTCGTTTATAATGGACAAAATGCTTCTGTCTATTGGATAGAAGGGATCTTTGTCCTTACTTAGATACTTTATGTTTAGAACATAAATCGGGCTTTGAGCGGGCATATACCCGATCAAAGTTAGTCCCTGATTTCCCATAAAGTCTAATAGTTCTTTATTATTTATCATATTTTGCAAAATATTTTAAATTTACTCTTTTCTTTACGTTATCAAATTGGGAATAAACGAAAGTGTGTACACTTCCTTCTTCTAAATATTCCCATGATACGCAACCGCAAGTATATATGCCACAGTTGATAAAATATAAGACAAGATTGTCATTTAGCATTATTTTGCTGATTACTTGCCCTTCTATTTTGTCTCCTATGTGATGAGTCTTGATGAAATGTTCATAACATTTATTCCAATCAATCTCAACCGCATTCTTTTGTCTCTTAACAAAATAATAAGTCATGTTTAGCGAGATCGGTTTGCTTTGATTTTCATTGTTGATTTTAGTATAAAAGCAATTTTCCCCAATTCTTATGACTATATTATTTCGGTTACATGAAACGACTTCACCTTCGAACTCAACTTTGTTAGCAGAGTACGCTACTTCTTCGTATATGTCAGAGAATCCAAAGTATGGTTTGGAATCTTTACCTAGTCCTATATATCTCAATGAGATTGTTTCATCTGTCGTTTTTGTTTCCATAAATCTATCACTTACTCTCATTTGAAATGTGAAATTTTCGTTTTTATGTGTAAAGCTGACCTTTATGCAAGCTTTAGTGCTTTTACTCCATGTACAATTGTCAAAGATTGTTCCTTCTTCAATTTCTAATGAGTTAAACTTGTCTAATTGCGTCTTACCTAACGAAATCTTGGTTGGCATATTTGCAAGTTTTTTGAATACATCAAGTGGCTTTACGCCTTCGCCTACAGATTCATAGTGCGCACTATCTCTTGTCAGAGTGTTCATATTTCCGATGATAATTAATTTCTTTTTTGCTCTACTTAGAGATACATTTAGTCTTTTCATATCATCCACAAAGCCAACTTTTTGGTCAATATTGGGTGAGAATGATCTTACAAAACTAAAGATGACGATATCAAATTCCATTCCTTGAATAGAATCTATCGTGTGTACGCTTTCTCGAATCTTTTTATCGCTAATTAAGGACTTTATATATTCGCATTGTGAAGCATAAGGTGAGATTATACCTAAAGTTAGGTCTGGATTGTTTACCAATACCGGTTCTATTTTAGGAAGAATCTCATTCTTTATATAGTTTGCTTCACACTTATTCCTACGGCTACGATTGAATCTTTGCTCGTAGTTGAATTTCATGTTAGAAGTGTCGATAACAGTTACAGGATTGGGATATTCCTGTATGTCGACAACTTGTTTTTCAGTCCCTTTTCCATTCTTGATTTTTCCATCATAGAATAATTCAGAAATGAAATCTCCAATTGCTGGATTCATTCTGTACTGATAGTTTAATGTTACCAGATTCTCTTTCGGAAATAATGGATGTCTATGATAATGTAAATATTCGAACAACGACTTATTTTGTGAAGCGACCATTTCTTCTTTGGTAACTTCTTTCTTCTCTTTGTATTTTGCATCAGTTAGCATCGTTTCAATTTCTTCTTGATCAACATAAGGTGGTAACTGATTATCATCTCCCACTAGAATGAATCTCTCACCCATTTGCATAGGTACAATAGTTTCTGCCAAGTTGGCTTTAGCTGCTTCATCAATAATTACGGTGTCAAAATGAATCGTCTTATTTTTCAGGACGAAGTTCATGCCTACGCCAATACAGGTACCTAGTATCACACTTTTACTCTGGTATACTTGAGATGCCAGCATAGAACCACTTATACTTTCTGCTTCTTTTTCCAACTCTCTTAGTGTTTTGCGTACTATAGGAGTATCTAAGGAATTATTTTCCCCATAATATTGTATTATCTTCTTGTGAAGGTTTATATACTGCTGATATATAAATTCGTTACTATAGCAGAATCCCTCAAGAAGGTCTGATTCTTTTGCTTTACCGGCTTTAAGCCTATCCATGAGCGTTAAGTTGTTCTTAAGGAACATTTCATAGTCATGACTGTTGAAATTCTTTGTGTCGATGGTTTCATTATCATCGTCAATTCTAAGAATATTATCACATCCGACATTATTCAACTTCTTGAATATGTTACCAACGGCAGCATGACTTTGACTACATACCAGTACCTTTTTCTTCTCCTTTATTAATTGTCTGATAATCTCAACAATAGTTGTTGTCTTTCCGGTTCCAGGAGGTCCTTGGATAAGAAGAATTCCATTTTTCGGTAAAGCCATTGCCTTTTTAACAGCCATTGGCTGGTTGTTGTTGTTTTCAACAGCATTGAAATTGCTATTAAAGAAATTGAATTCATTTAAAATTGATGTGTCTGGAATTTCTATATTTCCTCCAAGTAAATCACGAAAAAGAGATTGCTCGTCAAGTGTAAATTCTTTGATAGCATCTACTTGAATATTTAGGTGTTTTACATTGGCATCACCTTGCAAGTTAATACCATTCTGTAAATAATCGTCTATATTTTTGTGGCTACCAATAAAATGCAGTATGTATTCTCCTTCAACATTGATTTTTAAGATACAATGATCAATGATCTTTCCTGCATTGTCAAATGTATTTATACGGATTTCATTCCGCGTGCTATCTTCAGAATCTCCTTCTCCTGATAGGAAATTGTAGTCGTTTTCAGTCATCTTAATTCTGATGGCTACACTTTCTCCTTGTACTTCACCAGAAATTGGAGTTAAGCAGTTCTTCTCAAATGTTTTTTTGTAGTTTCTTCGTTGATTTTCTTGGTCAATCTGATATTTGAGATAATCTGATTGATTGACAAAATCTTGTGCAGATTGATACAACGCAGAATGAACTTTCTTTTGTAAATCATATTTGATTTTAAAGAAAGTGTTGAGTCGATCTATTAAAAGATAAGTAGATTCTGCATCATAATCATTTTCAATATAATCATATGTGCCGTATAATTTGATATTCTTACCTTCGATTTTCATTTTGGTCAATTTATTTGCCTCTATGGTCTTTTGAGCTTGGTACGAATTATTGGCATTTTCCATTCTTTTTGTTAAATAGAAAGTATTCTTTTCTCTAATGATGTCAAGAACCTTTTTCTCTTGGTTGAAGACAATTAGATGATCTTCACCATTATACATGCGTGGTGAAATCCAGAAATTTTGATTATTCAAATATTCCTGAATCTCTTTTAAATACTCTTTACTATCTACCATATCTTCCCGAAATCTGCATTTGATTTCATGATCTATGGTTTCTATATCATCTTTCGATACCAATTCTGGATAGTCAGTCAGTAAAATCTCGATAACATTTTTATCTTTTGTATCAAGATTTTGAAGTTCAATAGCATTGAATAGTTTATTTAATCCTTCATCAATTGAAGATGCTTTATCTTTGTTGCATTTTAGAGCATGGGGTATCGGACTCCCAAATATTATGGGAGCCTTCTCATTAGTAGGTTTTGCGGCAATTGTTAACTTGAAAGCATTTCCACTTTCATTACTTTGTTTATTGTAATCATCAAAGCTGACATAACCTTCAAGTGACGAATTTGCCACTCTTACTTTATATAAGTGTGGAGTTTTGGTTACTATTTTAAAATCAACCTTGTCTCCTTCTTTTAAAGATTGGAATAGTTCTTTATCCTTTTGGGTAATGAAGTCTGCAAAATCCTTAAACAAGATTGCATATTTCTTTTCATCTACATTTATTGAACGTTGTATGCCAAAACCTGTTTTTACGCCATATCTCTTATAGAGTTTGATAATTCGGCATGCCTCATTATTAGATACAGGATGACCTTTGTATAAAATATTTTGAGGGTATAAAATTCCGCCATAATAGTCCATGAAGCCTTCTGTTAAGGCTACCTTTTCATTTTTGAAAGCTAGAATTCGTAGTATAGTTCCGCTTTCAATATGTTGCGACAGATTCTCTATAATGCCTTTTTCTTGCTTTGTTGTAGTCGGTATTGCCCAAATACTATTACTTTTATCTAACTTTGGATTTTTTTTGCCTTGATCTGGTACTTTTTGAAAGTATTCTTTAAACTTTTCAAAATCATAATCATAAATTGTTTCTGCAAGAGGATCGCTTTCTGCATCTGGATTCCATTCATCAAGAATCATATATGCTACTTTTTTGCCAGAATTACCATGACTCTGTAACTTTAATGCGATGTCGATTACTTCCTTTTTTGATATATATGCCCAATTCATTTGATTTCTAAATTTATTTAAAAGACATATATATGCAAGTGTAAAGTAAGCACATAATGTTTCTTCCTTTATTAAAAAGTTTGAAGCTTCATTAAAAGATAGTCTTGTTAACTTTATTGTTAATAAATATTGACTAGGCGCAGCGAATTCTTTTGATCTTTCTGCTATACCTTTAAAGTATGAATGGTCAAAGAAAATATCGAAGTTTCTCATTAAAAAAATGATATCTGCGATTTTGGCATTTTGTTCACAATATGCATCAAATATTTTTTTGAATTGGTATCCAAAAGTTCTAATGAATAATCTTGGATAGTTTTTGTAATTATTTTTGTTTAAACCATAGAGCAAACCTTGAGCATACTTGTAATCCATCGCTGCCAGTTTTTCAATTAAATCCCAAACATCAGTAGGATATGTAGAATACTTTGCAATTTGAGTACATAAGTATTTTGGTAATTTTTTGCTATCATTGTATGGAATACCTTCTAATTCTGAGGGTATTCTATGAATCAGATTACTTTTAATGAGTGATCCTATGTGAGCTAGTGACTTCCAGGTCATTTTATTTTTTATGCAGACATTGTTTCTATGCTAGGAGTTTGATAATATTGCTGCTTTAATATTTCAAACTTTATTCTTAGCAGTGCAAATTTAGTGTTCTTTTGTGAACTCTATTTACACAGATAAATATTTCTTGAGATTTTCTTCAATTTTTTCCTTGATTGTGTCTCTCAGGCTTTGAGGAGAAAGAACTTCTACGTCTGGTATGAATGAGAATATCAGCTGGTTCAGCTCCTTGTTGGGCTTGACCTTGATGGTGATGGTTCTTTCTTCTAGATTCACTTCCTGTGATTGGTGGAGAGGTTTGGATACAATATAAGGAAAACGATTTTCCGAGAATCTAAGTACCACGGTTTCGATGTCCTCCTTCGGTACCGTTACTCCAATAACGTCGTCGAAATAGGTGTCGAAATTGATCTGAGTATTATTGCAGAACGGAACATCTACTTTCTTGAATGAAACGATTCTGTCTAATGCATAATTGCCGATTGTATCATATTCGGCGCTTTTTCCGAGCAGGAACCATCTGTTATTATATTGCTTCACGTAGTAGGGATGGCATATGGTCTCGAACTCATGACCTTTGAATGTGCGATAGTGAAGTTTGAGAGGTTGGTGGTTTACTGTGGCATCTATGATATCCGAAAGATGTTCCAATCCCTGGAGTTTATCATTTTGCTCAAAGGAAATGAGATTCTCCGCATTGGCCTTTACCCCAAAGCGGTATTCCAAATTGGAGATGACCTCTTCAAGCCATGCATTGGCTGGAGTTCCTCTATAACGTCCCAGCATTTGAATGGTTGAACGTAGATTATTCACCTCATCGATGGACATATCATTATTATATATGGTGAAGTTAGGGTCTTCATATCTATAATAGTGTTCTTTGCCCACAGCCATGGGATAGGCCTTTATAGGTGCATCAAAGGTTACTCTATCACGCATATACTTAATGTCAGCACGTATTTGGCGAGTACTAACTTCGATACCTGTCAGGTCATAGAGGGCGTCATTTACCTTCTCTTTGAGATCCTCGAAAGTATATTTATGCTTAAAGTCACTGAAGCATCTGTCTAGTATTTGATATCTGAGTTGGGCATTCTTGTTTGTTGGCATGATTGTCAGCTATTATCGTTACTATTATGAAGGTATGTTGCCTTCGTCAAGTCAGAAGAACCTTGTCTTTATTGACTGCTACAAAGTTAATCAAAAAAACACATAATGATTATTATCTCTTAAAAAATTAAGAGTTTTTATACTTCTGTGCAGTATTTGAGCACAGAATTTCAACACTTTCGATTTTGTGTAACAATGTGGGCTAACTTAACAAAATTTGCTAGAAATACCATATTTTTGCCTGTTATTTCTTTATATTCAATTTTTATGTGTATCTTTGCAAAATAAAATGTGTTGAATTATGTAGTTTAAACATATAATAGAAATTCTGACGTGAAAAGCTTATATCGGATATGCTTAGTTAAAAGTTGGAAAAGAATTAAGTACGATAAATGTCTTTGTTTGCAATAGTATTCTACAAATCGCTAGACACTTTACATATTAGACATTTAAAGTTGATATGTCAGAACTTTTTTTTAGAGAAGAGAATTTAAAAATAATAAACATATGCAGAATATATCAGATATAGAGTATAATGATGAAGGGCAAATAATTGACAGCTTAACTGGTGTTGCTATCAAGGCGACTCCAGAGGAAATTGTGCGTCAACGTTTTATTAAAATTCTTCAAACTGACTATGGTTATCCGAGTGATTGCATTTTAAGAGAAGTTCCAGTGCAATCTGGATCTTCTATACTTACAAATGAATCTGATGGTTCTCCCATCAGAGCAGACATAGTTGTCTATAAAGATAAGCGTGCTGCACTGAAGAAAGATCAAGGTAATATCTTGTTTGTTGTAGAGTGTAAGAAGCCAAATGTAAAAGAAGGTTATGCACAATTAGTTTCATACATCTTTAATACTTCTGCCATTGGGGGTGTGTGGACAAATGGTGAAGGTATTTCTGTCTTCAAAAAAAATCTTAGAGGTGTTGGCTTAGAAGAAATTTTGTCTCTTCCTCGCTATAGAGAAAATTGGCAAGAAGAAGATAGTATTCCAAGTAAAAGCTCTTTACCTAGACCTCATAATGTTAGATTTTTACTTTCTACATGCCATAATAAGTTATATGGCAGAGGTATGGAGAATGAAGATTTTGATTTGGCAATGGATATGGTAAGAATTCTTCTAGCCAAAATCCAAGATGAAACGTCTGTTGGGGAATATCCAAAATTTTGGATTACAAGATCTGATTATCAAACCGCAGAGGGTAGAACTCGAGTTGCAAGTATTGTACAGCAATTGTTTAAAGAGTACGCCAACCAGTTCCCAGATGTTTTTGATGAACATGAAAAAATACAGGTCGGAAATGATTGTATTGCAGAAGCTGTAGGTATTCTTAAAGATTGGAGTCTTGCAGCTAATTATGACGATGCCGACGATTGGGATTTGATGGGAGAAACATATGAACAATTTACACACATTAATCTTAAACGTCAGCAAGGTCAATTCTTTACCAATCGCTTGGTAGTCAATATGATGGTAAGAATACTTGACCCAAATATTGGAGAAAGGACTCTTGATCCAGCTGGTGGTAGTGGCGGCTTCAGTACTGGAATGTTTAGGTATTTGCGAAGAAAAGTTATCGAAAACTCAATTCCTCAATCACACCAACGTGAAAGAATGCTTGGTACTATTAAGGATAGCGTTTTCCTTGTAGAAATTGCTAAGCGACTTGTTAAGATAGCTAAATGTGCCATGTTAATGACTGGTGATGGACAATCAGGTATGACAAGGGGAAATTCTTTGGATTCATATGACAAATTCGATCCTTGGATTCAGGCTCGTTGTTGCAAAGGCAAAGCTAATGCTCCTGATGTAATAGCAACAAATCCACCTTTTTCTGGTCAAAAAATAGAGTCAATGGTATCTGATGTCTCTATACTAAGATCCTTCGTCTTTGGGCATAAATCAAAAATGAACAATGACGGAGCGTATACATTTTATACCGATGATAATAATATTTTGTTAACACAGGCACCTGAAATTCTTTTTCTTGAAAGATGTCTTGATTGGCTTAAGCCCGGTGGTAGATTAGGTATTGTTATGCCTAAAGGTTTCCTTGATAATATCAGTTATGAGCCTTATCGTCAGTGGCTTCTTAAGAATTATATCCTTAATGGGGTTGTAACTCTTCATAAAGATACATTTCAGCCAGATACTGGAGTGAGAACGTGTATTCTCTTTGTAACGAAACCATTAGGTCATGATGAGGTTCCGGACGATTATAAGATTTTTATGGCTATCTCTCAAAGAATTGGACAAGATTCAAAGGGTAATAGTGTCTATATTCTCGATGGTAATGGAAAGAGTACTGGTAAACTTAACCATGATCTTGATGAAATTGCCGATGCGTATGATGATTTTAAAAACGGAAGACCACATAAGGAGTCTGAGTATATTTTCACATATACATTGCAGGGGCTTAAAGATCATTTCAATATAAATCCTCAGCATTATTCTCCTAAATTAAATGCTGCGCTTAATCAGGTACTTGAATTCGACAATAAGGATCATTGGGCTACTACAACTATTGGTCAACTTGAATCTAACATTAAAATTTTCATGGGACCAAGATGGAATTCATCTAATATAAAAGTAGACAACCCATCAGATACTTCATCTCTAACTCCGTACTTAACAGCTAATGGAGCTTTGGAATTAAGAAGATTTACTATTAAATGGATTGATCCTAAACTTGCAAATTCAAAACAAAAGTTATTTATGGATATGCTGAGGGTTCAGGAAGGTGATATTATGATTACAAGATCTGGTACTATCGGCAAGATGACATATGCAACAAAAGATCTTGCTGAAAACTATTTAATTAGTGATGACCTCGTAAGAATTAGAGTGAAAGATGAGAATCTTCGTGCTTATTTGGTTTCATATTTTGCGTCAAAGACAGCGTTATCTTTAATGTTGCTCGATGAGTATGGTTCAGTTCAACAACATCTACAGCCAAGACATATCCAGGAAATGATTATTCCTGTTCCTGATGATTGGTCATTAGCAAAGGATATGATTAATGCAGGAAATAAATTCATCCAAGCAATGGAATCAATGTCTTTAGCAGATTATGCTGTTCGTGAACATGGATTTGACAGTCTTTGCAATGAAATCCATATAAACGAATCTGTATGTTTGCCAAAATAAGCTATTAAAATGGCTCAGGAGAGATTGTTAGTGGTTTGACAACTTCTTCTGAGCCGATTTTCCCTCCTTATATCCAGCTTTTATAACTTTATTGTCTCGATGACGAATACCCCATAAGGGGATGATAATATCACGCTTTTCCCTTCGCACTCGGAAATTAAAAGAATTAGATAACGGATATTAAGATGAACATTGTGTCGCTCTTGAATATTATTATCGTTTGATTGGGGACATCGCTAAACCAAATGTTTCCTTTTTTAAAGATTTAGTATTTACATTTTAATGTTAATCATATGGATGTGCTTCCATTTTCCGCTTCAAATTCTAACCTAGTAAAGTAATTGCATCGAAATATTTACCTAAGTCATATTTTTTGTTGATGCAAATGTATGGAACCTCTTCTTTTTTGAATGTTAAGATTCGATCTAGTGTATAATATCCCAATTGATTGTACTGCTTTGTCCATGCCAGCAAGAACCACCTATTATTATGTAGCTTTATATAGTAGGGATGGCATGTTACCTCAAACTCGCGTTGGTTGAATGTGCGATAGTAAATCTTGAGAGGCTGCTTGTTGATGATGGCATCTACAAGATTTGGAAGATGTTCCAATCCTTTAAGGCTGTACGTTTCTTCTGCGCCTGGAATCTTTCCGGTTATTCCTAATCTTTCTTCGAGATTCTGGATGATTTCATGCAGAAAAGTTAGTTCGGATGAATCTTTATATTCCTCATACGTCTTTACGGATATATATAAGGGTCTTAAAGTTGAACATATTTTCTTTAACTCTTCAAAGGAGAGTTTATTATAAAACATACGGTAGCATGGATCTTCGTATCCGTAATAGCATTTTTCTCCATCTTCCATAGGATAAGATATAATTTGTGTATCAAAAGCGATGTAGTTTTGTATTGCATTGATATCGTCATCCACCAGGTTGGGTAGAATCGAGAAAGATGAATCACCGAAAAGAGCTTCGGCCATTCTTTCTGTAAGTTCTTCGTATGTATATTTATGTTCCTTATCGGATAAGCACCAATCTAAGATAAGGAATCTCAATTGGGTGATTTTATCAAATTTCATAATCTCTATTTATAAATTCTACTTTAGTATTCATGAGTCTTGTGCCAATTTCTTGGAAGGTCTTGATGATTGTATCACGCTGTTTTTCGCGTGGAACCTTCAAACGATTGGCATAATGTGAAAGCAGACCTTTGTTGATGTGCGTTGCCTTACTTAGAGTTGCCAGTGGAACATATGTATTATATGCCTTAAGGAGGGAAGCTACATCTGCAAATTGATACGTAAAATCATACTCTTGATTTTTATACCACTCAGGATACCTGTTGTCTGTTTTCAGGAATTCCGGTTCTAAGATTTCAATACATCCTTCTGCTAACTGGATGAATTGATTGAAATCTGATGATTCGATTTTCTCCACGACATCAAGGCCAAATTCTTGGTATACGTAGCCTTCGAATTGTGAATTTTCCCATTTTATATATATAATGTAATGTCTCATGTTTCTTTTTTGGTGCAAAGGTATTCAACTAAGTACTTATAACCAAATTAATAGAGTTAAAGTATTCAAACGAATACCATATTAGTGTAAATATGATCTGTTTTTATTCTATTTCTTAACAAAGGTTAAAGTTTTTGTGCATTTGTCAAGGATTCTCCTCGCGTGCGCGCGTGCGCGACTTTCTTTGTAATTGCGTTTTTGGGGGTTGTCTTATTTGTAAATAAATCGCTTTTTACCAATATTTTAGCCTCTGAAAAAAACGCTGATTTTGTTTGGAACTTATGGGGGAAAATTATACCTTTGCCGCCGAGATGCAGAAATGCTCTCGATGTTCATAGCTCTTTGGGATAACTGTGTTTAGGCCTGAATATGTAACACTTGGAGCTCCTACCCATTGGCTATGATAGTGAGAGACAATGATAATAATATAACCGTTTAAAAAGAAGGAAAACAATGAAGAAGATTTTGTTTTTGATAGCAGCGTGTGCTTTGTTCAGCAATGCGCATGCACAGAGGGTAGTAGCTCCAGAGCCTGAGTTCATCAATAGTTATTGCGTGCTGACGAGCGATTCTACCTATGATGTCCTGCCTAAGGAGAGTGGCAAGGTGGAGAAGCACCAGAGCAAGTTCTCCAAGTTCTCCAAGATTGCCGGTGCGGTGAGTGATCTCGGTTTTGCCGGTGGACTGGTGGGGGCCAGCACGGGCAGCTTGTCTGGTTTGGAGACCGGAGTGAGAGTGATGGGTACGGCTGCTGGTGTGGGCGTGGCTGCAGATGCAGTGAACACGCTGGCTGGAGTAGAGGGCATGGACATTGCCTTTGAAGGGGGACGTTCTGCCTATACTGTTAAGAGTGTTGGCAATGGTCTTCGTCTGCTCATCAAGGCGGAGAAGAATGAGGTGGATCCTATGGGTATTTACCGAATAGTACGATTCAAGGCTTCCAAGAAGGACAGACGAATTCAGTGGATGACTTTCAAGCCTTCCTTGCTGGGTAGTTCCGATGCCAGGAAGAAGGGTTTTCTGGCCTTCACGGGTCACAAGTATGGCAAACAGAGTTATCTGATAGATATTCCTGCTTCTGAACTGGAGCCGGGGGAGTATGGTATCGTCTTCATGGCTGTGGCTTCTGCCCAGGAGATTCCTGTGGGGACTTTTAGTGTAATCAAGTAAAAGCATAGGATTATGGAGATTTTATTTTTGTTGCTGTTGTTTGGAGTGCTTGGCAAGGGAACAACGAAGGCTGTGATGGGTGATGGCAAGAAAAGAAAGCCAAAGACCAATTGGGACAGGTTGAGTTACGAGCAGAAGGCTTGGCTTCATGATCATTCTTGATATTGTCATCAGGATCACTGACAGGGGAGTGGATGCCGCTACAAGCTATTTTACGTTTTTCTTCTCCCTTTGTCTTGCCATTGCTGTGGGGTTGCTTATCTGGATCAATACCCCTCGGGGCAAGAAGTGGCTTGATGAACTTTAAATGATAGATTATGGTTCAAGAACGTAAGATTGCATTATTGGTGGATGCTGAGAATGTCTCTTATCATTGCATCGGACAGGTAATGGCAGCTGTCAAGAACAACCTGGGTGGCTTGGTTACTGTTAAGCGTATATATGCTGATTGGACCAAGCCCAATCTCTCCGCATGGAAGGCTGAGCTTCGGAAGCATGCCTTCCTTCCCATTCAGCAGTACTCCTTTACCTCTGGTAAGAACTCTACGGATTTTGCCCTGGTGATTGATGCCATGGATTTGTTGTATCAGAACGATATAGATGTGTTTTACATCGTATCCAGTGACAGTGATTTCACTAGGCTGGCCATGCGCATCAGGGAATCTGGGAAGATGGTGATTGGTATGGGAGAGAAGAAGACACCTGAGTCTTTTGTCATGGCTTGTCACGATTACATTTTCTTTGATGGGAATCATGATGATTGCGGTTCTGCATCCTCTGTCTCCAGTTCTCCTAGTGCTGGTAGTAAGGAGAAGGGAAGTACTTCTCAGAAGATGACTCCTGGAATCAGCCGGAAACTCATGGCCTTGTTAAGGGAGGTGGTCAGTGAGGCTGCAGAGAGCGATGGTTGGTCTGAACTGGGGTGTGTGGCCAGTAGGCTTCATCTCAGGAAACCGGGCTTCAAGGTCAAGACCTATGGTTTCAGCAAGTTTATCAAGCTTATTGAGGCTTGCGGTGATTCTTTCCTTATTGACCTGGATCATCCTATCAGGAAGAAAAAGAAAACCATTCGGAAAGTTTGTTTGAAGAATCGGTAGAATTATAGGAAATGGCTTGTTTCAGTGCAGGTCATTTCTTTTTTTTGAATATTTTTGTTTGCTGCGCAGATAGGCTGCACAGAAATATCGTAATTTTGTGGGCAAATTAATTTTTTTATTATTATGGAAGATAAAAAGGAAGAATTAAGCAGTCATGTGGAGAACATATTCAAGCAGTATGTTCATCCAGGACTTTACATCTGTGATTTGGCCACAGGTGGGGGAAAGTCCTATACCATAGGCAAGCTTACCTGTGAGTTTTATCCCAGGCATTTTGAACGCATCATCATCCTGTGTGTTCAGAACAAGCTTATTGAGGGTATGAACCGTGAGATTGAGAAGTTCATTGATCAGGAAGGGGGGCTTAAGAGTGATGAGAAGCTTATTGTCGAGAACAATGCCGAGGTGGTATTGAAGGCCTGTGGCAGTGGCTCCTTGAAGTCTTTGCTGGATGAAATGGTGTATCAGGTGGGTGAGCTTCGCAAGCATCATGCAGTGGGTAATCTGGAGGGCAAGATTCAGCAGGTCAGGAAATATGTAGCCAGTCTTGAAACTTGGGTAAGGATCTTGGAGGATGATCCTAACAATGCTTCTGCTAAGGAGGCTGTCAATGAAGTGGAGCAAAAAATCAGATATGCAATCAAGAATTTCTTCAATACCTACAAGCATCTTCTTCAAGCTGATGGTGTTGTAAAGAATGTGAGCATCAAGTATGTCTTGAAGCATTTTCCTTCGCTAGAGAAGGTATATCCTCAGGTAAACCTACATAGCAAGAAGGTCTTGCTCATGACGGTTCAAAAAGCGACGTATGGCATTGATCCAATTCTTTCTGAGAGTGTTCATCTCAAGAATTTCACGGATAAGCAGACCTTGATCATCGTTGATGAATCTGACCAGGCTGCTGTGGCCATGCGTGATGTCATCATTGAGCAGGCATGCAACAAGCTAGGGGGAGAGAACAGATACAGCAGGGGATATCTGGGCTACTTGCAATATTTGGACCTGGTGAATAGCCGGAACGAGCTTTCCACTGCCTACTACGATGATAAGCTTGTAGGAGCCCTTGAAAAGGGGCAGAGCATCATACAGGAGAATTGGAAGCGCAAGATGGGAAATGTGGTTCCTTACAAGAATATTTTCCTGAGAAGTTCTGAGCCGATTGATTCATATCGCAGGGGCGTGTTTTTTTCTGGTTCGCTCTTTAAGCTTGATATTGGCAGCGGTAAGGAGAAAGGACGCGCCTATATCTGTTACAAGCATGGAGAGAAAGAGTTTCGGTTGGGACACAGCCTGGATGGAGAAGACTTAAGGAAGGAGTTTCAAGTGGTGGTGCCATTGGATGACTTTCTGCGAATGGTAGGTGGCAATGTAACTGCTGTCAAAAAGCAGCTCTGCAATCTCATTCAGGAATCTCTGAAGCGCAGGCAGGAAGAATTCAGGATCATGGTAGATGACAAGGATCAGTATATGGGTTGGCCAACACAGGAACGTGAGACCCATACGCTGATGGCCCGTTTTGAAAGTGGGGCTGAGAAAATCATAGAACAGCAGCTGCTTGACTACATGACCAATCGCAAGAACCTGGATATCATGGCTGATGACAAGAAGATCAAGATGGCGGACGACTCCTTCTACATGCAGGGGTGTCAGCTTTATCAGGAAGATATAGATGACAGGGACAGTGCACATCGTGTAAGGCTTTCTTGCAGGGAGATTACTACAACTCCGGAGAAGATTCTGTATAGTTTGGTGATTTCTGGTCAGGTGACCGTTGTTTTGTGCTCTGCCACTGCTTCAAGCAAGTCGGTCATCAGCAACCTGGATATTGATCATCTCAAGTTTGTATTGGGGGATCGTGTACATACATTATCCGAGGAGGAAAGTGAGAAGTTTGATGCATTGGTGGCTGCCACTTATCCTAAGGGACATCGTGTTTATACCGAATCCCTTCAGCATTACCGCTATGCTGACAAGAGAAAGGAGAAGGTAAGGTTGCCGGATCATTATTGCAGGATGTTCTGTCAGGATGCGGTAGATGATGGATATGTTGATGAATGGTTCAAGCTTGCAAGAGAGCGTGTATACAAGACTGGTGGTGAGAGCAGTGATCCTACTTTTGAATTTTATCGCATCTATCAGTTCATAGAGGCCTATCACTGGTTCCACACGCATGATGATATTCACAGCATGCTGTTTTTCCAGAACAGGTCAGCAGTGAAGGACAAGGCCTTGATGACGCAGATGAGGGTATTGGCATGTCTCATAGACGGGTCTTACAAGGACCAGCTGAAGAGCGGGGATTTTGATGATGGGTTGCCTGAATGGGAAAATGAGCATCTTTTCATGTCAAACAACCTTCAGGAAGTGGAGAAAGTGGTGTTGAATGGTTTGAGTGATGGCAGCCTTTCAAAGGTGATGCTTGTGACCGCTTATGGCAGTTTCAAGGCAGGTGCCAACCTGCAATATCAGGTTCCTGAGGGCTTGGACTTTTTAAAGGGAGACAACTGGGAGAAGGATGAGTCTAAGCTCAAGAAGGATTGGGATGCCATTTATCTCCAAAGCCCTACTTCCTATCTGACCATGGATGGTGACAGGACAGGCTTGGCTGATGAACAGGGAATTTATCGGGTGATGATGTCTTTGATGATGCTCAAGGAACGTGGCTGGCTCTCTCCCAACCAGGTTAAAAGATGGTTGGATTGTGCCGTTTCCGGGGGTAAGCTCTACTTCCGTGAAGAGTCTGTAGCCAGGGACAAGGCCTCCTGGGCACTGACCATACTGGAGCAGGCTGTGGGCAGAATCTGCAGAACCAGAAATAAGCCTCATACTACCTACATTCTTTATGACGAGGATATGAAGGGCTACTTTATGAGAGTTGGTCTTCAAAAGTCGCAGACTATGGAGTTCAAGGCTTTGGTCAGCGATGTTGTGGCTCATTATGGTGAATCGGACATGGATATGTGTCGGGTGGATGCAGAAAAGCGAATGAATGACGCAGCTGAAGCCAGGAGAGCATTGAACAGGATGAGACGAAATGCTCTTCATTTTACTCCACATCCTTTTTCAGATGAAGAGGATTTTGATGAGGATGAGGAGCAAAATGGTATTCCATTCAGGGTCAGGAATGGTCAGATCATGAACCAATACTACAAGCAGGCCATTATTACCCAGCCTGTCATAGATAGTTTTGAAGAGCTGACGGAGAAGAGCAAGATAGTCACCTTCCTTCATAAGTGTTATGGGGATTGGGCAAGAAATGATCTTGGAGAGATTGAGGGCTCTTCGGTTTCTCCTTCGTCTGTCCGCTTGGATATATTGATGAAGAATGACGTGATTCGTGCTCATTTTGAGCAGAATGGTTATGCAACGGAATGGAAGCCTGGAGGTTTGGTTCTACATCCGGAGATTTTGATGGCTGACTATGCCGGTGAGATTGGTGAAGAGGCATTCAGGGCATTGGTTCTCCGCTATACCCATTGTGATGAAGATGCTTTTGCACATTTGGAGGGAAGGGATTACGAGCTGGCTGACTTTGTCATCAATGATGCCAATGGCAACCACAAGGTAGCTTTTGATGTAAAAAACATGAATCCTCTTATTGAGCATAATGACAGAGAGGGTGATCTGGCTACTTCCAGGAAGCGAAAGATCAAGGAAGAAAGACTCGGCTGTCCTCTTTATACGGTCAACATGCTCAAGATGCCGGCTGACTCTATGGATTCACATGAGATTTGCGGGGTTATTGACAAGGAAGGTCATGTGATTCCTGAGGTAATGGAAAGGATTAAGAAACTCATAGAAAGTTAAATGATTATGGGAAGAAATTTATTTAGTACAAAAGAAATTCTGAAATTGCCCGTGACCACGAATAAATTGTCGGTTACTTGGGATAGTGGTGCTCTTTTCAAGAAGTACTCCATTGTTTCATACAGTATGAAAAGCAGGGATAAGGATCGTAAGAATCTATCTTATGAGCAGCTCTCTGACACCCCTGCCGTATCTGTAGCTGGCTTCTGGGCAAAGTATGGACAGTATGAACAAGGTTGTACCAAGTTCTTCGTACTTGTAAGAAGAGGTGATGAAAAGAAGGTGTTGGAGAGTCTTGGCAAGCAGGAAGATGTGGCTATGCGTCTCGATGACCTATCAGACTATAGTGAGTATCTGCAGAAAAGAATCATTGCATCCTTGGCTGTCAATTCGTTGGGCAAGCATGGCAAAAATGGCATGATGTATAACAATGGTCAGTTGTTGGTATGTGATGACAATAACTTTGGTATTCCTGCTTCGCGCCAGGAGCTTGTATGTTTGAAGCTGGAGGTAAATCAGTATATGAACCTCTCTGCCAAGACGGTTAGCTTTTCACATCCCAAGACCTTTGAAGACTTGAAGCGCAGGAATAATTGTGTCTTCAAGATAGGTAAGGAGATGGATGGTACTCTTTGGCTCGGTAAGCCGCTTTGTCCATTTGTTGTCAAGCAGGGTAAGGAGAACGTCTATAACTTGGATGAGCTCTATATCCAGCAGAAGAGATTCAAGGCAACCCGCAATGTAGTCCCTTATTGGCCATTCGATTCGAAGAAATACAATCATGGCAAGTTGTTTGTGATCCGTCAGGTTGTGGATTTGGTGAATGAGAAATTTGAGAATCTTCTTAAGCTCAGTTTCACTGACTATGATGTGTTGGATTTTCAGGAAGGAAGTCCGGAGAACAAAATGCTGAAAATGTTGGCGGAATACTTTAAGGACAAGGTTATAGGTTTCGAAGATCCATTCAAGACTCCAGCTTCCAAGAAGCAGATTGCTCTGCTCAAGAATTGTATGAAAGAGGGTATCGGTAATTCTTTGGCGTTTGCAAAAAGAGGGCAAGCACCGGATGTGGTGGTTGGATTGTGTCAGCCGGAAGATGATACTGAATATTCAAAGAGCAAGTATGGTAGCTCCATAGCCATTCAGCATCTGGTTCATTCTGGAAATGAAAAGCAAGATAAGGTCATTAAGAGTGTGGCTATTAGAATCTTGATGGAGTTGATGGTTAAGGATTGCAATATACATTGTCAGATGCCTCCAGCCTTAGGGGAAATGATGGAGGATTGGACGTTTTACTGTTTCAAGTCAAATAAGGATGTGGCTCATGGAGGGTCTTTGTCTGCAGATATTGAAACCGGAAACTTGCTTTTAAAGGCGTATGGCTTTTCTGACAAACAGGGAGTGGATTTCGATACATTCGTTTCCAATACCATTGGCTATGGTCCTACATCACGCATCAAAGGTTTTCGTGATTACAAGGTGATGGCCAAGGATGGAAACATGTATCTCATCGTGGATACTGAAGAAATTCCTATATTGGATGCTTCTTATATCGATGAAGTTTATGCCAGGTATCTGGATGAAGATGATAAGGAGATTCCTACGTTGTCAGTTTTCAAGAGAAAAGCCAATGGTTGCAATCATTGGTATCTTCGTGGCTACATGGGCTTTCATTTATGGAGGGCTGAAGGCTTGAACGGTGAAGGGGCTTACTCATACATATCTGGAAATAACAGTCATAGAATTCAATTCATTGCATCTCAGAAAATAGACAAGATGCCAAGAGTACGTCGTATCTTCATCCTTGAGAAAAAGCATCCTGATAGAGTTTGGGATGATATCCAGCAACTGAAGGTCATGTTACTGGTGGGCTTTGGTCGATGGGGTGAGCAGATGACTTATCCTTTCCCATTTAAGTTCTTGCAGGAGTATCTGGATAAGGAGAGCAAGGAAGCATATGAAAAGCATTGGAGTGAATTGTGATGTTTCAAGTTCCCTGTTGTAGTGATATAAGCAGGACCGGTCGAAATATTTCGACCGGTTCACTTCATTCGTTTGTTTCTCGGAAGCGTATGTTCTTTCCTTTTATGGCAATAGACAGCTATACATAATGGGAGAAAATAGGATTCTTACAGCAATGAATTGAAGATTTTTCATGCAATTCAAAAAAAAGTTGTATATTTGCAGCTGGAGACCATCTTTTTTCTGGTAGTGCAGATAGATTGCATAATGGCTTCCTGTTTTTGTACCTGGAAAGTATCATTCTGAATAAAGATGAGGAGCGCTACTGGATGACAGGTGGTAATATGGGGATGTTACCTATACGCATCATTCTTGAGATTTACCAATATGTCATGGAACATCCGGAACTGTAGCTCTTGGTAATTCCTGTGGGTTGCGGTACCGCTCGGTATACTCTAGAAGAGATGGGTTTATGCTCACGGATGCTGCTTTCTTGTGGAATGTATATCTGCCTATCAGCTTCAGGAAAGTGCTGATGGGGGAATAGGGAATAAAACATCGTAAGTAAAAATATAAATCAAGAAGTATGAGTCAGTTTAAAGTACATGTTCAGTATATCATTTATGGTTGTTGTGGCATTGAGCTGTTGATTGGCAATAAGCTGATCAAGTGTGATGCCGGTTATGGTGGTCCTAATCCGTTGGCCTCTTTGATTGAAGCCTGCTTGGATTTTTCCATTGCCAAAAAAGAAGGGTATGAATCAGAAGATTACATTGAAGAGACGGAAACCACATGGGATGAAGAGCCGGGGGAGATGCATCTGGAGCTGAAATTATTAAAAAACGATATGGTCATCATGGATATACAGCAGAGGGACGATGAAAAGAACGTTCTTCAAGAATGGCATGAGGCAGTTCCTTATGATGATTTCAAGGAGGCAATTGTCGCGGAGGGCTTTCGTGTGCTGAATGCATTCGGTATCCACGGTTACTATACTGCATGGTCCGATGGTGTTGATTTTCCTTTAGCTGCACTGCTCCATCTTACCGGTAAGCTTCAGTTAAATTGGGATGGAGACAATTGCTTTACGAATTTGTCCAAGGAACTGGAATGTCTTTCAAGCTATATTGAGAAACTTCAAATCAAGGAAGAGACTCATTATGATGAGTGTAAGCTATATTACGAAGCGTGGCAACTGCAAAGTAGTGGCGATCCGTTTGGGGTAGGTGACAAAGTGGATTGGACTTGCGTTATGTCTGCAGAGTATAAAAATGCTCATGGTACCATCATTGATTTTGAAGAAGAGGATCATGGCTTTGCCAAGTATTCCATTAGTGGTACAGTAACCCAAATCATTGCAGAGCGCAGTGAGTTTCCTAAGGGAAAGCGAGTTGTCTCTTATTCTCAGGCAAATACCATTCAAGAGGAAACCCTCAGGGCAGACGGCCATGAAAAGGATTTAAGCTGTGACGAAGAAACGGATAGAACATTTTGGGGATATATCGTTACCCTCAAAGATGTTGTGGTGAAACCCTTGCCGGAAAAGGAAAGCAACATAAATTATGAGTGATTAGTTATAGATTTACTCATTTACACAAAATTAATTATCTAGAAATAACTGGGCCGACTTTAAAAAGCGATATGAGATAACGCATCAAAACAACTTTTAAAGTAGGCTCAGTTTGATAGATATTCAATAGTGGGATGACCGTGAACGACCGCAAATGGTCTAAATAACGACTTAAAACGACTTAAAACGACCGTGAACGACCGCATTTCGACCAAAATGACCGCAATAACGACTGCTTTTGTGATTCACAAACGAGGGCTATGTTATCATCTACAAGTTTAAATAAGGTAAAAAAATAAAGGCATTTTTTGTTGTTTCAATATTTATCGGTAATTTTGGACTCAATATTAATTCTAGAATACATGTCTATGGATGAACAATTGAAAACTGCATATAAACAGGCTATTCAAGATCCTTGTGCTAATCTTGACAAGCTGTCTCGTTTGACTCCTGTTCTTGGTGAGGATGGAGAGCCATATTGTATTGATGGTAGTAAAAGTGTTGTGTTCAAGATGCAGGATCCTGAGTCTGGGAAGTATTATGCCTTGAAATGTTTTGCCGAGATTCCTGATAGTAGCGAGAAGTTACGTTACAAGCTCATTGCCGAAGAATTGGTAATGGTGGATTCACCTTATTTTGTACACATGAGATTTATCGAGGATGAAATTCAGGCGGAGATTTCTTATCCTGAAGATAGGTTGCCGGTCTTGCTGATGGATTGGGTGGATGGAGAAACCTTAGCGGAATATCTTGCAGCTAATTACCAGTACACCTTTACTATGTCCATACTGTGCTATCGCTTTTGCAAGATGGCTGCGTGGCTCCATATTCAGGACTTTGCGCATGGAGATATCACTCCTTTCCATATCATGGTTCGTCCCGATGGTACATTGACGCTGATAGGTTATGATGGAATGTTTATTCCTTCCATGAAAGGTAGTCTATCCAGTGCTTTACTTTCTTCTGAATTCTGTCACCCTAAGCGTAAAATTGATGAGTTTGATGAGCATATAGATGATTTCTCTCTCATAAGTATTGCTCTATCTTTGAAAGCAATTTCCTTGGCCCCATCTTTGTTTGATTCATATGGTTCGCCAGAAAGGCTTCTTTTTACTAAAGAAGATTATTGCAAACCAGAACAAAGTAAGGTGATAGCTTCTTTGCAGCAACTCATGTATGATAAGGAATTCTGTTCATTGTACTCTTTCTTTATGCTTGCCCTTGTAAATGGTAATCTCTCATTAGGGTCATTAAAACTGTTTGCATGTGAAAATCCGAGACAATTGCAAGTAGATGTTCCTGAACCGGAGAAAAAGCATCGGTCAACTTCTCGCCATAAGGTAAGATACAGCGATGATGGCAGGAAGTTTTTTGGATGCAACTATATGCGTTGTCGTCATTATGTTCTTAATGAAGGGGTAAGGATTATCTGTGATAAGGCTTTTTACGGATGGGACAATCTCGAGAGCATTGAAATACCTTCAAGCGTGGAAGTTATCGGAGATTTTGAATTTTGGAGATGTAGAGTCTTGGATAAGGTTATTATTCCAGAATCTGTGACTACTTTGATAGGAAATCCGTTTCATGGTTGGAATGGTAAGTTGGAATGTTTATCACCCAACTTCATTTATGAGGATGATGTCTTATTCAATAAAGATAAAAGCGAAATTATCTCCTTCAGGAATCAGAAAATGGATTCTTATATTATTCCTGAAAGTGTTACTCATATAAGGAAATACGCTTTCTATGGTGCTAAACATTTGGCCAAGCTCTTTATTCCTGATAGTGTAGTAACCATTGGCACCCATGCCTTCTGTGGTTGTGAATCATTGACGCATCTCATTATTCCTTCAAGTGTAAAGAGTATTGGGGAAGGGGCATTTTATGGTTGTTCTTCCTTGGATAGTATCTTCATTCCCAAAGGTTTGATTAATATGGGAAAATATGCTTTTGATCGGTGTAAATTTCCGCAAGAAATAAGAGAACAATTAACTGCTCGTTTTGGTAAATTTATTTTTAAGTGAGCTGAAATACAGAAGTTTTGAGTAACTTAAGCAAATCAGTATTCACGTGCTTAGTATCATTATATTGTCTCATCATGAGTTTGGAAGGAACTATGGAAATTTTGATGATTACATATGGGATTGCATGGCTCTTATTGCTGGCTTGTTCTTTGTATATGCAGTTCGTGGAGAAAGAAAGAATATTTCGTCGTGATGTTTGTCTTATTTGGATTTTGTTATTTGCTTTTGCCCCAATCATATTGTTGGGATTGCTTTTGTACTTTCCTGTATCCTATATATGGGGTAGTAATGGAGAGTGTGAAGCTTTAAAGAAAGAGAAAAAAGAACGGGCCAGAGAAAGGGAACAAGCCATGAAAGAACATGCTGTGGAAAATTTTGCAAAATGCCATGATTCTTTGGTGAATGCTGCTGTGATTTAGCAGATTGGAAGAAAATTGCTCAATATAAACTTTGACACACGTAGATTTCCTGAAGAATTGCAAATGATGATGGATGTTGATGAAAGAATTCCTTCTTACGGCGAGATAATATTAGGTGTATTAGACAAAATAAAATTATCGGAAGGTTATAGTTTGGAGCTTGAATTTCCCGATTGTTCGGGATGTGGTGGACGTACTTATATCAATGTCAAGGAACCAAATGGAAGCTTAAGCAAAAACTTTTTGGATTTCGTGATAGTTGATGACTCACCATTAGGTGCTTTACAGGTATATTTTTTAAATAAGCTTTGGCATCATCTTCCTATGTATTGGCATGGGTATTATGACGAGAGATGTTGTGTCTTCTCAAAAGACGATCTTTTAAAAATCAAAATTCGGGCGAGAAGAACAGGTAGTGAATGTACTCCCAAACCGACCAATGATTTTGCTGAAGTAAATGATCTTCCCGAGGAGGCCCTGGCTTGTGATGTGCCCCCTAAAGTTACTCGATATGATGATAAGTATTATGTCAGCTGTTGTTATTGGTCTAGATTTGCTGGGCTGATTCGGGAACTTGTTGATATCAAGATAGAGAACAACAAGGTTACGGAATTTCTTGATGTAAACCATGAACGTCTATAAGTATCATTGTGGGATTATGTATTAGCCGTCTCTATATCGGAAAAAGTAAGAAACAATTGAAATAATTCAATAAAAGTATTGTATTTTCGAATATTATTCGTATATTTGCCCCGTCTATCAATGATTGTTTGCATACTTGCAACACTTATACAAATGATTTTTGGTGTGGCAGACACCTAAGCAGCTTCTGTTGCTCTTCGTGCTTAAATGATAATATTGTATAGTGTTGCATAAAACGTGGAGTGTATGAGCATTCATAAATTATTATTTGTGGGGCTATTTTTATTAGTTGTGCAAGCTGTCAATGCGAGTGATGTTCATTTGAGCTGTGATACCCTGTATTGTAATTTGGAGAGTGCCGATGTCGGAACATTGAAGGAAAGAGCTTCGCAGATTTCCGATTTGAATGTTATCAAGACGATGGTACTTGGGGGATACATTGCCCAGGCTGATGAAGACTTTATTCATACTTTGGGAAAGAAGTATAGCCTTCATAATCTTGATATGACAGAGCTTCATAGTACGATGTCTTCTGAAGGTCTTGAGGGGTGTACGTCCATAGAATCAGTCAAATACTCCAGATATTGGAAGGAAACCGGACATTATCTTTTTTTAAATTGCACAAACTTAAAGGAAGTGATTTTTCCGGATGATTCTGAATGTTCGTTGACTTCATTTTCTTCGGGTACATTTCGTGGGTGTACATCACTTGAAACGATTTCTATTCCGGCTAGTGTTTCCTACTTAAATAGTCAAGTTTTTGTTGGTTGTAATAATTTGAAGGAAATTCATTGTCAGTCAGGAGTTGCTCCTATTGCTACGGAAGATACATATGGTAATCAATTTAAATCTGCCGTAATTTATGTACCTACAGGTGCTATCTCTAATTATAAGACTACATCTGGTTGGTGTATGTTCTCTAATTATAAGGAGGATCCGAAATTATCATACATTGGAAAGTCTGACTTGAAGAGTGATAATGTTTCTCTATCAAATGACACCCTCTATTGTAATTTGACAAGTGATGAAGTAGGTAATCTGAGGGATTATGTTCTTGGTAGTGCTTCAGACTTAAGTTCTATCAAGCATGCTGTCTTGAGTGGATATCTTGGTGATGACGATTTTTCATTTCTTGCAGCATTAGCCAGTGCCTACCAATTGTCTTCATTGGATATGACCAATCTCCAATCTACTTATACATATCGTTTTCAGGGGTGCAGTCAACTTAAAGAAGTCAAATACTCAAGATATTGGAACTCCACTGGTTTTTATCTGTTTGAATTATGTGCTAACATCACTAAAGTTGATTTCCCATCGAATATCATTGGCGAAGGTTATTTAACATTTGATAATGGTACTTTCAGAGATTGTATATCATTGGAGGATATTAGAATCCCTTCTACAGTGCAATCTTTCGGTAGTCAGTGTTTTTATGGTTGTAGTAACTTAAAGACCATACAGTTGGATGCTGTGGTTCCTCCTTCTGCCAAGGAGGATAGTTTTGGAGACCAATTCTCCAGTGCTCGTCTGATTGTGCCAAAAGGAACCCTGGCCGATTATAAGACTGCTGCAGGATGGTCGTTGTTTAAGAATATAGAAGAAAGTACAGAGGATGTAGATCTTGCCAAGCAGGAAATCAGCGACAATGTTTCCTTCTCTGATGGTACTCTATATGTGAATTTACCTGCTGAAGAGATGGGACGTTTAAGGGCAACCGTGTTGAATAAGTTCCCGGATCTAGAGCGTATCCACACTGTAGTGGTAAGCAATTACATGAATCAGGAGGATGCAGGATTCCTCAATGCTCTGGCATCTGCCTATAACTTAAGTACGATTGACTTTACAGAGTTGAAAAACTCTTTAGGCAATTATGCTTTTCAGGGGTGCAGGAAGCTATCCAAGGTGTATTACTCCAGGTATTGGTCATCGAGTGGATGGTATCTTTTCTGTGACTGCTCTTCCTTGGCAGAGGTTGTGTTCCCTTCAGAACCAGTGGATCAGGGTATCACCAGTTTTGAATCCGGTACTTTCAGAGGCTGTTTAACATTGGAGGATATTTCTATTCCTAAGAATGTTACAAGAATCAGTACGCAATGTTTCTATCTTTGCCAGAATCTGAGGAATGTGACCTTCCTGGGGGCAGCTATCACAGATTTGGATAAAGGTGCTTTTGAAGGTTGTAATTCTCTTGAGACCATCACCTTGCCAAGCAGCATGTCTCTCATTGGGGAAAGATGTTTTGAAAACTGCCCGAAGATCAGAGAAATTCATTGCGATGCCATCACTCCTCCTCAGGTAAGTGAATCCGCTTTCGAAGATATTTATCAGTCTGCTACATTATATGTGCCTAAGGGAAGCCGTTCTAAATATGCTGAAGCCTCTGTATGGAAGAACTTCTCCAATATAGAAGAAAATGAAGCTTCTGGAATTTCGAATATAGATGCCGCTGGACAGACAGGATTGTTTTCGATTTATACACTTGACGGAACTCCGATATACCGGGGTACGACCTCTGTCAACGTGCATCAAGTTCTCTCTAAGGGTACTTATATTGTAAAGCAGGGTAGTGCAACAAAGAAAATAATCGTAAAATAACAGCTATGTATCAGATGAATAAAGATCTGCCTTATGAGCAGCAGATGAAGGTTTTGCTTCGCTATTATGATAAGGTGGTGGAGGAGAATGAAGCTCTGAGAGCCCGCATCAAGGAGCTGGAAGAGGAAAAGGTTAAATATGGTGATCCGAAAGAGTTGCATGACCAGTTGAAAGCTTTGCCTCCTAGCGTAAAACAGCTGCGTCATGTGGCTGATGAAAGAAAAGCCAGACTCAATTGGGTGGAGAAGGAACTGACCAAGCATCTTCGTAAGAAGGGAGTGAAGATTCCTCCATTGATGACGGTGACGCAGGCTGTCAAGATGATTATAGAAGAATAGAATGCCAAGAGAGAAATTGAGTAGCCCATGCTGCTTGGTTTCTCTCTTCTTACAGATGTGCAAAGTATGTCTTTTTGTGAGAAATGAATTTCATGTTGACTTATATTGCAAATAATTCTCCAAAATGAGTGTAATTTCCGGATTTTATTAGTACTTTTGCGGCTGACATTCAGAATTTAGCTTGTTTTCTAACTGCAGCACTAAAGTGAGTGAAAGTTCTGAAATGAAAATCCTGAGTCGCTTTTTGTAACTTGGGGGGCTATAGATTATGGATAAGTGCTGCGGAAGTTGGGTGTGCAAATCTTATAAAGTGTGATGAACTCAGAAGAACAAATTCTTTATGAACAACTGAAGGCTGGTAATGAGAGTGCATATGGCATTCTTTACAGGAACCATTATGCCATATTGTGTCATTTTGCCAATTTCTATCTACATGATAGATTTTCTGCAGAATCTGTTGTGGAAGATGTTATCTACCACATATGGGAAAATCGTGAAAGTTTGAATATCACCAAATCCATCAGAAGCTATTTAGTAATGGCTGTAAGGAACAAGTGTCTTGACACGCTCAAGCTCAAGAGGAACCAAAATGAAAAGCCCATATCTAGCTTGTCGGATAAAGCTGGCTATTATATGGATAGCCAAACTGCCGGTGATTCTCCTTATGGAACTCTTCTCTCCAAAGAGCTGGAGGAAAAAGTAATCCAGGCTATTGAAGCTCTTCCCGCCGAATGCAGGCAGGTGTTCATAAAAAGCAGAATGGAAAACAAGAAAAATAAGGAAATTGCAGACGAATTAGGCATTTCTGTCAATACAGTAAAGTATCATCTCAAGAATGCGCTCAAGATATTGCGAGAGAAACTGGAGCACTATCTGATAGCTTTATCCTTATTTTTGTTAATGAACTGAAAAAGATATTTTTTTAACTACACTTCTTTACCAGAACATCGTCAATAAGCAAAACGTATCAAGAATATGAACAAAATACAATTTGAAGAATTAGCTATAAGATATTTTACCGGTGATCTCGATTCAGAAGGTATCCTTCTTCTTGAAGACGAAATCCGACAGTCTGAGGAAGCTAAAAAAACATTTGATGAACTGAAGGAAATATGGGCAGCCAGTACTACCCAGGAAGAGTTGGACAGCTACGACTACAAGGCTGCCTACCAGCGTTTCTTGCATAAGATTTCAGAAGATTCAGATGAAACAGATGAGGATCAGAAGGAAGAGAATCCTCGTTTCTACCATATATATAGGTGGATTGGCGGTATCGCAGCCTCACTCCTTATATTGTTTGGAGCAACCTATCTGTCTTATCAGCAGGGACAGAAGAATCTGCAGAACACCTTTGCTGATATCGTTGTTGCCACCCCTAATGGCTCCAGTACCAGTGTTAACTTGCCGGACGGCTCTATTGTGAAGCTTAATGGAGGTTCCAGGATTTCATATTCACAGGGATATGGAGTGGATAGCCGTATCGTCAATATAGAAGGTGAAGGGTATTTTGAGGTCAAGAAGGATAGTACCAAGCCATTTATCGTCAACTCTGCCAACATCATCGTCAAGGTGTTGGGTACAAAGTTCAACTTCTGTGATTACCCAAAGGAGACACAGGCTCTTGTGGCTCTTGATGAAGGCAAGGTGAATATGACATGCATTGAATCTAAGCAGGAAATCACCTTGCTTCCGAATCAGCATGTGGTTTTTGACAAGAAAACTGGTGCTATGACACTACTGGATACAAAAACTCTGGCTAATAAATGTCAGTGGACCAAAGGTATCATTGCCTTTAATGGCGAGTCTCTCAAGGACATAGCAGCTGTATTGGAAAGATGCTATTCTATCAAATTCAAGATATCTCCATCTAAGCAAAACTCACTCCATTTTTATGGTGTTTTTTACAGAAACAGTCAAAATGTGTATGATATCATGGAGGCGCTTGCTGCAACAGGAAAGTTCACCTATAAAATAAGTGGTAAGACTATCATTATTCAGTAGGAAATTGAGGAAAAAATGTTTTTTTAGAAAAAATGTGCTTTCTCACTACCCATTTTGCAAAATACGTCGTCTATAAGCCAAATTTAGCAACAACAATTAACAACTTAAATGAAATTTGTTATGGATAAAAGACAAATCTTTCTAACTGCTGCTGCCTTGTGCTTGAACATGAGCATTTCGGCTCAGAGCGTGAATTTGCAGAATGTCACGGTAAAGCAGGCACTTAACAAGTTGCAGCAGACTTGCGGCTATTCTTTTGTTTATGAAGCAAAAGACCTAAACACCAGCAAACGTGTTTCAGTCAATGCATCCAATTGTGCAGAAGCTATTGGACAAGTCCTTAGAGGTCAAGGTGTAACCTATACCTTGAAAGGAAAAAATGTCATTATTTCAAAGGCTTCTGTCAAGCATCAAGGTGCTCAACAGGTGGGAAACCAGCGACGTGTAAAAGGTGTCATCAAGGACGGAAACGGCGAACCTATCATCGGTGCTACCGTTAGAGTAAAGGGACATGAGAGCAATGGAACCATCTCTGATTTGGATGGTAATTTCTCGCTGGAGGTATCTCCAGGTGATGAGTTGGAAGTTTCTTATGTAGGTTACAGTACAAAACTCATCAAGACTGGCAACTCATCATCGCTCAGCGTGATCATGAAGGAAGACAATAAGTCTCTTGAGGAGATTGTTGTAGTGGGTTACGGTACGCAGAAGAAAGTTTCTGTAACTGGTTCCATGGCATCTACCAAGGGTGATGACCTGGCAGCTGTTCCTACTCCTAACATTACCAATACATTGGCTGGCCGTCTTCCTGGTCTTATCTCTTACAACCGCAGTGGTGAGCCGGGTTACGATGACGCTGGTCTTCTGATTCGTGGTGCCAGTACAATCGGCAATGCATCTCCTTTGCTGGTTGTGGATGGCGTGGCTGACCGCGCCGGTTCTTTGGGACGTCTGGATCCTAATGATATTGAGAGTATCACCATCTTGAAGGATGCATCGGCTGCTATCTACGGTTCCCGAGCAGCCAATGGTGTCATTCTGGTAACCACCAAACGTGGTTCAAAGGGTGATCTCAAGGTTCAATATACTGGTAATGTGGGTGTCAGCTCTCCTACTGTATTACCTGAGATGTGTAACTCATGGCAGTATGCAGAGTTGCTGAATGAAATCACTCCAGGTAAGTATTCTGCAGAAGAAATTCAGAAGTTCAAGGATGGAAGTGATCCCTTGAACTATCCTAATATTGATGCATTTGACCTGATGCTCAAGCCTGCTGTTCAAACCCAGCACAATGTTTCTGCCAGTGGTGGAGGTAAGACGGTATCATATTATGTTTCACTTGGCTATCAGTATCAAGACAACTATTACAAGAATAGTGCCAGCAATTATAATCAGTATAACTTAAGATCGAACATAGATATCACTCCTTCGGATCTTTTGAAGTTCAGCGTGAATGTTGCCTTCCGACAGGAAGACCGCAACTCTCCTGTTACCGGTTCTGAGGATATCTGGCGTTATCTTATCAAATATAATCCGATGGTGAATGTCTGGTATCCTGGTACCAACTATGGTACGGTATCTTCCAAGCAGGATAACTTCGCACCTGCCACCGGTATGGATGATACAATGGGGTATCAGCGCGACCGTCGTTCTTATCTGAATGCTGATCTCACCATGCATCTGGAGATGCCTTGGTTGGCAAAGGGTCTCTCTGCCGATGCAGGATTCTATGTGGACCGTTCTGATGTATTCTATAAGAATTTCCAGAAGAAGTTCTATCTCTATTCGTATGAGAACAATGACTATGTTCCTGTACAGCAGGGTCAAAATGTCTTGTCGGAGAACATGCACCAGACTTTGGGTATCACCATGAATGCCCGAATCAATTACAAGCGCACATTCAATTTGGTACACAATGTAAGTGCGTTTGTTGCGTGGGAGCAATACAAGAGCCGCTACGACTATCTCTCTGGTCGTCGCCAGGACTTTGTTTCTACTTCCATTGATGAGCTTTTTGCCGGTGATTCCAATTCAGCAACCAATGACGGAACTGCATCCGAAACAGCCCGTCTCAACTACTTTGGTCGTGTAGATTACGACTATGCAGGCAAGTATCTCTTCCAGTTCAACTGGCGTTATGACGGTTCCGAGAATTTCCCTAAGGGTAACCGCTTCGGATTCTTCCCTGGTGTATCCATGGGTTGGCGTATTTCAGAGGAGAAGTTCTGGAAAGAACACGTCAAGTGGATGGACTACCTCAAACTGCGTGCTTCATGGGGTCAGATGGGTAATGACAAGGTTTCCGCATTCCAGTATGTAACTGCCTATACATTCAGCAATCCTGGCGTGTTTGGTGCCAATGGCGGAAAAGCAAATACAGGTTTGCGTCTCAACCGTACGGCCAACCCTAACATTACATGGGAGGTGGCTGATACCTGGAACGTGGGTATCGAGTCTAATTTCCTTGATTACTTCAACTTTGAGGGTGACTTCTTCGTAACCAAGCGAAGCAATATCCTGACTGCCAGAAATGCAGCTATTCCAGAGTATGCCGGTCTTTCGCTTCCAGATGAGAACATCGGTAAATGTAAGAGCATAGGAACTGAGTTTACCCTTGGCTACAATCGCCAGCTCAACAAGGACTGGGGACTTCACCTGAGTGGTAACTTCAGCTATAGCCATGGTACAATTGATTATATTGACGAGCCTGCAGAAACCTTGGAATGGCAGCGCCGTACAGGTAAGACCATCGGTACGCAGGGCAGCAATTATCTGATGTATGAGTCTATAGGTATTTTCCGTACTCAGGACGATCTTGATTCCTATCCTCATCTTTCTGATGCACGTGTTGGTGATGTCAAGTTCAGAGATGTGAATGGTGATAAGAAAATCGACGGTGATGACAAGGTTAGAATGGACAAGCCTGCAGTACCTGAAATCATGTATGGCATCAACCTCGGTACCACCTACAAGAACTGGAGTCTGAACATGCTGTGGCAGGGTGCAGCCCGTGTATGGCAATATACTTTCATGGAGGCAGGTATCATCGGTAACTTTACCAAGGATTTCTATGACAACCGCTGGACGGAGGACAATCCTAATGCCAAATATCCTCGTACCTATAACCGTGATGCAACGGTTACTGGTGGTGGTAACTACCGTAACTCATTCTGGCTCAACAATGCATCCTATCTGCGTTTGAAGAGCATTGAATTGGCATACAACTGTCCTAAGAGCTGGTTCAAGGGCACTCCAATATCTGGTGTCCGCCTCTGCTTGACGGGTTATAATCTTCTTACCTTTACTGGTATCAAGAATATCGACCCTGAGACACAGGAGAACAGTCAGGGATGGGCTGCATGGAACACTCCACAGTCTAAAGTGTACAATTTCGGAATTAACGTCACATTTTAATTAGAAGAATTATGAAACTATATATTAAGTACCTTACTATAGGATTGATGGCTACCACGATGTTGGCTTCATGTGCTGATATTCTGGACAAAAAGCCTCTGACAGAAATCTCAGACAATGACCTCTGGTCGGATCCGGCTCTCTTGAAGGCTTTCGTCAATTCAAGATATAATCAGGTGGGAGTAAATGGCGCAGAATCCATGCAAAGTTCAATCGTAGATGAGACCGAACTTACCTGGTTGCGCGGTTGTGAAACCCATAACTTTGCCCGTCTAAGTCCTACAGACCTGGGTAGAATGAATGGTGCCTGGTGGGGATGGGACAATCGTTCCTGGAGTACCAAATGGACTAATATTTCCAACTGCAACATCTTCTTTGAGCGTGTGGACAATGTAGCTTTCACTGACGAGACTGAAAAGACGAAGTTGGTGGGACAGGTACGATTCATCCGTGCCTTTGAGTATTGGGATCTTATTGCCAGATGGGGTGCCATGCCTATCATTACCAAGAGCTTTTCTATCAACGATCGTGAAGAAATTGTAGGACAGAAGCGCAATACGTATAAGGAATGTATTGATTTCCTGGTTAGCGAATTGGATCAGGCTGCCAAGGAATTGCCGGCTAACTGGAGTGGGGATGACTATGGACGAGCAACCAGCGTTGCCGCTTTGGCTCTCAAGTCCCGTATCCTGCTTTATGCTGCCAGTCCTCTTATGAATGAGGATGTCAAGATACCAGAGGTAGGCTATACTACCCCAGAACCTGACAGATGGCAGAAGGCTGCCAAGGCTGCAACAGAAGCACTGGATGCTGCACAGAATGCCGGATATGAGCTTTATAACCTGAATGGTGATCCTTCCAAGAATTATCAGTTGATATTCATGGACAACACAGCTGCCAACAAGGAAACACTGTTTGCCCGCATGGGTACCAGCAGCGCTGATGGTGAAAGCATCTCCAGCTGCGATCAGTACAACAATCCTAACGGCTATGGTGGATGGGGAGGCAACTGTCCTTTGCAGGAGCTGGTGGATGCCTATGAAGTGGTAAAGGATGGCGTTGCCAGCAAGTTTGACTGGAACAATCCGGAAGAAAAGGCAAATCCTTATGCCAACCGTGATCCTAGATTCTATGCCACCATCTTATATGATGGAGCCAAGTGGATGACCAGAAATGTGGAAACCTACTTCGATGTTGACGGCAATGGCAATATCACTGGTGGTGGAAAAGACACCAAGTTTGGCAATGACAGTTGGAATGCTTCACCAACGGGCTACAATATGAAGAAGTTTATGGATGAGGGATATGCCTTGAACTCATGGAACTTCTGTGCCCGAAACTGGATCCACCTCCGTATGGCAGAGTTATATCTAAACAAGGCAGAAGCGCTATATTACACAGGTGACGAAGAAGGTGCTAGAGAAGCATTGAAGCCAGTAAGACAGCGTGCAGGAATGCCTGCTGTCACAGCTACAGGTACTGATCTGCTGGAGGCTATCAAGAATGAGCGCCGCATAGAATTCGCTTTTGAGGAGCATCGTTACTTTGATGTACGTCGCTGGAAGGAAGCTCCTAAATACTTCGGTTCTACCGTTCATGCCATCACTATCAAGAAATATCCTGATGGAAAGAAGACATATGAGGTGGATAAGTTGAGAAGTGATGTGGGTGGTGACCGTAAATGGGATGACAAGATGTACTGGTTGCCTATCCCGAAGTCTGAGATGGATAAGAATCCAAATCTCGTACAGAATCCTGGATATAACAAGTAAATATGTATCAGTATGAAGAAAACAGTCATAACTTTAGTTAGTTTGTTCATGGTTTTGGTTAATAGCGTCTGTGCCCAGGAGAAGCAAAGCTTCCGAGAGTGGGCACAGACCCCACCTATGGGTTGGAATAGTTGGGATTGCTATGGACCTACAGTTACAGAGAAAGAGACAAGGGCCAATGCCGATTTCATGGCTGAGAACCTGAAGCAGCATGGATGGGAATATGTCGTGGTGGATATCCGCTGGTTTATTGCCAACGACAAGGCTGGAGGATACAATGAGAGCAATCCAGTTTATGTCATCGATAATTATGGTAGATATCAGCCTGCCGAGAACCGTTTCCCATCTTCTTCCAATGGAAAAGGATTCAAGGCACTGGCAGACTATGTGCATGGCAAGGGCTTAAAGTTCGGTATCCATATCATGCGCGGTATTCCTAAGGTGGCTGTGATGCGTCATCTCCCGATTAAGGGAACGAACGGCATTACTGCTGACCAGATTTACAGTGAGGAAGGTAGATGCAAGTGGTTGAAGGACAATTATACAGTGGATGCTTCCAAGCCTGGAGCACAGGAATACTACAACTCCATCTTTGAGATGTATGCAGAGTGGGGAGTGGATTTCATCAAGATTGACGACCTGTCTGCACCAGACTATCATCAGCCTGAAATCGATATGATCAGAAAGGCTATCGACAGAACAGGCAGACCTATCGTGCTCAGTACCTCTCCGGGTGAGACTCCTGTGGCTGCAGCCAAGCATGTGGACAGCCATGCCAACATGTGGAGAATGGTAAACGATGTATGGGATGTATGGAAGGACTTCACACATCTTGTAAAGGTTGCCCATGACTGGTATCCATATATCGGTGAAGGTACCTGGCCTGACTGTGACATGATTCCGCTCGGTCATATTGCCATTCGTGGTGAAAGAGGAGAAGACAGAATGACTCGTCTTACCAAAGATGAGCAATATTCACTGATGACATTCTTCTGTATTTTCCGCTCACCTTTGATGTATGGTGGTGATTTGCCTTCTATTGATCCTTTCACATTGTCATTGCTTACCAACAAGGGAGTATTGAAGATGCACAGAGATGGTACAAACGTCAAGGAATTGTTCAATAATGAGCAAAAGCTTGCCGTTACTTCAAAGGACAAAAACAGTGGAGCAACCTATCTGGCAATCTTCAATCTTTCAGATAAGATACAAAAAATCCAGGTTCCGTTGAGTTCTATGGGTATCAAGGGAGCCAAGCGTGCAACCTTGTTATGGTCTGACAAGCAGGTAGGAAAGGTAAAGGGAAAAGTTAGTGTAACTCTCAATCCTCATGCATGTACATTATACAAGCTTGATTAAGGTTGAGAATTTTAAAAATAATTTAGTATTATAATACATGCCTGAACAATAGCTTGTTGTTCAGGCATGTTCGTAGAAAAAACTCTAACGAATATGAAGAAATTCTTTATTTTAATTCTCGCATCCATATTTATGGAAGCTCCATTGCATGCACAAAAGTACTCTCTGCAATCTCCTGATGGACATATTGCCTTGACGATCTCAAACCAAGAGCAGTTAACCTATTCGGTACAGCAGGATGGGAAAACACTAATCGCACCATCTCCTATGGGATTTCAGTTGAAAGACGAAAAAGATATGAAAGGCAACTTTATAGTAGAGAATGATGCTAAAGTAAAGAGTGGCATAGAGTCCTGGAGTCCAGTTGTTCGCAACAAACATGCAGAATGCAAAGTTCCTTACCAAGAGCTCACATTGAATCTGAAGGAAAAAGATGACCAATATCGGCGCATGGATGTTGTATTCCGTGTAATGAATGATGGCGTAGCTTTCCGCTACACTCTTTATGGTATCTCCAAATTGGGTAATCGGCAAATCACGAAAGAACTAACAGGATATTCTCTGCCAGAGTCTTCAATTCTCTGGATACCTGATTTTGCTTATGAGAACCAAGGCAAAAGTTACAAGTCCTCCCAGGAAGGTATATTTGTAAAGACTCCTGTAAAGAGCATTAAAACAGATATTCATGCGGGCTTACCTGGTTTGATAAAAGTAGATGAGAATAACTGGATGGCTATCACCGAGGCCAATCTAGACAATTATCCAGCATTCTATCTGGGCAGAAGTAAGGAAGCCAAGTTAGGATACCAGATGTTGGACACCAAACTGACACCAATTTGGGGCGAGGACGAAAATGGTGTTAAAGCTAGATTTGATGAAGCTGCCAACTCATCATGGCGTGTTATCATGATAGGGCATAATCCAGGTAAGTTTATTGAGAGTGAGATTATTCGTTCGCTAAACCCTGACTGTACCCTCAAAAACACTGAGTGGATCAAACCAGGAATGGCGGCTTGGGATCATTGGTGGAGCGGAGAAGTCAAGATGGAACAAAGCGTCATCAAACAATATATTGATCTTGCAGCCAAAGAAAAATGGCCATATATGCTTATTGACTGGACCTGGTATGGAGAATTCAATAATCCCAAAGCTGATATAACCAAAGTTGCACCTCAACTCAACATGCCAGAAATCATCCAATATGCCAATTCTAAAAATGTTGATATATGGTTATGGTTGAGATGCGAAGACGCCAACAATAACGATCAGTATAAGCAAGCATTTCCTCTCTATCACAAATGGGGTATAAAAGGCGTAAAAATAGATTTCATGGACCGTGATGATCAGGATATGGTAAACTGGTATCGCCGCATTATTAAGGCAACTGCTGAGAATGAACTGATGCTTGACCTGCATGGAGCCTACAAGCCAGACGGCATTGAACGAACTTATCCACACATGCTAACCAGAGAAGGAGTTATGGGTGGCGAATACTATAAATTCTCTGATAAGATGACTCCGGAACACAATGTAACGCTGGCTTATACCCGCTTGTTGGCTGGACAGATGGACTATACTCCTGGTGGTTTTCTCAATGTAACCCAAAAACAGTTCAAACAGCAATCTCCGACACTTGTTTCGAACACCCGTGCTGCAGAACTCGCAAAATTCGTAGTATATGAAAGTCCGTTTATGTGTTTCTGTGAGCATCCAGACAATGTATATGGTCAAGTGGGAGAGGACTTTTTGCAGAAAGTTCCAACCACATGGGACAATATCAAATTCTTAGGAGGAACACCTGACACTTATATTGCTTTAGCCAAAAAGACCGGTGAACAGTGGTATGTGGGCATCATTAACAACAGTCAACAGCGCACCATCAACTTGGACTTGGGTTTCTTGCCAAAGGGCAATTATCGATTAGAATTCTGGAAAGATGGAAAGAAAGCTAATTCTGTGGCAACGGATTGTGAACATAAGAAAACAAAGATTTCTTCCACTAAGCCGTTGAACGTTAAATTAGCAAATGCTGGAGGATATGTTTGTGTCATCAGTAAATAGTGATTTCTTTATGAACGTGTCGCTCTTCTAGTGGCTTTTTACGTTCAAGAGGGTGTGTCATGTCCTTATGATACACCCTCTTTTTGATAGTATTTCTGTTATCGCAACGTATGTTGAAACGAATGCCCATAGCAATTAAACTGCTGGAAAAAAATAGCATGACTTATTTGGCTTTTTCAAAGAAAAGTTTTATCTTTGCCCTATTTTAATTAACATTTTAATTTCAGGTGAGTATGAAGAAGTGTAATTTTGAAATAGAAGCGTTTTTTGGACTACCTTTTGATTATGAAAATTGGTACGAAACCATGATGGTGGAATTGACAGATGAGCAGTATGACCGTTATTGTGATGCCTTGCGCCGTTGGAAGACAACAGACGAGTGGAAAAACTCGGACATTGTTCTCTGTCAGAGATAGTCATTCCTTCTAGTGTGACTAGCATAGGAAGTAATGCGTTTGCTGGATGTAATTTCGCAAACAATGTTAAACAAGAATTAATCTCTCGATTCGGAGAAAAAATATTTTGGGCAACTTTTTAGATTATTACGACGGAAAAGAGATACAGACAAAAATAGATACCATCATAAATAGGAAGTCCTTCCCCTAAGACATCCTCCTTTGCTTCTCCTTTTCCATAAATAAAATAAGAGATGGAGAACTTCTCCACCTCTATCCTCAAAGTTTGGCGATTTTTTCAAGAATCTCGACGAACATAGAATAAGTTCTGTGGACGCCTGCGTTTACTGTCCGCAAAGATAAGATATTTCTTAGAAACAAGCAAACTATTCATCAAATTTTAATTACCTCGCTCATGCGCTGTTCCAAATTACGCAAGCCATGAGCCAACACCATCACAGACAAAACTACATGTGGCTCAACGTGTGCGATTTGACCGAAAAAATACTCCTTGCTAAAAAAAAAACTTCAAAAGAAGTGGATTTTTCAGATTTTATTAGTACTTTTGCCATGTCATCCAGAGTTTCTTATGTTTTTTGCGACACTAAGATATGTGAAATTTCTGCCATGACCAAATCTTGAGTGATTTACAGTTACTTAGGAGGTAAACAACGATGATAAAAGTGTTGCGCTTTTGTGTAAAAATAAAAAAGCTATGGCATTGAAAAAAGAGCTTATATTGACGCTGACTTGTTTGAAGGAAGTTGATGTAAAAGGTGTCGGCCCGAAAAAAATACTTGTTATCGGTAATACAATTATCGATAAAGGACTTTGTATTGAATCCCTGAAAGATTTGTCCGTCCTAATGAAGGGCATGAAGGAAAAAGCTATCAACAAGGTTACTCTTGAAGATTTAGAAAAGGCCAATAAGTATGCTTTGAACATTATTGCAGCTAGTAAGGCTGATGGGATAGAACTTGTTGGCTATTATGACGATGAGTTTCCAGAGGCATTACGAAAGACTGTTGATGAAGAAGGCAAGCTAAATCCTCCATTACTTTTATGGTATCGTGGCGACTTCTCCATCACAAAGCTTCCTGGAATAGCTGTCATTGGGACAAGAGAGCCTACCGAAGAGGGTATCATCGGTGGTAAATACCTCGCTGGAGAATTTGCCAAAAGAGGTTTCAATATTGTATCAGGTCTTGCAATAGGTTGCGACACCTGTGGACATGAAGGTGCATTGGATGTTAATGGAAAGACAACAGCAATACTCGCCAACGGCTTAGACAATAAATCAATTTATCCTCCAGAAAATCGCGACTTGGCAGAAAACATAGTCAAAAATGGTGGGGTGCTACTCTCTGAATACCCCATCAATACATCCGTAAACAGATATAGCTTAGTTGCAAGAGACAGGCTGCAATCTGGACTGGCGCAAGCTACGTTAGTTATTCAGACAGGAAAAGCAGGTGGCACCATGCATGCAGCAAAAGCTACGTTGGCAGCTAACAAACCCCTATATGTTATGCTTTTCAAAAAAGAGGAAACCAACAAGCATGATAAATGCTTAGGCAATGAAGCTCTC
>OASE01000021.1_pt1 | contig 62576 bp, 54 predicted proteins | sample 1494851 | NCBI WGS metagenome assembly OASE01 (sample SAMEA3360680, study PRJEB22359) | human gut metagenome | biome: ENVO:urban biome; feature: ENVO:human-associated habitat; material: ENVO:feces | place: Bangladesh | collected 2011 | reverse complement strand
GCAATATTGTGCCTAGAAAGGATGAGCTGTTAAGAATAGCTGCTGTCTTCAATGCAGATCCTAAAGTAAGAGCTTTTACTGAGTTTCAGCTAGTTTAAGTGTCTTAATTAAAAAGCTCTGAAAGAAAATCTTCAGAGCTTTTTAATCCTACGTGTCAAGAAAACTACCACTTAGGCTTCTTTAAAGCACTCTTATACAGTTCAATGTAATTTTTACATGAATCAGACCAGTTAAAGCGTACTCTCATAGCGTTCTGCTTAATACGCTTCATCTCTGAAGGATCTTCTAAATACAGAATTAAAGTACGACGTAAGCAGGATAGTAACTCCTCAGAACTTGGATCGAAGAACATAAAGCCGTCACCGTTTACTCTATCCTGATCATAGTCTTTAACAGTATCTTTAAGTCCACCTACAGCACGTACGATAGGTAGAGTACCGTAAGCTAAAGAGTAGATCTGATTTAGACCGCAAGGCTCAAAGATTGATGGCATCAAGAAGAAGTCAGAGCCAGCTTCAATCTGATGAGCTAACATATTGTCATATACAGGCTGGAAGATCATTTTACCAGGATGACGATTAGCAATTTCAGTCATCTGCTGCTGTAAGTAAGGATCTCCTGTTCCCTCAATTACAACCTGAACTTTATGCTGTAAGAATCTGTCTAAGATAGGAATTAAAAGACCTATACCTTTTTGGTCGGTAAGTCTTGCAACCATACCATACATTGGGGTATCACCCATCTCAAGGCCTAGCTTTCTCTGTAAGAGGTACTTGCCTAGAACCTTTTGATCTAGGTTCTTAACATCATATCTTATTCGCAGCAATTGATCTGTAGATGGATCCCAGTCAGAGTAGTCACAACCATTGACGATACCTGAAAGATCTTGCTGTCTGTCAAGATAGTTCTGAGTCATACCGTGACCACCTAAATAAGTGGTAAGTTCACTGGCGTAACCTGGGCTTACGGTGTTGATTTTATCAGCATAGAAAACACCGCATTTTAAGAAATTGATATATGAACCTTGAGTGATCTTGTCATTATAGATATTGGCAATTTCAGGCAAGATCGCAATTTGTGATCTGTCAAAGGCACCTTGGAAAGCACCATTATGAATGGTAAGTACAGAGCGAGCTCTTGATAGATAAGGGTCTAATGCGTATTTAATCCGCATTAACATAGGCGCAATTCCGGTGTGCCAGTCATTGCAGTGCAGGATATCAAACCAGTAGTTTAGGTGCTTACAGGCATCTAAAGCTGCAGCTGAGAAGAAAGCAAATCTCTCTCCATTATCAGCATAAGCCTGGTTGTTGTCACCGTACATAGAGGTTCTGTCAAAGTACCTAGGACATTCAACTAACCAAACTTCAACTACTTTATTAAGATAGGTCTTTCTAATTGAATAGGGGATGCGAAGTTTTTCATCTGGATTGTTTTCATTCAAAACGCCATGTGCTATCACCTCAAGTTTATCGTAATCCTTGATGGTGGTATAGCATGGCATGACAACTCTGACATCATGACCTTCAGCCTGTAGCTGTAAAGGCAAAGCCTTGGCAACATCTGCAAGACCGCCTGATTTCATGATGCCTGCAACTTCTGATGATAATAACAAGATGTTCACAGGCAACCCCTTATTTTATGTGTTCTAGTCAAAACCTAAGCGCATGCCCTCAGGTAATACTATTATGCCATTTTTAGATATTGTGATCATAGAATTCTTCTCATTTTCAAGAAGCTTTTGATCTTTCTCTCTATCGTAGCCAATCTCAAAGCCCGGAGCAATCTCAACATGTCTGTCTAAGATCACATTCTTAATTTTTGCTCCTTTACCAATGATGTTATCACCGATAAGCACACTGCCTTCAACCATAGCGCCATCGCCTGCGGTACATCTAAAGCCTAGAACTGACTTATTGATAGTTGCACCGTTAATCTTGCAGCCTGCGGAAATTAAAGACATAGATACGTGTGACTCATTATCATCAGTATCGGTGAAGTCAGCAGGTGGTAGAGGAGGATAGAAGGTATGTAAAGGCCACTTCGGGTTCTGCAGATTGAACTTAGGCTTATTGCCTAATAAGTCCATATGAGCTTCCCAGTAGCTGTCGATGCTTCCTACATCACGCCAGTAAGCAAAGTCTTTCTCTCCTTCAATTTCGATTTCACTAAAGTCGTATACATAAACATTGCCTCGAGGGAACATCTTAGGAATGATATCTTTACCAAAGTCATGGCTTGAGTTCTTGTCTAGCTCGTCTTCAACTAGCTCATTGCATAAAACATCAGCTTTAAAGATATAGTTACCCATAGATACTAGTGAATAGCCAGGGTGATTTGGTAACTCTTTAGGATGTGCAGGTTTTTCCTCGAAGCCAATCATCTTATTGTTTTCATCAACTTCGATAACACCAAATTTACCTGCGCACTCACTTGATTTCATTCTGATAGCAGCCACAGTTAAATCTGCACCGATGTTCTTGTGATAGGTGAGCATATCACGGATATTCATCTTATAAATATGGTCTGAGCCGAAGATACATACATGATCTGGGAACTGTTCTTTTATAAAGGTTAAGTTTTGATAGATAGCATCAGCTGTACCCTGATACCACTCCTTTGATACACGCATCTGAGCTGGCAGTGAGTCAATGAAGGCTCCATAAATACCACTTACCTGCCAGCCTTTCTTTAAGTGCATCAACAAAGACTGTGATTTGTATTGAGTGATTACAAAGATCTTGATGATACCTGAGTTAACGAAGTTATTGAGCACGAAGTCAATTAGTCTGTAGCTTCCGCCAAAAGGAACCGCAGGTTTACTTCTGCATGAGGTTAAAGGCATAAGACGGGTACCTTCACCGCCGGCTAGGATCATAGCTAATGCTGCCATTTGAGAGACTCCTTATGAGATGTTTTGATTGTTATGTATTCTTAAGACATCATCTGATGTCATGAACCTATTTAATGAGTATAGAACAAGATTTTATCTTGCCCATGAAAATGGGCTTCTATACAACAATATTGAGCATATTGTCTGTAAATTTTGTGGTAGAAAGCTAAAAAAATGAGTACTGCATTTGCTTTTTTATTAACTGATTACTCTTTAAAAGAAAGGAAAGTTCTTTGTAAAAATATTTGATAGAAAAAAGTTGAGGTAGCTATAATTTTTTTTAAGTTATTGTTATTAAGAATTATTCATTAATAAATAATGAGCGTTTTGCATAATATAATGCCTTTTCGCAACTTAAGTCTTGGTGCTTTTGCGCCGATTTGCACAAATTGTGCACGTAATAAAATATTTGATAAAGATCAAATTTTGAGTTAGAAATAGTGTATCTTATTGAACAGGCAAGATAACCAGTTATTAGAGATGTCTAATACTGATAAACAGATTTCAAAATCAGAGAATTTTCATCTGAGGATAAAAAATGGAAAACAATAAAATCGTCTTTTTTGGTACCCACAGCTACGACAGACACGCGTTTACAGATATGAATGCTGACAAGAACTTTGGTTTTCAGCTAATCTATCACAGAAGTTTCCTTGATATTAACAATGCAGATGAAACTCACGGCGCTAAAGCTGTATGTATCTTCGTAAACGACAGAGCAGACAGAGCTGTATTACAGAAGTTAAAAGATAATGGTGTTGAGCTTTTAGCACTGCGTTGTGCCGGTTTTAACAACGTAGATTTGCAGGCTGCTAAAGATTTAGGTATCAGAGTTGTAAGAGTACCAGCTTACTCTCCACATGCTATTGCTGAGCACGTAATGGCTTTAATCTTAACCTTAAACAGAAAGACTCACAGAGCATATTCACGTACCCGTGATGGTAACTTTGCTCTACACGGGTTAATGGGCTTTGATTTATACGGTAAGACTGCAGGTGTAGTAGGCACAGGTAAGATTGCTCGTGTGCTGATTGGCATCTTAAAAGGCTTTGGCATGAATGTAGTTGCTTATGATATTTATGAAGATCATGAGTACGAGAAAGCAGCTGGTATTAAGTATGTAACTATGGATGAGTTATATGCACAGTCAGATATTATTTCGTTAAACTGCCCATTAACTCCTCAGAACAGATACTTAATCAACAAAGACTCAATTGCTAAAATGAAAAAAGGCGTAATGATCATTAACACTGGTCGTGGTCCTTTAATCAATTCTGAAGATCTTGTAGATGGTTTAAAGTCAGGTCAGATTGGTGCTGCAGGTCTTGATGTTTATGAAGAAGAGCACGATTACTTCTATCAGGACAGATCAGATCACATCATCACCGATGATAACTTAAGCCGTTTAATGAGCTTGAACAATGTTCTAATTACCTCTCATCAGGCTTTCTTTACTAAAGAAGCAATGAACAACATTGTTAATACTACTCTACAGAATGTAACTGATTACTTTGCAGGTAATGAGCTTGTAAACGAAGTAAAGCCTCAGTAGTTTACATTCTTATCTAAATCAGAGGGTGCTGTAACTTACAGCACTTTCTGTTATCAGACTCTTCTCAACACATATATAATCCATCCTCAAATTCACACTTTGTTAAATTAAAAAAGAACTGCTATCTTTGTAAGCAGATTTACCAGAGCATAACAATAAAAAAGATCATTTTGAGGTATCTATGAAACTAAAAGACTATCTACTATTGTCTCTAATCTTTGCAGCTATTGCAGCTGTTGCTGTATTTTTTACAGTAAAAGTTGTCAAGGAGACTACTCCTGCTTTACCAGAGATCGTAAAGGTTGAAGAGGTAAATAAAGCAACGCCTCGTTCACAGAGTAATCAGGTTTGTAATGTTTTTGTATTCGATGCTGCAGCAAACTGTGCCGTAGGAAGTAAGATTGTCTTTACACCATTAAGATGGGGTAATGATCAGTTACCGATTTTCTTTGCAGGTCAGTTCTGTGATCTTAACTATGCCGTAGTCTCTAATAATGGAGGTGTTACCTGTATTAAGGCTGCTCCTTATGAAGAACCTCAAGCTCAAGATAACAATCAAGAGAATAATGCTAGTCAAGATGAAGAGAGTAAAGCTGATAAGAACTCTACTCAGAACAATGAGCATGAAAATGCTCAGACTAATTAGAGCATAAACATAAAAGCAAGATCGTCGGATCTTGCTTTTGAGTTGATAAGATGAACTTAATTACTTTTCTTCTAACCTTGCTTTATACACAATAAAGGTTGTGCTTGAAGATACAATCTGCACATAGTCAAAGTTCTCTAAAAGCACCTTTTCATAACCTAAATGCGCATTGGCAACTAGGTACATCACACCGTTCTTGGTTAAGTGATCTTTAGCCTCTATGATCATATTAACAGTAGGGGCTGTAGTGGTAGTTACGCCAACATGGAATGGTGGGTTTACGGCAATTAAATCAAATCTTTCAAGACCTGTCAGCATGTCAGATGCTTTAACCTTGATTGACTCACAGCCATTTAATTTAGCATTCTCTTTAGTAAGTTCAATGGCAGCAGCACTGACATCAGTTGAGGTTACGTTCTTAAAGCCTAGCTTTGAGAGCACTAAACCTACCACACCACAGCCACATCCAAGATCTAAAGCAGTTCCAAATGGAGTTAAATCTTTTAAGCACTCTATTAACATAGCCGTTCCCTTATCAAGTTTACCTTGAGAGAAAACAGCGCTGTCCTGATGCAGAGTAAGTGGAATGTTAATTGGATTTACTTTAATATCCTGTGCACCTTTGTAGGTGTTAAAGTCATTTTCATAAATAGCTTTAAATAAAGTGCACTTTCTGGCTAAATCAACTTTCTTTACAAAACCTAGAGGTTTTAATAAAGAGTCAGCACTTTTAGCACCACCGTCATTAGATCCTGCGGTGTACACTAAAGCTTCTTTTTTTAATTTAGTTTTTAAAGTATTTAATAACTTTAAAGTCTGCTGCTTACTTTTTGAAAGTAATAGTAATAAGGTATCAGCTTCATTAGTATGAGTAAGAGCTGATTTGACATCAGCAAAGATTAACTTTACATGCTTGTACTCAATTATCTGAGGACAAGAGTCATCCATGCTTTTACCAATCATGGCTGCCATCTTTTTGCAGACAACAAAGTTGTCGACAATTACAGTAGCGCTGTGAGAGCTTTTAACTAAAGAGAACACCATAGGATCGAGAATATCACCTGCAATGATGAGATCACGTCCTACAAACTCATCTTCATTACGTTGTAAAAGTTCAAATACTGGTGAATTTGCTGCCATTAGACTTTATTCCTGTATTTTAAAGCACGAGCTAATTCTACATATTTCTCAACACTGATGTTTTCAGCACGCAGAATCGGATCAAGACCAAAGCTGTTTAACTCCTCTTCTGTAAAGAACTTTGATAAAGAGTTACGGATGGTCTTACGACGAGCAGAGAAAGCTGTAGTTGTAATGTTATTTAAATAAGGTACTAATGATCTTTCTTCATCAGTTAAGTCCTTTGGCTTTAAACGTACCACCGCAGAGGTTACCTTAGGTGCTGGTCTGAATGCTGATGGTGGAACTATAAGCATTGGGATAACCTGTGCATGGAACTGAGTCATCACAGTTAAACGACCATAGTCTTTGGTGCTAGGTCCTGCAGCTAATCTTTCTACTACTTCCTTTTGTAACATAAAGTGCATATCAGTAATGCCTTTTTGTGACAGCAGGTGGAAGATAATAGGGGATGTGATGTTGTAAGGTAAGTTACCAAAAACACGCAACTGACCTGCACCTTCTAACTCCTCAAAGTTAACCTTTAAAGCATCACCTTCAATAATGGTAAGTCCTTTTAAGAAAGGATCATGCTTTAAGATCTCCACAAGATCACGGTCTAACTCAATTGCAGTTAGTACTTTAGCTCTTTCTAAAACCGGTCTAGTTAAAGCTGCATGACCTGGTCCAATTTCAACTAAGTGTTCACCCTCTTTTGGATTGATGGCATCCACAATCTGAGAAATGATGTGATCATTAACTAAGAAGTTCTGTCCAAAGCGTTTTCTTGCTTTCATGTGTACTGGTGGTAAAGCCATATTATCTCCTGCTACGTAGTGCCATAGTATGAGCTAGTTCTACTGCTGCAAACAGAGAACCAGGATCTGCCTTGGTTGTACCTGCTAAATCTAGTGCAGTTCCATGATCGACAGAAGTTCTAATATAAGGAAGTCCTAAGGTAGTGTTGTAACCACAATCAAAACCTGCATATTTTAAAACAGGTAACCCCTGATCATGGTACATGGTTAAGAAGGCATCAGCCTTCTCAATATACTTTTGCTGGAACATGGTGTCAGCAGGCAGTGGTCCTATGATATTGATGCCCTGAGCTTTTAACTCTTCAAAGGTAGGAATGATAGTGTCTATCTCTTCCATACCCAGATGTCCATCTTCACCTGCGTGAGGATTTAAACCTGCGCTGATGATGCATGGTTTATCAATACCAAACTTGGTTTTAAGATCGTGATTTAAAATAGTTACGATCTCAACTAAAAGCTCTTTAGTGATGGCATCAGATACATCTTTTAAAGGCAGATGAGTAGTAGCAAGAGCTACATTGAATTTCTTGCATCCTAACATCATTACTACTTTTTTAGTATGAGTCCTTTCCTGAAAGTACTCAGTGTGACCTGTAAAGTTAAGACCAGTGTCAGCAATCACAGCCTTACTGATAGGACCTGTAACTATACCGGAGAACTCACCTGATACTGATTTGTCTGAGGCAATATCAAGACAGTCTAAAACGTATTTGGCGTTTCTTTTATCAAGTTTTCCCGGAACTGAAGGTACAGCTAAAGGTACATCTAAAACACATAAGGTACCTTTTGTTTGAGGTACAAAATTGTCTTTAGAGTAATCAGTTATCTTTACAGACTCAGTGTGATTAGAATTAAAAAGAGCTATACGCTGTGCGATAAGCTCTTTAGATGCGATGATAACAAGCTGAGTATCTTTTAAGTCAAGTTTTGACAGATGATACATCAGCTCTGGACCGACACCTGAAGGCTCTCCAGGTGTCACTGCTAAACGATATGTCATTTAACCTCTAAATTATGGCCTATCTTTAGTTTAGAAGACGGCTGTTTTCTGAATATTGCTGGCTTCCCTGATCGTCATTTGTAGGCTTTAGAGTATTCTTGCCTTTATTATCCTGATCAAGAGAAACACCAGAATTTACTAATTCAGGATCGATAACGTGGATGTAAGCCATCTCACGTAATGATCTTTCCCATGAAGTTACAGCTTCATTGAATTCACGCTCAAAGATAATAGAGTTTGCTTTCTCTTTGAAAACTTCTAAAGAGTCTCTGTCAACTCTGGTACCTTTTAACAGAATTAAGTGCCAGCCAAATGCTGATTTTACAGGCTGACTCATCTGACCTACATGTAACTGAGTTAAAGCTCTGGCAAAGTTTGGATCATAGATATCAGCTACAGCATAACCTAAATCACCACCTTTAATTGCTGAACCAGGATCTTCAGAGTACTGCTTGGCAGCCTGTGCAAAAGTAATGGTACCCTTGTTAATCTCAGATGCGATATCCTTTAACTTGGCAACAGCTGCCTCATCTGAATAGATGATGGATGTCTTAATTAAGATATGAGCTGCATCATAGGTCTTAATAGGAGTTACAGCTGAATGTGAAACATCATAAAGTTTAATGATGTGCATACCAATTGATGATCTGAATGGTCCAATTACATCACCAGGTTTTGCATTTAAGATAGCAGGTAAGAATGGTAATGGAATTGCTGTCTCTGGTATATATCCAATATCAGCACTTTGCTCTGAGGTAGCGTATTTTGCAGCAACTTCAGCTACATTAGCTCCATTTTTAATTGCATTTAAAGCCTGACGGGCTTCACTTTGAACTCTGTTGTACTCAGCTTCATTTGGAGCAGATGAGAGTGGAATTACAACCTGAGCGATATGGTACATAGGTTCAACACTGCCACGCTGTTTTAAAGCTTTAGCTAACGTGTTGATTTCAACAGGGGAGATATGAATTCTCTGACGAACACTTGAACGACGGATTTCGTTGATTAAGTAGTCCTCTTTAAATTTCTCACGAGCCTGAGCTTCAGTTAGATTTGGGCCATAACTCTTTAGAATTTTATCGGTTGTAGTGTTGTTACGTAAGGCTGCTGACTCTAAAGTTGAGTCTAACTGCATGTCAGTTACCTCAGCGCCATTTGTCTGAGCAATTTGTAAAATCAGCTCTCTGGTGATAAGTGACTGTAAAGCCTGACGGCGTGCGGTAATTTCATCTACTTTAGCACCAGTTGCTGCATATTTAGAGAGTAGCTTTTGAGTATGAGTATTTAACTCACTCTCTAAAATAATTCCGTTGTTAACGACAGCTGCAGTTGAATCTAAAACCTGTTCTTCTGCATAGGCGTTGCCAAATAAGGCTAGTAAAACAGTACTTAAAGATGCTAACTTGCCTAGTTTCTGGCCAAGATTGTTATGTAATTTCATTTAATGTACCTTATTCTGTCTGTGTTAATCTCTGTTAAGTTATAACCTTTTAATTTCTTTTATATAGTAATTGCTAATCTTTAGCAATTACTTAGACACAGTAAGTTTTACTGTGTCTTAATTTCTTTATACAGCACGTATTGATTTAGATTCAATACGCTGCATAAAGTTCAAATTTATCTGTTCAAGTTAGTAGGATCCAGTGATGGCAGATAGTGGGTACCAGTACCATTAGGATCGGTAATACCTCTTACGTTGATAGCGAAGAGATCTTTTAGCTCAAACTGTACGCCGATAAGCTTTTCTGGAGTGTGCTGCATGTTTTTCCAGTCCATGTTCATATAGTTCTCATAGAGCAGGGTAACAGCATAACAGCAATCGTCATACTTTAGACCAAACTTTGTATCAATATTGTAGGATTGCTCAATATCTTTATATGAAGCTGCAAAAGCAGTCCATGATGATGAAATTGGTAATTTTACTTCAAGACCTAACTGCTTTAAGTCTACCTGTTTGTAGTTTTCTACATAGTAGTTACCGTCTTTATAGTAACGGTATGAAACACCTAGCATGTAACCTGTAGCAGGATCGGTGTATCGGGCAGAACCACTGTAGGTATAGAACTCATCACCGTCAGGATTATATTGAGCCTGAGTATGGATAGACATACCATCAAAAGGCACGACATCAATTAAAGCTTCAAGAGGAGATCTAGGATTGGTACTTAAAGTATCAGTCTGACGCAGTTTTACTCTGTTATCAGAGAAGTTATAACCCTGAGCTAGGGCTACACGGAAAACTTCACGGTCATGAGCATCAAGCAGGCGAGAGGTTAAACCAAAGGTTGCCATATTGATGTTGGCAATTCTGTCGATACCTGCATAGCGATGAGGTGAGAACAGAGTGTAGTAGTCATCATAACGGTTAGTAGTATCGTAGAGTGCAATATTGCTCTGATCTTTATAAGGAATGTACTGATACTTAAATTCAGGCTCTAATGTCTGGGTGTGGTTCATGTCCAGAACTTTCTTTTCAAAGGTAGATTTAGCATGAACATCAGCTAAATACAGAGCGCGAGTTACAGAATCTTTGTACTCATTAAAGCCTAAACGAGACTTATATGAAGAGGTTAAATACACTAAATCTGACTGACTGTAATGAGTTAAAAAGCCGGTTAGTCCCATATCTACACTGGTGCCGTAACCTTCGTAGGCAAGATAGCGTACAGAAGGCTCAGCATGCAGACGATTCATAGATAATGTCATGTCATTTTTCATCTTATCTAATGAAAAATGGGTAGCTTCAGTCTTTAACTTAAAGTAGAAAGGACCGTATGAGTTATAGGTGTTAGCCTTTAACTGAGGCATCATGGCAAATGGTCTGTAGGTAGAAATATTAGAAGTAGAGAACATGTTCTGATACTTTCTTAATTCTAAAGACACATCATACAGATCCTGAGCATAGCTTGCCTTAAAACTCTGTTGCAGACTTGAATCAGTGATAGCAGCGTTTTTCTGACTGACATCAGACAGATAGGTATAGTCGTCGTTACGAACTTTACTGTAATCTAAGCTGAAGTTTAAATCATTCTCTAAGAAAGATAAGGTCTGATAAATGTTAATAAACCAGCGGCTGTAGTCATCGTTCTTAGGTGACCAGTGAGGATCGTTTGGTAAATAGGTAGCGTTAATCTCACCTGAGAGATTGTTAAATGGTAAATATCTAAACTGTAAGTCATAGATATTGCCACGCTTGGCATCATGACCTGGAGTTACAGTGGCATCATAGTTTGTAGCAAGGTTTAAATAGATAGGTGCACTGTAAGAAATACCTTCACCTGATTTGTACTCTAAAGATACAGGCAGTAAACCAGAATGACGTTTCTTAGTTAAAGGGATCTGAGCATAAGGTGTATAGAATACAGGTACCTTACCTAAAAAGAGTACATCATTCCAGGCATCACCAAAGTAGGCATCTTTTTCGGTTTTAAAAGTAGTTGAATAAAAATGCCATGATCTCTTGTCTACAGGACAGCCTGAGATGGTAGCTCCTTTATAAGTCTTAGAGCCTTTTTTGTTATCAATATTCATCTTGTCAGCAGTACCTGATATTACAGAGCCGTTTAAAATGAAAGCTGCATTTGTCAGGTTCATCTGCTTAGTATCAAGATTATGTACCATGTCCTCATCAGATGAGATGGTGTATTCAGGCTCATGAATTACAGCACTGCTTTTGGTGGATAAGGTTCTCTCTTTACCATCATAGACTACGATATCTGAGTTTAAGATCTTGTCACCCTGAGTTACCTCAACATTACCGGTGTAAGTTAAGATATGAGCTTTTTTGTCATTGAGCTTACCTGAAACTTTGTCAGCTGTTACTACGACAGGAGTCTTATCAGAATCAAATTTTTGTGGATATCTGTAAGATGGCACACCATAGAAGCAGGCCATATCTTTAGCACGAATAGGGAATGATGGAGAGTTTATCCAAGGCTTTTCATTTAATTTATTGATAAGCCTCATAGGGAAGGTTGCACTGTCTGCTGCACGAGGATTCTGCAAATATTTTGAAGAGGCCTCAGAACTCATGATCTCCATGGTGCGTTCTGAAAATGAACCTGTGATATTGGCTCTAGGCTTTAGGTTAGAAGCAATCCTGGTGGTTGTAACAGAGAACTCAGAAACAGAATTGTCTTTATCTGCTTTTTCAGATGAAGATGACTGTTTCTCGTTTTCAAGTGCAAAGGCATTAGTACTGATAGCTACGCTTACAGCTATAGCTAGAGTCGCCAAAGTAAACTGTTTCATCCCTTCGTTTTTCAAAATCTTATCCTGTAAGTTCAGTCTTTTCTGTCTTAATCGTTGCCTGTAAAAAAGAGTTATCTTTAACCTCTTAAGAAAATACTATTCTTTAGGAAAATTGTATTTTCGAAGATTAGGATCGTTTAAAAGCTCTCCATCCTCATCTTCATCTACAGGTCTGCCTTTAATCACACGCTCATCATTAGCCCATGCGCCTAAATCAATCAGTCTGCACTTTTCAGAGCAAAAAGGTCTGTATGGGTTAGATGCATCATATACAGTTTCATTTTTGCAGATAGGACATTTTACCTTTAGAGGCTGTCCTTCAATTTTTACAATTGCTTCACCACTGTCATGAGCGTCATGAACGACCTCATCATACAGCTCTGGTGAAAGTAAATCCTTTAGGCTCATTGCTGTAAGCTACTCTTGATATAAGCAATCTTAAATGGAACATCACCTACTTTTGACTCTTTGTCAAAAGGTAAGAATCTGATGTTTACTCGTGACTGGAAACCGCTGACTACAGGGTAACCTGCTACATTCTCATCATATTGAATGTTGATTAAGTCACAGGTATCAGCGCTCTCCTGCATAAAGCCTGATTTTGCTACTCTATCAGAAAAGTTAGCACACAGTCTCCATAAGTAGAGAATGGTGTAAACAGGAATTCTGATACAGTCAAATTCGTGTAACCACTTGTCTACGCTCTGTTTTTTCTTCTCAATACTCTGAGAGAACCAGTAGGTAAACAGAGGAGTATCAAAGCAGTTGATACCACTTGGGGTTAAAAATCTTGGTTTAATAAGTTCGATAATAGGATCGTCTTTTAAGACAGTTCTCTGTCTTGTAAAAGAGTCTAAAGCTTTTTTAGCTTCAACAATCTTTTCACGCAATAAGGCTACAAAGTCCTTATCACATTCAGGATCAGTAAGCCATCCCTTTAATCTACCGTCACATTTTTCAAGATCTTTTAATAATTCGATTTTGATGGCACTAGAACCATCCACAAGATCGATAAAATCAACGACTGCGCGTAATAGAAACATCACGTTCTGAATAGAACTAAGATCAGAACTTAGCTCAGCGTTTTTAAAAACCTGTTCTAATTTTAGGTATGTTCTAGCTCTTGGGCTTAATGGAAATTCGTAAATAAACATAACCTTATAAAGTACTCTAATGCATTAAATTTTGCTGTTTGCCAGCTGTTGGTATAGATTATGTAATTTTAACACGAGATCTCCCTTTTTATCTAAAGGAGAACTATCAGATTCAATTAAATCATGAGCTTTTTTTAATCTCGTTTCTCTGTCTACTTGTGAGGCAATCATCGAGAGTGCTAACTCTCTGTTGATGCTATCACGACTCATCAATCTTTCTAGCTGAAGTTTAGGCTCTACATCCACCACTAAAATTCTGTCTACCATATATTCAAGATGATGCTCAAAGAGCAGAGGAATACAGATAATGACATAAGGGGAAGTTTTTTCCTGTACCTGACGCACAGTTTCATCTTCAATTGCAGGAGCCATTAAAGCATTCAAGTCATTTAAGTTCTCAGGATGAGACTTATCAAAGGCAATTTGACGTAAGAGACGTCTGTCTAAACAGCCGTCATCTTTGATGATGTTCTGTCCAAAGCGTTCAGACAGTTTTCCTAAAAGAGCAGAGCCTGGCATCACTACCTCACGGGCAATTACATCAGTATCAACAATAGGTACGTTCAGTTTTGCAAATAATGAGGCAATACCAGATTTACCACAGGCAATACCGCCTGTAAGACCTACTCTGTAAGGTGTTTTTTTATAAGACACTGATGAATTGTCACATGCTTTTATCTGGTCTTTTGTTAAAGACTGTTTTGAGGTTGACAATTCATTAGCATTTGATGGTGTTTTATAAGGCATAAATAAAACCAAAGAATTCAGTAGAGTACAGATGAATACAGATATTTTAGGGTATTTTCTTTATAAATTTGTGTAGAATAGAGCAATTAGTAGAAAAATCTTAAAATTTAATGATAGGGTACATTGTGAAAAATATAAAAAAGAGCCTAGGTGCGTTATTTGTATGTGCACTTCTATCAGGCTGGTCGTCAGATGAAGGTAATGCTGTAAAGACGTTATTACCAGGTGGTCTTACCATCAATGATAAGGCTATCTATTTAAGAGGCGAGATGAATGACTATGAGGCATCTGAGACCTACCGTTTAAGAAAAGACGGTCACGGCTACTGCACTCTGGCAACATTACGTTCTGACTGGGCTCCTTATAAGTTCAAGTTTGCTGATGAGAACTGGTCAAAGGGTACCAACTTTGGCTTTTTAACTCCACCTGGTGTTCTAAGAGACGGTGCTCGCTCTTTGGAATTAAATCCAAATTCTAAGTTTGAAGAAATCAGTTACTATCCTAAAAAAGACGGCGTCTATCGTTTCTGTCTTATTCCAAAGAATGACAGATATTATGTAACTGTAACTAAGAGCTCTAAAAAAGAGCTCCCTTCAATGGCTCAGTTAATTGATATGTCACGCAGTGACTTTGAATAGGCTCTTATTAAGTATCCTTACTAGAAAAATGTTTGAAACTGTAAATACAAACAAAAGATCAAACTAAAAGATAGTTGAAAGGTAAGGCTAGTAAGAGAGATACAAAAGAGAATAAAACAGTAAGAACTTAGACTTTGATATAACCGTGTACCACACGGTTATATCAAAAGATCAAATAAAGCCATTCTATTTCTTTTCATCAAACCTAAAGCAAAAGTAAAGAAAGTAAAACCGCATTTAAGTGAAATTGAAGAGAGCTTTAAGGATAAAACATGGATAAAAGAGCCTCAGAACTAATAGTCAATTTTCATGACTATCTGTTACTTGAAAATGGTCTGTCTGTGCTTTCAATTAAAGCTTACTGTGCTGATGTCGAAAGATTTTTAAACTTCATTGATAAGACTTTTTCTGTAAAAGATGAGCATTTTACACAGGCTCATATCGAAGCTTTCCTGAAAGAGAATATCGATCATGAGGCAAGTTCTAATGCCAGATTTCTCTGCTCGTTAAGAGCATTTACAAACTTTTTAAAAAAAGAAAAACTAATTGATAACGATCCTTGTGTACGTATTGAGAATCCCAAGCTTATAAGAAACATTCCTCATGTCATGTCAGAAGGTTGTGTTGCAGCTTTTTTAGATGCCCCTGATCTTAATACTCATACAGGATTAAGAGATAAAGCTATGCTCGAGACTGTCTATGCAACAGGTCTTAGAATCAGTGAGCTTATCTCATTGAAGTTTGATAATGTCTTTTTTCAGGATGGCTTTGTCATGGTAAGAGGTAAAGGTGACAAAGAAAGAATTGTGCCTTTATGCGATGATGCCATTTACTGGATTGAGCTTTATATAAATACCAAGAGAAAAGAAAAAGATCCTCAAAGAAAATGCCCCTTTATCTTTTTATCAGGTAAGGGAATTGCTTCTATGTCAAGAATTGCCTTCTGGTATCGTATTAAAGTTTATGGAAAACAGTTAGGCTTAACTGACAGTTTCTCTCCACACTCATTCCGTCATGCTTTTGCAACTCATCTTTTAAATCATGATGCGGATTTACGTTCTGTGCAGATGCTCTTAGGTCATTCATCACTTACAACCACCCAAATCTATACCCATGTTGCAACCGAGCGTATGCATCAGGTCTACAATAAAGCACACCCAAGATCATAGTACCAACACTAACTTATAAGGCTTAGTTAATCCTGTCAAATGAGAGCTGTGTTAATGATAGTTAACATACTGATGTGTATAATAGAGTCAGCTCATGATTTTAAGAACATTCTTAATAAGAACACTCTAAAAACGAGCAGAGTTTGATTAAGCATAAGTTCTTTAGATAAGCTTTTGTAAATTCTAAGTCTAGGTAATATGCAGCTTTCATACAGAAAACTTTTCACAGATGCTAATAGCGTTGAGTACTCAGTAATTAAAACTACGGGTACTAGATGCCTGTGCCTGCAAGGGGATAGAAAAGTTCTACCAAGAATTAAAAAAGCTTATAAGAGTGCTCAGTTCTTTTATAAAGCAACTCCTGACAACATCTTTGAACCAATCTCGATTAACGAAAATATCGAAGGTAATTTAGTAAATGCTCTTTTTACCTACAAAGATGCAGGCTTTTTAAAAGACTTTTTATCTGTAGTACCACCTGAATGGCAGTACGCAACCGGTAAAAAAATAGGCAGAATTTTAAAAGATCTGCACTCTGTTCCTTTGACTCAAGCTCAGACAGAAAAAGCAAATCAAAGACACTCTTCATATATGGAAAAGATAGCATCATATGTAGCAGAGTTGCCTCATTTAAAAAATGACAGAATCGCCATGGATGCAATCTCTACTCGCTATGACTATTTTTCTATCTTTAGACCGGTGATGAGATATGGATCTTTAAAGTACCAGAAGATCATGACCACTCATGACGGTACTATCTTAATGTTACCTTCATATTCATATGGACCAGGTTGCATGTGTGAGGATTTTGCATCATTAGAATTTGAAAACGCAGGTTTATATCCAGTGCTGTGCGCAGGCGTGATTGATGGTTATTTCTCATCGGTAGTCCCTGTAAAATTCTGGATGCACTTTGCCTTATACTGTGCGCTTTATTCGCTGTGGAAATGTGCTTTAAAGGCAAAAGAGAGTAAAGATATGTATCTTAAGATGCAGTTAAATTCAGACAGAATAAGAGAAGACTTTGATAACTTTAAAAAGCCAATACCAACCTGGTATTCAAATCAAGAACTTTTAAAGATCAAAGAAAAGGCTATTAAGCTTGCACTTTAATTTAAATCAAAGCTAGCTTAAAACTCATAAGTTAATACGTCCTAAAGTTGCATTAGGACGATTATATTTAAGTTTTACTATTTAGAGTATTCTTCAATAGTACAAGAGTGTTGCTTGGTTTTAGAGTTGTAGTTAATGCCGATTAAAAGAATATTATCGGTGTACTCTTTTACTCTTGAAACATAGTCTCGCTCTTTTATCTGCTCTAGTGCAGTCTTTGCACTTGCATCCTTTTTTAGTTCAATGATTAAAGCTGGCTTTCCTTTTTTTGAAACTTTTTTAGGCAAATAGACAATATCAGCAAAGCCTTTTCCTGTTGGAAATTCATTTAATGGAGCTAAGTAATCTTTCTCTGCTGCAAGATATGCAATTAAGACCACATAACGCAGTGCACTTTCACTGTTATATTCAAGAACAGGTACTTTGTCTTCATGAACTTTAGCTAAAAGATTGGCAATTGTTTCTGTGTCTTTGTTTTCTGTAGCCACCACTACTTGTTCAGAGAGCTTTAAAGCGCTCTCATATTGAGGCCAGTGATTATCTCTTACAGAATGTAAAAGTTCTCTACGAGTCTCTTCATTAGGAACATAGATAGTTGAATCCTCATCGTTATAGCCCAAGTAGCCTAAATGCACTAAATAAACGTAGATAGAATCTTTGTTTGGAAAATTTTTCTCTGCGGTATTAAAACTTTCAATATCATAAATTCTAATTGAGGTTACCGAGCAGAGCTTAATGATATCGTCTTTTAGACCTTCAAAATTAAGATTGATTGCTTCTTTTACAATGTCATATGCTGCTGTTGCAGACCAGTAGCTTTTGTAAGTTCCATGATTGATAAGCTCAATGATTGAATTTGGATTATAGAGTTCATATTCACCGACTTTATATCCGTCGTACCAGAATTTTGTAGTTTCAAAATCTAGTTTGTACCTTTCACACAGAGTCTTAACTTCGTCTTCTGTAAAGCCATAGTACTTAGCGAACTTACCTGGATTTAAGATGGTATATTCGCTAAAGTTATTTAGCGCTGACTGAGTGTTGTATCTTGCAATAGGTAAAATTCCTGTCATATAAACTAATTCTACGAAACGCTCACCAACGCCTTTAAACAAAGCCCTTAAAAGGTCAATAAATTTTTTGTGTAGTTGTAAGTTGTTTGGGTATTCTCTAAAGACAAAATCCCATTCGTCAATGATAAAAATAAATCGCCTTTTTAAGCAACGAATAGCTTCAGGCAATGAATATCTATTATCTTTGTCAAAGTTGTCTTTATAGGTTTCTTTCAATTCAGAAACAACATCTGTATTTAAATTCTCAAGATACTTATTTCCATTTTCTTCGTTATCAGCAAATTCGGTCATATCAAGGTAGATAACGTCATGCTGATTTAAGTGCCTTTCAAAATCTGAGGTTGAGGCAATTTTTAGATCAGAGAATAGAGCCTTTGAATCACAGCCTCTTGAATAATAAGCATTAAGCATCTTGACCGTAACACTCTTTCCAAAACGTCTTGGTCGTGTCACACACATAAAACGCCTTGATTTGTTAATAAACTTGTTGGTTAATGATATAAGATCAGACTTATCTACGTATTCATCATCAAATTCCATTTGAAAACTAGCGTTATCAACATTAACGTGCATAAATTTCTCTCTTGAATTATCAAGTTTCTTCATTAGATTACATCTCCATTATACAAGTAAAAAAGTGAAGAGACCTATCCTCTCATGCCTTTTGAAAGCACCTGCTTAAATACTTGCAAAAAATGCAATTATTAAAGCAAACTTTTATAAAAATCTTGAATAAATGGCTTATATAAGGTAATTATAAAAAAGAAAAATATTTGAGTCTGGTCAAGCAATTAAGCTTTAATCTTAAATAAGTCAAAATTTGACTTAAAAAATGAATATAATTGACTTAAACAATATTATTGATATGAGGCTTGTATGAGTAAAAAAATAGGCTCTGAAAAACACAGTGTTGAGGTCGATAAAGGCTGCTTTAATGAGCCTCAGTTACCATTAATCCAAAGCTCTAGTGAAAAGAAATACAATGTCAAATTCGACAATGACGATTTGAATTTACTAAATGCTCTGCAAGATCACTATGGCATCAAGAATAAGTCTGATCTTATAGAACTTATCTTATGTACCTATCTTAAAAAATCTCTTCATGAAGAAGGTGTCGCAGCTGACGTAGCCTTAGCTATTGGTCTTATAGCTGATGCTTATGCTAAAAGGGGAGAGTTGTCATCAAACGTATCTTCATGGACAGATGAGGTAGCATCTGTTCCTTACTTTGTTTCATCAGTACTAACCTATGGACCTAGTGGTAAAAAGACAGGATCTCAGCATGAAGGTGTTGCCCATTCAGACAGCTATCTGCAGGTAGGGGTAAAACTGCTGCAGTTTTGTGAGCGCGAGGATCTTATCTCCTCATCTCAATACAAGATGCTTTTTAAGAGTCTTGAAAAGTGGAATCTTTTGACAAAGTATCAAAGAAAGAATGAAGGTAAAAGTGAGTAACGAAAGGTGCATAACGCTTTTGCAAAATCTTGATAGAGAAAGTGTAGAGACAGTAAAGATACATCCTTAAGCATCACATATTTTCAGAATTACAAAAATTTAGCTTGAGCGCGGTTTTCGCCTAACAGGCGGTAGACACTCCTAGACTGTAGGGCATATTAGAAGGTATCAAATGAGCATTATTCAGGATATTCAAAACAGAGCTTTAGATGAAGGCAGAATTAAAGCTGAGAATGTAAACAGCTATAAAGTTTTAAGTGTAAGACCAAGTGCTCAATTATCAGCTTTAATTGAGGTATTAGCTTTTTTAGATGGTAAATCCCCGTCAGAGTTTATCTGTTCAAATTTTTCAAAAGCACTTCATGACTTTACTTTAATGTCAAAAGATCATGTAGAACCACTGCAAAAGAGTGTAGCTCAAAGTTTAAAGAACTCACCTAAACACCTCTTTAAACAAGAAAGTGCTATTGGCATGTTAGAAGAAGAAGGAGTAGTTACTGTTAAGTCAAACGATAACAATGATCCTATTGATGGTTCATTAAGATTGTTAAAGCATGGATTTAATGATAGTGGTGTGCTTAAGCAGTAAAAGTTTGGATGATGTTCAAGTATTGAATGCAAGATACTGATAACATCAATGCAAAAGTTAACAAAATAGGAAAACTTAAATGGCTCAGTACGTTCTAACCTCATATGTTGGAAAACAAATTTTCGGAGTATTCAACACTATTTTAGCTGTATGTGCTAATCCTCATTGGCATTCATTAGTGGATTCTATTGTTCTATATTCGACAAAGGATAGCCAAGGTTCTAGAGGAGTAAGCAAAGGAACTTTAGAAGAATCAGAAAAAATTAAAAGTTACTGTGAACAGCATGGTTATCCTCCTGTAAAAATAGTTGAATTTGATAGAACTGAAAATCTTGCAACTGAGTTTGTAAAAGACGCAACATCAGATGGTAAAAAAGTTCTTTTCAACATAGAAGGAGGAATGAACTACTGCGTGGCTCAGTATATGTCTGAATTAGTTAAGTCATCATTAGAGCATTCTGTAATTATTAGTGATGGTTCCGTTTACAGAACTGTACCTTTGAAGCAATCTTTTGAAAATTGTGATTGGGATACTGAAACACTTAAAATTCCAGAGTTAAGTGTTGAAGATATCTTTGCTATACAGAATGTAACGTACGAAAAGAAAGAAGAAAAAACTGAATTTGGAAAATTTGTTGAAAGCCATTTAGAAAAAAGAAATCTTCCAAAGAGCTTGATATATAACGTTACACTTAACCATCTTACTTTTGACCTTGTTTGGAATTGTGGTGGAAATCACTTAGCATTTTTGGTGTCGCCTTTTGGAAAAAAAGGAACCTCACAAGATTCAGATAAAAAGCTGGAAAGACTAAGATCATATCTAAAGTGGGCAGCAGGAAAAAATAATCAAAAACAGATTTACGATTTCCATTTTTATGTTGTGTGTGAAGCCGGTAATCATATAGATACAACCAAAATTCAAGGTAGAGGAAAAGCAATTCCTCTAGAATCATATGGTTATGTTGAAAAAGACAAATTTTACGGAGGAGGAGAACGACGTCTTGATTTTTCTAAAAAGCTAAGTTTTGAATTGAGTTTGTTGCTGTCAAGAAAAAATGTACCTGAATTTGGTAAATTGTCTAAATCTGAAGAAATTAGCACAAAAGTTGAAGTTGTAGATAATACTTTCATCACTTCTTTTGGAAAAGATCCGTCTTCTACTATCGCAGCTTTGCTCTCCCATTTGGAATGTCACACATATTTGAAAACAGTACTTTTGTTATGCACACCAGATCTTATAAAACAGTGCAATAAATTTATAACAATACTTAAGTCGTACCCATCTCAGTTTTTAAAACATATTAATTTCAAGATAGTAAAAACAGATGTAAAGGGTAGATCTATTCCTTATATTTTGTCTGCTAAACGTGATATCAAAAATGTTGAAGTAAATGCTACACCAGGAACAAAAGGTCAGGCTGCCTTTTTAACATTATTTGCTCAAAATAATGATTTTCCTGTTTGGACCTTAAACCAAAAAGAAGTGCTTTGTTGCAACCAAGATTTTGAAAAATTCAAAAATGAGCCGAAAATTAATCCAAAGTTGTACCTTTCTCTTGATAGATATAAAGTAACGTCAAATACGATTTCAAAAGATATAGCTAAAACTAAATTACTTAAAAGTATTCTAAAAAATATGTCAGAGAGCGATGCTGATAAATGTAGAAATAATTTTGGAAGCTTTTTAAAAGAATCAAAAATCACAGCAAAACTTGATGGAAGTTCATATTTTGTGACAAGTGATAATGGTATATACAAAAAAGAGGAAATGGGAGCATTATTTGAGGATCTTGTAAATGTAGCCTTTTCAAATTTGAAAGGTGTTGCTGGAGATTCAAATGTAACAGTAAAAGATCCGACTGTACATAATAGTAATCAAAAAAAATATCACCTAGAAGAAATTGATTACCTATTTTCTTATAAACACATGGTAGTTTCTGTCTCTTGTAAGGCTTACTTTAACAAGGATGCTCATCATCTTCATACTCGTTTAGCCTCTGTAGTTAAAGAATCAGTTTCATTTGCCAAAGGAATATGTAGATTCTGCCTTCCTGTAATGTGTTTTATCAATAAATTCGATGTCCCAGATATATTCATTGATAAAAGTAGCAATGAGCCAGTTGGTATTATTGACTGTTGGGATCTGTGTGACCCCGATAGATTACAAGATATTCTTGAACGACTTGATGCTTCAATAAATGTTGAAGGTTCTATTTCTGCTGAAGATGATTCTGAATTAACAGTTGAAATGTAACATTAAAGATACGAGTGCTATCAGGATCCTCTAATTTTGATGGGCTTCCTGATTAGCACGCTATTTGTCTGATTTCTTTCTAGGATTGTGATTACAATAGCATAGACAATGAAGATAACCAAAGTCTACTTGTAAGTGATGCAAGAGAGTGTTGATGCTATTTGGTAAAGAAATGCTTACCATAGCTACTTTCTTCTCCCAATCCTTTGTAAGATTTTCTCCTGAACATCAGGTGGTAAGGATCTAAATCTTTCAACTGATCGTTCAAGTGAATTCTGAGCATCGATCTCGCGGTTTATTAGAGAACTTAAAAGCTCTTTTTCAATTAGTTCCTGTTCTCTTTTCTTATAGCTTTGCTGACTTTGTCGGTCCAGCTTCTTAACTTTTAAGCTAGTATCAACCTTGGTAGCTATCTCGCATATGAAGAGAATGGCAAATAAGCCTAATATGAATACTGTAAAGCCTATCATAGTTGCCTCCAGTTTTGTCTGTAATCTGATTTGTGCTTTTGATATCCTGACTTCATGGCCTTTTTGCGATCACAGAAGATCTTAGGGCTGTTAAAGAGCATGACATGCTCCTGCACAAAGTTTCTGATTTTTACTTTTGAAGTTTTCATGTTGTACTCCTACGTCTGAATCCATTTACTAGAGAATCACTAAGATCGTTTGTATGCCTTTATAACCTAGAGCGCGTATTTAGTAGCTTACACACGCTCTCTTGCTTATTTGCTACACAAGCATTAGGAAGGACTTTTCAAGACTGCGAGCTCTCTTAGACTTAGCTTCTGTATTAGCCTTGTCACGCTTTACCTTTTTGTAGACGGTAATGACGTGATCGTCTCGTAGCACTAGGGTAAGTACCTCTTTTCTCTCCAGTCTCTGCAAGGCCTTGAGTTTCTTATTTACTCTCTTGTACAAAGCTGTAAGCAGAGCCCTTTTATTGGCACGATCATGACGTATAGCCACTGTTGTAGCTTCAACGCTACTTTCCACAGAGTCCTTGTTTTCACTTAGTGACTTGTGTTTTAGTGCCTGTAGCTTTTGCTTTACTATCAAAAGCATGTGTTGCTTCATCTTGATCATGTTGTGAATGATCTCAGACTTGGTGTTTAAGGTAAGTCTGTCGCCTCTATCATTCCAGAAACCATATCTGTAGAACATCTCAAGATTCTCGGTGATGATTTCTTCTCTGATGTTTCTCTGTGCCATTCTCTCTTTTGCGTGCTCGGTAAAGTGGATCATTGTTATCTCCTATAGAATTCTGTTTTGTCTTTTTTATAACAGCGTTAATTACGCTTACTAATCTTCAAAAAGGCTGTGCAAAGGGCTGTGTCCTGTCAAAGCTGCTTTGCACAGCAAGTCCCCTTAATCTTGGGTATATTTCTCTGCTAGCTCATCCTCATCTAAGGAATAGCAGTCACTTAAAAACTCAAGATCAGTCCTATCAAGCTCTAAGTGAAACTGAATGCCTAAAATTGACTTTAGCTTTAAGATCACAACAAGCTCTCCGTCTTTAGTGTCTGTGTCGATCTCGGTTAGCTTTAAAGCGTTCAGTTCTGACATTTTCTTGTGCTCTTTATAGAAACTCTTCATGTTTATCCTTATACAGCGATTAAGTTATCTTGTTGTTTTGAGTAAACTCGTGAGCGTGCGTAGCACGCTTCACAACATGGCATTACAAACAGGCTGTCTGTGTTCTCAATCAATGACGAAAGCCTGTGTTCAAGCTTTATAAGCTCATTGTTGGTCCCTTCAAAAAAGAACACTGACTTTTGTACACTTACAGCCTTCTTTTTAAGAAGTCTGTAAACCTTGCCTCTAATGCCGTTCTTGCTAATGTCATAAGCGATCAAAAATCTTTGCATGGTACTAACCTCCATGTGCAGACTGTGTCGCTATTTTTTAGTAGCAGGGCATAGTTTTGAGCGCAGTCTTCAATGAGCTCATTTAAAGATCGTCTTTGCCTGTTCCAACAGCTGTTGCCCCCCCAATAGATGTTGTAGATGTTAGAAAACATGTGCTCAAAAGCATGCAAGATGACCGAGAAGGTCTCTTTATCCTTGTGCTTAAAGAGCCCATTCTTATCTTTGATAAAGTCACTGGGCTTTACAGCGTATTTTCTTATGAGCTTTAGCACTGTTGTTTCCACAAAAGGTCTGAACTGCTCCATAAGATCAGATGCTAATGCACAGTGTGTTCCTCTTTGAGCATGGAAGTAACCGATGCGAGGGTTAAGTCCATTGGCTTTTAATGCAGAGGCTAATCTGTTTCTGAGTATGGTATAGCCAAAAGACAGCATGTAGTTAACAGGATCTGGTGCTGGATGCTTTAGTCGACCAGTCCACTCAAATCCGTATGGCTTTATAAGATCACCCCATAGTGAAAAATACATATGGGAAGCAAATCCTTCAGCTCCTAAAAGTTCAGGAACATTTTTGGCGCAGTAGATATTGGAATAACAAAGATCCCACATAGTTCTTTGAAGATCCGCTTTACGTCTTATTAGTTCTCGACCATTAACTACTTTGGCCATGATGACTCTTTTAGCAAGATCTAGTGCATCACTTGAATGGTAGAAATTCTCTTGAACTGTGATGTAGTAGTTTTCATCTTTGTTTGAGGCTTCAAGCTGACCTTGTGGATAGCCCCATACATCCATGAAATCTACAGTTATCTGCTTAATCATGAGGCGGTATAGAACTTCACTGTCAACATTACCGATGTGACCAATGATTACTAGTCGACGGATCTTATCTAGAGAAATTCTTTTCTCAGCATTCTCCTTATCAGCTGCAATGAGCAGTGTATTGTCATTGAGCATAGATACATGAGTGCATCTGTGAGTTAAATATAAAGTGTGCTTTAAGTCACCAATGTAAGAAGCTAAAGAATGTTTTGAAGTTTCCATAATATCCACCTCTCGAAATTATTAACTTAGGTGGTATTACTATTGCGAACTTTATGCCAAGATTTTTAAAAAATGAATAATGTTATAAAAATTTTTTAAAAGAAAAATTTAATAATTTGAATTTAAAAGAATAAATAATTGAAAAGATATTAGAACTAAAAAATAGAAAGAATATATTAAAGAAATGAAAGTGTATAAAATTAAATAATTTTAATAAAATATTATAAAAATATAAAAATGCAAAACTGAACGGTGCAGAAGTTCTTACAGTTAGCACTGGAACTGAAATATGCACTTAATTGTACAACTATAACTTGTTAATAAATAAAGAATTATTATTAATTAGAAAATAGGTGGCGTTGCTGGGGATGACGACAATATATACGTCGTACTGAGAGCGGTAGTTGACCAGCTATTTGTCGTAACTCACCAATGATCTGGTGACCTTTCAATAATAACTCAGCTTCTAACACCACCTTCGTTTCGTCGTAACTCACCAATGATCTGGTGACCTTTCAATTTATCCATTTTAAAACATAATAGGAATTTTTATAAGTCGTAACTCACCAATGATCTGGTGACCTTTCAATGTACCACATACCTACATGTTAAGGCATCTGCTAAGTCGTAACTCACCAATGATCTGGTGACCTTTCAATGTACCACATACCTACATGTTAAGGCATCTGCTAAGTCGTAACTCACCAATGATCTGGTGACCTTTCAATTTATCACCACAGACTGTTTAATCTGTGAAGTAGTCGTAACTCACCAATGATCTGGTGACCTTTCAATAGTAGAAAATTCTACTATTAAAGAAGGAGAAAAAGTCGTAACTCACCAATGATCTGGTGACCTTTCAATCTTTGGAGTTGAGTATTGGAAAGTAGAGGAGTGTCGTAACTCACCAATGATCTGGTGACCTTTCAATTTAGTTATGGTACAGAAAGAAACTGTACTGATTAGTCGTAACTCACCAATGATCTGGTGACCTTTCAATTATCCAAGATGTACTTGGATGCGTGCGTAGCAGTCGTAACTCACCAATGATCTGGTGACCTTTCAATAAAATGGAATACTTCAAATGTTGAAGATATGAGGTCGTAACTCACCAATGATCTGGTGACCTTTCAATGAAACAAACAAAGTCATGGACGTCTGGGAGTTGTCGTAACTCACCAATGATCTGGTGACCTTTCAATAAGGATGTCGATACAGGCGAAAACAAAGTTTATGTCGTAACTCACCAATGATCTGGTGACCTTTCAATTACTCTCGTTAAGAGAATTAGGTATAGCCGGCTTGTCGTAACTCACCAATGATCTGGTGACCTTTCAATTTAGCTTTCTATCGAGTTGATAAGGTTATTCCAGGTCGTAACTCACCAATGATCTGGTGACCTTTCAATTTATGAAGTTTACTAAACAATTCTCTAATGGAGTCGTAACTCACCAATGATCTGGTGACCTTTCAATGGCTTGAGCATGAGGCTCAACTCCGCGGATTCGTCGTAACTCACCAATGATCTGGTGACCTTTCAATATGAAGCCTTAGATATTGAGGATGATTTAATGGTCGTAACTCACCAATGATCTGGTGACCTTTCAATTTTAGGTGCGGAAGCAAAGAAACTGGTTTCACGTCGTAACTCACCAATGATCTGGTGACCTTTCAATGCTCAGCTGCATCAGCATTGGACTACTCAATGAAGTCGTAACTCACCAATGATCTGGTGACCTTTCAATAAACCACATCCGTGGTTTTGACGTCTTAAAATATGTCGTAACTCACCAATGATCTGGTGACCTTTCAATAGCAGCTTCTACTGCAATGGATACAGCTTTATCGTCGTAACTCACCAATGATCTGGTGACCTTTCAATAATGGTGGTTCTACTAAACATAGGTATATACCGAGTCGTAACTCACCAATGATCTGGTGACCTTTCAATCAGTATCAACCAAATTAAAGGATTTAACCTTTGAGTCGTAACTCACCAATGATCTGGTGACCTTTCAATTGATGCTCTTATGAGTATCAAAGGCTTTACTCAGTCGTAACTCACCAATGATCTGGTGACCTTTCAATGTATAAGAAAACCATCATGTTTAATGAGCTTCGTCGTAACTCACCAATGATCTGGTGACCTTTCAATAAGGAGAATCATTATGACTATCAAATCAACTCAGGTCGTAACTCACCAATGATCTGGTGACCTTTCAATTCAACCACAACCACAGCAACAGTTACAGTTGGTCGTAACTCACCAATGATCTGGTGACCTTTCAATCTATGAAGATGATATGATTGCTTACATTGACACTGTCGTAACTCACCAATGATCTGGTGACCTTTCAATGTCTACATTTACTTTTATTCATGATCGCTATAAGTCGTAACTCACCAATGATCTGGTGACCTTTCAATCTGATCGTAAAGTGGTAGGTCGTGGACATAACCAGTCGTAACTCACCAATGATCTGGTGACCTTTCAATTATTATGGCTACTGTAGCTAATCGTTATTCAACAGTCGTAACTCTCCAATGATCTGGTGACCTTTCAATCCAGCACCTAGCATTAGGTCACACATACTTACGGTCGTAACTCACCAATGATCTGGTGACCTTTCAATATATGAAGACTTTAACTAATATTATTGCTTTGTCGTAACTCACCAATGATCTGGTGACCTTTCAATATAAGCAGTTTTATGCTGCTATTCGATTATTTAGTCGTAACTCACCAATGATCTGGTGACCTTTCAATGTAGTCGGTGCTGCAAGACTGAACGAGTATTTAGGTCGTAACTCACCAATGATCTGGTGACCTTTCAATCTAAAGAATTTGCTTAGAAAGGTAAAATAAAAATGGTCGTAACTCACCAATGATCTGGTGACCTTTCAATTTCTGTAAAACGTGAAGTCGATTGGCTCATTGAGTCGTAACTCACCAATGATCTGGTGACCTTTCAATTTCTTTTAGTGACTTAGGCAGAGCTTTAGATGAAGTCGTAACTCACCAATGATCTGGTGACCTTTCAATCAAGGACTTCTTCTAACGATTACAAGGGGGAGTCGTAACTCACCAATGATCTGGTGACCTTTCAATTAATATTCTGGCTCAACAGGCGACTAAGAAGAGTCGTAACTCACCAATGATCTGGTGACCTTTCAATTCTGTATTCTTTATGGTTTTTTCTAATGCTTCAAGTCGTAACTCACCAATGATCTGGTGACCTTTCAATTTAACACTATTGCTCAGGCACAGTTGCTACTAGGGTCGTAACTCACCAATGATCTGGTGACCTTTCAATTAATTCTGTTGATTTAGTTATCACCGATCCACCAGTCGTAACTCACCAATGATCTGGTGACCTTTCAATAGATGTGGATACTGGTAACGATAAGCTATATAGGTCGTAACTCACCAATGATCTGGTGACCTTTCAATCACGGTGAGTATAATGGATTAACTGGCGATTATGGTCGTAACTCACCAATGATCTGGTGACCTTTCAATCTATAGGAACCATCACACTTAAGCTGTGTATAGGTCGTAACTCACCAATGATCTGGTGACCTTTCAATTTAAGGAAGATACACACCAAGAGTGTGTGTGCTGTCGTAACTCACCAATGATCTGGTGACCTTTCAATGACCACAACATCAACAACAGTTACAACTACAGTGTCGTAACTCACCAATGATCTGGTGACCTTTCAATGTGAATCACAGTTTAATGGTGACATTAGCAAGGTCGTAACTCACCAATGATCTGGTGACCTTTCAATTTATGGATTGATTACTATACATGATGAATATAGGTCGTAACTCACCAATGATCTGGTGACCTTTCAATCTAAGAGAATTAGGGATTGCTGGTTTTTGTGCGGTCGTAACTCACCAATGATCTGGTGACCTTTCAATAGATGGCAATGAATAGCTTAACCGCTGAAAATAGTCGTAACTCACCAATGATCTGGTGACCTTTCAATTTACACAACCATATCACACGAAACAGCAGTACTGTCGTAACTCACCAATGATCTGGTGACCTTTCAATTGACTCTTTTGACCGTTTAGCTTCACAGTTACGTCGTAACTCACCAATGATCTGGTGACCTTTCAATAAAAGGCTCTATGAAAAACCTCACAGAGCCTTTTGTCGTAACTCACCAATGATCTGGTGACCTTTCAATCTTACGTGAGTTAGGAATAGCGGGTTTCTGTGCAGTCGTAACTCACCAATGATCTGGTGACCTTTCAATTTGAATGAAAGCATGAAATGGGAATGAAAGTAAGTCGTAACTCACCAATGATCTGGTGACCTTTCAATATCTCCAACTTCATAAGGATGTGACCTATCCAAGTCGTAACTCACCAATGATCTGGTGACCTTTCAATTCACTATCCATTTATAATAAAGCAAAATATTTGTCGTAACTCACCAATGATCTGGTGACCTTTCAATATCAGGAAGATTAAGTAGTAGTAAACCTAATTTGTCGTAACTCACCAATGATCTGGTGACCTTTCAATAGATTTCATTATTTTCAATCTCAGACTGCACAGAGTCGTAACTCACCAATGATCTGGTGACCTTTCAATTGCTGCTCGAAGAAGCAGCTTATCATTGCTTAGGTCGTAACTCACCAATGATCTGGTGACCTTTCAATGTTTTAGTAGAACCACCATTGGTTCATACATGAGTCGTAACTCACCAATGATCTGGTGACCTTTCAATACAGCTACAACATCAACAACAGTTACAAAGGTGTCGTAACTCACCAATGATCTGGTGACCTTTCAATAAATGGTTTCAGCACCGCTGATAGCTGGAAGAAGTCGTAACTCACCAATGATCTGGTGACCTTTCAATAGAGTAAATAATATCTTTGGTGAGTATGTGCTGTCGTAACTCACCAATGATCTGGTGACCTTTCAATGGATTGGATATAATCATTGGTCTAAGGTCTATGTCGTAACTCACCAATGATCTGGTGACCTTTCAATTACCTTTGGTAATGTTGTATGTGAGTCCCTTAAGTCGTAACTCACCAATGATCTGGTGACCTTTCAATAGCATTAATTGGTTCTTTGCGCTTTGGAATACAGTCGTAACTCACCAATGATCTGGTGACCTTTCAATCTTAAAGGCTGGCATACAATCTGTAAGTATTAAGTCGTAACTCACCAATGATCTGGTGACCTTTCAATACCACTAGAAGAATAGTAGGTCAAGCTCTTAAGTCGTAACTCACCAATGATCTGGTGACCTTTCAATAATTACCAATCATTGTAAATGGTGCAGATGAGGGTCGTAACTCACCAATGATCTGGTGACCTTTCAATTAACGAAGCTATGGCTGCAAAAGCTATAGCTGAAGTCGTAACTCACCAATGATCTGGTGACCTTTCAATACAGAGGATATCAATGATAGGTGGGTTTCTCAGGTCGTAACTCACCAATGATCTGGTGACCTTTCAATTTGTAGACATCTTATGGGAGGTCTTCAGAGAGAAGTCGTAACTCACCAATGATCTGGTGACCTTTCAATGAGCTGTTGCTTACACTGGTAAAGGTGTAAGTGTCGTAACTCACCAATGATCTGGTGACCTTTCAATCCAAGTGGAACACTTGGGAAGAGTTAACCTACGTCGTAACTCACCAATGATCTGGTGACCTTTCAATTATTGCAGGTTTCGCATCTGCATCTAGCTTAAGTCGTAACTCACCAATGATCTGGTGACCTTTCAATCCATATCTAGTTGATATCGAGGATAGAATCCTTGGTCGTAACTCACCAATGATCTGGTGACCTTTCAATTAATGCCATGGGAAGTATCAGACTATCATCAGCGTCGTAACTCACCAATGATCTGGTGACCTTTCAATTAGATAAAGGTGTCTGGTGGTGTAGTTCCAAGGTCGTAACTCACCAATGATCTGGTGACCTTTCAATTCAATATGAAAACTTTAGATGTAGCTTTAGTAGTCGTAACTCACCAATGATCTGGTGACCTTTCAATTAAGTAGGTATGAGCAAAAGCAAGGTGCTGGTGTCGTAACTCACCAATGATCTGGTGACCTTTCAATGTTTCTCCTCAGCCTTTCGTAAGTAGGTATGAGGTCGTAACTCACCAATGATCTGGTGACCTTTCAATACAAAGAGGTTTCTGTATGGTTGAGCCAGTGCGGTCGTAACTCACCAATGATCTGGTGACCTTTCAATCACTCTCTAACTCAGAGTTGAGTCAATTGTTAGAGTCGTAACTCACCAATGATCTGGTGACCTTTCAATTTAAGAATCTGAAATATACTACTTTACGTAATGAGTCGTAACTCACCAATGATCTGGTGACCTTTCAATATCTTTATAATTAGTTAAAATGATACAGCTTTTGTCGTAACTCACCAATGATCTGGTGACCTTTCAATTGCCGGATGGCATGTATTAGATGTAGAAGGTCGTCGTAACTCACCAATGATCTGGTGACCTTTCAATTTAACAAATCTTTGTCAGATGAAGCGAAGTCTTCGGTCGTAACTCACCAATGATCTGGTGACCTTTCAATGTCAGACTGTGAGTCTGATGAAGACCTAGCTGAAGTCGTAACTCACCAATGATCTGGTGACCTTTCAATTATGTCGGCAGAAAGTAAAGCCGCATGGATTGAGGTCGTAACTCACCAATGATCTGGTGACCTTTCAATAAGAAGTTACGTAATGAACATCTTTATATCGAAGGTCGTAACTCACCAATGATCTGGTGACCTTTCAATTTATTATGTACTTCCTTTACAAAAGCTCAGAAAGTCGTAACTCACCAATGATCTGGTGACCTTTCAATAAAGCAGGTCTCCAGATGGTGACCGTTAATACGTCGTAACTCACCAATGATCTGGTGACCTTTCAATTTAACAATCAACTCAAAAAGTTAGGTATTGAATGTCGTAACTCACCAATGATCTGGTGACCTTTCAATTTATTCATAAGACGCTGTTAAAGGAGAATATAAGGTCGTAACTCACCAATGATCTGGTGACCTTTCAATGAATCGAAGAAGAGGCAAAGACTAAGAAGTAATGTCGTAACTCACCAATGATCTGGTGACCTTTCAATGTTATCAGACGAAGCGAAGTCTTCATGGTTGGAGTCGTAACTCACCAATGATCTGGTGACCTTTCAATAGTAGCACTTTTAACTAAATGTTTCACAAGAATAAAAAAGAATATTTCGCCGTTGGGGTATCGGTCATAACTAAAAGTGACTTAAAAAACATTAATTACGTAAATTTTCATGCTGAAAGTACTGATACATCAATATCGCCGATCAAAATTATTTTTGAAATTTTTAATATCAGATTTTTCTAGTAGATTCAGATAGTTAAAGAGAGATTACAAGAAATTACAAAAGAGCATTTTTGCTTCGGCTAAAAATCAGAAAAATAATATTTAAGATCAATGTATTAACTTTAATGGGTGTCTATATAGGTCTAATGATTATGCTGTCCATTTATAGTTTCAGTCATTATCTTACAGATTTCTATATCTCTTAAAAAAGATCCTTGATAAGGACTTGCTATAATTCCTTTATCAATATGACCTCCCCAACCAGGTTCTATTCTATTTAGCTTTTCTAAAATGATTTTTCCAAAGTGTAGGGTTTGTGGGGTAAAAGAAATTGATATCTTATGAAGACTGTCATTGATAGCTATAGAAATATCAGCTCCATTTCTTTTTAAAAGACCGTGAATGCCTGTCAATTCAGAATGCAAAAGCATTACTTGGTATCCTTCTATACAGAAGGTCTTTGCTTTGCATAACTCATCAGATAAAAGTAGCTTCATTGTAGATTTTGCATTTGCATATCTTTTGAAGTTATCTGATAAAAGAGGAATATTCCATACAGTGTTTAGTAGGTAATCTGAAGAGAGAATTGCTTTTATAAGCTCGTATCCTTTAGTGAATCTTTCATTCTCATCATGGTAAAGATATAGCATGCCACTAAACAGAGATGAAACAGAATTTCCAGATTTGTTTAAAGGCAAAGGAGAGTTACATAGTCTGGTATTAGTGTCTACGTATGACACATGATCTACAAATTGGAGAAAGCGCTCTGGTGCTCCTATCATATTAAACGCTTGCGCTGCGCATGGCAAACAGTCATTTTTGTGATGATCATAATTGTTGAGCGCGCAAAGGCCATCTCCTCCACATTCAATGCACAGGATTCTACTATCTTTTAAATCGCTGTCCGAAGCTTTGTTTTCTAACCGTTTGATCTGTAGGTTATCAAGACAATCTGTAAGCATCGCTGCTGTGCTTACTGTATCAAGATCTGCTTTTAGAAAATTTATTTGTTTTATCATTTTTTATAATAGAATTTTATAAATGGAACACAGATTTAAAAAATGCAATCAAGTATGCTGTTGAGTATATAGACGAAGATAATACCTTTGTAAGGCTTTTCAATGGACATTATATACATAGCAGATTTGGATTTTATTGCCAAAAGGGAAATAAAGTCATTACCTCCATTTCATGGTGCTAGATTTAGTGCATTCTTAAGATTTGCTTGTAGAAAGGCAAATATAAAGCTAGATGAATGTGCCTATGCTTTATTACCCTTTAGGAGTGGCACAAGACATATTCATATAGGTGAGCATCTGCGTTTGCGTTTGTTGTTAAATGAATATGGAAAAGAAAAGCTTCCATATCTTTGCAATGCTATCTTTTCAACAGATGAGATGGGTGAATTTAATTCAGATTCTTTACAGTTGGTATCTGTAATTGATGCTGTTGTAAATAAAATAGTAAATTTCATTCCTAATAAAGGTTTTGACTTAACTCAATTCTGTTTTGAATCTTTAAAAAGAGAAACAGAATACCTGTTGAACCTTGATTCATTTACTTTAAATTTTTTCACACCTTTACGTCTTCCTCTACCTCCAGGTGTACGAGTTGTAAATGCATCTGATTATGAAAAATTGTGTAAGCAAGATTTCTTTTATAGCTTTGAAAATGCATTGTTCCACATTTTAAATTCATTAAAGCATTTAGGAGAACTTGCTGTAGATTTATCTGATATTGATAAGCTACCAGAAGTGGTTGAATGCAATACAGAGTGGGCTGATGTAAGGTACAGCAAAACTAGACAAATCCCATTAGGTGGAATAGTAGGAGATATTAAATATGAAGGAAAATTACCTTCATATGAGTTAGCTCTAAGGTTAGTAGCCGGTCAATATACAGGTTTAGGCAGAAACCAGAGATTTGGTTTAGGCTTTTACAAGATTCCTGAATTAGAAATAGTAAGAAGTATTTATATGCCAACAAATACGAGAAAGTAAGAGATTTGATGATGGAAAAAGAAAAAAAAGAAGAGTTACCAATCGTCGTTTCATGGGTAGGATCTACAGATATCCAACGCATGAAAAAGTGGATGAATTATGAATTTCTAAAGGATAAATCACCTGAAGAAAGAGAAAAATATGAAATCCAGTTTAAAGAATCAAGAACCTCTCCTGAGCCCGAAGAAAACAGGAAAAATGGTCCAATCAGAACCATTACTGATGACATAAAAACTCAAAAAATCTACTTACTCTGTTCTAAAGAATTTTCAAAATACAAAGACGATATTGAGGTTTGGGTAAAAAGGGGAAATAAATCTCCTGTTCATGTAATTGAAACAGAAGTTAATGATCCAACTTCATATGAAGAAATCTTAAATGCTTTAGTCAAATTTCATGACGACTATTTTGACGAAAAAAAGCCATCTCTGTACCACTTTAACATAACTCCAGGAACTCCTGCTATGCAGGCTATGACCTTGTTCTTAGCAGGCAGCAGATTTATAGGTTCAAAGTTCTATGCAACGAGAGATCCAAGGTATGCTTCAAAAGATAGTCTCTGCTACTATCCGGTCCATGTTCCTTATACCTTAGCATCAGCATTAACAGCTCCAACAGCTTCTACTAGCACCACAATTGATTATGATATTCGACAGGATGTTCTTACTCATTATGCTGTTTACCCGTCAATTACTATTCTTTTAACCGGAGAATCTGGTGTTGGTAAAACAGAGTTTGCTAAAGAAATTCATAATGCTCAGAATGGAAAACCTGACAATTTTATTTATGTAAACTGTGCTGAAATTGCAACAGATCCTAGTACCTTTAGTGTAGAGCTCTTTGGTGCTAATAAAGGTGCTTATACAGGATTAACCAGTAACAGAACAGGTAAATTTGAACTTGCTCAAAACGGTACCTTGTTTTTAGATGAAATAGGTGAAATCCCTTTTTCAATGCAATCAATTCTCTTAAATGCTATTCAAAATAAAGAAATTCGCAAATTTAATGACAATAAAATCATTAAATTAAAGAATGTAAGAATTATCTCTGCAACCAATAAAGATCTTATTAAAGCAGTAGAAAAAGGTGAGTTTAGAGAAGATCTTTATTACAGAATTGCTATGTGCTGTGTTCCTTTAAAGCCATTAAGAGAAATTGCTGCAAAAGATGAGGATAGTTTTAAGAAGTTATTAGACTCTACTTTAGAAAATATTAAAAATGAGATCCCATCTTTTAAAGATTATGCAAAGTTAGATGATGTTGCCTATGAATTTATTAAAAATCAGAACTGGCCGGGTAATTTAAGACAGTTGCATCATGTCTTATTGTTATCATGTGTTGATGTTATCCAAAGTAAAACAGGCAGAATAACCAAATCTATTATTGAAAAACATCTGTCCAGAATGATTATGCCTTCTTCAAAAGTTGAAGAGGTAAGACCATCTGAAGGTCCTGACTTTATTCCATCAAATCTTGAAGAATGGCTTTTAAATAAAAAGATTGAGTTTGTTAAAAAGGCATTAACAAAAGCAAAAGATAATGTGTCTACAGCAAAGGATATTTTAGGATGTGATTATCAGAACCTAAATAACTTCGTGAAGAAACACGGTCTTAAGTGATTGCTAAAATTTGACTTGTTTGAATATTTGAACAAATGAGGGTAGGCGCATTGCCTACCCATAAAGCAGTTAATTCTCTTTTCTACAATTTCCTTTTGCTACACTTATAGGATCAAGTAACATAGCTTTGCTCTTAGCAAAGTTAGGATCATCGTCTTTAGCTTCAAGAGGCATTGTATTTGTGTACATGTTGTTAGGCTTATTCTTAAAATCAGTCATAGTGTAATATTCTTTTACATATTTCTGATCATCAAAAGAAGTCTCATTCTTCATTAGAGCATGCTGCTCAAAAGCTTGAACTGCTTTATCAAGCTCTTCTTTAGAAAGAGAATTTGTTTCTTTACCTAAAATTCTGTCTCTTAGGCTCAGGTATTTGTTAGAAACATCTTTGATATCAGTTTTTACGATATCGATTTCTACAGAACCAAAGCCGACAGACTTTCCTGCACCAAGTTTTAAAGCATGACCTTCCTTTTGGGTTAGGACCTTGAGAATTACACCTAATTCAGTAGCATTTACCTTATCAAGGTGAACAACAAAACTTGCCTCAGAACCTTTTTCAATTGGCTTTAAGTTTGAAGCTACTTTTTGATTTTTAATTTCCTTTTGTTTTTCAGGATCTCTATGCCAATAGAACTTTCTTCCTCTTAAAGAGGAACCTCTGTCATTGTAATTAGAAAGGTCGTCAGCTTTATTACCTTGTGGTTTGTTAACCTTAGGCTGATACAGGTAATGAAGTAAATCAGTAGCATGAGGAGAACCTAAAATACAGGTTAATTCATCAGCTTTGCTAACACTGAATTTTGAGAAATAGGCAGGCTCAACTGAAACTTTTCCCTTATAAGCCTCTTCCTTGTTTGCACAGCCGAAAAGATGTAATGCAAAATCTGTATCACGGTTTTTCTCTGCTGTAAACAAATCTCGAGCTAATTCCTGTGGTGTAAATGCATATCCGATTCTAAAATATCGAGCAACACCTACAGCATGAATTTTATTTTTATCGTTCTTTTCTACTGTATAGAAAATTCGTCCTCCTGTACCGTTTTTCATTGCATTTTCTTCATCTTTCCAATGAGATTTTTGGAATTCTGTCATCTGCAAGAAGAAGTCTTTCATAACCTCAGGAGGAACATCTAAAGGTACTTTTGATCTGGTTCCAAACATATAAGCCTTGGTCTTTTTAGCAATAGGACCAGTCTTGTATGCTCCTGGAGTGTTTTCATCTACACGTGTGATTGTGGCTGGATAGATTTGGTATCTAGATCCATCTTTTACTATATAGCCACCAAGAATAGGCTCTTTTTTCTGAGAATCAGGAAAGTTTCCTCGATCTTTGTAAAAACCACTTTTATTACCTGTAACATTACGGTAGAAAAGCTTTTTATCATTTATGATTGAAATAAATGATCTAGATAGAGCTTCAACATGGCTTCTTAGCATTCCTTTTAGAGAGCTGCCTGGAATTACTAATTTTCCATTATTGAGTTTAAAGAACTCTCTTTTGGTAGGACCATCTTTGCTTTTCTCTTTAGAATCAGTAGCCCCAGCCACAAGAAGAGGAGTTAATGCTTTTAATGAACAAGTTATAGTTCCTGAGTAAAGCTCATTATCCTCAGATGGTTTTAGTAAGTTTTTAGCATCATAAGGTACGAAATTATATGGAGCTGTAGCGTATTTGTCGGTGTATTGATAGTTATCGCCTTTTTTTCTGTTTGAATCGTAGACCATACTATTCTCCCTTCTCATATCCACAAAGACGATCAAATTCTTTTACAGGCATTCCATCATCGTTGGATTTGAAATATTCTTTGTTTTTAATCTTATTGTAACCAGCTTGTGAGATTGCTTTATTAACTAGAGCTTTTCTTAGTAAATAACCGGTCTCTCTTGTAAAAGCTTTATCGGATGATGAGTCATCATCAGTTATACTTCTATATGAGTAAGCTCCATTACAACTCTCAGCACTGAATTCAGCCTTATCAGAAAAAACTTTTACGGATATTAGTTTATTTAACTTATCTTCTGTAAGTTCTGATACCTTGCCTGACAAATACTCTCTAGGAGTTTCAAGTAAGAAATAATCATCAGACACAAAAGCTGTCTGTATTTTGTTTAAGATCTCTTTAGTAGAACTTAAATCACCAGTTTCTAACCTGTAACCTGTTTCTTTTAATTCTGTCATTTAATTAGCTCTCCATCGAGATCGTCTAACCACTGATTTAATTGTGCTTGATCCTTTACATTAAGGTGGTCTTTTCCATGACTTACTTTTGCCTCAACATTCTGTAATGCTGTAAGAATGCCTTTATCAAGATCTTTAATTCTTACAACACCGTTGCCTCTATTAGTACCACCACCAATAGGAGCATCTCCTGTGCAAATATCAAGCAGAGCATGCATTAGAACAGCTGTTTGCAAAGCAGTCAGAGCAGTAAATTCAATTTCTGTTTTTAAAAGTAAGCCCGATTCCCAAACAGGAGCTTCATCAAATAGAGCTCCATCAATAGCGCCACCTGTGAATCTGTCGATAGCCACATGCTGAACATGTTGTGCTTTATCAACATCAAGGTAGATATCTGAGCACTTGATGTGTCCTGCGCTGCCATTTTTGCCAGATACTGAACCGAAAATGCTGTTTAACTCATCATTCTGTTCATTGTCTTTATTAAGAGCTTTTAGAATGTCAAAGACTCTATGGCGAATTACACCTCTTAATGAAGAGCCAGGAATTGTGTATTTATAAATGTAATCCTTTTTCTTTTCATCAAGTATTGGTGTCATCAGGCACACCATGTCAACTTCAGAGTCTTTGGTGTTTGTACCACCAACCAAGATAGGACCGTTGCTTACTAGAGGTAAAATAAGTTTTCCTGTATAAAGAGAATCATCTTTTGAAGTTAGCTCTTCTACTTTTAGTAACTCTACACTGTGACCTTCGTTATCAGAAAATTTAGGTGCATAAGATAGATTTAAATATGTCTCTAAATCATCTTTGTTCTTAAGATTTAGTTCTTTAACTTCAGCATAGGTGCAGACAACTTTTCCATAGCCACTAACTGTTTTACCACCGAATGTAATCAGTCCCTGTTTTATTGCAGAACATAGTTTTAAAAAGGCATCACTTTTATCTGCACTTAACTCTTCGTTCCAACCGTCAAGCTTTAATTCGATAGCAAATTTGACGCCAGGAGGTACGATTTCTTCATCGTACTTGCCACCATCAGTTGCAGTTCCTTTTTCAAGATCAATATTTACATGATCTCTTACAAAAGGACCAACGCCAAAGCCGATGTCTTTTCCTGATGCGATCTTTTTGAATGCAAAATCATCATCGAAATCTAGTAGTGATGCATCAGAACACCATACAAGAGAAGCACTTTGATCTAATGAGGAAAAGTTTCTATTTTGGTGACCAAATAGAATATCTTCAAGTTCTGGTTCTGCATCTTTGATGTAACTTCTTAGAATACCAGCAACAGAGCTTCCTTGAATTCTCCAAAGACCATAAGAATCTCTGTTTACAGGCTGATCAAGGCTAGGATCTGAACCTCCACCGCAATGTAGAGGTGTTTTAGTTTGAAGGATAAATCTTGCAATATACATTTGTTAACCTCTCTTAGCCTTCATATCCCATTCTTTTAGTAAGTTTAAAAGAGCATGACGGTAATACTCTTTAAAGAAGATGTCTTCATCTGCTTTATTTGGAGTTTGACCTAGTAATTTTGGCAACTCTTTTGAAACATTGAATGTTTCTTTAAATGTAGTTGGATTTAAGAATTTGCTCATAATGTCAGACATTTCGTAGTATTTGCATCCGTCAAAAGGAGATCTTCCTTCGGAATTTTTCCATTGAATGCCTGGTGTTTTATCCAGAATTTCGGTAAATTTTGCAAGCCATTTGTCTTGAGGAACATTAGAAATCATATTTCTTAGGTTTCCACGCTGGGCTGCGCTGATATCTGATGACTTTCTCTGAGACTCAATAAATTGGGCAATATCTGTACGAGATACAAAGCGGACAGCTGCCTCTCTTGCAATTCTGTAAATGGCTCTTGTTTTTAACAGAGTGAGCACATTGCTATGAACTAAATTAGATGAGGCTTCTGGTTTTACGTTCTTTTCATCAATATCATCCGTATCTACAAAAGGTGCATTTAAGAATTCTGGATTTACAAGAATTCTTCCATAACCTTCATTAGTAGATCCTCCAATAGCCTCTGGTAACTTGGAAACTACCTTGTCAAATGTAATTTCAATTACAGAGCCTTGGATAAGCATCTGTCTTGCTTTTCTAGGAAGTGACCAAAGGTTGTTAAATCCTTTTAAATTGTCATAGAGACAATAAAGTTTAGAGATTTTTGCGTTTTCAAAATACTTTTGCAGCTCTTTCTCTAAATTGTTCAATGGTAATTCCCATGATCTGTTTGAAATGTATCCAGATAGTAAGAACAACTTAGCAGTGTTTGCATCTACATTTTGAGAAGCAACATCTTCACAAGATAGAACTTTTGCTGCTACTTTGCCGTAACCAGCACTTCTTGAGTGACCTATATACAGATTACTGGTACTGTCTAATAGTGATCTCAAACTTTGTTCACAAGCATCATCACAATAGATTTCGCTGATGAATTTAGTACCTTTACCTAAAGCACTAAAACCAAATAATTGTCCATCAGCTGCAGTTCTATCTTTACCAATTGCAACATGCATATTCCATGTTTTGTGAATATTAGGTTGGCACTTTTCTCTTGATGCCATAAAACCAAGATCAAATTTCTTTAGTTTTATAGCCTCATTTTCGTCTAAGTCCCATTCCTTTTTGTCATTGATGATAAGATCAATTAACTTCTGCTCAGAATCTAAAATAATTGAGCTCAAGTTTAAAACACGGCTTTTATCTGCGTTTTGGGCTCCAACTGAAGGTAACCCCCCGTAGTTCTTAAGTTTCTGATAGCAAAGAGGTACTGGTACGGTTTGCTCGTCTCCTGCTAAGGGAAAAGCATGACCCCACTTTACTTTTGAGTTTAAAAAGAGGTTGTTAAATTCATCTGAATCATCAGGAGCAACATTAGGATTATTTCTTTTCCAAACATTTGCTAATGCACCTAATAACATATTTCCAGGAATGTACTCTAATGTTTTATGTGTCTGACCTTCAGTAGTACCATCAGTAATAACAAGAGGCTGCAAAGCTTCTAGTTTTAATTTAATTACTTTCACTGTACATCTCCTTTTAATACTTCAGGAAGTTCAACCTTATTTTTTTCTAGACCTTTAACTGATATCTTGCACTTGCCTAGACCTCTTGCTCGGTCACCACCAATACTCTTTACAGCAGCACATACAGCAGACAGGTAGCTATCAAGCCACTTTTCAGATAAGTTCTGGTTATTTTCAATTTCGATGTTAGCTTCAAGTTCAAGCTCTGGAATACCGCACTCAAGTCTTCTTAAAGAGCCATCAACAACTTGCTTATCTTCTTTTAGCTTGGTTTCACTTCTATATGAAATCATGTCTTTTAAAGCTTCTTGTTTGGCATCGCTATCGATACTGTTTAACAGCGAGGTCAAACCTTCATCTAGGTGAGCGCTACCTACACGTATGATTCCTGCTTGATTAACCTTGTCATCTTGAGATGCTGTTCCAAAGATAATTTCATTAACTTTCTTTAAATCATCTCTGCCTTCACATCTAGCTAAAAGATTAGCACCTTCTCTTAGAGCTCCTTTAACAGCTCTTCCAGGAATATATGGAAAGCCATCACTATCTCTAGAAATCTTGTTATCAGCTAAATAGCCATCACCGATACCACTTGAAACCTGCCACTCTGACAGAAATTTAATTACAATCTTTCTTTGCATGGCTTAATCCTAAAATTTAAAGTACTCTTTGTAATCTTTTAGATGAACAGACAGCAGGTGATTTAATTCAATGTAATCACCAAGCTTTGTCTTGTAGGGCTTATCATCTTTATCTTTGTAGAAGAATCCATTTGCTTCAGGGAATAAACGTAAAAACTCTTCAGTTCCCATAAGCTTTTGATTGGCTCTTCCACCTAAACCTCTTTCCACATTGTCTTTTAACTTGCTGTAGCATTTATCAGCAGCTTCTTTGCCTTTCTTACATTCATTTAAGGCGCTTCTTACAGCTGAGCGAGGTAATTTCTCTGAAACAGAAATACTGTCCTTTACAAATTTAGCAAGATTGTCACCTTTTAATAACATAGGCTTTGCAGTAAGAGACAATCCATCTTCTGATGTAAATAAATGAGCTCTAATGCTATCTAAGTCATTTTCTGTATCATTGGTGATAACAACATAATCCATGCTACTTGGTCTGTTCTCCATGTGAGCTGTAAGCTCTTTCGAATTTTTTACAAGTTCTTCAGACAGATCAAAGGCTTTTAAGAAAGGGTAACCAGTAGGGCAGACCACCATACCAACACCAACGGTCAGCTTGTCTTGTCGATTAGCATTTGGATTGTTTTTATTTTGCTCTATGAAAGCTTGATTTGAATAACGTTCAAACTCTTTTACGAAAGCATCAATAAAATACAGTGCAAGATCTGGTCTAATTACGATAGTGACATCATCACCACCTAACACTAAAGGTCTGGCAGGAACCAACTTTCTATCTGAAAAATGAGCATATTTAAGACACTCAGTTAAACCTTTTTTGAAAGCTGAAGCTGTAGTATCTTTTACAGTTTTAGATAGAGTAGACATCTTATTGATAACTCTGATGGTGTTTTTATCTCTCTTTTCTTGGTTAATTTCTTTTCCACCATCTAAAGCTGCTTTATTTTCTTTTTCTTCTTGCTTACTTACTTTTACAAGTTCCTGTCTGAATCTCTTACCAAGATCATTTCCATCTATATGGATGAAAGCTACTTTACCTAAACCACAAGCAATTTCTTCAAGATCATCAGACCACTGTAGATCTGCACCTACTTCATCATCAGGTTCTATTTCTCTTAATCTTGCTCTTGATGCTGCAAGTAGTTTTTCAATTCTTCTAGTTTTTGAAGACAATGAAATGATTTCATCTCTATCAGAACTGTTTCCATAGCTTACTTTTCCAATAGCAGGTTCTCCATCTAAAGGAGCCTCAGCACATATTGGAAGTAACTGCATTCCCGTTGAAGTAGGGTATTTATTTCTTTGGTCAGTAATTTTATTTGAGAGTTCAAATTTTGCGTTTCGTATTCCTAAAGAATCAAATTCGCATTCTTCTGATGCTCCGAAAATAGGAAGACCAGGAAAATCTTTTAAGATCTGCAAACCAAATTTGTTTAAGAACTCTTTGCCTTTTTCAAGACATGAAAAAAGCAGGTGCATAGCTCCAGCATTTCTTTGCAGAGGCAAAATCTCGTTATCTTCAGGTTTTCTGATTTTATCCAGTACAGTAAGTCCATTGTTATTGGCAAAATCAGTAAGATAATTGTCAGATAGAGATTCGATTAACTCAGAACCTCCAATCATCTCTTTTAACTTACCTGTTGATAAAATATATTTTTGGATGCCACCGACTTCCAAAACTACGTATCCTAATTTATCTGACATTTGTTATCCTCTCAAAAATACTGCTATGCTGTTTGGTTGTTAGTATTGCTTTGGTTTGTGCTCTTGTTAAGTCTAGCGTTCTCTAAGATTTCTCTTAACTTTTCACTTTGACATAAATCTTTCCAATCAATAACTGGAATAGGTTTCTTCTTGTTGTCTTCTTCTGAAACAAACTGTGTGGTATCCCCCTTGTAAAGGTAGCAGACAACAGGTATTGCAAAACGGTTTAGACTTGCGGCTACATCTTGAGCTTCAATTGCAACATGATTTAAAGAAACTGCTTTTTTTGAACCTAATTCTTGAGCTTTGCATGAAACCATCACATGAACTCCATGCCAGGAAGCAATGGCATCCATATCTATTCTAAAAATGTCATTGCTATTGCTAGATTCTAGATGTTTTTGAAGCTCTCCTTCAAAAGGTAGTCTTGTTCTAGCATATGCATAATGACAACCAGCTTCTCTTAGAGCTTGGGAAGTGAGTGATTCAAACCAGTCGCCACCATCAACTTCATAGGTAAAGATGTTATTGTTTTCATCTTTTAGAATGAATGTTCCACTGTTAGATCCTTTGTTTGAGGAATAATGCGAATCATCTCTGCTTCTTCTAAAACTTAAAGTAATTCCGCCTGCTGAAAATTTGAATTTTTCATCCCACACTTGTTGCCACTTTTTATTTTCATTTAAACATGCTCTCATCTGCTTTAATAGTAAAGACATGAAATTTTTTTCATCTTCAGTGTCATCTCTAAAGAGGTCAGCGTAAGGATATAAAATTTTTAGATAGTCTTTTATATCGCAAGCTTCTACTAAGAATTCTTCACTGTCTTTGCTCTTATCACTGATGCATTTTAACTGTGCTGTTCTTGTCAGAATTGACCAAATTAGAGCTCCATTTTTAGCTGCCCAATAAGAAAGAGATGCAGTCTGCCCCTTTGAACCAGGGGTGATATTGACATGTATATTTGTAGCAGAATTTTCTTTTACAAGAGATTTTAATATATTAGATCCATTGATATCTGTTGGTAAAATTTGAGTATGTAATCCGATTTTTTCAAAATAATCCTTGGTGTTATCTGCTAATTCTTGAATTTCAGAATCATTAACAGTTGCAACGATTATTACATTTTTAATTTTGTTGTTTTTTCTATGGGCAATAGTTGCGTTAACTGTAGCAGTAATGTCAGAACCTAAAGCAACAATTAAGGTATCAGAATCAATCTTGATAGTAGGAACATCTTTAAGTTTGCTATCTTCAGCTTTTTTGATTAGCTGAGTTAGGGATCTTCTCAAGTTTTGAGTTGTAAATTTAATCCGCTCTCTTGACGTCTCTCTAGAGCCACTAAAAGTTAGTTCTCCATTAAGGTGTCTGAACAATCCATAGGCTTTAAAAGGAATTATCTTTCCTCTTGATTCAAATTTAATATGTTGAAACTCAGCTTTACTTGAACATACAGCATACCATCTTCTGTCGTAAAGTTCGTACAGCCCCCTACCAAGTTTTGTTGATGCAATTCTTGTAAGATTTTGTCTAATTACTTTTTTACTGTTGTTGATTGTTTTGCCAATTTCATTTAGAAAGTTTGAATATCCGTCATATTTTTTTAGTATTTGAGAAAAAGTATTTTGTAGATTTAAAATCTCTTTACCATTTTTTGAATCTACAGCTTTCTCAACAGCAGATAATAGCTCCTGTCTTAAATTTTTATTGTCAGAGCTATTGCTTGTAGATACTACTTTATCTATTTTCTTTAATAGCTCCTTTTTTAGAGTGATTGCTGTTTCTTCACTATCTAAATCAAATCTAGTGAAGTCAGTTAAAAATACCAGTCTATTACTACCATCATTCCATACAAGATCACAGTGAACGCCATTTATTTTTACATTTACCAGAGCGCTGTTTCTAATAAATCCTGCTGGCAGTGTAATGTTGTAATATTTAAGAAACTCATTTAACTGGCTAGGAGTACTTTCTTTTTCTACGGTAATACCAGGATGTGACGCAATAAGTTCTTCAGGTGTTTTTAATTTGCTAAAAGGAATGGTTTTTAAAGCATAATTGTCATCAAGGTTAAAAATTGCAACTTCTTTTCTGTCAGAGCTTATTACATATGAAATATCTTTATAGTGCTCACAAATTGTTTCTGCTACGGAAAAGTTTTGACCGCCAGAAGAAAGGAACATCACCTTTTCTGAGTTTTTTATAGCATTTTCGAACTCTTCATCATTGTTGTCTCTATTGAATAACTCAATGGCAAAATTGCCTTTTGCTTTGAATTCATTCGCTAAGTCTTCAGCATTTTGCTTAGTAGCAACGGTATATGAAAGCAGTAATTTATCAATTGAATATAGGTTGATCCCATCCTCATCTTTTGCATCCATGCATGCAGTAAGACATGATTTAATTCCGTCTGTTTGGTTTCCTACATATGAAGCAAAGGTTATATTCATTTTCATTCCTTATTTGAAGCGCTAACTATTCTCAATTCTATATTAAACAGATCTTCGATTTTTTGAATTAAAACCAATTTTTAGAATGTTATCTAAAAACAGTTAATTTTGATACAAATTCTGTTTGTGTCTAATTATTCGTAAACGGAATAATACTCTCCGACAATTGCATGATTTTCTGTCTATTCTTAGCGACAACAGCCTTTGAGGTATTGGCATAACAGTAGATACATCCATGTGAACAGGTGTTGTACATGCCTATATCTTTACTTACCATACACCCACACTCTTTACGCTGACCTTTATCTTTCATTCTCTTAACATCAAGATTTGACTCTGCAACTCCTGTATTAGCAACAGAAGTAGCAGTGTTTCCCTCAAGAGAAGCAAATAGATCAAGTTCAGATGCTTTAGGCTTTCTCTTTTTATCAAATGAATGTAAATACTCAGTTAAGACTTTGTCATCTGAAAAAAGTCTTTCCATTAACTCACCGTCAATGCAACGGTTGTGCTCAATTCCAAATCTTTCAAGGTCAAGATCTTCAGCGCAGGTAGCTAGGGTAAAATCCCAGCCCTGCTCATGCCAGTGCTGTTGGATCTTTTTAAGACCATCAGCTATTTCCTCTTTTTGGGCAAGGGATAACTCAGCTCTTAGCACATTGTCTTTAGTAAATAAGCCATTAGTCTCTTTGATAAGATTGTTCTGTACCTTTCTGTAGGCATCTACATCAATAAAGCTGAAGACAAGCTTTGAGGTATAGCCTTTTAATCTTTTTGAAAGATTCCAGATCTTGATTAAAAGATCACGAGCTGAAAGATTTGGTGTCACAATTAAAGGATCAAATCTCCAGATAACTCTGTCTTTACCAATTCTGTCTGAGAGCTCTTTAAAGGTTTCAATTCTCTTTTCTAGTGAAGCTACATTAGGTTCAAAACCTTCTTTTTCGTAATCATTTAAAGTGAACTGAAAATAGTAGTGAATACCAGTCTTATCAAGCTCATCAAGATATGGCATTAAAGGACGAGGGTTTTTAGTCCAGAAGACAATTACTCTGGTCTTGTCATAAGACACATACATAGGAGCCTGATTAAAGGGATTTATCCATACAGAGTAACCATCTGATAATCTTTGCATGAACCATTTGGCAAAGAAAGCTGGGATATCAGTTGATCTGCTGGCTGAGACAATTACAGGATGGCTAGCAGGCACTTCAATTCCTGATTTTAAAATGATGGTATCTTTTGAATCTGTCATAACCGTATCCTTTAATCATGTGTTCTTTTAGTAAGTAGTCTAAAGTAACTCTTGGTTCTGTCATTTAAAGTGCTTGTGTAAAGCAGTTTGGTAAAAAGGCTTTCAGCCCTTTTACAAAACTGCTCTAGAGCAGCCCTTGCAACCTTTTAATGAAATCATCATTTAAGATCATCCTTTTAGAAAGTTAAATCATCGATACAACCATTAACAGCATATAGATTCTGAACTTTAGATGCCATATAGCGACTGAGAGCTACACGGCATCTAATTTCTTTACCACTCTTATAGTAGCCTGCTATATCCAAGTTTTGTGTGTGCTCGTCGATCTTATCAAGCTCAGGATGCATTTTTTCATACATGTCCTTGTGACATAACACAACGTAGGTCATGTAGTCAGGTCTTTCTGTGGTATAGCTTGAGTTGTTATAGGTAGCAATAAAACTGCTTTGAGGGAAACAGCTTTTAAAAGTGTCGTTACGCTGTTCCCTGTTTAAAGAGCAGTTGCAGGAGTTGCAGTCATCTTCGAGCATTCTTGAGCAAGGTCTTGGGTAGACAAGTTTCATGTCATGTTCACCTTGTGAGCTCTTTATAAACTGGATTGCCTGATGAGTTAACATTCTGTTGGTAAAGCAGTCTCCCTGCAGCGTATAGGTGCTGTCAGCAATGATGATGGCGCCACGTTTGCTTAATGCTCTTGCAAAGATCTCCATAAAAACTGCATAGGCATGGTTCTCAAATCCTGTATGAAAGTTTTTATTTAAGTTCATGTTTCTCATGTTAAGTAGGGCTGCGCTCTTGATGATTTCACCAATGCCTTTAAAGCTAGTGATAAGATCAAACTTCTCATTACCCAAATAGTCCATGAGTTCATTATTGCTTTTATCAATTGACATTGCACTGGATGAGTCATAGATATGCTCAATTGCATTCAGTTTAAAAGTGCAGTTTTTAAACAAAGGATCTGAATTTACAAAGTTTCTTTCCCAGCGGGAAAAGAGCTCTACAAACTGCTCAATAGCAACTGAACTGCCTTCAATTATAGTCACCTCAATATTAGTCAGTTGTCTGTTAGCTGCTTTATACATCTCAGCTAAAGCTGTGATTGCTCCAAATACATCACCGCCGTTACCGCAGAAGCAGGATAAAAGCTTAATGCAGTTCTTAGAATTTAGAAATTCCTTTTTAACTTCTTCTTTAGACAAGTAGTCCATAGTGATGTACTCACTCTCAGCAGCTGATCTTGGTAAATACTTATCCATATAGTCAAGCCACTGATTAGCTGTGTGGTTTAAGTTTAGCTGTACATCTCCAAAGCCAAGTTCTACTGGATAGGTTCCCTGAGATTTATAGTGGTTTATGGTCTCGTTAATAGCCTCGCATAAGCAATCGTCTACAACAACATTCTTCTTGTTCTCGCACATAGTTACTTTCTCCTGGATGGTTTTGTTTGATGTACTGGTATCATCAAATTCTGTGCCAAGATTTTTAACTATATGAAAAATAAGAATAAAATTATTTTAATAACTCTTAAAATTATAAAAAATTAAAGAAATTTTATAAAAATTATAAAACTTTATAGTGAAGATACTATAAAAAATTATAATTTAATATAAAAATATATAATTCTTTTCCCTTTTAAGAAAATGATAAAAAAGGGAAAAAAGAGGCATAGGCAGATAAAATCTTTAAATATCAATAAATTAAAAAATTAATTTACATCTAATTTTAAAAGTTGGCACAGCAGTTGCTACTGTTAACACTGTAGCGAATGAACATTTCGTTTTATTGATTTGTTCTGAAGAGAAAATCTTCAGATTTTACAGAAAGCCTGAAAACAGATGCTTTTACTTAAAAGAGTGACCGTGTAAATCACTTCATTTTTATAAGAACTTAAAAAGATTTTAGTTTTTTTAAAGTTTTCTTAAAAAGGCAACTGTACAGATAAGACAGTTGTTGATTCAAGGTCCTTTACTTGAAATAACTTTTGAAGCGTTGAGTTTTACATGAAGTTGAAATGACAGGTGACTATTTAACTTTAAAAACTCAGAAAGTTACAACTAAAAGATAAACAGATCAATAAAGGAGAACGAATATGTCAAAGGTAATCATAGCTACTGTAAAACAGGATTTAACTCGTGCTTATGCTCTTTTTGAAAAGGTTCTCGATTTCTCTGTTCTAGCAGGAATTTGTTTGTCTATAGTTGGCGCTTATTCACAGGTTGTAGGTGATCTTTTATCTACCTGTCTAAACGGACCTGTATCTCAGGCTGCTTCATTAAGAGTAGGTGTTCTGATTGTAAAAAAGTACACCTCAAAGCAGGGCTAGATAAGCCTAACTTTGAAGATAACAGCAAAGACAGAGATTTACTAGTAAAAGAGTTAAGAAAGGAGAGTCCTATGTTATTAGCAGTTGATGATTTTATCTGTATCGCAATTTATGTGCTGATGTTTATAGCCATCACAGTGTATTGCAGATTCTGCAAGATTAAAGCAGCCGAGACTGTAAGCGGACTTACCCTGTTCTCTGTTATGTTCTGGCTCTTTTTCTTTAGCGATGCCTTTGTAAGGTGAGTGGGACAAAAGAAAAGCTCCAAAAGCAGAGCAAGATAAAAGACGGACATAAAGCAGAAAACAGATTGGCAACAAAGGATTAAAAGAAAACAGGAGAGAGTCATGACCATTGTAGAAATTGTTTTCACAATGATTAGAGCAGCCCTTATCATCGCTTTTTTTATGGTTGCAATCATCCTGATTAGACGCACTTTTTCTAAGGCAAAGTCAGGACGCAACAGACAGCTAGTCGAGTTTTTAAAGGTGTTTTTAGGCTTTACCGTAGGTTTTGGGATCATGAGAATGTTTGACTACCTAATAGACTACATTTTTTCATGCTTACAGTAAGTTACAGGTTGATTTCAAGTTTGATTTCTATGAGGTGAAATATGAGATTCTGGTTGTACTTTGGTTACGTTGTCATTTATCTGATCGGAATGGGCATCTTCATAACCTTCTGGAAGAAATTTAAGTGCACATATTCAGAAATTTTATGGCAGTTTTCATACTACACCATCTTTTACTGGGCCTGCATGTATCTGTCTGTATGAGGTATGACATGAAATTTAGGAGAGATTAAGTCTCATCTTAAGAGGTGAGATCACCTGATGAGGTGTGCTGTGAAAAAAATAAAAGACAGGAGAGAAAACAGAATCTCAAGGTAAGGCTCAAAGATAACTTAAAAGGAGATCCCCATTTAGTAGCTCATAGAGTTCTTCTCAGGTTGCGTTTCTTACTTTTTGCAACCTGAGCTTTTTAAAGTAAGTTGAGATTTAAAGCAAAGCATAAAGAAGCGTATTAGTGCTTTTTAGAGGAAAAGACTATGGAACATTGTGTGAATGTAGTGGCTGTAGCTCCAGTCATGACATTAGGTGAAGCAATTGTCATTGAATTGGTTTTTATTGCAGCTGTCATTCTTATCTATGCCGACTTAAAAGTTTTTGAAAAAGGCAGAAAATGGTATTCACGCATTTTTTGGTATCTTCCAATGGTCTGTGACATAGCTTTAATCGCACTGCAGTTTGTAAAGTTAAGTTATAGGTAAGAGTAAAAGACTGCACTGAGAAGATAACCATAGGTCTTTAAGCTAAGACCTAATAAGATAAAGATCATTTATTTGCCAGTAGGTAAGTAACAGGACTGCAAGTAACAGGCTGTACTCAATTTTTCACAAATTAGAAACTCAGATTTAAAACTTAAAACAGAATATATACCCAATAAAGGAAAACAAAATGAAAAAATCATCAGTAATCGCAACATTAGTTTTAGCTTTAACCTCAACTAATACAGCTTTAGCTGATCCTAAGCCATTAGGATTTGAGCTTGGCAAAGCTACCATTGAGGATGTACAGAACACATATAAAACCACAGAGGCTGGTATCAGTGCCTACACAGAAGGCAAAATGCTAAATGTTGATGCATACGAAGTGGGACTTCAGGATCTTCAAAAAGTGCTGTTCATCTTTAATCCAGATGGCACATTAAGTGTCGTAGATATGACCTTTAGAAAGACCAAGTTTGATGAACTCTACGGTCAGCTCAACAAAAAATATAAGCTCGTTAAAAAGCAGATCCCATTTGTTGGCAACAAGTATGCTGAGTATAAGAATGGTAAATCAACCGTGAAACTTGATGCACCTCATATGAGCTTTGAGTTAGACGTAATCTACGGTCAGAACTCCTTCTTTAAAAACATGAAAGAGGTTAACAACCGCCAGGAGCAACAGCGTAAAGACCAGCAGGCATCAATGCTGTAGAGCAACCTAAAGTCCTGTGCTTAAGGCACAGGCATGCTACACTATACAGATTAAGTAACTGGAGAGAACAGAATGAATCATTCTGTAAGAGCATGCGTTAAAAATACAGCAAAAACTGCCATAGTAAGCTTAATGATCATGCTTACCGCCTGCTCTACAATATCTGGCAACAATGCTAAGGCCTCTTCAGATAAGAAGATGGTATGTAGTCTTTCAGCAGCTGCAATCTGTGAGAACGCTAACTATAATAGTGACAATTTCAATGCTGAAATTCTCGCCAACAATAAAGATAGTAATGGCAACAATAGTGCCGGAGAATCTAGCTTAGGACACAAGATTGTAGGTTATACTGCATTAGGTCTTGCTATAGTATTTTATACAGGACTTTTGATCTTAGATCACAATGTCAGCTCTCATCCACATCGTTAAATGCAGGAAGAAAATTTTCTATTTAGATAGGCTATGGAGAAGATTAAAGAATAAGAAAAAGATATTCTTTGATTTTATAGCTAATGAAACAGTCTCTTTAACCTTTGAGATGCCTGATGCTCAGCATGAAGAAGCTTATCTTTAAAGGTTACTTTCTCTTTAACCTGAATCTCACCTAAGATCTCATTTAGAATGTAATGCTCTAACTCCTCGTTATTAAAGAGCACAGGGGAGTAGTGATTAGGAGCATAATCAACACACATATTAAAACGTACAATCCCATCAGAGCAGTCAGGCTCTTTTGAATGGATATGTCCATGGATTACGGTATTGCAGTTATTCTCTTCAAAGATCTCTTTAAACTCAGCTTCTCTTTTTGAATCAGGTTCTGATAATGGATAGTGACAGATAAAGATATTCTCAAAAAGAATGTAATCTATGATCTTTTCAAAACCACAGCTTAAAAAGAACTTATCCGTAATGGTATCGTGGTTTCCTCTGAGCATGAGCTTTCTGCCTTTAAGCTTTTTGCAGTACTCAGAAATATGAGGTTTAAATTCAGACTTTAAGAAAGCTATATCACCTAAAAAGACTACGATGTCGTCATCGGTGATGACATCATTGTAGTTTTTTAGCATTAGCTCTTCACACTGCTGTAAGCCTTCATCTGAAAACTCAAACTGAGGACGAGCATACTTAATTATGTTCTTATGGCATAAATGAAGATCTGAGGTGAAATAGAGCATGGTTGCCTGCCTTAAAACAAAAGTGTTAATACATTAGTTGATGAAAAAATATCAGATAATGTAAAAGGTGGTGTAACGTAAACTAAAAGTTAAAGTCTTTCTTTAAAATGAATGAGTAAAACTTCATAATACTCAAATGACAGACTTTGACTTTTAACTTTAAAAAGTTGTTAGCTTAAAGCTAAGCTTTAAAACTGCTTAAGTTTCAGCACTTATTGCAAGCAGAAAGTACAAATCAGGGTAACTTACTGAACACTAAAACAAAAACGGACCTTAACGGTCCGCTTTAGTTTAAGAGAAAAGATTATTTCTTTTGCTCTTTAGCAGCTTCGAGTTTCTGCTCAAGGTAGTGAATGCTTGCACCGCCCTTGATTTCAACAGGATCAGTTAACAGATCCTTGTGTAGAGGAACGTTGGTCTTAATACCGTTAAGTACTAATTCATCTAAAGCCTCTAAACCGCGCAGACGAGCCAACTCACGGTCATCATCGTAAACAATTAACTTGCCCACTAATGAATCATAGTGAGGTGGAACCTTGTAGCCCTGATATACATGGCTGTCCCAACGTACGCCTGGACCACCTGGTACATGCAGATACTTTATCTCACCAGGAGATGGCATAAAGGTAGCAGGATCTTCAGCATTGATACGGAACTCAAATGCGTGTCCACGTAACTTGATGTCTGACTGCTTGATTGATAATGGGTTGCCAGCGCAAACTGAAATCATTTCACGAACGATATCAACGCCAGTGATCATTTCAGTAATAGGGTGCTCAACCTGAACACGAGTGTTCATTTCGATGAAGTAGAACTCACCGTTCTCATATAAGAACTCGAAAGTACCTGCACCACGGTAGCCAATATCAATACATGCCTGAGCACAACGTGAACCGATAGTCTCACGCTGCTTCTCTGAAATGAATGGAGCTGGAGCTTCCTCTAGAACCTTCTGGTTACGACGCTGCATTGAGCAGTCACGTTCACCTAGGTATACAGCATGACCCTGACCGTCAGATAAAACCTGGAACTCAATATGGCGAGGGTTCTCTAAGAACTTCTCCATATATACAGCAGGGTTGTTAAAGAACATGTCAGCTTCACGGCGTGTTAGAGCGATTGAATCCTCTAACTCAGCGTCAGATCTTACAACACGCATACCACGACCGCCGCCACCACCAGCTGCTTTGATGATGATTGGGTAACCAATCTGGTTAGCTAAACGTTTGTTCTCTTCAAAATCTTCACCTAAAGCACCGGCAGAACCTGGAACGCATGGAACGCCAGCTTTCTGCATAGCCTTTTTAGCTGAAACTTTATCACCCATTAAACGAATGGTATCAGCAGTAGGGCCAATGAAGATAAAGCCTGACTTTTCAACCATCTCAGCAAAGTCAGCATTCTCTGATAAGAATCCATAACCTGGGTGGATAGCATTAGCGCCTGTAGCCTCAGCTGCAGCGATGATTGATGGAATATTTAGATATGAGTCTTTAGGAGCTGCAGGTCCTATGCACACAGCCTCATCAGCTAATTTTACATGCAATAAATCGCGGTCTGCAGTTGAATGTACTGCAACGGTCTTTAAACCTAACTGACGGCACGCTCTTAAAATACGTAAAGCAATTTCACCGCGGTTTGCAATCAGAACTTTTTCAAGTTTCATATTTATGGGTTACCCCTTATATTATTCAAACTCGAATAATGGCTGATCAAACTCAACGGTAGAACCGTTCTCAACCAAAATTTTCTTAATAACACCTGATCTGTCAGCCTGAATCTGGTTCATCATCTTCATAGCTTCGATAATGCACAGGGTATCGCCTTCTTTTACTGAAGTGCCTTCTTCCACGAAAGGAGCTGCAGTAGGGCTTGCTGAACGATAGAAAGTACCAACCATTGGTGACTTCATAAGTTTAGCTGCATCAGGAGCTGCAGGTGCTGATGGAGCTGCTGCAGGAGCAGTAGCAGCTGGAGCTGCAGGTGCTGCTACAGGAGCAGGAGCTGCTACAGGAGCTGCAATTACGGTCTGAACTGACTGAGCTACAGCCTTTTCACGGGTAATCTTAAGCTCTTCTTCGCCTTGCTTTAAGTTGATCTCAGATACATCTGACTTAGATACAATTTCGATAAGCTTAGCTATCTTATGAATATCAATTTGCATGAAAAATATCCTATTTAGTTGATTCTAATCTTAATGCTTACGGTCTAAGAAACGAACAGCGCCTCTTAGAGCAAACTCATAACCATCAAGTCCGAAACCTACAATGACACCAACAGCCACATCTGAAAGAAATGAATGATGTCTAAATTCCTCTCGTTTGTGAACATTGGAAATGTGAATCTCATAGAATGGCATATCAATACCTGCAAGCGCATCACGAATAGCTACACTAGTATGGGTATAGGCACCTGCGTTTAATAGTATGAAATCTACTTTGTTGCGGGAATTTTGGATCTTGTCGACGATATCGCCTTCATGATTAGACTGGTAGCATTCAATATCAACATTAAGTTCATCTGCTACCTTTTTGAGCATATTTTCAAGATCTTTTATGGTTTCATGACCATAGATCTTAGGCTCACGGGTACCAAGAAGGTTAAGGTTTGGACCATTAACCACTAATATTGAATATTTAGCCAAAATCTAACTCCAAAAAACTGAATTGGCGCATTCTATCATTTTTATAGTAAAGTGGCGCAAATTTTCTTAAAAAGTCGGTATTTTTTATAAAATTTGACCTTTTTCACCTTAAATTACTCACTACAGAGAACTAATAAAAGGCTCACTTACTGAATGTAATTTGTGTTTTTTTATTTGGCAAATTTAAGATACGAAAACTTGTAAAAACTATGATGTACAACACAAAAAAATGTTAGAATGTGCACACAGTTTTTTCTTTCATTTTAAGGTGCCTGTTGAAAGGTGCCTAACCTTAATAACTACTGAGGAACACTCCATGAGCTTCATTAACAAAGCCAAGTCAATCGCAGAATATGATCCAGAGCTATGGACCGCAATGAGCGGCGAATGCCAGAGACAGGAAGATCATATCGAACTTATCGCATCAGAGAACTATGCTTCTAAGTGTGTAATGGAAGCACAGGGCTCACAGCTAACTAACAAGTATGCTGAAGGTTATCCTGGAAAGCGTTACTACGGCGGTTGCGAATACGTTGATGTTGTGGAGCAGTTAGCAATCGACAGAGCATGCAAGCTATTCCACTGCGATTATGCTAATGTTCAGCCTCATGCTGGTTCTCAGGCAAACAATGCTGTATATCAGGCATTGTGCAAACCAGGTGACACCGTAATGGGCTTATCACTAGCTTCAGGCGGTCACTTAACTCACGGCTGCCCTGTAAACTTCTCAGGTAAAATCTACCATGCTGTAGGTTACGAAGTTAACGAGAAGGGTGAGTTAGATTATGATGCAATCCGAAAGGAAGCATTAGAGTGCAAGCCAAAGATGATCATCGGCGGTTTCTCAGCTTACTCAGGCATCGTTGACTGGAAGAAACTTCGTGAAATCGCAGACGAAGTTGGTGCTTACTTATTAGTTGATATGGCTCATGTTGCAGGTCTAGTAGCAGCTGGCGTTTACCCAAGCCCAATTGAGTATGCTCACGTTGTAACCTCAACTGCTCACAAGTCATTAGGTGGCCCACGTTCAGGCTTTATCTTATCAAACTGCCACGACGAAGCTATCTACAAGAAATTAAATTCAGCTATCTTCCCAGGTACTCAGGGTGGTCCTCTAGAGCACGTTATCGCTGCTAAGGCTATCGTATTCAAAGAGGCTATGGAGCCATGGTATGTTGAGTACCAGAAGCAGGTTGTAGCTAATGCTAAGTTGTTAGCCGAGGAAGTTATGAAGCGCGGTTACAAAGTTGTAGCAGGCGGTACCCACAACCACTTATTCTTAATGGACTTCATCGGTTTAGAGATGACCGGTAAAGATGCTGAGGCTGCTTTAGGTAAGGCATTCATTACTGTTAACAAGAACACCGTTCCTGGTGAGCCACGTTCTCCATTTATCACCTCAGGTATCCGTGTTGGTACTCCAGCATGTACCCGTCGTGGTTTCAAAGAAGCAGAGATCAAAGAGTTAGCTTCAATCATGTGTGATGTTCTAGACAACTATCAGAATGATGAAGTTATCTTAAAGTGCCGTGAGCGTGTTAAAGCTCTATGCGCTAAATTCCCTGTATACAAAGACTAATAGTCTCAAGATAGGAAATTTACATTGAGTCAAGTATCAGATACTGACAAAAAATTCATGATGCAAGCCCTAAAGCTTGCATCATGTGGCTTATACACATCCTACCCAAACCCTGCGGTAGGATGTGTCATTGTCCGTGACGGTAAAATCATCGGCAGGGGATACCATCATAAAGCTGGCTGTCCACATGCTGAGATTATGGCTTTACAGGATGCTTCTTTCGATGTTGAAGGTGCTACTGTATATGTAACCTTAGAGCCATGCTCTCATTATGGCAGAACTCCTCCTTGTGCCTTAAAACTTAAAGAGCTGAAGGTCAAAAGAGTAGTAGCTGCAGCAGATGATCCAAATCCTAAAGTAAACGGCAAAGGCTTTAAGATCTTGCGCGATGCGGGTATTGAAGTAACTCAGCATGTACTAGAAAAAGAAGCTTTATTCCAAAACCGTGCTTTCATGAAATCCATTACAGGTCCTATCCCTTATGTATCTGTAAAGGTTGGTATGTCACTAGATGGCAAAACTGCCTTAAAGGATGGTTCTAGTAAATGGATCACAGGTCCTGAATCTCGTCAGAAAGTTCAGGATATCAGAGCAAAGTCTGACTGCATTATTACAGGTGTAAATACTGTAATTGCAGATGATCCTTTAATGTCTGTCCGCTATGACGAGTTAAAAGAAAAGTACTATAAAAAGATTGATAAAGAGTATTTAAGACAGCCTTTAAAGGTGATCTTAGATACCAACTCAAGCCTAAATATTACAAAGTACAGGATCTTTAAAGAGGGCAAAGTGCTGTTAGTTCATGGCACAACTGACTCTGAGCTTTTGGGCACTGAAAAAGTGGTTAATGAGCATGTAACTCGCATCTTTATGCCTTTAAGACATGATCTAATCGATCTTGAATATCTGTTAAAATATCTAGGTGAGTTAAAAATCCGTCGTGTGATGGTTGAAGCAGGTTCAATTTTAACCACAGCTTTTATTAACTCTGGTTTCTGTGATGAACTCTATCTTTTTATGTCAGGTAAAGTTTTAGGTAAAGACGGTCGCAATGCCTTTAATCTTGAGAATGCACTGTCTTTAGATAAGTGTCAGGAATTTACCTTATATAAGACTAAAAAGTACGGTTCGGATGTGCTCTTACATTATCTATCAGGTGGTAACTGATGTTTACAGGTATTGTTGAAGCTGTAGGCACCCTGAAGGCTTTAAAAAAGCATGGCCACGGTTACGAGATTTTAGTAGAGACTCCAGATTCTTTTAAATTAAAAGAACGCGTTAAATTAGGCGACTCTATTGCCAATAATGGTGTTTGTCTTACAGTTACAGCTATGTCAGGTAACGCCTTTTATGCAGATGTGTCTTCAGAGACTGTAAAATGTACCTGTTTTGGCAGTTATTCATCAGGGAATAAGATAAACCTGGAGCTAGCCTGTACCCCGTCTACTCATTTAGGAGGGCACGTTGTACAGGGCCACGTTGATGGTATCGGAACAGTCATCTCAAAGCATAGCTTAGATGAGGCTTATGATATCTGGATAAAAGCTCCTAATGAGCTTTTACGCTATATTGCCCCAAAGGGCTCTATAGCAGTAGATGGTGTGTCTTTAACTGTAAATGAGATAAAGGGTGACTGCTTTAGATTAACCTTAATTCCTCATACTCAAAGTAATGTAAACTTTGAGAACTTTAATGAAGGTAATAAAGTTAATCTTGAGTGTGACGTATTAGCTAGATATTTAGAAAGACTGTTTACGGCAGGAGCCGGCTCCATTAACGCAGGAACTCAAAGTCTAGCTAAAGATGGCGCCATGAAAGGTCACACCACAAACAGCAAACAGAATAATTTATCAAATAGCAAGAGCTACAAGTCCTCTGCTATTACCATGAGTGCATTACTCATGAACGGTTTTAAGTAATTTTGGAGAACCTATGTCTATCAAAGTAATTGAAGGTAACAAGCCTTGCCGAGAGGGCAAGTTTGCTATTGTAGTATCTCGTTTTAACAGCCTTATCTGTGAGCGCCTGGTTGAAGGAGCTGTAGACGTTTTAAAACGTGAAGGTGAGGTGCCAGAGGAGAACATTACTTTAGTACGTGTTCCAGGTGCTATTGAGATCCCAGTAGTATGCGAAAAGATCGCACAGTCTCAAAAGTACGATGCTATCATCGCTTTAGGTTGTGTAATTCGTGGTTCAACCTATCACTTTGAGGTTGTAGCAAACGAGTGTGCTAAGGGTATTACTCAGGTAACCTTAAAGTATGCTATTCCTGTATCAAACGGTGTTTTAACTGTAGATACTCTAGAGCAGGCTTTAGAGAGAGCAGGTTCTCATACCGGTAACAAGGGCGCTGAAGCTGCTTCTGCTGCACTTGAAATGGTAAATGTAGTAAAACAGTTTTAATTAAAGCTGAATTAAAAGTTTATAAAAAGTTATAAACAAATGCTTTAAATTTATAAAACAAAGCGTTAAATAAAGCACTTAGATAAGAGCTTTAAAATAAAACAATAAAGGATTTAAAAAGATGGATTCAACAGAAGGTGCAGTAACACCAGCTCAGCGTCACAAGGCAAGACACTTTGCGATGCAGGCTATCTATCAGTGGCAGTTAACTGATTTAAGCCCAACCGAGATTGAAAAACAGTTTTTAGAAGATCAGCCTATGAAGGGCACCGATCTTGATTACTTCCATGATTTAGTATCAGGTGTAATTAACAATGTTCATGATATCGACATTGTTTATGCTCCATACTTAAGCCGTCCATTAGACGATCTTGATCAGGTGGATAAGGCAGTGTTGCGTTTAGGTACCTTTGAGCTGATGTACCGCCAGGAAGTTCCATACCGTGTAGTTATCAACGAGGCTATTATTCTTGCAAAGGAATTTGCCGAGCAGGACAGCCACAAGTTCGTAAACGGTGTGTTAGATAAGGTCGTTAAGTCTTTTAAGGCTCACTAGTGTCACTAGGTGAATTTGAACTTATAAAAAAGTACTTCTGTCAGAATGACAGAGGTACTGGTATTGAATTAGGCATAGGCGATGACTGTGCCTTATTAAATCTGCCTGAAAACAAAACTCTTGCTATCACCACCGATACCCAGATTGAGGGTATTCACTTTTTTTCTAACACCCCTCCTTACTATGTCGGTTATAAGTCTTTGCTGGTAAACTTATCTGACTTAGCTGCCATGGGAGCAAAACCATACTGTTTTACATTATCACTTACACTGCCTGAGGCTAACGAGGACTTTTTAAAAGAGTTTTCAAAAGGATTATTTTCACTTGCTTCAAAAGTAGATATTCCTCTAATTGGAGGCAATACTACTAAAGGTGAGTTATCCATAACCATCAGTGCTTATGGTCTTGTAGATAAAGGTAAGGCTTTAAGACGAGATAAGGCAAAAGTAAACGACGACATCTATGTTACAGGTACACTAGGTCTGCCAGGTCTTGCCGTAGAACTAGGTTATAAGAACATTTGCCTTGATAAGTTTATTGATGGAAAAGATGCTTTTTCATACTGCTATGAAAAGAGCATGATAATTCCTGACAGATGTGAATTTGCTCATAAACTTGTAAATTACTCAGACTGTGCTTTAGACATCTCAGATGGACTTGTAGGAGACTTAAGACATATCTTAGAGCGTTCTTGCGTAGGAGCAAGAATCGATGTTGAAAAGTTGCCAAAGCCCTGTGAGTTTTCAATTTACAACCTTGATGAAAAAATACAGGACAAACTTTGTCTGTATGGTGGCGGTGATTATGAATTGTTATTTACAGCACCAAGTGCGAATGAAGACAAGATCATGGAATTGGCTTCAACATATGCTGTAAAAGTAAGCAAAATTGGCAAAATTAAAAATGGTACATTAGAGATCTTAAAACATGGTAAGATGTACCATCAAAACGACAAGTCGTTCGAACATTTTTAAGTACAAGAATTCAAGGAACACTGGAGATTATCTTGAACACATTATTAAAAAAGACTGCCATCGCAACAGTATTGGCAACATCAGTATTATCTTTAAGTGCATGCGATCACGAAGTTTCTGTTTCAGAAAATGGTGCTGTAGTTAACGCAAACGCAACAGATAGTGCAGCTTTAAATGACAAGAGCTCTTTTGAGGATAAGGCTGCATATGCAATTGGTGCATCTTTAGGCGAGTATGTAGCTCAGATGAAGCAGAGTCAGGAGCAGTTAATCGGCCCAATCTCTGCTGAAAAAGTAATCGAAGGCTTTAATGATGGTGTAAACGGCGCTTCAGCATTAGACAGAGCACAGATTGAAAAAGTATTAAAAGATCTTGATGCAAAGATCCAGGAAAAGATTGCTCAAGAACAGAAGATATCAGCTGAAGATAACTTAAAGGCTGGTGAAGCATTCTTAGCTGCTAACTCAAAGAAAGATGGTGTTGTAACTACTACTTCGGGTTTACAGTACAAGGTTGTAAAGCAGGGTGAAGGTGAGACCGCTAAGAAGGGTGACAAGATCACTGTAACCTATAAAGGCACAACCATTGATGGTGTAACTTTTGACGAGTCTAAAAAGCCTATCGAGTTCCCATTAGAGAACATGATTGAAGGTTGGATCGAAGGTTTACAGTTAATGAACGAAGGTTCAGAGTACATCCTCTACATCCCATCAAAACTAGCTTATGGAGAGAATGGTGCTTCACAGATTGTAAAACCAAACTCTGTTTTAATCTTTGATGTTAAGTTATTAAAGATTGAAAAACCAGCTCCTAAGGCTAAGACTGAGTCAAAAGAAGCAGCTAAGAAGTAGACTTAAGCTTTAAAAATATAAAAAAGCTGTTCTTTCATTTAGTGGAAGGACTCGCATCTAAAAGCTCTAACCAAATGTACGATCTTTGGTTGGAGCTTTTAATTTTAGAAATACGTAGTAAGAAAAGATTCATCATTTATGTTCACCATAAATGGTGCCAACCCTTATTGCTAATGGCATTTGTTCTGTTGCTAATCCTCACCTTATTAAGAGAGCATTATGTTTAAGTAGAAGTTTTGAACTTAATGTTAAACTTTTAGATAGAGAAAAGGTCTTATGAGACAGGATATAAGTTGTTTTCTGCACTGTCTTGATCCATCCATAATTTGTCACTGATAAAAGAAAAAAATTGCTTTTCAATATATAATCTAGAAGAAGGTTATGGAGATAATTACATATGAAAGATATCAGCTCAACAGGCTCATTTATAAACTTTTATCTAAATAATTACATTTATGTAGATAAAA
>OASE01000020.1_pt1 | contig 63585 bp, 62 predicted proteins | sample 1494851 | NCBI WGS metagenome assembly OASE01 (sample SAMEA3360680, study PRJEB22359) | human gut metagenome | biome: ENVO:urban biome; feature: ENVO:human-associated habitat; material: ENVO:feces | place: Bangladesh | collected 2011 | reverse complement strand
CACCCTTGGTAAGGGTGAGGTCCCGAGTTCGATTCTCGGTATCAGCACCAGCGAACCTACTTATTCCAACTCTCTGATTTATCAGAGAATTTCTTATTATTCTAATCAGAATAATTTTTCAAAAAAAATTCCAGATTTTTATGAATTTGGCATTCCTATGCCATTCTTTAATTCTGATTTCTCTCAAAACACTTTATCCATAAAAAATACAGTAAAAAAACACGAAAATATTTCTCGTATCGAACGTGTTTTACTCCAAAATTCTGTTGGTGAGTTATCTGTTATCGGAATTCTCTATAAAGAGCAGCTCAATTCTAAACTGAGCCCTACTCTTAAAGTCTTTTTGTCTATTCTGACAAATTTATGTAAAAACTCTTCTTCTAATTTTATCGATTATTCTAATTTAGAACTTGTTTCTAGAATTCATGGACTTTTCAGCCTTGTTCAAATAAGACGTCACATCGATAAATTATCAAAACTAGGTCACATAAGCATTGCTTATGGAGAAAACTCAAGCAGAAAGATCTTTATTACTTGTGTTAACGATTTTTCAGGTAAATATCTTTCTTTATCCTCGCTTTATTCAGAATCAGGTGCTAGCAAACTCAATGCATCTCAGATCCTTGTATTCTCATACTTATTAGATCGCTCTTCATTTTTTGCAAAAGCTGATATAGGTTTTTTTGCAGATAGTGAAGATGCTGCACTAATCTGTAAAGAACTTAATATTTCAGACAGAACACTTCGTAACTGTTATTCAACTTTAATCGATCTTAAAGCAATTTCATACGTAAATGAGAAAAACAGAAAGGCAGTTAAACCTGTAGATATTAGTTCTGATGTTTCTGTTCAGTATGCTGAAAAATTCAAAGTTTCACTTTCTGAACAGTGCAGAAAAATTGTTTTAAAACGCTGCAAATCATCTTCTCCTAAATCTGATGTAAGCAATCTTACAAACGATGCTTTGAAGTCACTCTTACTCTCTTTTAAATCTCAAAAATCTATTGGAAAAAAATGTCGTTTTCCACAGGGGGCTTTTGGAAAAAAAGGATCTTTCAATGCATCTCCTTTGGAAAAAAATGATCTCTCTATTAATAATGAATTAAACGATCATATTAATAACGAGAATATAAACGCACAGCACGCTGTGTCTGAGACATATAAATTAAACCTAAAAAATGATCCTATTGGCATCAGATTTATTCCTCCTTCTCAAAATTCTTCGCCATTCTGGTTATTGCAAATTAAACCAGGCTCTCATGCAGAAAGAGATTTAAAGCTCTGTTCAAGGGAACTTTCAGTTCTTCACAAAATCAACGGCATTGATCTTAAAGATTCTAAATTGTCTGAAAGCGATCTAATCAGACTTGTTAATCAGAAGCTTGTCAATCTTCAGATAAGTTCATTTGCTGGGATTTATCAGAACTCTGCTAGACGTAATTTTGAACTTACAAGAAATATTTAATTCTGGAGTTTTCTCATGGATATTTTCGAAAAAATCGCTATGGCTCAGAGTCTGTCAGATGACAAGAGAAAACAGAGCCTAATTCCACTGCTTGAGGATGTGATTTCACTGGCTTCAGGTGAACATGCTGAACTTAGTCTTGATAAAAAATCAGAAGTTATCTCTCTGAGACTGGGAAGCGAATTCAAGCAGTTTTCAGTTAAAGGTGACAACGCATTAGGCCTTGTCCGTGACGTTCTTTCAAACATTTAATTTCAGGAGTTTTTTATGAAGATTTTAACCATTGCAAACGAAAAGGGCGGCGTAGGCAAGACTCTTCTATCAGTTCAGTTTGCTTTCTATTGTGCCTTTAAATTTGGTCTTAGAGTTGCTCTTATCGATCTTGACCAGCAGGCAAACTCAACTAATTCAATTAAATGCAACAGCAACTGTGCAATAGCTTCAGACATTAAGTCTTCTGCTCTTCTGTTGTCAGATAACGAAACTTTCAGAGCTTCACTTGCTCAATTTGATGAGCTGCTTAAATCATCAAAGCTTGTATGTTTCCCTGCTGATGATGTTTTATCTGACATTGAAAGAGGCGGTCAGGAATATCATCAGCTAGTAGCATATAACTTCAATCAGAATCTTGAAGCTTTAAAGTCCTATTTTGATCTTGTAGTTATTGATACCAATCCTAATCCAGATATACGTTCAAATCTGGGAATAGCAGTTGCCACTCATCTTGTATCACCTTTAGTGTTAAACAAAGAGCCTATTGACGGTATAGCAAGACTAATCAACAGAATATCTGTTTTATCAGAGAACAATCCTGACATGGTATTAGGCAAGGGCTTTTTAGGTATGCTGCCTAACATGCTTACAGCAACAAGTTTTCAGTGCAAAAATGCTGAAGAGCTTTTTTCATCAGCAGATCATCTCATGATGAAATGGACAGATCTTGAAATAGAGCTGGACTCATCAAAAATCTCTTTTGAAAAATCTGCTGTTGCACTTGATCCTGATGGCAATGCAGTTATCAGAACAAAGCCTCATTACGCTGCTATCAAAAATCATATAGGAATTGCTGAAGCTCAGGCTAAAGGTCTGCCTATCTGGGAAATGGAAAACCAGAATGTAGCCTGGAGTGAAATGAAGAGAGCTTTCTTCACAATGATTTGCCAAATCAATCCTGAAAGACAGGATCTATCCACACCAGAACAGAAAGCTGTATTTGATAAAGCAACGTCTCTGTATGGAAATTCAGCAAAGCAGATAGTTAAGAATTTCTGGATGACAGATCTTAATGCATCTCTGCCTGGTATGAAGCCAAACGAAATTCAATTATTAAGGGAAATGCGCAGCGCAGCTCCTATCTCAACTGTTCTTTAAAAGGAAATCTCACATGAAAAAGAAACAATCCAACTCCAATGAAGTTTATGCTCCTAATATAGAGCAGTCATCTTTAATGAAAGAGCTAGCAGAAGAACTCAAAGCTGTTAATAAAACTGAAACTCATACTGCTGAAGAAGAGGTTATGAGTTCTCAAAAAATAAGAGATATTGAAGAGGAAAAAACTAAAAAGCCAAAGCTGCCTAAGTTAAGACTTAACTTAGTAGGCTTGCTTTATCTGACTACTTATCGTTCTAAAACTCTTTCCCCTTTGGAAAAAGTGCTGCTTTCTTTCATTACTGGGCTTACTCTTGACGAGAATACTCCTGAAGAGAAGTGTTCACGCTTTACAGGATTTAATGAAGCTCATTTTAAGTATTATTCAGAGAAATATAACAATCACTTTGCCAGCAAGATAAGAGCTCCTTTCTTTAAAAAACTTTCTGAGTCTTTACAGGCTAAACGAGAGCTTTCAATTACTTTCGATTTTTTAGGAAGAGCAAATGTCACTCTCAATAAGAAACACACAAATGGATGCTGTGTGCCAATTTTTGAAATAGATGCTTATAAAAGAATAGCGACTGAAATGGATTATCTCTTCTTTGAAGATAATCTGAACAACGAGCCTGGTTACAACAAGAATTTTGATTACAACTACACGGCATGGTTAATTTTAAGTGGCCTTTTAAAGTGTGCAAATCAGAGTCTTGTTGAATGTGAAGGTTTTTATGTAAGCAGAGTTCAAATCATCAAACTGGCAACACTTATCCAGATACCAGAAGCTGTATTTAACGATGCTATGACTTACTTATTTAAGATCCAGGCAGTTTTCACTAAATCAACCTTACATGAAGAACCTGAGCAGGCTCAGTTTTCACTGTATTCACTTATCAAGAACGATTCTGATTTTGATTATCTCTATATCAATGAACATCTGGTAAGCAGTTATATGTCGCTGTTTCCTAACTACGACATCCTGCACTACGCCTATGAGGTTTCAAGATCATCATCACTCTTTACAGGCAAATACAGATAAACAATTTAAGGAGAATTAAAAATGGGCATGACACCAGAATATATCGCAAATTTAAAAAAGGCAGTTGATAACTTCAAGAATAAAGGAGAGATGGCAAAAATCGCATCTAAGGCAGGGGCTTTTTATGACTTTGATATAAACATCATCAATCCTGATCCTAATCAGCCTCGTAAAAATTTTGATGAGACAGCTCTTCAGGAGCTGGCTGATGACATTAAAAAGAATGGTCTGATCCAGCCTATCGTTGTACGTGACGATTTAGAACATCCTGGCAAATTTATTGTAGTTGCTGGTGAGAGACGTCTTAAGGCAGCAAAGATGGCTGGCCTTACCAAAATACGATCTATTGTCGGTACTTATGATGATTCACAGCTAGGTTATGTACAGATTGCTGAGAATGCAAAGCGTGATGATTTGAAATTCTATGAACTTGCTGAGTTTATTGTTTCAAGATCTGAACTTGGTGAAAAGCAGACTGAGATTGCTGAAAAACTGGGCATTTCTAAGAGTCAGCTGAGTTTATACATGATTTGGAAAGATGCTCCTGAATTTCTCAAGGCAGCTAAGGATAAATTCTCTTCAATCAGAACTTTTTTCGATGTAGCAAAGTTAGCTGATGAGTTCTCTTCTGATGTAGAAACTTTTATTGAAAATTCCGACAGTGAAATTTCAAGAGCTGATATTGCTGCTTTAAAGAAGAAACTTACTTCACCAGAAGAAGAGACTACTGATGATAAAGATAATTCTGAAGAGTCAACTTATGGTGCTGAGATTAGTTCAGATTATGAGATTGCAAATGATGAAGAGCAGCCATCCGAAGATTCAGCTTCTGATGATGTTACTGGTGATGAAGAGCTTTCATCTGAAGATACTGATTTTTCAGATCCATCATTTACTGATGATAGCTCAGAAGATGAAAACTCAGAAGAGAGTACCAGTGATTATCAGGATGATGCTTTCTCAGGTGTTGATACTTCTTTTAATGATGAATCAGAGGATTTATCTGATGCGGATTTTGAATCAGATGATACAGAAGAAAAGAGTAAAAAACTGAAGCATCCTGTATTTGTAGGTACTGTTGATGGCCGTGAAGCTGAAATAGTAATGGAGATGCCAACTACAGACGGCATGGTAAAGGTCAAATATGAAGACGGCTCTTTAGATGAGGTTTTGTGCGAAAACTTCATCTTAAACAGAATCTACGAATCTTAAGAAAAGTTTGTCATGACAAACTTTTTTAGGGAAATTTTGTTGTTTTTTGATGAGGGCAGGATAGGCAAAAAGGATCAAAATGGCAACCAATTTTGATTCTTCCTTTTGCCACCTGCCCTGTCTGGGAGACTCCCTGAGAGCGACAAAATCAAAGATTTTGCGAAACACCAGAACAAGTCTGGTCGCACCTGTTCAGGTGCGGTTTAAAAGAAAAACAACAAAAAGGAAACAGCGAGGAAATACAGAATGACTGTGGAAGAGTTATTGAAGTCTAATCATTGCGCAAGAGTTATGTTTGTCATGTTCATCTGGGACTCTACTCCTGTTTCAAGCTATCAGAGATTTTCAGAGAAAGAGCCTTTTTTAAGATGTGGAATAGACCAAAAGCAAAAGATGAGTCCTAATCTTTTAAATGCTGAAATTTTTAGCTTTAGTCTTGAACGAAATGGCCGTGTTTTGAGCATTGAGTTATAAGTAAGAATGAATACTAAATCAGAAAATAAAAAACGTTGCAGATTAGCTATTGATTTAGGTGAACATCATGAAGCTTTTCTGGAACTAGCCAAAAAGTATGACGTTAAGCCAGCAACTCTTGCAGCTATTATCATTAAACAGGCGATAAGTGATGAAGTTCAGAATGGAGACAAGAGAATAGCCTGCCTCATTCCAGCAGCTACAAATAACACTTCTCATCAGCACTTAAGATTAAGAGCAGATGAACTCAAAATCCTTGATGAATATGCTTCCATCATGGGACAGACCAGACATCAGGCTCTTGTAGGTCTTGTAAGAGCAATTACTGTTAATGAACCTCAATTCACGATAGGGGAGATTGAACAGTTAGACCGCTCAAATTATGAGCTTCACAAGATAGGTGTAAATTTAAATCAGATTGCTCACAGAACCAATACTGTTGATTTTAAAAATTTCGGACCTCAACAGGCTTCAATCATTATGGAACTTATCAACAGTCTTATAGATAGAACTGATGGCTGCCTTAGAATGATTGAAAAACACATTGATTCTGTCTGGAAACTTGTCAATTCTGCACGTTTCAGAACTGAACTCAAGCAGAAATTAAGACACTAACAATTCTGCTACTGGATTGAAGTTAAAGTGTGCTACAAATTCTCAACGTACTAAATTTGCTGTAGGTATATCACGATGGCATTTACAACCAGAACCAATCTAAAACCTGAAGATTTGCTTAAATGGCACAAAGGTCGTGGAGGACCTAAAATTCACGATACCAAGCATTCAGCAGGTAGTGGCAATACAAACTATGGAGCAGGTGCAAAACTCTTTCCTACAGCTTTCTATGGTGGATATAAGGCAAATTCAACTCTTTCCCCTAGAGACAAAGCTTCAGGAATTGTTAATCATGTTCCAGAATCGATGGTTAAGATTGATAAGGCCAGCAAAGGAATTAAGTGCCAGAAGCACATGATGGCTGCTGCTGATTACATTTCACGTCACGGCAAGATTGATCTTGAAGATGAAAACGGAACTTTACTCAGTCATGATGAACTTGAATCAAGAATATCAGACTGGTGCAAATCTCAGAATGTTCCTTATGAGGAAATTGATCACAAACGCCCAGCAGATGCCAGAAGACTTATCATTTCATGCCCTAAAGGTAGTGATCCAAAAGCTGTAAGAGCCGCTGTTAAAGAATTAGCTCAAGAGTGCTTTGCATCTGAAGATTTCAGTTATCTCTTTGCAATTCACCATAAATCAGAAGAAATGCCTAATGAACCTGACCATCCACATGTACATCTGCTTATAAAGTCGGTCAATGCTAAAGGCAAAAGACTTAATCTCAGAAAATCTGATTTTAGATACATAAGAGAACGCTTTGCAGTGATCGCAAAAAAGTATGGTATTGATATGAATGCTACTACAAGGGCTCAAAGAGGGCAAACTCAAAAAGCGAAAACTCAAGAGCGTATTCATCAAGAAGAAAGAGAATGGAACAAACACCTTTCACCATCTCATCCTTATGATCTTGAAAGAATGAAACAGATTGATGATGCTTTAAATTCTGGTAAAGACCTTCCTGAGAGTGTAGCTAAACAAAAAGCAGTGAAGACAAGAGAGAAAATCATTAAAAATGCTGCTTTGTATATCAAAGAACTTAGAGCTTCAGGCAATGCTCAAAATATAAAGTTAGCTGCAGATTTAGAACGATACATAAACAATATGACACCAGTAGAGACATCTCAAGAAGAACTATTAAGAAAGCTTAAAGAGTTTAATAAAAAGCAGAAAGAAAAAGGTTATGACATTAAAGAGAAGATTAGACAGCGTAAGTCTCATCAATCAAAGCAGTCTCAGGCTCAGAAATGGGCTATCAATCGTAAGAAGAATGCCCAACAGGATCGTAATTAAATAACCTTATCTCTCAATATCAATCTTTTTATTCTTAGTTGCTGGTTCTTTTGGAGATGTGTTTTCCTGTGTTTTATCAGGATCTTTTTTGTATTCAGAAAAGTTCATTTTTAGAATTTTAGCCCTGTTAGAAGAAAACATGAGTGATCGATCGTCATTAGGGTATTCCTGTGCAAACTGATCCATGAATCTAAACTGCTGTAATTTATATAAATCCCTTCCAGTTTTTAAAGCCATTTGTCTCATCAGGTTAAAATTTACAAAAGAATCTCCTCCCATATTCATAAGATTTATATTTTTTAAGGAGGTTATATTACTGTTAAAGCACTGAATCACAGTATCTACAGGCAAACCTGATTTAAAGTGGCTACTTACGCCCACAGAATATTGCTCAATAATAGGTTTATAAGTTTCGTACGTTCCATGTTTATTAAGCATGTTATCAATAACACTTAAATTTGAGGCTTGATTGTGAATATTAGCAAGATCTTTTGAGACTTGACTTGTTGATCCTCTTGAAGCTAAATTTGAGTTTAATCCAAGAAAAAGAGCTTCCATTTGAACTATAGCTCCGATGTCCCTACTTTGCTGGGCATTTTCTTTTGTAAGTTCTTCCAGATTAGAGCAATAGCTGTTGAATAGAGTTTCGTTGTCATCTGAGCGGCCTCTATCTGGAAAAATATTTATTAGAAATCTGATATTATCCAGGGTCCTTTTTAAGATATTTGAATCAATTCTATTAGAATTCATCTGGAAATACCTTTTTAGCTTCTGAGAGGTTAAATGTTTGAATGTTTTTTAAACCAGCAAATGTTTTTAGATTGAAAGCTACCAAAGGCGCAATAGGAAGACTTCCTATAATTTTATCAGCATCTTCCTTTTTCCCTTCAGCGAAAAGTTTTCCAGCCCTGTTACAGCATTCTGTTCTCTGTTCTTTTGTATATTCAACATCATACTTTTTTCTGCATTCAAAGTATTCTTTCCAATCTGCTTCTGTCATTTCGTAGGTTTTGTACAAAGGATCTTTTGGTAGTTTATTTGGAAGAGTCATATCAGTTTACCCTCTTTTTAATCGTTAATATGGAGTTACTATGTTCAGTATAAACTAAAAATTAGACTAATAATTCAACTTTTTCTCTCATAATCTCTCATCTCATAATTGTTCTCTGTTATAAGATTTTGTAAGGATGGATAAGAGTTAAACATTAACATCCAAAAATTAGGATATGTGTCAACTATAACATTTTCTTCTTTACAGATGAAAAGACAAAAAACGATCTGCTCTAAGGGAATAAGGAATTCATGTTCTGAATCTTTGAATAAAAAGCAGAAATCACAGTTTCCGCATTCTGGACAATAAAAATCATCAGCCTCGTTTTGATATTTTGCTATGTTTTTGTCTGAATAATCTTCTTTTTTATTTTTTTGAATGTATATCTCAGCTTGTTTGATCCAATTATTATCCAAAGTCGGAATTTTATGATTAGCATCTGCTATGAGAATACACTTTAATATATCTGAATCACTAATATAAAAAGATGAAATGTTATCTTTTAATTCAAAGTATAAAGGTTCTTCGGTATCTTCTTTTGATACTTTATTTTCTTCTGTCATGGGGAAAACTCTTAAAAAAGCTCCTTAGAAAAAGGATCATGAAAATGGTGCTGAAGCTGTAGAAGTCTTTGGAGTAGCTATTGAGGGGATAAAGTCTATCTTTCAATATCAGATTTGTTTTTACTAATATTCAATTCTTTATTGATTGCACTGGATGGAAGCTTGTTAAAGTTATTCTTTGAAGAGTCAAATAATAGTGTTCCAGCATCGCCAACAACGCCAAATTTATCAGCTAATCCAGATTTAAAAACAATATCAGCGTTTTTAGCAAGATTTTTTACTACAAGATCATGATGACTTCTATCAGTGAATCGTTCTTTTCCTGTTTTGTCTTTTAATCCGATTTCATATCTAGCTAGACACCTACTCCAGCTAATTTCAGCAGGGCAAGTCTTAATACAAGCGAAAGTTTTGAATCCGTTATCTTTTAATTCCTTTAATGTTTTTAAAGGCGTTTCTGCTGTTCTAAATGTGCCTTCAATAACAACGTTATACTTTTCTTTTATAGCTCTATCTATTAGATATTCTGTAACTTTTCCTGCAAACTTAGCTGTTATTTTTGAACTGTCTTTGCCGTATTTTTCCTGAATTTGTGAGAATTTTGGATGCCAACTTCTATATTCATCTCCGTTTATGCAAACAACATTAGGCGTTTGATTTTTAATGCTATCTGTTAATACAGATTTACCAGATCCTGGCTGCCCACCAAGCACAATTCCAATAGCTTTTCCTTTGGCAGGAGTTATCTCACCATTTTTAATGGAATTGTTCCAAATTCTTTGGAGTCTTTTTTCTGATGGCTCTACATTTATTAATTCAGACTCATTTAGATTATTCATTTTGAAATTTCCTAATCTAGGACTTCAGGAAGAGATTTGAATTTTTCTTTCATAGAATCTAACTCTGTTTTGACTTTATTTATATCTATGTTTTGAGGAGCTGTTCTCAATAGATAATCTCTAATATCAGCGCACCTATTAAATTCTTTTGGAAGATCTGAATCTTCTAAAAATCTATTTGAAATGAAAGCAGCAGTTGCAGAAACATCTTCAATTAGAACGTCTTTTTCCATCAAAGTACACATATTTGTAACTCCTTTAATATTTATCTACTACCATCATTATAATTCAAAAATATGAATACTTACTTAATCTTAACAAGCAAATCCTGATTCGATTTATCACTACTGTATTTCATCAATTTTGACTTTCATTTCTTCCCACTTTTCTTGTCTATAATCACTTCGTTTGCTATTGATTAGGTTAGTGAATCTAGTTAAGTTGATCTGAATTGTTTGTTTGTAAAGTTCTTTTATTTCATTTAGGCGAGAGTCTTTTAAAAATATTCTGAAGTCTATAGATTGATCTCCTGTGCTTTTTTCTATTTTTAGATTTCTAAACTCAATAAATATTTCGAGAAATGAATTTGTAGCAGATGATATTTGCTTTTTATTTTTTGCATTTGTTGACTCTAATTTTATATTTTTGCATTGAGCTAATGCCTTAGCTACTGGGTGATAGTTATCATCTATTACAAATTGCTTATAAATGCTGTGAGATTTTAGAATATTTGCAAAAGTCCAAGGTAAATTATTTAAGTAGGAAGAGCTGTAGTTATAGCCTGAAGATCTTAAATATTCTTTAAACATTTCTATTTTTTGTGTAGTAGAAAAAGAGATTCCAGTATCTTGCTCCAATATGTAAAAGATCCTATCTAACTGATTTTTTACAGTGTCAAGAATAGTAAGACTGAGAGGATCTGTGTTTTTTCTTGTTTTAGAAATGTTTCCAAAAGAAGAATAATTACCAGAGGCTAAAATACACTCCTTATATGAAGATTCATTGTATTGAGCAAGATTCGGTATGCTCTTATTATAGTGTTTCATGTAAGGTTGCGGAGAATTGCTATTTCTTGTCTCATAGCCAACAAGTAAAGTTGGATTATTACAGCAAGGACAAACTCCATGATAAGTAGTTACTTCTCTACCATTCTTCTTTGTTGTCTGTATCCATGGTTGATTCTTTTCTGGAAGAGTATCAAGAAAAGATTCAACAACCTTTGTAGGATCTGAATCTACTAGATATGTTTTACTTGAATTAATTTTTAACTTATATTCTCTCAAGTTAGCCTCGATTTGCCATTTACACCATATTGTAAGTTTTATTGTCTGATTAATCGCTTTTAAGTTCAATTCTTAAATGTTCTATATTTGGATAGAGTTCTTCTAGTAGATTCCACCAACGTTCTTCAATTTCTGGAACTTGACCTTCTGCTTCCGCAATGAGTAAACACTCAAGGATCTTCGATAATGGTATATGAAAAAGAGAATTTTCATTTTTAAAAGTAAATACTAGATTTTCTCCGCAGTTTTCACAAAAAAGGTTATTGATCTTTGTTTTGTCTTTTTCAAATAGGTTCTTTAAAGTTTGAATGTTATCTTTCTTTTCTTGTTTCATAGATAGAACTCTTAAAAAAGCTTCCTCCTAAAGGCAGAGGAAGCAATAATGAGGCAAATATAGAATTAGGATTTTTTATTATTAGAACTCTTCAGGATAAGCTTTTTTTGCTTCTGTTAAGTTGTATTCTTGAATAGCTTTAAAGCCAAATCTTGTCTTTGCACTTAACATGACATTAGCAGTAGCTGGAAGAGTCATCATCAACTTTTCAGATTCTTGTATGTTGCCTGCTTTTCTCAGGTCGATCGCATCTCTGAAGATAGCTATTTGCTGCTCTTTGCTCATCTCAATGTCATACTTTTTTCTGCATTCAAAGTATTCATTCCAGTCAGCTTCGGTCATTTTGTCTTTGTTTACTAAAGGCATCTTAGGTAATTTCATATTCATAATTAACGCTCCAGTTCTTTATTCTGATTGTGTGCTCCAGCAAGATGAGGATTCATCTGCATACTCATTCCTGAGTTCTGCTGCTGTTGCAACTGTTGCTGCTGTACATTTACATTAGGCTCAATTGCTTTTACCAGATTCTGTGATAGTGCTGCCTTGTATATGTCATTGATGAATTCTGCCTGACGAGCATTAAAGTTGTAGTAAACGCCTAAGGCTCTATTATCAATAGGGAATGCTTTTCCATTAGGGGCCATGAGATAAGCATAAACAGGTTTTTCTTTATACTTCATGTTGATATTAAAGCCCTTGTCACGATTTCTTAAAGCTTGTCTTAAGCTTCTGCCAAATTCCCACAGCCATTCTTTCTGCGCAGCAATGTAATTCTCATTAGCCATGCCGATTCCACGCATTACAGCATGAGCTAGACCTTCTCCTTTCTTACTGATATTCAGCTTGACGTTTTCACCGTCTTTCTGAAGCTTCATCTTCAAATCACCAGATTTAACTGTCATTTTGAAGTTGTCATTCAACATTCCAGCAGGCATTACTTCAGTGAACGGATTCATGAAGAAATTCTGTTCAAAAACAGGATAGGTGAGAATTGATCTACCAGGCTGTACCAGATTCATTGCCATCTGCTGTGCCTGGTTATCAGCACCAGCGAACTTAAATCTTTGTTTTTTAAAGATAAAAGTTCGTTTTTTATGCCTAAAATTTTCCTAATATTTTCAGATAATAATTCAAAATGGCTTTCTTAAGTCTTTTTGTTTTTCTCCTATCTCTTTTTGACCTGAAGATCATTTAGTTACAGTAAAAGATCACGATTTTGATCTGTGATGTCCTGATTGTCTATCTTAGATCATTTCTTGTATACTGAGTAAAAGTATCATGATCTTCGGTTTTGTAGGTATTTAAATGTTATCGTCTCTATTTTTACCATTACCAGAAAGTCCTGCAGGCTTTGAGGAACTGAAAAATTCAGGCAGCTATTTTGTGGATAAGACTGAGTATATAAAAACAGTATTTACAGACTCAGCCACAGTTCTTCTGTTCACAAGACCAAGACGATTTGGCAAGACACTGCTCATGACCATGTTTGAGTCTTTCCTGAAAATAAATAAAGACAAACCATTTGATACATCTTTACAGGAAAAATACTTTAAGGGCACAAGGATACTTGAAGATACAGAGTTCTGTAAAAAGTTCATGGGACAGTATCCTGTTATAGAAATCAGCCTTAAGGATGTTGACGGTAAAACTTATGATGATGCCTATAAGATGTTTGCATCAACAGTGAGTTCTGTTGCCTCAAAATTTAAGTACCTTCTAGACAGTAACAGACTGGATGAAAAAGAAAAGGGTGGAATAAGCAGAATATCAGATATCGCTTTTTTAAGAGAACAGGAGAATTCAGATTATCTTAAAAACTCATTAAGGATCTTAGCCTCAGCTCTTTACCGTGAATACGGTAAATATCCAGTTCTGCTCATAGATGAATATGATGTGCCTTTAGCCAATGCCTCATATCATGACACCACAAACAAAAAGCTTTACTCTAATGATAAAAGCTTTGTAGCAGATTACCATGAGAATATGGTAACTCTGATAAAAGGTTTCTTTGGAATTTTAAAAGATAAGAACACCCTTACAAGAACTGTTCTTACAGGATGTTTAAAGGTCGCCAAGAACAGTCTGTTTACGGGAGTAAACAACTTTTCTGTAAACAGTGTTACCGATAATGAAAGGAAGTACACCGGTATCATTGGCTTTACCAAGGAAGAAACACAAAAGTTCCTGAAAGACTATGAACTGGATGACTATGCCACTATTGTAAAGAAACACTATGACGGATACAGGTTCTTTGACAAAGAGATGTTCTGTCCATGGGATGTGGTTAAGTTTGTAAGAAAGAACTTTGATTTCAAACAGAATAGAGAACTTCAGAAGATAGTTGCAGGCAACTACTGGGCAGGCTCTACCTCTGATAAAAGCTTATCAGACTATATAGGATATCTGACCGACAAAGACAATCAGAGAATGCAGGACTTAATAGACGGTAAGTCCATCAGCTTTAAGCTTAATGAATCCATGAACTATGACACACTCAGTGAGCATAACTCAGATGACTTCTGGTCACTTCTTCTGCATACAGGATATCTTACAGTAGACTTTGAAAAGACAGATGAAAATGAGCTTACAAAAGACAGTTCATCTGATAAGAACATCTTTGCAAGAATTCCAAATCTGGAAATAAAAGAGTGTTTTACAAACAATATTCAGAACAGATTTAATACAGAAGTTGTTCCTAACAATATTGCAGACACTTTGGCAAACAGTCTTTTTGAAGGAAAGGCAGATACTGCATCTGACACTATCTTTGAACTGTTACAGCGCTATATTTCCATAAGAGACACTGCCACAAAGGCTCCTTTTGAGAACTACTATCACGGATTTCTGAACGGACTGTTCTCAAACTGCTCTAAAGGTTTCTTTTCTGAATATCATTCAAACTGTGAAGCAGGTGACGGCTATGCTGATATCGTCTTTAAGAGTAAAAGAGAAGATAAAGCTGTAATTATTGAAATAAAAGCCGCCAGTGCAGGTGCAGATTTAATTACCTTAAGTGAAAATGCTGTAGCACAAATTGACAGAAAGAATTACGCTGAGCCTTTTGTACAAAGTAGAATGATAAGTAGTATCTATACTTATGGCATAGCATTTTCAGGAAAGAACTGCTTTATAACCTGTAAAAAGATCAAGTAACAAATTAGCTGTTGCAGTTTTTATTTACAAAAGATCACAGGTTAAATTATCAGCTTGAGCATAATGAGATGCTGCTCTCTATAAGATCTTCTCATAATTAGATGACCATCATACCAGAATATGTAGAATGGTGGATCGCGCGCCTAACTTGAGTCTAGTAGCGCAGAAGTGGTAACAAGAAAAGCGCTACCAGCAAGAACTAGTAGCGCAGGATTTTTTGAGAGTTTATGAGTTGTTATTTTTTACTATAGGTTAGATGTCTTCTTTTACCTCAAAATAGCTCTGAGGGTGGAAGCATACAGGGCAGACTTCAGGTGCTTTAGTACCGATAGAGAGGTGACCACAGTTTCTGCACTCCCATACACTGACACCGCTCTTTTCAAAGATCTTTTTAGCTTTTACATTAGATAAGAGCTTACGGTATCTTTGCTCATGCTCTTTTTCAATAGCTCCTACTGCTCTGAATTTAAAAGCAAGCTCTGTAAAGCCTTCTTCATCAGCATCTTTTGCCATGCTCTCGTACATATCAGTCCACTCGTAGTTCTCACCATCAGCTGCCGCCTCAAGATTGTCCTCAGTAGAACCAATACCACCTAATTCTTTAAACCACATCTTAGCGTGCTCTTTTTCGTTATCAGCTGTCTTTAAAAAGATGGCAGCGATCTGCTCGTAGCCTGCTTCCTTGGCAACTGAAGCAAAGTAGGTGTACTTGTTGCGAGCCTGTGATTCACCTGCAAACGCTGTTTGAAGGTTCTTTTCAGTCTTGGTACCAGCGTACTTGTTGCCGTTTGCTTTATCTTCAGCTACAGCTTTAACTACAACCTTTTCAAAGTCTGAAGCTGGGTGTTTGCAGATAGGGCAGATAAAATCCTCAGGAAGCTCTTCACCAACATACTCATAGCCACAGATCTTGCATCTCCAAATGGTCTTACCTTCAGATGTAACACCTACAGCTTCAGGCTTTGGTTTGATGTTGTTTAAATAGTATTCATAGGTTACAGAAGGGATGTCATTTAAAACTTCCATATCAGTAATTTCACCTACGAACAGGGTATGTGATCCTAAGTCTAGTGTCTTATCAACTTTTACTGAAAAATAAGCATTAGAACCTTCGGTTACATAGTAGATGCCGTTTTGAGCTCTCTGACATTGAGTGTATCCATCAAACTTGTTGACATCGCGTCCTGACTGGAAGCCAAAGCGCTTGAAAAGCTCAAAAGGGGCTTTTTGAGAGAGTACTGACACATTAAATACGCCAGTTTTTACAATCATGTCATGAGTGAAGTTTGCCTTGTTAATGCAGATACTCATCTGATTAGGACCAGAGGCTGCCTGAATTGCGGTGTTGATGATACAACCGTTATCTTTTTCACCATCTTTTGCAGTTAGGACAAAAAGGCCATAACTTAATTTGTACATTGCTTTAGTATTCATGTGTTCTCCTGAATTTTATCTGTTTTACAGCTTAAGAAACCTTGAACGTAAGCTATTAAAATTTTCTTATTGATAATAATTACTATTATAGAATAAATAGTAAAAAATTCATCTTTTGAAAGCTAAATTTGATAAGTTGATACAGATTATTTTTCTTTACTGACAAAATTTGTCAGTAAAAAATAGGTCTTAAAAATTCCTGGTATACACTTCAAGTCTCATGTGAGGTGTATATGTCGCTACTTTCAAATTTGTTTTCAAGACCGTATGGCTGTTTTAAATCAGATGACAATGAGATCTCTTTAGACTCATTAGTTCTTTTAACCATCGATGATCTTAAAAAAGCCATAAGAGATGAGGTACAGGCAAGTCTTGAGAATAAGGTATCTGAAAGCTTAGTAAGAGCTCTTACTGTAGGTAAGATCAAAGATGAATTAAAAGAGCATGCTGTAAATGAAGCTTTAAAGCTCTCTGAAAAATACAGTGATACTCTGCCTAAAAGGCGCAGTTCTAAGCAAACTCTTTTATTAAGTAAAGACTTTTTAAAGGTGATGTTACAAGAGAATCATAGTGCAATTGAGCTTTTAAAAGAGCTTTTTGCTGATGAAAACACTTTTGAACTCTATTATTTACCTGTAATTGAAGACACAGCCTCACATACCTACAGGTTCGTTTTAAAGAATATGAAAGAGGATGCCTTTTCATATTTTTTAAAACTGACCACAATGATGACGGAACTTGCAAAAGAGTGTACTTATCTTTATGACGATTTTGCTAGCAGTAAAGCTAATCTTGCGATTGTGCTCTATTCATCTTCCTTTGTTATCTCAAAGCTCTTATATGAGCACAACTTTGTCTATGGCAATGAAAAGCAGAGCATTTCATTAGTTAATACCTCTTTAGCCGATCTTTTTAATCAAGACTTATCTCTTAAAGAGATTAGTGTCACTGCAACTCCTTGTGAGTGCAGTATAAGACCTGAGCAATTAGTCTCATTAGGCCTTTTGATACTAAAAGACAAGGTGTGCAACATCGTCACCTATTTAAAAGAGCACAACTGCGACAAACTTTTAGTTGATCTTGTAAAGCCTGAACTTACCTCTCGCCTTTATACTCTCTTACTAAGAGCACGAGAGCTTATAGCAAATGATGAGTCTTACAAAGACTGTGAGTTTTTAGAAGCTGTAAGACCAGTCTTTGTAGGTGTACCGCATACTCCTGAAAACTGGTTTTCTGATCCTAAATTTAATGGCGAGAATTACTTCTACCCTGATGAGGTTTTACAAAAGGTAAAGTTGCATAAGAGCATATGCTGCTATGTAAATCACTCTAAAAAAGCTGTAGAGACCTTCTTAAGTTCATATAAAGCGCTTCAAGAAAAGAAGGCTCTTGAAAAGGCGCAGGCACAGGCTTTTAAAAATGAGAGAACCTTATTAAGTGCTGCTGCCACCATAGACTTTAAAAAGAGAAAGAGTGGTAGCCAAGAATATGATTCCCATGAGAATAGTGACCAACACACAGCTATTGAAGATGAGATGACTGTAACAGGAGGATCTTCAGTTGCTGAAAACAAAATTCCAGCTGTCATTTCATCAGCTCCTACACTTGAAGATCTAATGTTAGGAGGTGCTCTTGACAATAATGCTGTAGGGGCTAACAGTGCAAGTCTGAGCCCTGAAAATAAGGTGTGCTCAGGTATTGATGCAAAGGAGCCCTCTTATGACAACTTGAATCTGAGTTCAAGCTCCACCGCAAGTCTTGATGATACTACCTTAGGTGACATAAGACTTTCAGACAATGGTAATGACAGTTTAATGTCAAATCTTATGAGAACTGAGGCAATTGTAAACAGGTTTTGCTATAAGGAGAGTTTAGCTGATGTCACAGATCCTCAGGTAAGTGACACCAATACTACCAAAGCTTACAAGCTGATCGTAAGCAAATTAAAAGATCATACCTTGTCATCAAATGTAATTAAGCGCGCTTTAGATTCTAGAGTATCGAGGATTAAACCTGTCATTGATGTAGTCAACGGCTTTATCAAGGATGGTGCCTTTGCCATAGACTTTGATTTAGATGCTGCAATTAAGAGTGCAACTACTTATGTTGATTACTCAAGAGCATTACTTGCCACACGTTATAGTGCCATGCACAACTATAAAAGAAACAAGGTAGGTGTAGACTACCTCAATCACTTTATTGAAAAAGAGGTAGTCTTTTTATCGAAGGTTTTAAAGGAGCAAGTTTAAAAGCGCAAGTTAAAACTTAATCCTAAAGCTCTTTTCTTAAGCGATTGAAGAACTCTAGAGCTCCATCAACATCAAGCTCACTGTAGGCAAAGGCAGTGCGCTTTAAGTCCATGCTGATAAAGTTGTCGTGCTTGTCTCTATCAAGATTATTGATCTTTTTGATAAGCTCGATTTTATCGATATCTTTTGCATCAAGAATATTAAAGACAGCAACTTTTAATGAGTCTCTTGGGGTGAACTCAAGTTCAATATGAGACTTGTAAGCTGTAGCGCTAATAGCTTCTTTTTTGAGCATCAACACAATAGTGCGGATGACCTTGTCACCACGCCATGGGAAGAGGGCAATTCCTGTAGGTCCTTCATAAAGGCAATGTTTGTCTAATTGTCTGTCTTTAAAGAACTCAATTCCTAATCTTAAGTGCTCTTTAGCTGTCTTATTAAGATATGGTGGAATGATGCCTTCTTTGTAGATCTTAAGCATTCTCTCACGGACAGTATCGTGGATGTGGCCTGCTGAACCGTTCATAGACAGAGGCTGTGCGTCAAACTGATATGGTTTTACACCAATGATATGTCTTTCCTGTGAGAAGAAGTTTACCTTCCAGCCACGACCTGCAAATAAGAATGTATCCCCAATCATCAGATCCCGGGTTAAAGGTACAGTACCGATGCTGTGACCGTCATACTCGATGGTAAATTCTTTTGGAGTATCAAAGGCAGCATAGAAGCTCCAGTCAGAGAGCAGTTTCTCGCCTTCAAGACCTAAAGCTAAAGTACCATCATTTAACTGTACGATAAGATCTTTTTCTCCTAGGCTCTTTAAAAAGGCCATAAAGACTTTAACAGAGCATAGGTTAAATGGACCTGTCTTACATAAAAGATCATATAAAGCTTTTGCTGAAACACTGCCAAAAGATGCTATTACAGATAAGCACTGCTGTAACATGGTAGAAAAAGCGTATTCATGCTCTAATGGTGGTTCATACCAGCGCTCTAGTAACAGCTCAATCATTGCAACTGTAAGCACCGTGTCTTCAAAAAGTTCGGTTCTTTTTGTGGAGGTAGAACCCTCTGGTAAGAACACTCTTAAAATTGCATTATGGTCACGACGACCTGCTCTACCAAGACGTTGTCTTAATGAAGCTACAGTAATAGGATGCTCAACCTGCGCAATTGATGCAACATCAGAGATATCAATACCTAATTCTAAGGTAGCTGTACAAATAGCTGTAGTAGGCCATCTTCCTTCTTGCAGACGGTACTCTAAGCTTTCTCTTAATTCTTTAGATAAAGAGCCATGGTGTGGGAAGAACTCGTTTGGAACAAACTTTTTCTTACTCAAACTCTCTAATTTGGCAGCAAGAGACTCAGTGGTAAAACGAGAATTACAGAACACCAAATTGGTGCTACCACGTAACAGTCTGAAGATATCATTGGCTATCTCTTCAAACTCATAAGGCAGAACCTTACCTTCCTCTTCTTCAGGGAGCTCCTGATGCTCGTAGCCTTTAATTTGAACAGAAAGTTTGTCTTTGGAGCTGTCAGGTGAGGTGATGACCACACAAGGAACCTTACTGTTTGGTCTTAAATAGCTGATTACACCATTAGCATTTGAGAAGGTAGCGGACAGGGCAATTCTGCAAACTCTTTTACCAATTAAGTTTTCAATACGGTGTAGTTGAGACTGTAACTGATAACCTCTTTGAGTACCCATAAAAGCATGGAACTCATCAATGACCACATAGAAAAGATTCTGCATGGAGTTTTTAATCCACTGCACGTGGTTGATGAGTAATGACTCTAATGACTCAGGAGTGGTTAAGATTACGCCTTCAGGCTCATCCATGAGTTTGTTTTTCTTTGAAGCTGAGACATCACCGTGCCATGGAGTGACTTTGATATCTAAAAACTCAGTCATCTCCTCTAAACGGCGGTACTGATCGTTAATTAAAGCTTTTAAAGGACTTACATACAAAATACGAATGCCTTTTAATTCTTTGGAGCTTGCAATTGCTGTAAGAGCTGGTAAGAACGCAGCTTCGGTCTTACCACTAGCAGTAGATGCTGAGATGATCACATCAGTCTTTCTCTCAAGAATAGGCTTTACGGCATTGTTCTGAATAGGCTTTAGCTCCTGCCATCCTTTTTTGAACATGAAACGGCGTAGATCCTTGTCTATAAGCGAAAGCACTTGAGCACTCATAGTGATCCTCTTTTTTTTGCTTTAAATAAGGTTTGAATGGTCTTTAGATATTTAAAACGCTGTAGAAACTACAGCGTTTTAGGATGATTTAGTGATTACAGTGTAAATGAGGTCAATTCATCATCGTCAGCGTTGTCATCAGCCTTTGATGAATTGTCGTCCTCTTTTTTTATCACGGTTTCGGTTAACTTGTCATCATCGGCGATGGTAACTAATGAGTTATCAGTCTCAGAGTCAATCTTAATGTTGCCAATTAAACTCTGCCAGCTTAAATCTGGGTTCTGCTCAACAATTGATAAAAGATCCACGAAAGCTTTAATGGTGTTTCTTGGAGTTCTAAAGTAAGCATCACCGATGTTCTTAGAGCAGTGCTCTAAGAAAGCCTTTAGAGCTTCATCAGGTAAGATGTATTTATCTTTGTTGCCACCTGCAAAAACATTTCTGATGTTGCACAACAATACATAAATCTCTTCAGGGGAGAGGTTTTGTAACATTAAAATTGGGCTGTGGTAGTCCACAACATTTGCAATCTGAGCAAAGGTGTTTTCAGCTAATCTTGAGTGAAGAGCCTCATATGAGTACAGACCCTTTCTCTGATCCATCAAGAACTCAGGAGTACCACCTAGTAAGAAACCTAAACTCTCAGCACTGCCTTGCAGGCAGTCATTTAGAATGCGTAAAACCTGCTCATAGTTAGAACTTCTGGCTCTTTGTGAAGGTAACTTATAGAGGTTTACTACCTCATCTAAGTTTACTAGCAGACCTTTGTAGCCAGCCTGAGTTACAAAGCGGGCTAATAGCTTGATGTGGTCATAAACATTGTTGTCTTCAACAATGGCTCTTACACCTAAATCTCGTCTTGCGTCAGCACGAGAGGTATACTCACCACGCAGATAACGTATAACGTTGTTTTTAAGATCCTCGTTGCCTTCGTTATAGGCTTTCCAGTAAGTTGCAATTACCTGAGCAAAATCATAACCGTCAACTAATTCAGAGAGTGAGTTTAATTTATCTTTAATTACTCGCTCAACGTCTTTACCTTCAGCATCTGCAATACGGCGCTGTTCTGTAATGAACTTTTCAACCAGAGGGATCATGGCATTCCCCTCAGGATGAGCGCGAGTTGCTAAGTTTCTTGCTAATTCTTTATAGAGGTTTCTTGCCTGACCGTTTGATGCAAACAAACGTCTGTCAGGAGACATATCTGCATTGATGACTACCATGCCTTTTTCTAAGGCAATATAGCGGATCAGTTGTAAAAAGAATGATTTACCGGCACCGAAGTCACCGATGATAATTCTAAAAGCACTACCACCCTGTTCGATGTTGTCTAAATCCTCAATTAGAGCCTTTACCTCATTAACACGACCTACCTGAATATATTCAAGTCCAATTCTTGGGGTCACACCTGCGCGCAATGATTGAATAATTGCAGATCTTTCACGAGGTCTAATGTTAGCCATGATTGCTCCTTAAATTTTTGCGAACTGATCATTATATACCATGATTTCTTGTTGTGTGTACGGATTTACGCTAACTTGAACACAATTTTCAAATACTGTGCAGGCAAGCTTTTCTGTACTGAGCAAATTTTCTGTACTGAATACATTCCTTGTTAAGAGCCAATTTTTTGTTCAGACCCATTTAGATGATCATCGGTCTTTTCAAATTTTGAAATTTGCTTTTGACAATTCACAGGTACAAAACTAACCTTGATAGGAGCTGATTGTGTTGTCTTTAAAGATACTTGCTAAAAAGCAACTAACTCAAAAGCTACTTTCGCAAAGGTTACTTTCAAAGGCTTTTACACTGGATTTATTAGGAGTTTTAGATGAGTACTGAGATTAAAAAATTAAATGACAATGCTCTTAATAAATGGAAAGCAGAGCTTTATTACTGTTCAAAGAACTTTAAAAAGGACAAAGCTTATTTCAACTTAGATTGCCTAAAGAATGCTCTTTATAAGGTAATTGAACTTATGCATCTGGATGGTGATTCTGTTGACAGTTTATTAGGTGAGCTTTGCTCTGATCCATCGCTAGACAGTCAAAGACTCTTATTAGATAACTACAAGCCTCACAGTGTGCTTACTCTCTTTAATGGTGGTGTTTTAGATGTTTATGCTGATGCAATTGTAAATGCAGCTAACTGTGCTTTAGCAGGAGGTGGAGGTGTTGATGGTGCTATTCATAATGCTGCAGGAATTGAGTTGAATGAAGCTTGTATGAAACTGCACGGTTGCAGAACAGGAGATGCCAAAGTCACTTCTGCTTTTAATATTAAGAGCTCAAACTACATCATTCATACTGTAGGACCAGTCTATCAGCATTGTGCTGACGATCCTCTGCTTTTAGCCTCATGCTATAAAAGATCACTAGATGAAGCTTTAAAGTTAAATTTAACAAGTATTGGATTTTGCGGAATATCAACAGGTGTGTATGGTTATCCTCTTTTAGAGGCTTGTACTATAGCTCGAGACAGTATTAAAGAGTGGATAAAATTTCATCCAAATAACACTATGAATATCTACCTTTGCTGTTTTTCCAAAAAAGAAATCGACGCTTACAAGCAGGTGTTAAGCTAGAAGAAAAGTTATGGTATTAAAACAAATTGTGAATTCAGAGACCGGTTCATAAATCTTAAACAAACATCTGTTTTCAATCATCTCTCTAAAATGAGGATCCTGCATTCTCTTTTGAAACTCAGGATCGTCTTCTAACTCTTTACCTCTAAAGGTAGAGAATACAGACATAGCAAGCACACCCATGAGTACAGCAGGGAAGGTTACACATAGGGAGGGGCATTGAAAAGATATTTACTGCCTGTAAAAAGTTGGGAGCAGAACCTCCTGTTTATAGAATAGTAGGAAATGATATTAGTTTAACTTTTAGGGCATTGGAGAGTGCTGTAATAGAAGAGCCTTCTGAAACTTCTACAAAGAGTGCCTCTTTGGAAGTAGATGAAAGTAATTCTCTAGATAATTTATTGGAACAAAGAATTATTTCTGAAATAAAAGTAGAGCCTTCAATTTCACAAACAAGATTGGCCGAAATTACAGGAACATCAGTTCGTACAATTAAGCGAGAAATTAAAAAGCTTGTTGACTCTGGGCACATTGAACGAACTGAAGGCAAACGCTACGGTAAATGGATTGTATTAAAGTAATTCTCTATCTCTAGCAGAAAAAATCAGATTTTTTTGCTCTTGTTTATTTTGTTCTTTTCAAAAGAATTCAATTGTAGAGAAATAAGTGGCACTTTGGCTGGCACTTTGGTGGTACTTTGAAAGGCTTTTCGATGGATAAGTTAGAAAGAAGATCTTTTATTCCTAAATCGAATAGGCCTCAGAGCTTTTGATAGAGGCCTTATGTTGGATTTAGATTCTCTTTTTAGAACTGAGTTTTCTTATAAGACTCAGTTGATAAGAACTCACCTAGAGCATGAGATACTGCTTTTCTTGCCTTGTCAGCAACTGTTCTTGGGAAAGCATCTTTGACAATAGAGATGTAATCCTGTTCATTTTTACTTAAGGTATGAACATAAGCTAAAGAACCATCTTTATACAGTTCATAACTTTCAAATGCAAAAAGATTGGTATTTTTGTCATGAAGAGCAAACTGACAAACTGATGAATCTTTACCTGTATAAATGGTAGCTTTGCTTAAAACTTTCTGTGAATGATTTGTTTTTGCTTGCTTATATAAAGTTTTGCAGAAAGTCTTCTGATTCTTATCCTTGATCTCTTTTGTAAAATCAATGTAAGCAGTTACCATCTTTTCAGCGTTTGATACCAAGATCTTTTGAGTTTTACTGTCGTTATTAGAGAATAAAACGGCATTGTATCCGTTAGGAACCCACTGATTTAGAGCATCAGAATCAACCATCTCACCTTCAAAGAAAACATTTACTTTGTACTTATGACCAGTCTTATCTGAATAGTACTGCTCCATCTCATTGCGCTTGTTTTCTAAAGCTTTTTTACGCTCTAATCTAGCAGCTTTAGCTTTTTCAAGCATGATCATAGCTTTGCTCTTGCCTTCATCAGAAACAGCCTGTGATGGAACGGTAACAAATACACCTGCAGCAATACATGCACCAAGTATGGTGATATATGTCAATTTTTTCTTAGTCATTTTTATAATCTTTCTAAAAATATGTGATCTGAACGACAATCAATTTACACATATTAAGTATTTTATGTGATATATGTCAAACTTTTTTTTGATTGAATTTTTTCAGAGCAAATTACAGGAGGTGTGATAAAAACAGAGCACATCCAGTAATTCTGGATATGCTCAAGATGTCATGAGGTCAGTGGAAGATTTGTTTTATAAAAGCTTCATTTTGATGATAAGCTTTAGTGTTTTTATTCGTAAAAGCCTTTTGCCTCACCGTCTGTTACAACTTCAAAACTTAAAGGTGCAACTGTAACTGTGTAGGAGCCATCAGTATTCTTTACAGCAGGAGAACTGCTAATCAAAGCTTTTAAGCCCTTGTCTTTTGCAAACAGCTCATTGCTAATAGTTATCTTAGCTACATTGCTTTTATCAAGATTCATTAGATAGAAGAAGGTGTCATCACCTTTAAAGGTCTTTCTACATGAGAAGAGGGATCCTCTAATCTTTAAAAGTTCCATCTTTCCATTAGAGATAGCACCATGCTGAGCGCGCAGCTTCATTAAATAGGTAAAGAGGAGTTGATGCTGTGACTCTTTGTCGGTGAAGTTGCTGATCTTGCCATTATCACGAGCCACATGATCGTCATAGTAGCCCATCTCATTTCTCTTTTTATCAAAGTTAGGAACGTCCTGACCTATTTCTTCACCATAGTAGTTGGTGATAGGTCCTGAGTGAGCTATTGCAAGATATGACAGTGCAAGATCAACTCTCTTGTCATAGCTCTCCTGTAGGCCTGCTCTTTGGATAAGATCACCAAAGCGCACCAGATCATGATTGGTGATCATTAAATTTGGATAAGCATGCCTTGGTAGGTTGTTCTCGTCATACTTTAAGAGATCGATTAAATTTAGTGCTGAATGGTTCTGTTTACCCCATTCTTCAGTGGCTAAGGTTTGTACGATACCGTAACGTAATCCAAAGTCAAAGCATGAGTCTAGGGCAGGATTTTTATTTGGACCATAACCTGTTTTTGCCATAGTAGGATTGTCAGACCAAATTTCACCTACCATATAGCCTAAAGGATGCACGTCTTTACCGTTACTGTCTTTATAGGTAACTGAGGCACTGGTGTTCTCAACTGACTTTTTAATATGACGCCATGTATCTAGTGGTACTTGATAGGCCTGATCTAGTCTCCAGCCATCAATCTTGTAGTCCTCAATATAGTGAGTAGCTACTTCTGTCATAAATTTTTCTGAATCGCCATTAGCATCAAAGTCAGTACAAGAGGTGTTCTCAGGTGGATTGTATGGCTGTAGATTGCTACCAATACATTTACCTGTCATATGTAAGGTATTACCTTTAGGAGACTTGGTGATTACATCTGATCTAAAGTGACCAAAGACACCGTCTAAGAAGACATACAGACCATTCTTATGGGCAGTATCAATTAACTCTTTTAATTTCTCATTAGTACCAAAGCGTGGCTCTACATTAAAATAGTCATAGATGTAATAGCCTGTTGCATCAAGTTTTGATGGAGTTTGTCCGTCTGGCACTGTCCTAAAGACAGGTGTCATCCAGATAGCATTCATGCCTAAACTTTTAATGTAAGGAATTGCATTGATGATACCTTGCAGATCTCCTTTGTGAGATGAGGTGCCATAGCCTGTATCAAAGTTAATAGAATCATCTCCATTTTGGAAAGACTCAACCATTACCTGATAAATACGTAAATCGGCTATTGGATCGACTGTACCAGTATCATTTCTGTAAGATTTAAAAGTGTTATACCAGTTAGAATTAACTGAATCTAGTGTGTATTCATCAATTCCGTTATTAGAAGCACAGCCTGACAACAGAGCTAATAAAACTAAAGATAGGGTAGTTTTAATTATTGTTTTCATAGTTTTCCAAGAAATGTTTATTTGATTGATGAATGCATTGTACGGAGAAAACTAAGAAAATATTTGGAGATATTTCACAAGTTTTGAGTGGATTTGCAAGAGTCTTTGAAAAACTAGTGAACAGTAAATAAAAGAGACCTGATTTACTTGAGTTAGATCACATGAGTATGTGGGGCTTAGCAATCAACGTAAGTGTAACTAACATGTAATGACTTAAAGAATACCTCCACAAGAGAAGCTGTTTTCATTTTAACAGTCATTGTGTTAGTACCTGGATGACAGCCAATGAACTCTTGAGATAAGAGCTCTTTGTCCATGAGTACTTTTACTTTATGTTCTGTATCTGAGACTAAATCTAATGGACTTACAGCTCCTGTAGTTACATTTAAGAGTGCTTTTAACTCGTCATCTGAAGCAAAGGACAGGTGAGATGAGTTAATCTCTTTGGCGATATTATTTACTTTGACTCTCTTATCACCTGATATCATCAGTAAAAAGAACTCATGCTGACGGTTTATCAACAAAAGATTTTTACAAGGAACTATCTTTAACTTTTGCTCTACATAAAGACCATCCTGCATGGTAAGCAAAGGCTCATGCTCAAGAACTTCATATGAGATTTTTTGTGAAGTGAGAGTATTTAAGATAGATTCTGATGATGACAATGTTAAATCCTTGAGATTTTAAAAGAGCTCACATAAGTGAGCTCTAACAATAGAATTACTAGAAAGACCAACTGCTCTCTGTAGCAATGGTTACGTCAACCTTGCCGTGTTTTAGACCAACAGTAAGCTCTTCATCAAAAGGAGGCTTATCAATGATAAGTCTTGAGATCTGATTCCATGGTAAGAATAAACTTACAGCATTTTTTGAGATCTTTGAAGAGTCTGCCACAATGATAGTTTCACTAGCACTGCGTGCCATGGCTTTGTAGGTCTCTCCGATTTCTAAGTCAACATTAGATACACCGATCTGGTTAAGTCCAGTTGCACCTAAAATTGCTTTATTTACATAGATTTTTGAAAAATAATTGATTGATTCTGGTCCAAATACGCAATTCTCATCATCGTTATAAAGACCAGGGCATACGTGTACTTTAAAAGTAGGATTTGAACTTAGAGCTGATGCAATAGCATAAGAGTCTGTAAAGACTGTTAAATCTCTCTTTTCAGCAGCAAGTCTTACTGCTACCTGCAAAGTGGTAACAGAACTTCCGATAGCTAAAACTTCACCATCATTGATGTAATGACAGGTAGCTCTGGCAATAATCTCATACTGTTTAACATTAACCATCTCTCTTTGTTTAAAAGATGGTTCCTTAGTAATAGCAGGAGCCGCACCACCATAGGTACGACTGATTAGACCTAATGATTCAAGTTCGTCCAAATCACGGCGAATAGTTTCTGTAGAAACTCCAATATCCTGAGATAACTCAGATACTCTTAGGGCGGGGTATTCTTTTAATTTATCAGTTATAAGTTTCTGCCTTTCAGGTTTTGTAAGCTTTATTGTTTTCATTTCAGAACCTGCTCCTTCACTTATGATTCAAAGACGGTGACAATCTATTTTCATGTTTTCATTATAATTGCCACCGTATTATTTTTCTATATGTTATGTTTTAGCTTTATAACTCTTAGATGCGGCCCTGTCTGCGGTGCATCATGTAAACTGTTAAAGCACCTAATAACATTAGTCCTGCAGCACCTAAGGTGCTCATGGTTCCTAATGTTGGTACCATTGGGGTATAACCTGCAACCATCTTAGAGTACAACCACTTTGGAACAGTGTTGTCTACACCAGTAGTGTACAGTGATAATGGGAAGTTACCCCATGAAAGTAAGAATGCAAACAGCATTCCTGACCAAATACCAGGCCACAGTAGAGGTAGTGTTACTCTCCAGAAGATCTGGAATGGAGTTGCTCCAAGATCTTTTGCTGCATCTTCTAGTGTAGGATCAAAACCGTAAACCTGAATTGCGATAACTAGAGTAACAACAGGTGTGATCCATACTAAGTGAGCAAATACTGCTGTATGCCATGACAGAGGAATACCAATTGCGTTAAACCACAGTAATAGAGCAAGACCTAATACTGGTTGAGGGAAGAAAACAGGCATTAAGATGATCTTTTGGAACAGCTTCTTTCCTTTCCATGAGAATCTAGCAAATGCTAAAGCTCCACAGAATGCAATGATGGTACTTAAAATAGTTACAAAGAATGCAATTAACAGAGAGTTACTTACTAACTGACTGATCTCAATTGAGTTAGCAGTCTTGGTCCACCAGTCAAGTCCCCACTTTTTAATAGGGAACATGAAGTAACGACCTTTTGAAAGTGAAGATAAAGCATCACATAGTACTGGAAGATAAATAAATCCGATAACTGCAATAGTCCAAATAATGATAAAGGTTCTGTTGCGTCTTCCTTGTTTTGTGTATTCCATAATGGCCTCCTATGCACGGCCCATGAGCTTGTCTAAATCGATCTTCTTGAAAGCATATAGTGTTAAGGCACCGATAATCAGGGTTAGCACTACAGCTAAGGCTGCGCCTTGTGGCCAGTTCTGCGAGAAGGTAAATGACACATCAATATCGTTGGTAATCACAATGATTGACTGACCGCCTAAGATCTTTGATTCAGACATTGAACCTGTTGCTAAGACAAAGGTTAATAACATTCCAATTAGCACACCTGGCATTGAAAGAGGTAACTCAATCTGCCACCATGTTCTAAGACGCGACGCACCTAAGTCTCTTGCTGCGGTTATTAGATCCTTTGGCACTAAAGCTACACCCATGATTACAGGGAACAGCATGTATGGTAAGAATGAGTAAGCAAGACCCATTGCTGTCATACCTGGTGTGAACAGAATATCAGGTCCAGACAGACCTACCATCTTACAGATACCATCTAAAACACCGTTCTTACCAAAGAATAAGATCCATCCATAAAGACGAACGTTTTCTGATACGAACAGAGGAAAGACAAAGAGAATACTGATAAAAGTAGACATACCTTTACCAAAGCCCCTTACCATGCCTACGGCAACCGGATAGCAAACTACAGCTAAAACTGCAGTTACAAATGCTGCAAGTCCTATAGACCAGGCAAATGATCTCCATACAGAGCTTGAACCATCAAAAATGTGGATGAAGTTCTCTAATGTAAAAGAGGTAAATGCATGGAATGATCTAGGTTCGGCAAATGAGAAACCTAATACCATGAATAAAGGTGCCACAAAGCCTATAAACAAAAGAATGTATACAGGTAGTGCACAGCGACCGCCTTTAGAACGGACAAAATCCTCAATCTTAGTAATAAAACTGTGCTTTTTTAATTGGATAGTCATAGTAGCACCCCCATATTATTCTGTTACAAAGATGGCATCTTCAGCGTTCCATCCAACTTTGATAACAGAACCGGTCTTGTACTCACCAACTTCTGATCTTGGTAACTCAAGGGTAATTTCCTTTTTGCCACATAGAAGTTGGAACTGAGATCTTGAGCCTAGTGAGAACTGATTTAAGATCTTGCATTCAACCACGTTATCAAGAGTTATTCCTTCTTTAGCAAGCTTTAAAGCCTCAGGTCTTACAATGATGTAACCTTCTAAGTCCCTTCCATGAGGAACTACCTTAAAGTCCTGCTTAGGAAAATCTGAACTCTCCCAACCTCCTGTAGGCTTTACTCTGATTGGGAAGATGTTAACGTCACCAATGAACTCAGCCACAAAGCGTGAAACCGGGTGAGCGTAAATCTCTTCTGGGGTACCTACCTGCTTTAATTCACCTTTGCAAAGAACACCTACTCTATCTGACATGAACATAGCTTCTTCAAGTGAGTGAGTAATGTAAATAAAGGTCTTACCAGAACGTCTGTGCAGCTCTTTTAATTCCTTTTGCAGTGTCTTACGTAACTTTGCATCAATAGCAGATAAAGGCTCATCAAATAAAATGATCTCTGAGTCATAAGCTAAGGCTCTAGCAATAGCTACACGCTGACGCTCACCGCCTGAGCACTTCATAACGTTCTTGTTGTAGTAGTCCTCAGGTAAATGAACCAAATCCAACAGCTTTTGAGCTTTCTCAATACATTTTTCAGGAGCGATGCCCTTAACTCTCATAGGGAACTCAATGTTCTGACCTACGGTCATGTGAGGGAACAGTGCTAAGAACTGGAACACCATACAGGTAGGTCTCTTATCTGGAGGTAGTGTAGAAATACTCTTGTTTTCAAGCACAATATCACCAGAGGTTGGCTGATCCATACCTGCTAGCATTTTCAAAATAGTGGTCTTACCTGATCCAGATGGTCCTACCAGTGTGAAAAACTCATTCTTTTTTACAATGAGGTTTACATTTTTAATAACTTTTACTTTGTCAAAATCTCTGCAAACATTTACAAGATCAAGTAGTGGTTGACCAGGAAGAACTTCAACTTTTGATTCGTCATCTTTTAAAGAGGTGGTTTTGCTATTCATAATTAAAACCTCATAAAGTAATTTTTATAAATTGGGAAATTAAGTAGCTCCCAAGTAAATGAAGAATGTGTTATGTGAAAGAATCAAACTTCATAAGTTAAAAGTACAACATAATAATGTTGTAATCAACACATTATTATTTGTTGTTGCAACATTAACTATTTTCTTTATTTGTAAGTGCAACATGAATAAAATACTGATCATAAAATTATGTAGATATAACAACAGGTTAAATAAAATGTTGAGGTCGCAACTAGAATTACTGCTTTTCTCTGATATGTTGCAACTTGTTTAATAAAGTGCAAGTGCACTAGCTAGGTGCTTTGATTCACCAAAAAGATCTTTAGAAAAATCAAAGAAAAAAATTATCTCAATTTCAATTCGTTTTAGAGAGTAAGGTCGCTTGTAAAAGCTCTTATTTATAGATTTTGAGTCCTCAACAATTTTGAGACCCCATCTGTTTTGAGAGAATGTTGGATGCTACAACACAAACAATGTTGGAATTTAAAAGTCTGTAGATAACTCCTTATTGGGAAATACGGTTCTGAAAGAAGCTGCGACGAGAATAGAACTGAAAAGGGCTGATATCTTTAAGTTTGGCAGTAAAGTTAGACATAATAAGATCTATTTTATGTTCAAAGTTCCACAAAAATGCCGGCATAAGCCGGCACATTATGGAGATGATGAATCTAATTAACCTTTGGTTCTCTTTGCTTCAACCATGATGTCGTGTGCTTTATCATAGTCAGGAACAATATCGTAAGCACGTGAACGTGACATTTCTTCCTCTAATGAATCCCACTGAATTGCATCTAACTCATCTGATGTAAACAGATCAAAGCACTTCTTGTTACCCATCTGAGCTACTGGGTTAAAGGTACCTTCTGCAAATGCTACGGTATGAGCAACTTCAGGATCCTGTACGTGCTTTAAGAAATCCTCAGCTAAAGGTGAGTGAACTGGATTGTTTACAACAGAGGTAACCTCAACCCACATTAACGCATTCTCAAGAGGGGAGATTGCTCTAATATTATCTAAGCCTTCAGCTCTTGCTAAAGATGCTGTATAGGTACCACCAGAAATGTAAGCATCAATATCACCGTTTACTAAAGCCTGGTTTACAGCTGCAATATCACCTACGAACTTAGCATTACCAAAGATCCTCTTACAGGTCTTTTCAAATGCTGCCATTTCATCTGCGCTGTGCTCTTTGTAAGGATCGATACCTGCTATGGTGAACATATGAGCTACGTTCCAGTCATCAGCTTCGTTAATAGCATATTTCCCATTTAAGCTGTCATCTGCCCAAAGTTTCCAACCAGTCTTTTCAGCGGACTCTCTTGAGATCTTGTCGGTATTAACTACGAAGTTATAAGGACCAAATCTCTGCACCATACCTAACAGTTTTGTGCCATCTTCGCTCATTGCCCAGCTGTATGGGTATTTAAAGGTAGGTAGCATATTCTCAAAATATGGAGCAAAAACTTTCTCGTCTAAAGGTGTGATTAGGCCTTCAGGGAAAAGAACTTTACGGGCCCAAGGGTTATTAACGTTGATCAAATCCCAAATCTTAGTTTCACCGGCTCGTAACTTATTTACCATGGTAGGGTCATTAGTAGCAGACTCTGCTTTAACTGAAGCACCGGTTAGCTTTCTGTAAGGATCTAACACATCTGCGCTGTTATAACCTTCCCAGCACAGAATATTCAACTCTTTATCTCTTTCACCGGCGAATGCTTTTGAAGACAACATTACAGGAGCGCAAGCTGCTGTTGCACATGCTCCCATCATTTTTAACATAGAACGGCGTGTTAACTCAGTCATAATGACCTCCAAATGTGTAACCTTGTTCATGAAATGTTGAAGTTTATTTAACAATACCTAAAAAATGTTGGAATGACAATATAAAAATTGTAAAAACTAAAAATATTTTGTTGTATATTGACTGATAATCAACAAAGATTTATGTTTATGTTAAAAGTACAACATATTATGTTGATAAGTTCCAATATGTTGGAAGGTCAAATTATGTTCCATATTTAATCGCTATATACAGTAAACAAGCACAAAAGCCTTATTTCATCTGTATATAAGCAGGATAGAAAAGGTGACGTTATGAGCAAAGAGTACGAGCCACAAACAGTTAAAGAGCTTACTGATATGGTAAACAGTTCATTAAAACTGTGGGGTATGAGCGATGAAGCTTATGCAAAACTAATCAATTTGTCAGAGAATGCCACTTTTTGTGCAACTGATCCTAAAGAGGGCCCCAATAAAGGACACTCTCTAATCTTAAGAGTTCAACGTAACGACTATTCAACCAAAGATGCAATTAGATCAGAGTTGGCTTGGGTTAAAGCTCTAGCTGATGATAATGTTATCTCTACAGCACGACCTATTCCTCTAGTTACAGGTGAGTATGTTGCGATGACAACCACAGCTTCAGGCGATCACCGTATGATTGTTGCCTTTGAAAAGTTAAATGGTAGTGAACCTACCTTAGAGTTAGCTGGACTTGATCACTGGTTTGAAGTTGTAGGTGAGATTAGTGCCAAGATGCACAACCATGCAAGACAGTGGAAGCGTCCTGAGTGGTTTACAAGACGTATTTGGGACTTTGATGGCATCATCGGAGAACACGCTTACTGGGGTAACTGGAAGAACAGTAACGGTTTAGATGATTTTGGAAAACTAACTGTGGGTAAGACTGTAGATGTTGTAAAGACTCTCATGGATGACTACGGTGAGAACAATTACAACTTTGGTGTGATCCACTCTGATTGCAGAGCAACCAACCTGCTTGTAGATGGAAGTGATCTTCATGTGATTGATTTTGATGATATGGGCTTTGGTTGGTATCTGTTCGACTTTGCAGCGGCTTTAAGTTTCATGGAGCAGTCTGATGATGCAGTTAAGTTAGCAAATGCCTGGATTAAAGGTTATGAAAAGGTAACTAAGTTATCTGACTATGAAAAAGATCTGCTACCTACACTGTCTATCATGCGTCGTATTGAGCTGATGTCATGGTGCACCAGTCACAGTGAAGTTCCATTTGCAGCAAAAGAAGGTCTACAAGTTACCAAAGATACTGTAAGACTATGTGAGTCATATTTAGCTGGTAGTTATTTAAGGTAAGAGGTATGCATCATGTATGACAGCTTAAAGGAATGTACAGCAATTGTAACTGGAGCAGGATCTGGTATTGGTAAAGCTATGGCAATTAGCTTTGCCAAATCTGGTTGTAAGGTAGTTTGTTTAGCAAGACGTAAAGCTACTTTAGATGATGTTGTAGCAGAGATCACTAAAGCAGGTGGAGATGCTATTGCCTTTGCAGGTGATGTAACTTCATATGAACAGATGCAAGCAATGGCTAAGACTGCAGTTGATGCCTATGGACGCATTGATATCTTATTGTCAAATGCAGGTGTTATACCGCAAGTTCCTCTATCAGAGATGACTGACAAAGACTTTGATATGGTGATGGATATCAATGTCAAAGGTATGTTTCATGCGATAAAAGCAGTAATGCCTTATATGAAGAAACAAAAGTATGGCAGAATTATTTTAACCTCATCAATTACAGGTCCTATCACAGGCTATCCTGGTTGGGCTGTATATGGAGCAAGTAAAGCTGCTCAGTTAGGCTTTATGCGAACCGCTGCCATGGAATTAGCTCCATATGGAATTACCGTAAATGCTGTATCTCCTGGCAACGTAATGACTGAAGGCTTAAAATCATTAGGACAGAACTACGTTGATATCATGGAAAAGGCAGTCCCTGTCGGAAAATTAGGAACAGGTTTTGATATTGCAAATGCAGCCATGTTCTTAGCTTTAAAAGAGTCCTGGTATGTAAATGGTCATAATTTGATTATTGACGGAGGTCAAATCTTGCCAGAATCAGCAGGAGCTCTAGATGAAATGCGCAAGCTCTATGAAGCTGATATAGCCAAAGCTTAATGAATTATTATTTCTCTTGTGTTTAAGCGTTACATTTATGATAACGCTTTTTTTTAGCTCTCAAATTCCTAGTAATTTAGTCAATAATCTTCATATTTGTTTAAGATTAATCATTAGACTTTGAACTAAGCGAAGCTTATTCTGCCACAGACTTAACTGTATTTACTTAAAATGACACTCTAACAAAATAAAAAAACAATCTAAAATCAGCTGATATTGTCTTGAAAATTATTTTATAAATCAAATAAATAATATAAAGTTGTAAAAACACTATTGTAAATAGTCAAAACATGACTATAACTAAAATTAGTTAATAACTTATGTAAAGGTGACTATAATGATTACAACAAGACATTTTAAACAGAGAATGCATCAACGAAAAATATCTCCATTTATGGTAGATATGCTATTGAAGTTTGGCGAGTTTAATGAAAATTGTCAGCGATTAGTTATTAGCAACCAACAAAAAGAAGTACTAACTGAATTAAAGAATAAATTGAAAAAAGAATGTGAAAGAACTTCACACTACCTTAAGCAGTTGCTTGCACATGGTAAAAATCCGTCAGAAAATTTATCAAAGTCTAACTTAATCTTAGAAAGACGTGAACAAAAAAGAAATTTAAAAGAGATGCACAAAAATTTGAAAGACTTAGAAAGGTTTTCTCATAAAAAATATACTTTAGTCTTAGAAAACGGTGCCCTCATAACAGTTTTTTACTAAATTCTTTTGTAAAGGGAAGTATATGAAAGAAGAAAATCATTTGGATAATGTCTGTAAAGCAAAAGGGGCTCCAATCAAAGTGACGATCAATGTATCTGATAAACGATATCCAGCATTGAAAGCTTTGAATGTGGAGATCAACGTAACGAATTTTGAGAGTTCTGATGATATCTCAAAAAGTAAGGAACAAGGTCCTAAATATAACTTGAAGATAAAAAAGAGAGATCTAGTCCTGATAGATGAAATTGCAAATTTGGAAAATATAAGCAGAGCGGAGCTTATTAATAAACTTATTCATGATTATTTCTTGAACGAATTGTCGTCAATTGAAGACAGTGAAGATGATAAGGTTAATAATCAATTGAGAATGTTGTTTGCATCTAGAGCTGATGCTATAGCACAGAAAATGGTACATCCAAATTCTCAAGATAAGCTTGTAATAAATCCATCAGGATGGTCTGGAGAAATCGTTAAAACTGAAGAAATGCAAGCTTTGAAAAATTATTTTAATTATGGTGTATTTGAAAAAGATTATTTGTTCCCTGATTACGGAAGAATTAATGAAGAAGAATATATCGAGAATTCGAGATCACCAGCTTATAAAAAATTAAGAGAAAAATTACTGGAGAAATAGCATGAACGATAGTTCTTTAATAAACAAAGTGATAGACGACATCAAAGCTTCCAAAATGGAAGATGATAAAAGCGATGAGTTTGTAACCATCTCAATAAGACCAGGTCTTAAGAATGCATCAATGATTGAAGTTTTTCTAAAACTTTCTAACAAAAGGATATCTTCATTATTAACAAATAACATTTCAACAAAATTATATGAATATGTTATTAAAAATAAGAACTATGCAAAGGCTATACAAAACGCTTGTAAAAAGCTTGCAAGTGAAGATCCTTCTCTTGTTATTTACCTGAATTCTACAGATGACTGTTTATTTAGGTTAGCTAAAAATGGTTATATCTCTGTAGAACGTGAGGGCAACGGCTTGTTAGATGACTTGTTTAATAACGACAAGTTCGTTGAAAAATATCATAAAAATAAAAAGTAATCTTCTCATATGAGAATTTAGTAGATTGATTTATCAGAGATTCTAAAATGCCTTTATCTTCATTACAACTTTTGGCTTTGCTGAATGTTCCTAGAATTGGGAAAAAAACGGCGCTAAAGCTAAGTCTAAATTTTGAAAAAGTACCTTTAGAGGATGAATTCGTAGAAAAACTGTCAAATAAAGATAGTGGAGTAAAACCTCAGATCCAAAAAGAAACTTTATTGGCAAGTTTAACTCATGCAAAGACTGTGTTCGAAAAATCTGAATCTTTGGGAATTAAATCGATAAATATATTTGAAGACAATTATCCAACTTCATTAAGAAATGCTGTTTCAGAGAATGGAAAGAACAGCATTGCTCCGCCAATAATTTTTTATAAAGGCAATATTAAGTTACTGAATGGTAGTTGTTTATTGATTATTGGTAGTCGAAACTGTAGCGAGAGTGCAAGAAAAGCTGCTTTGTATCTTTCTGATAAATTTGCTACCAGAGGCTTCTCAATTGTATCAGGGTTAGCTATAGGATGTGACGCAGCTGCTCATTCAGGAGCTATCAGACAAGGTAAAACTATAGCTGTTGTTGGTAATGGATTAGATATTGTTTATCCAAAAGAGCATAAGGAGTTAGCTTCTAATATATTGGATTCAGGCGGACTAATTATTTCAGAGTATGAAATCGGAACACCAGTAAGCAAATATACCTTGGTTGAAAGGGATTTGCTTCAGACGGCAATTTCTAAAGCTGTAATTGTTGTCCAATCATCAGAAAAAGGAGGTTCTATGCATGCAGCTATAACTGCATGTAATTCTGATAAAAAGTTATTTACAGTTAAGTTTTCAGACGAGTCTGTTAACAATTCAGAAGATTGTTCAGGAAATAAGTTATTGGTAAGTAAATACGGAGCATCTTATATAGAGCCTTCTCCTGATCAGACATATATGAATTCATACTTAGACAACATTTCAAAACAAATTCAGGAATAAAAATGAACGATATTATTCAGCACTGGGATACACAAAAGTTAGGCAAACCTTATTACTTTTTCTATTTCTATGTTCCAAAAAAGTTATCAGATAATGAAGCTTTTAGTCAGGAATCAATTGATATTCAACATGGCATTTGGCATTTTAAAGATGGTACTGATCAACAGTATTTTACAAATATCTTCATCGAAAAGATAAAAAATTCATTTAGTAATGTTCAAAATTTAACTCTTGCTTGTATTCCCGCTTCTACTAAGGTTGCAAATACATGTAGATACAGAATTTTTTCTGAAAATGTTTGTAGCACTTTGGGAATGAATAATGGCTTTGATCATATAAGTATCGAAAAAGAAAAGGAGCCTAAACATTTATCAAATGTAGAATCCTATTGTGTTCTGAATTTTGATAAAGAGTTTTTTAAGGGAAAATCGGTAATACTTTTTGATGATGTTGTCACCAAAGGCAACTCAATGAAAAACTTTATCTTTCAATTAGAGAGTTTAGGTGCAAATGTCATTGCATGCTTTTCTATAGGCAGGACTTATTATTCAAGAACTGATGGATTCAATCCAATTCATCCTTGGTCAGAAACAAGCCTTCGTTCTGGATTAAAAGTAGAACCTGTATCTACAGATATTTCTATTAGTACTGAAGATATCTTTAAACATGAAATAAGAATTGATTCAGATCCACAAATACCTAATTTGGTTGAACCTTGTATTAAACATGAATCTCAAAAGGTTGAGCCTCCAGTTTCCCAAATTCAATACGTGTTCGGAGATATTATCAATTTTGGCTCTTATTATGGACATCCAATTGAGTGGGAAGTCTTGGAGCAAAAGGGTAATAATGTACTTTTAATCTCAAAGTATGGTTTAACCTGTCGAGAATATAACGACAAATTAGAGAATACTTCTTGGGCCGAGTGCACTTTACGTGAATGGTTGAACAAAACTTTCTTAGAAAAATCTTTCTCTTCTATGGAGAAAGTCAAAATGATAAAACATAAAGTAAATGCAGAAGTTGTATCTGGTCATGAGCTTAATCCTGGTGAGAACACTATGGATTTTGTTCACATTTTAAGTGTTGATGACTATGAAAGATTCTATGACAGTAATGTTCATCATTGGCACTGCTATTTAGCAAAGGACAAAAAAACAAAGAGACAGTGTTGGTTAAGAAATTACGGATTGGACAGAACAAGGGCTGCTTTTGTTGGAAGAAGTGGAACCATCCATTTAGGCGGAAGTGAAGTGATTAAGCCAAGAAATACTGTACGACCTGTTATTTTAATAAGAGTCTAATCGCATGAAATTAAATGAAATTGGAGAAAAAAAACTAGTTAGAGATTTAACTAGTTTATATACACCAAATCCTTGCCTTGTTGGTGGCTTTGGACATGATAGTGCAATATTGGATATAGCTCTGTCTTCAGATGAATATCTTCTGATGAATACAGATAGAAGCGGAATGAATATAGCATACAAGTTAGGCTTGGCTGATGCATCATGTGTTGGCGATTTTGCAGTATCTCATGCCGTAAGTGATATATATGCATCAGGAGGACGACCTGTTGCAATATCGATTGCTTTATTGCTACCTCCAACTTTGTCAGAAAATACAGTTAAAGAAATAACTATTGGTGCAGATCTTGCTGCAAAAAAATATGGAGCCTTTATAGCTTCTGGTGATACAAAGCATAGCGACAAATTTGCCATGGTTGTTACAGTCTTGGGCAAAGCAAAGAGAAGCAATATTCTTACAAGAAGTGGAGCAAAAACAGGAGACTATCTAGTATCTGTTGGTAACTTCGGAACTATGTTAAGTGGTTTAATAACTATAAAGAAAAATCTAAAAATATCTGAAAGAGACAGATTTGAATTTTCTAAAGCGATTTGTTATCAAAATCCTCCTTACAAATTTTCAGAACTTCTTTTTGAGTGTCATTTGGCAGATGCATGTATGGATAACAGTGATGGTCTTGCAGGAACGTTGTATGCCTTATGCGAAAAAAGTGGAGTTGGCGTACTTTTGGATGAATCAAAGATCCCTATGTCTGATTCTGTAAAAAATGTAGCTGGTATGTTGGGGGTAAATCCATTTCAACTATGTTTAGGAAGTGGGGATTGGCAACATATCTATTCTGTGCCTAAGGAAAATCTTGATAAATTTGTCTGTTTAGCAAAAAGTGTAAATCAAACAGTCGCAGTTATAGGAATTTTTGATGATACAAAGCAAGTAAATATAAAAACAGATAGTGGTGTATATGAACTTCTTTGTCTAGAAAACGATAGATTTGGTGTGGGAGGCACTGCATGGTTTGACTTACTATCAAGCGAAATTTGTTATTTAGGAACAAAACGATAATGGAAATTGTTACAAAAAGTATCGGTGAATGTTGGCTTAAGAGTATAGATGCAGTTATGGAAAATGGCTCATTAGTTCTTGATGAGGATGTTAACTTAAAAGAAGTTCTATCTCTTGCAGTGAAAATTGAAAATCCAGACATTACTGATCAACTGATATACAGATACGGCGATCCTGATATTATCAAGCATACCTTAAAAAAGTTTGAAAAAGACGTTGTAATGGAGGATCGTCCATTTACATACGCAGAAAGAATCTATGATAAGCATGGTATAGATCAGTACGAATGGTTATTAGAGAGAGTCAGAAACAAAAAGGAAACAAAGTCAGCAACAATATGCTTGCTAAATGAAGGGGACGACTCACCAAATATTCCTTGTTTAACAACAATTGACGTAAAAATCAGAGATAATGCGCTAGATCTGCAATTCTTTTATAGAAGTCAGAATATAATCGGCAGGCAGTATGCAAATTACTTAGCATTAGCAAAGTTACAGAAAGATCTTGCAAAAGACTTAAATACGAAAGTCGGATTCATGGCGGGTTATATAGCTTCAGCACATATTTATGAATATGATTTTGACTATGCAGAGTCATTACGAAAAGGTAATTCCGTACAAATTAAAGATCTGTTTTACAAAAAAGGACCAAAATCTATCAGAGCTATGCAATAACACATTGAGTGTAAATGCTCTATTTCTCAATTAGCTAAATTTACATTTTTTGGCTTAGCTCTTAATTAAAAGCTACAGATCCTCAACAAAATGTACATCTGTAGCTTTTAGCTGTACTTTTAACTTGCTTTGATTACTTACCAATCTCTTTTAAAGACTTTGTAATTGCATCTATAAAGAAATCAGCATCCTTTCTATAGAAACGTAGTGGAGGACGGATCTTAAGAATGTTGCCATAAGGCCCTGCAGCTCCAATAAGAACGTTGTTATAACGCAATCTGTTAATTAAGAGTGTTGCGCTTTCAGGATCAATCTCTTTATTTTCAGGATCTTTTACAACTTCAAGTCCAGTAAATAAACCTGCACCTCTTACATCACCAATGCAAGGATGATCTTTTGCTAGTTCTTTTAATCCTGATCTTAGGTAGTCACCGGCATCTTTTGCATTGTTGATTAAATCATCTTCCTGCAGAACTTCTAATACCGCAGTTCCAGCTGCAGCAGCACCAGGTGTACCACCAAAGGTATTAAAGTAACCAGTGCCTTTTAAGGCATCAATGATTTCACTTCTTGTAACCATTGCTGCCATTGGGTAGCCATTACCCATAGGTTTACCCATGGTTACGATGTCTGGCACAACATCGTGCCTCATGAATCCCCACATCTTACCGGTTCTGCCAAAACCAGGCTGTACTTCATCGGCGATATAGACACCACCGTGCTTATGCACTACGTCAATAGCCTTTTTGATAAAACCACTAGGATCTGCAAACACACCATCTGATGAGAAAATATCGTCAAACAGGATGGCAGCAAACTTAATTCCATGTGCCTCAAGATCTAAGATTGCTTTTTCTACATCATTTGCAAACTTATCAGCTAACACATTAGGTGCAATTCTGTAAGTATCAGGTGCTGGTACTGCTCTTACAAAGTCAGCTGTTACCTTACCATTGGTGCTTGAAGGGGATACAAAGGTAGTTAAATAAGAGTTTCCGTGATAAGCACCAGAGGTGACGATAACACCTTTACCACCAGTTAAGTAAAAAGCAGCTCGCAGAGCAAGATCGTTACTCTCTGAACCTGTACAGGTCATAGCAATTTTATCTAGTGGCTTTGGGAAGGTCTTTAGTAACTTCTCGGCATAATCATCAACTACTTTGTTTAAGTATCTAGTGTGAGTATTAACGATTGAGAGTTGCTTTCCTACGTATTCAGCTACACGAGGATGACCATGACCGATACAAGCTACGTTGTTATAGCAGTCTAAGAATTTATTGCCTCTGTTATCAAACAGGTAGCAACCTTCACCTTTAACTACTTCAATTGGTTCTTGGAAGAACAACACTGATGCTGAACCAAATACATCTAAACGACGTTGAGTTTCACCTTTTATGTCTTCAGGGAGAGTGCCTACATTGCTCTGATCAAAGGCATTCATAGAAAGAATTGATTTAATTGCCATAAGATCTCCTATCATATTCAGAAAGCCAATTTGTTGTTTTGTTATGTTTAAAGTAACACATAAATGTGGTAAGTGCAACTATGTAACAACAAAATGCATTATAAATGTTGTAATTGCAAACTAAAAGAACATAAATAATGTTGCAGTACACTCTTATGCTCAAAAAATAATACACAAAGATCAACATTGATTCATTGTGAAGCACTGTCGAAAGATTTTTTTTAAAGCCTTAGTGAATGCTATTTAGCTACTTGAGTTGTAAGTTTTATGCTCTATTTCTTCTTGAAAAGAACATATGAGATAACTACGCCAATCTCATAGAGAATGATAATTGGTAAAGCTAACATTAGCTGTGAGGTAATATCTGGAGGTGTGAGGATAGCTGCAATTAAAAAGGCAATTACAATTAAGTAACGACGAAATTTTTTGAGTTTTGTTGGAGTTACAACATTAAGTGCACTTAATAAAATGACTGCAACTGGTACTTCAAAGGTGATTCCAAATGCTAAGAACATGTGCAGTACGAAACTTATATAAGAGTCGATATCTGGCGCAAAAGAGATAGATTCAGGAGAAAATGAAGCTATAAACTTAAATAAAAAGCCAAAGACTATAAAGTAGCAATAGGCAATGCCTAAAACAAACATGAATACTGAAGAAACAATAAAAGGGATCACTACTTTCTTTTCATGTTTATATAAACCAGGTGAGAAAAACTCCCAAATTTGAAATAAAGTAAAGGGAAAACTGATACAAAAAGCGCAGAACAGCAGTACTTTTAAAGGTCCCATTACAGGTGCAATTACACTTACAGAGAGTAACTGTGTGCCTTGAGGTAATGAGCTTAATAAAGGCTTTGATAAATAATCAAACAGTAATTGCATGAAAGGAGCTAGTGCTACAGTGCAGACTATAATGCCTATAACGATCAGCATGATCCTTTTTCTTAACTCCAAAAGGTGCGCTGTTACAGTCATACTTTGAAGTTTTTCTGTGGTAGCTTCTTTCATATTAGTCACCTTTATAAGGTTATCTGCAATATTGATAGCTATGAGAGTTTAAATACCTTTCATGTACCAGTTACTTTGCAACTCTTTCTTTTAGCAGTGCAATTTCCTGTTCGAGCTTTTCAATTCTTAAGATTAAATTTGCATCAGTCTTATCTTGATGGAGAGCTGTTTTAGAAACATCTTCATCATGAGTTGTAGACTTATCAGATGGTGCTTCTTTAAAGTCCTCAGCACTAACAGTCCACTGCTTTTTACCTTGAGTATTACTTTTTGTAGGTATTGGAGAGATCCTGTTTACAACCTCATGAAAATCGTTTTCTTTTACGGAAGAAAAGTTGTGTCTTATTTCATCAAGCTGTAATTGTGTTTTGACGGAATTTAAGTAGATCTTTGCTTTAGCAAAGATCTGTCCTACGCTGAACATTAGTTTAAAGGTCTTAGCAGGACCTAAAACTAACAGCGCTACGACAACTATGATGATGAGTTCGTCAAAACTTATAAAGTCCATTTACTTTTTCTCAATTGAACTTTCTTTAGCTACAGGTTTGTCTTCAAATTCATCCTGAGCTTCTTTCATGCCTTCTTTAAAACCTTTGATGGCACCCCCAAGATCTTTACCCACATTTTTGAGTTTTGATGTACCAAACACTAAAGCTACAACTACTAAAAGAATAAGCCAGTGCCAAATTGATAATGCGCCCATAGTAAAGCTCCTTAAGATTAACTAAAGAATGTTTAGTTCAGTATCATTTTTTAGTGATGTACTTTCAACATAATTCAAAGCAAATGTTGCAAAAGGCAACACGATTGAGCAGTTTTAAACTCAAAGATTGATGTTGGTGCAAAGATGCACTAATCATGAACTGTGCTATTTTGGTGATTGAAAGAGATTGAATGTGGATTTTAAAATAATTGGACAAGAAATTTGACAGCAGAGTATAGTAAGTTCTGCTGTCAAAAGTAGTGAGAGGTAAAGCTTGAGTTAGTACTACTTTCTAGTACCAGTTAACAATGCCCATCCATCAAGATCTTTAACTTTGTTCATCACAAAGTCTTTTGAATAAGCATCAATCACAGACTGAGACTGCTCAGTTAATATACCAGACAGAGCTAATAGACCACCTGATTCTGTAAGTGAAGCGATAATAGGCTCAAGTTCAGCTAAAGGACCTGCCAGAATATTAGCTACAGTAACAGGTGATTTTGGCAGATTCAGTTCTTTATCTGTACCCATTACAAGCTGTAACTTTTCATCAACGCCATTTCTTGAGGCATTTTCTTTTGAGGCTATTAGAGCCTGCTCATCAATGTCAACTCCGATTGCGTTTTTAGCACCAAGCTTTAGTGCTGCAATTCCCAAAATTCCAGAACCGCAACCATAATCTAAAACCTGTTTATCTTTTAAATCTAAAGAGTCCAGATAACCTAAACATAAAGCTGTAGTAGGGTGAGTTCCTGTACCAAAGGCAAGACCAGGATCTAACATGACCACTACGCTGTCTTTTTCATCAACGCTAAGCCATGAAGGGCAGATCCACAATCTTTTGCCAAACTTTAATGGTTTGAATTGATCCATCCAGGCTCTGATCCAGTTCTTATCCTCAAGATGAGTTGCAGCCATTGGGATATGATCACCTAAAAGAGCTCTTAACTTGTCTAAGATAGGTTTAGGATCGGTGCCCTGTGCTAAAAGACCTGTTACCTCGGTATTAGGCCAAAGTCTTCTTTCACCAGGTCTTGGCTCAAGAATAGGAGAATCCTCTGCATCGGTGTAGCTTACAGCAAGAGCTCCAAAGCTTTCTAATAGTTCAGCAATGGTATCTGCTGACTGATTGGTGGTACGAAGTTTAATTTGTATCCAGTCTGTATCACTCACTTCTTGTCTCCTTCTTGTGCTTTTATATAGCCTTCAAAATTAAATGGCTCTGATAATGACACTTCATTTTGGTTATAGTTAGCAGAATCTGACACGATGTTGTGTAAGCGTGTGTAGATTACATTTGTCATGCTTCCCAAATCAAGTTTTATCTTATTGATAGAACGGATAAAAAGTACCTTCTTAGAGCCTAATTTACCTAATTCTCTTGAGGAAATGAGCTTATAGTTAAAGACTTTGATGATAAGCTCATTACCTAATTTTGATACGGTTTCAATATTACTCTTGCCACCAATGTTCTTTAAAATGGCAATGAGTAATAACTCCGGATTATCTATTTCATCAATAGACAATCCTCCTGTAATTGAGCGCTTTTTGAACTTGTTTTTAAGATAATTCACGGTTCCAATCTTTAACAATATCACCTGAATGATTGCAGGCACAATCACAGCTGTCAGCATCAGAGCATAATGACTTGTGGATAACTGGAAGAAGGCTAAATTCTTTAATACTAAATCAGGCTGATAGAGCATAAAGAAGTTTGTAAAAGTAGACAGATCTAAATACAAACTTAAAAAGAACAGCATGACTGATGATATACACAGGACAATTAAGGTTCCAGGGTAGAAGAACATTAAAATTGAAAGCTCAACTGAGATACATGATCCAATCTTTGAGGTTAAACAGGTGATCATGGCTAGAAAGACTAAAAACAGTCTGTTATAGGATTTAGCAAGATAGGCTCTTACCATGATTAGAGTTGGCAGTACAAAGAGGTTTGTCAGCAGAATACTGTTTAACATGGCATGAATAGTCTCGCTCTCTGTTTGCAGACTTACTAGAGAATTTAGTAAGGAGCTAAAACCTAGAGTTAACATGATTTCGTAGATAGGTACAAACAGGCATGACAAAAATGAATCTATGAAAACTGTAGTAAAGGTAATTAGAATTGAGTGCTCAATGTTTTTAATGATTACTACAAAACTTAGAAGTACTAAAGCCGGTACAAACAGCACTCCTAAAACTTTGATTAAAGTTGCACCAATACTTGCTCTTTCAGCTTCCTGATCAAGATCATTTGAAGGCAGTAAGAACATGGTTGCAGCTAAAGATGCAATCACCCATGCAGTAGGTTGAGTAAACAGGTGAGGGTAAAAGGTAATCGAGATGCCACACAACAGTGAGTAGTTAAGACCTACAGCAAAGAGCTGATAAAAACGGTTAAATGTAGGAATAAGGCAGGCTACAGTTACAGCAAACAAGCCAGGGATCATGGTTCTGCAGATCTCTAGCAGAATGTTCTGAATGGTAAAGTCGATGCCAATAGGAATTCTTTTATCAAGAGCAAATGAAGCAATAGCGAGCAGTCCTAAAGGGAACAGAAGTAATAAGCTTCGCTGTTGATAATTTGCGTTATTCATAAATAAAGAAACCTAAGAGTAAATTCAGTCTCAACATTTTACCAAATTTTACGCGTCCAGCCTCAGTTTAGATTTCTTTCTTAAAGCTACAAGTCTAGTATTTAAAAGTTTAATAAAGTTTCATTGTGTGCTATAAAACTTCTGTATTTATCGTAAAACTTGAGTAGCTATGAAATACCAAATCTATATTGATCCTAGTCCTGAAGAGAATTCTGACACTGCCTTTGAAAAGGTAAAAAAATACCACGAAGATGTATTTAAAAAGCTTGAGCATGTAGGTATTACCTTTTCCTATAAAAAGTACTTTTATATAAACTTTGATGAGGAAGTCTATAACTCAGTAGTATTAAGAGGAGCAGGACGCAAAAAACTTGAGGTTGTCTCTGAAGAAGGTCATCCTGTAAAGTGTGCTGAAGTTTTAATGATGCTAGAGACCATGTCCGATTATGAGATCATGGAAAAGCTCAAGATGAAGAAAGCTACCTATTACAGACATAAAAAAGCCATGCTCGAATCCGAGTGGTACAGGGAGCATGGTCGTAATCTTGAACTAAAAGATCCTAATATTACCGACTATATTATTAAGATTAGTCCGGTGTTTTAGTCATTGTTAATAACACTTACTCTCTTGCTGCTTTTAACAGGATCCAAAAGAAAGCAAGTAAGGATAATATTAAGATAATAAGGACACAGACAGCAAAGATGACAGTTTCTTGTTCATCATTATGATCTTTAATGTCCTGTTCACTGATGATAGTTGGATGCTCAAAATCGATAGTGAATTTTAGATAAATATCAGCTCCGTTATCATTAGTGTCATCTCTTGCTGAGAAGTAGTAACCTAAAAAGTCTTTTAAATAGATATGATCTTTTAGATATTTCTTTTTGCACTCTTGCTTATACCTGTTCACCATCATTCTGAAAGTTACAACTTCAGTTTCATCAATGCCTGAATTTTTAATTCTAAATCTGCAGTAGGCACTGTTGTCAAAAGATGACATCTTCTTTTCATCATCCTGTACCTTCTTTTGAGTTTCAGCATCTTTTCTTTCACGTTCCTCTTTTTCATGATCACTTTTGGCCATCTGTCTCATTACTATATATGTGCCTATGAGACCTGCTGTAGTCGAGGATTCCATTTTATTAGAATCTGTCTTTATCATTTCTATTTGAGGCAAGGAGAAGTTTAAAAGATCAGCTTTAGCCTTATTTCCTGTGATTGCAATAGCAGCAGCGATGACTAAAGCACCAAATATGTAATATTTAAGATTATCAATCATGATCTTCTATCCTTATTTAATATTATTAAAACAACCTTATTTCAGATCATAATTAAAAAAGATACAAAATCAAAAAATTTGAAAGAAAATCTGAAAAATCTTCATTTGTGACGTTGTACGGAGATAAAAACCGTACAACGTCACATAAGCTGTTAAGGATAATGAGACTTAAATTTTGATTATTAAGAATAATGTTAAACGGATTTATATTTATCTTATTGATAAATATAAATAATTATTTATATATTTTGAAGAAGTGCAGGAATATCTTTATAGGTGCTACTGGAAAACTCTACAAATCGTACAGTTGTACATAAAAATAAATTTAACATAATCTGAGCTTTTTAAGAGTCTCGAAATAAAACATAAATATAACGAAATTCGCCTGATGATAATTTTATATCATCCTCTATACGATATTCTTATCTTAAATGCCTGTTGTCACAAAAAGAATTTAATTACTCTTGCTCTATATAAATTTGTCTTCAATACAAATATAATGTGAACCACATATCAACATCTATCGCTTGAAAAGATACTGAACCTTGGGGAACAATCGTGAAAATCGTGCGCCGTGACGTCATTGATGACAGTCATTTAGAACCTTTTATTCCGGATCCTGTCATCCGCCAGATCCTCGCAAGACGAGGCATTAAAACCGAACAGGATGTCGCTTGTAAGCTTTGTGATATCTTTCATTACAAAGATTTTCATGATATTGAAAAAGCAAGTTCCATCATCGCAGACTCCATCATCAATCAAGAACCTATCTTAGTTGCTGGAGACTATGACGTAGACGGTATCACTGGTACTGCACTAGGCGTCAGAGGTCTTAAAGATTTAGGTGCGAAAGATGTAACTTACTATGTGCCATCACGTTATGAAGGTGGTTACGGTGTAAGTGAAGATGCTGTAGATAATGCTATAGCTCATGGTGTGAAGCTCATTCTAACCGTTGATAACGGTGTCAGCTGTAAAGAATCAATAGACTATGCTAAATCTCGTGGTCTTAAAGTGGTGATTACAGATCACCATGAAACACCTGAGGATTTACCTTTAGCCGATGCGATAGTCGATCCTAAATTACCAATCGATAAGTTCCCATCTAAAAATCTCTGTGGTGCAGGTGTACTGTTCTATGTTTTAGTAGCTACCAGAGCCTGTTTAAAAGAACGTGGTTACTATGATGGAAGAGCAGTTCCTCGCATAGGTCGTTTCCTTGATTTAGTAGCACTAGGTACTATCGGCGATGTAATGCAGCTTGATGCTAACAATCGCAAGCTAGTAAAGTACGGTTTTGACAGAATTCGTCGTGGTGAATGCGTGGTAGGTATCAGAGCATTAGCCTCATCATGTAGAGTTGATTTACCTTCAATTAACTCTGTATCTATTGCTTATGATTTATGCCCTCGTTTAAATGCTCCTGGCAGAATTAAATTAGAGAATAATCCTGCTGTATCTTTAATGCTTACAGATGATGATACTGAGGCCTGTATCATCGCAAGAGATCTTGAGATGTGCAACAAGCGCCGTGGTGACTATGAGCGCGTGTTCTTAAAAGAAGCTTGTGAGGATGCTGAAAAGCAGGCAGGTAACTCTGCAATAGTACTTTACAGATCAAACTGGTTAGTGGGACTTGGCGGTCTTATTGCCAGCAGAATTAAAGAGAAGTTCTCTGTCCCTTGTTTTGTCTTTTCAGGCACAGGGGATGAATTGTCAGGCTCAGCAAGATCAGTTCCTGGCTTTAGTATTGTAAAAATTCTGCAAACACTCTCTGAGAAAAGACCTGATCTTTTAATTAGGTTTGGTGGCCACGCCATGGCAGCAGGAGCCTCAATTCATAAAGCTAATTTTGAGAAATTCAAAGAGCTTTTTAATGAGGTGGCTACAGAGAATTTAGGTCAGCCTACAGAGGATGAGATTGTTTCAGACGGAAGCCTTCCTCCTAACTATATCAATGTAGCTTTTGCTCGTGATTTAGAGGCATATGGTCCATGGGGCAATGGCTTTGAAGAGCCTTGCTTTGATGGTGAATTTACAGTCGAAGACGTATTTTTAGTTGCAAATCGACATCTGAAATTCAAACTTCGTAATGATGATGGTTCTAGCATGAATGCTATTAAGTTAAGAGCAACTCCAAATGAGCGTTCTATTACTAAGTTCATGCGTGTAAGAGCTGTATATACCGTTGGTATCAACCACTATATGGGCTCACAAAGACTTGAAATTAAGATTAACGCAATAGAACCTGTATAATCCTGCCATTTAATCGTTTTGCAATTGAGTTTAAGCTTTGAAAGCCCAAGTTTTAGACACTCAAAAGCAAAACGAAATTTCATATTAGATGTAAGTCTCTTTACGCTTACTTTGAAATCGTAACTTTTACTTTGCCTTTTTTCTTAAAAAGCTCAATTCTATCTACGTCAATGTGACCAATCTTAATGAGATCGTCGCTATAGCTAAAGGTCTTACAAAAGATAGCGACATTCTGCCATGGCTCATAAATAGTGATGTCACCAGAAACTGGCGCTATGCCATTCTTTTTCTCATTAAGATTTAAAGATGGCTTTGGATAAAAGATCTTCTCTGTAGTGTTATTAAAATCATCAAGGTTGATTTCAAGAGGCAGACGGGACACAAGATCACGAGATGCTGAGTTATCAATTAAGGTAGCAGTTACAGTTTTTCCATCAACAGTAAGGTTAATCTTTAAAGCTTCATTCTCTTTTGTACTCATATTATTCTCACTTAAAGATACTAAAGAGCTTTGATCGGCTGTCTGTATGTCTTTTGCAAAAACAGATGATGTAAGGCATAGCGCAGTAATCAGACTAAAAGTTACAGCTAATTTCTTCATAGGCACAAAGTTTTGTTTATGTTCATTCAACAGCATTGATTAGTTTTGTTTTACTCAAGCTTAAGTAGAAAAATCTACCTAAGCTAGATCTTTAGTATCGTTCAAATGAGCTTTTAAAGTGTGTCAGATTTTGGCAAACGATTGCCTGATTGTGTCAGAGACAAATAAAAGACAGATTTTTATAGAAAAGCAAATGGATAAAAGAGAAGAGTTAAAGGAGTGCTTATGAAAAGAACAAAAGCCTTGTTAAGTTGCCTTAACAAGGCAAGACTATTTAAAAACTAAATTCTGGTCTTAGCGTACATAGCAGCACCGATGATACCTGCTAGGTTTAAGGTCTTAGCAGGAACAACCTTAGTGCTTAGAGTTAACTTTGAAGCATATTTTTCAAACTTCTTAGAAACACCGCCACCTAAGACAATGAAGTCTGGCTGAGTTAGGAAAGCAATATACTCTAGGAACTTATTTAATCTTTCACCCCATTCTTTAAATCCGAGATCTTCTTTTTCACGAACAGAGTCAGCACAATAGTGTTCAGCAATATCGCCTTTGAATTTGATATGACCAAATTCTGTATTAGGGTACATCTGACCGTTGATAAAGAGTGCTGAACCAATACCAGTACCGATAGTTAAAAATAGTACTGGTCCTTTATAATCTTTTACTGCACCAAAGGTAAGTTCTGCTAAACCTGCTACGTCAGCATCATTTGCTACATAAACCTGTTGACCTACAACAGAGGTAAACAGTTCTTCAACTTTTACATTGATCCATGATTTATCAATATTCGCTGCTGTGAGAACTTCACCATCAATAACACGAGCAGGGAAGCCACAACCGATTGGTCCTTTAAAGCCGATTTGGTCAACTAACTGCTTTAAGGTCTCTGCAACAGCTTTTGGGGTTGCTGGCTGTGGAGTTGGAATTCTGATTCTTTCTGTCTTAAGTTCACCAGTTAGAGTATCAACAACTGCTCCTTTAATACCACTACCGCCAATATCAACACCAAGGATGTCCATAGTAAACCACCTATTTTTAGTTTAATTTTTTATAAGTTTGATTGCTTATAAATGATTGTTTTGATTTTGTAAATTTTATGTTTTGAGTATAGGCAAAAGTTTTAAGTCTTATCTACCTAATTTTTGTTAAATTTTGAAAAATATAGGTTATGGCACAAAATAAGCGCTATTTTTTTACTTTTTGTCCCTATTTTTATCAATGGTTAAATATACTATTAACAAGAATTAGAGATAGGTTATACAGTTGAAGAAATTTATATAAAAGCGAAAATTATACTGATGAAGCTGATTGTTTTTAGTAAATTAAAAGTCTTAATAAATTACAAGTTGTTGCCGGCTTTAAACTAAAAAAAGCACCTAAAAACTCATCAATTAAGTCTAGTTTTCTGCAGAGATATGTCTTAGTGACTTATCTGACCTACCTCCACAAAAGATATTTACACAATAAAAATACTAAAACACACAAGGTATATCTATGAATATCATTCCATTAAGTTCACCTGAAATTGAATATTGAGGAAGAATAGATGACAGAGAATCTCTACATCCACAATTTATCTTTCCTGCTACTTATCTAAAGTTCCGCTTTATTGGAAGCTTTGCCTCATTAAAGATTAAAAATCAGCATCTAGACTGGAACAACTGGCATAACTTTGTAGGTGCCAAAGTTGATGGTGTACAAAAGTGTTATCAGTTAAATGATGATGAAAATGCCTCTGTCATTACCTTATTAGACAGTGAAGATACAGACAAAGAGCATGAGATTCTGTTCTTCAAGCGCATGGACTGTCATGAGATCACACTTGAAGAGTTAGTCCTCTCAGATAATGCCAAGCTCATTCCCTATGAGAAAAAGCCATGTCTTAAGATGGAAGTTTATGGTGACTCAGTATCAGCAGGTGAGGTCAGTGAAGCTGATGCAATTAGTGATGAGTTAGCTTTCTTTATAAGTACTTTTCATATTGATGTAACCAAAGATGTTTAATCAAAGATAACATTCATACGGCGTTATCTTTAAACTCATCGTAAAGATCATCAAAATTGCCTTATTTGAGCTAAATTTTGATGATCTTTTATCTAACACCATTGTGAAAACTGTTTTTATATCAGCCTATTGTCTATAATTAACTCATCTATGGAGAGAATACTAAAAAGGAAAGAGCATGTCTGAAATTTACTGTATCAGTTATTCTGATTTTGGATATCTTCTTACAGAAAAAGACTGGTCAATTAAAATTCAAAAATTAAAAGACTATGACTTTGAAGTTTACGAGGATCTGTTAACTGCAGGTGACATTACTCTCAAACGTCGCTTTTTAGGCAGTGTGCCTGACCTTTTTGAAAACAGTTCCGATTTTAAGTCTGAGCCTGAACTTCCATACGATGTTGAAAGATTTCTCATGACCTACCACGGGGTAGAGGTTATGGTTCTAGGTTCTTATGACTTTGACAGATTGTTTAAAGATAAAGAAAAAGACAGTTTTGGCTTTGTTAAGGTAGACAAAGAGCTTGTTACCTGCAATCAATACTCATTAGAGGATCTAGCAGAGGATGTGGTTCTATTAGCCTCAAACGGTATGGATTTGAACAGTACAGAGCATCTTTCCAAATTTTAAAAGGTAGCTTAAAAGAGCACCCAAGAAGTAGAGAACAGAGTTTATAAGCAGTTAAAAGCAGTCTTAACTAGACTGACTTTAGAACAGAATAAAATAGCAGTGATGGAGTATATATGGATCAGCTCCCATTAGAAGTTTATAGCAGTGATGAGGTTAAATTCATCGAAGCAGAGCATGCTAAAGAGCATAACGGCCACTGTTTTGATTTGATGCAGCAGGCAGGTAAAGCTGTTTTTGACTTTATTGTCAGAGAATGTGCTCAAGCTAAAGATGTGTGGATCTTTTGCGGTAAGGGCAATAATGGTGGCGATGGCTATATTGTTGCAAACTTGCTCTTAGAAAACTCCATTAATCATAGAGTCTTTGCAACTGGTGTTCCTCATGAGGGCACTGAGGCTAGCATTGCCTATGAGTACTATGTAAGACAGGGCGGTATTGTTGAATATGAACTGCCAAATCATGGGCAGCTTCCAGATGACGGTGTCATCGCTTACAGCGCACCTGATGTCATTGTCGATGCTCTTTTAGGTACTGGTACAAACTCTTCACCTAAAGGCGACATGGCAAAATGGATTGCCTATATCAATCAGTTAAATACATACGTAGTAAGTATTGATATTCCATCAGGTGTAATTGCAGATACTGGTAGTGTCCCTGGCATGTGCGTAAGTGCAGATGCTACTGTTTGTATGCTGGCTCTAAAGCCTGGCTTATTAACATCTGATGCTGTCGACTTTGTAGGAAAACTTGAATTTGCTCCATTAGGTGTTCAATCTTACTGTTATTATGATGTTTTTGATTATTCAAAGACTACCTATCCTGTACCAATCATGAGAATGTCTTATAAAGACATTAAGCCTCAACTGCCAGTGCGTTTACCATCATTTAATAAAGGCGATAATGGAAAAGTTTTAATTATCGCAGGTGCCTCAGGTTTTGGAGGCGCAGCTATCTTGTGTGGTACCGGTGCCTTAAGATCAGGGGCAGGCTTAGTTAAAGTAGCACTTGAAAAGGATAACTATCAGGCTCTGTTAAGTGTAAGACCTGAACTGATGACTGTGGATTTAAATTCAGCTGAAGCTTTGCAAAAGGCAATCGATTGGGCTGATGTGATTGCAGTAGGTCCTGGTCTTGGAGTAAATGAGAGAACTCAAAGAATATTAGATACCCTAGATGATGTCATTGACAAATACGTAGTCTATGATGCTGATGCATTAAATGTCTTATCTAAATATGAGGATAAGTTCTATAACGAGAATCGTGTGATTACACCCCATCCTGGCGAGGCAGCTAGACTCTTAGGTTGCACAGTTGAAGCTATCAATGCCGATAGGTTAGGCAGTTGCTATAAACTCTGGCAAAAGTTCGGCGGTGTAGTGCTTTTAAAGGGGGCTGGTACTATTGTTTGTGATGGCAACAGACTGTCTATCATCAATGAAGGCTCACCAGCTCTTGCAACCGGAGGCTCTGGTGATCTTTTAACCGGCATCATAGCCTCTTTAATCGCTCAGGGCTTAGGTCTTGAGATGGGAGTGATAGTAGGCGCCTGTATCCATGCAAGAGCAGGTGCTATTTGCGGTCAAAAAGAAGGTGTAATTGGTACACTGCCACTTGATGTAAGCAAATATGTAAGAGAACTTGTAAATGGCAGAGACTAGATTTTTAAGTTTACAAACTCTAATCAAAAGTGCTAATCGGAAAAGCTAATAGAAAAGAATAAAAAATATGGCAGAAATTAAATTTAAGATAAATGGTGAACAGGAGACTGTAAAACTAGGTGCTCTGATGTCATCTGTTTGCATTCCTCTATGCAAAAAATTAAAAAAGAGTGTGCTTATAAATCTTGAAGGAGATTTAGGTGCAGGTAAAACCACTTTCTCACGTGGTTTTATTGAAGCTTGTGGTTATAAGGATATCGTCCGCTCTCCTACCTATACTCTAGTTGAGCCTTATGACTTTGATGACTTTAGTGTTTACCACTTTGATCTTTACAGACTTTTAGATCCTGAAGAACTTGAATATATGGGCATTCGTGACTATTTTGAGAAGACCTCAGTATGTCTTATTGAATGGCCTGATAAAGCACAGGGCGTTTTACCTGAAGCGGATATCACAATTGAGCTTAGTTATTCAGTTGATTCAAGGGATGTTGTGATAAAATCAGTTCTTATAGAACCAGAAGATCTTAATAAAATAAGCTCAAATTTCAGATAACGTGAAACACCTTTTGAATAACTTCTGTAAATTGATCCAGAGTAAATCAATTCAAAAAATCAGAACAATTTGCAGACAGTTCTTATTATTTTTTGCAGTAGCTCTAGTGGTATGTTGCACTTTTACCGAAGTGGCTTCGGCATCTGCTATTAAGTCCGTACGCTCATTTCATAATGCACAGAAAACCAGAGTAGTACTTGATCTTGATTCAAAACCTAATTATGCAACTTCATTAAGTCAAAACAGAGCTGTATTCTCGATTAGAGTTCGCAATTTATCAAAAGCAGCTCTTTCTCCTTCAAATGTACCACTGTCCTCTCAGAGCTGTGTGAGGGGCGTTCAAAGACGCATTGAGAAAAATGATGTCAGATATCTGTTCTCTTTAAATAGATGTGCTGTACCTAAGATTTTTGTCTTAGCTCCAAAAGGTGGTAACAATGACTATAGACTGGTCATTGATTTTGAAAATAGCTCAGAAGCTACTTTCTCTGCAAATGCAACTGTAAAAAATACTGTAACCAAGACTGCTTCAAATGGCACTGTAATTAAAGATACAGTCGTCTCAACAAGTAAAACCGTAAATGGCAAATTAGATACTACCGTTCCTCTGTCTACTTATGAAAGAGATCTCTTTATTAAGTATACAACAGTCTCAAAAGACGGTTTTCGCTCAATGTCTACTGCTAATGCTGCTAAATATCAGCAGGAGCTTGCTAAGTTAAGAAGTGACTACAAGAAAGCTCAAGCACAAAAGACATCTGAACAGGGGCGTGTAAAGACTACTATCACCAAAAATACCAAGACTAATACTAAAACCAAAATTCAATCTCATGATGTTGAGGAGTTAGTGTCTGACGCTTCAGCGCCTCCTGTACCAGTACAGGCAACACCAGTGTCTCGTCCATTCATTATCGCAATTGATGCAGGCCATGGCGGTAAAGATCCTGGTGCTATTGGTAAACGTGGTGTAAGAGAGAAGAATGTAACTTTAGCTATTTCAAAAGCACTTTATAGCTACATCAACTCTAATAAACAATTTAGAGGAACTCTTACAAGAGCACGTGATGTTTTTGTTGATCTGGATAGGCGTTCTGAAATTGCAAGATTAAGAAAAGCTGATCTTTTAATCTCAATTCATGCTGATTCTGTAGCCTCAGGCAGTTCAACAGCTCGTGGCGCAAGTGTGCTCGTGTTATCAGAGAACAGAGCAGTACGTGAAAACGGTAAAATTCTGCGTAACAACAAGCAAAAGAAACTCATAGGCGGCGCAGGTGAGGTGATGGATCAGAGTGTTGGTAATCCATATTTGGCAACTGCAATCCTTGATATGTCATCTACAAACTCCCGCTCAGAGGGTAACCTTTTAGCTCAGGAAATCTTACATCAGTTGTCAGCCTTCACCCATGTAAGAAAAAGTCAGCCTATTAAGGCTTCTTTAGCTGTATTAAAAGCACCTGATATCCCATCTCTCTTAATTGAGACTGGCTACCTTTCAAACCGTTATGAAGAAATTCAGTTAAATCAGCCTAATTACCAAAAGCAAATCGCTTACAGAATTTATTTAGGTATTAAGTCATATTACGAGAAGTATCCTGCTCAGAAATTAAGATCACGCCAGGAGTCTTATGCAAGAACTAAGAATATGACTAAAAACGGTGGTACTGCCAAAAGTGTTACTGTTAAAAAAGGCGAGTCTTTAGGTCTTATTGCTAAACGATATGGCACCACTATAGCTCAATTAAAGAAAATAAATTCCTTAAAGAGCGATACTGTTCATGTAGGTCAGGTTCTATATCTGCCATAGGAAATATATGTCTACAATTCGACGTCTGTCAAAGCAACTAGCAAGTCAAATTGCAGCAGGTGAGGTTGTAGAAAGACCTGCCTCTGTGGTCAAAGAGCTTTTAGAAAACGCTGTTGATGCTCATGGAACTCATATCCTCTGTGAGATTAAAGAGGCTGGTAAGCTTTTAATCAGAGTAAGAGATAATGGTACTGGTATTGTAAAAGACGAATTGCCGTTAGCTCTAGCACCTCATGCTACTTCCAAAATCTATTCATCAGATGATTTAAATTCCATCACTACCTTAGGCTTTAGAGGAGAGGCTTTAGCATCTATTGCCTCTGTCTCAAAATTAACTTTAACCTCCAAAACTAAAGATGAGGATAATGCCTATTGTGTTAAAGTAGAAGGTCCTGAACAGGAACCTTTGATTGCGCCTGCAGCTCACCCAGATGGTACTACCGTTGATGTCTGTGAATTATTTTTTAATACTCCAGCACGTCGTCGCTTTTTAAAGTCAGATAGAACTGAATTTTTAAGAATTAAAGATACCTTTATAAGAATTGCACTTGCTCATCCTGATACTGGTTTTGAGTTAGTAAATGAAGGCAAGACTGTCTTTAAAGTTTCAAAGTCGTCCTTAAATGAAGGTATTGATTTAAAAAGAACAGCGATCCTTTTAGGCAGTGATTTCTCTCAAGAGGGAATTAAAGTCCTTTGTGAAGATCCAAATCTTAAGATGGAAGGAATGCTCTTACCACCACCTAGTGTAGAGCAGAGCGTTTCAGAACAGGTATATCTGTTTTTAAACGGCAGGCCTATTGCTGATAAAGTTGTAACTCATGCGCTAAAAGAAGCTTTTTTTGAAGTATTAGGCAGAACCCTGCCCATAAGATGTGTACTTTATCTTGAGGTAAAGCCTGATGAGGTTGATGTTAATGTGCATCCTCGTAAAGATGAAGTGCGTTTCCATGAACCTTCTTTAATCCATGATTTAATTACAGATGCTTTAGTTTTAGCCTTGAGAAAAGCTAATATTGGTCCACACAGTGTCGGTCAGTCTGAGCTTGATTTTGCTACTGACAAAGCTCCAATCGTAGATTATGTTAATGCAAACAAAACAGAGTCCCCTCATGCAGCCTCTTTTGATATTAACAATGAAGCTCTGCCAGCATTCCCTACAGGTGTAAGCTCATTTTTCAATGGAGCATCTGTTAATACTCCTAAAGGCTCTGGCTCTATAAGTTCTTCATCAGGATCTTCAGGTGGATCTGTATCTTCAAATCGAGTAAGCTCTGGTAATTACCATTCAACCTTTTCAAATCAGGATACGCTACAGCGCAACATCAATGTTTATAAATCAGCAGTGAATGCTTCAAATGTTGGTGTCAATGCTAATGTAAATCTTAATGAGCCTGGAATTGAGCAAAGGGTGTATTCTAATCCTATAGGAAGTGCTGTAAGTGGAGTCGCACCTACCGCTTTTGTAAATGCTCCTAACTCTAATCTAGAAAATGGTTTTGTGCCAAATGGAAGCGAAAATACAGAAAACAATATTGCCTCAAATCTACTTCCTAATGGCATCCTGTTTTTAGATTTGACTGACAGAAATGTAGCTTTAATTAAACTTTCAAAGAAGTACTACTTAATCTCTTTGAAAAAGTTAAAGTCTATAAAAGTAGCTTTAGAGTATCAAAATTCGGTTAAGAATGCCTCAGTCTTGAAACAAAGACTCTTAATGCCATTTTCTTTTACTGTCGATCCTTCTTTGGCAAAATCCTTAAAATACTGCACTATTGCTTTAGGCAGACTTGGTTTTGGTGTCAAAATCTTTAGAAACAGAATTGAATTAACGGAGATCCCCGCCTTATTAAAAGGCATTGATTTAGCAAGTGTAAGCAAAAAGATCTTTTTAATTGTCTGCGCTGAATTTAGAACCATTGAAGAAGGTAACTGTCCTCAAAAACTGTCTTCAATTGTGGGATATGAAAGTCCTAAATCATCGGAGATTTTAGAGAATGAGGCTAAAGGATTACTTTCAATCTTAGATAAAGATAATCCTTTAAAAGATCTTGAAGGTTCTTATTTAGAATTGAATTTAAAAAAATTAAGTGAAAAGCTCGGAGCTGAACTTGAAGAATAAAGCAGTTGTAATATTAGGTCCTACCGCCTCTGGTAAGAGTGCTCTATCTTTAAAAATTGCTAAAAAGGTCAAAGTTGAGATCATAAGTTTAGACTCAGCTTTAATCTACAAAGATATGGATATTGGAACTGCTAAACCAACAAGAGAAGAGTTAGCATCAGTGCCTCATCATTTAATTGATATTTGTGATCCTAAAGACAGCTACAGTGCTGCTTCCTTTAGAGAAGACTGTATAAGACTTGTAGATGAGATCACTAATCGAGGTGCTATTCCAGTAATTTGCGGTGGCACCATGATGTACTACAAAGCTTTAGTCGATGGTTTGTCTCCTCTCCCTGTAACCGAGCCTGAGATAAGAGAAAAAATAGCACTTGAGGCTTCAGAGCGTGGCTGGCCTGCCATGCACGAGAAATTAAAGAATGTGGATCCTGTCTCTTATCAAAAATTAAATCCAAACGATAAGCAGCGAGTTTCAAGAGCCTTAGAAGTTTATTACATGACAGGGCGTGCTATGAGCTCATTTTTTGTTGAACATCAGGACAAGTGTCCATTTGACAGATTAGAGTACATCCTTTTGCCCGAAACTGATGACAGAACTGAGTTACGAAAACTTATCAGAGCGCGCTTTTTAAAGATGGTCGATGATGGTCTTATTGATGAGGTTGCCTGTTTAAAGGAAAGAGGTGATCTTAACTTAAACATGCCATCCATGCGATGTGTAGGTTACAGACAGGTTTGGGAATATATTGATAAGGTATACGACTTTGATACCATGATTGAGAAGTGTGTAATCGCTACAGCACAGCTTGCCAAACATCAGATGACCTGGCTTCGAGGCTCATTATCAAAAGATGACAGCGCTTTAGTAAAGGAAAGGCTGCTTATTGGCGATAAGAATAATGAGAACATTGTTTTAGACGGCATTAAGAAATATTTTGAGACAAAATAATGAAAAGGCTATTTCACACTCTGTTTATAACCTTACTTTTCACCTTTGCAGTAAATTGCTCATATGCTAATTCAGAACCTTTAGTGATCACTGATATAGGTGCTATTGAAGGTGTCAGTGAACATGGAGTAGAGCACTTTTATGGTATTCCTTATGCTAAAGCTCCAGTGCATGATCTGCGTTTTGCGCCAACAGTTGCAGCTGATCCTTTTGCTGATACTTTCAAGGCTGATTCATTCTGCCCTGTAGTGCCTCAATCTAGCTTTATTGTTAAACTTAAAGGCTTTAGAACAGGTGATAACTCTTTATGTCTTAATATTTACCGCCCTAAAAATGCTAAAAAAGGCGATAAGTTACCGGTATTTGTGTGGATACACGGTGGCGCTTATATGATGGGGGCTTCAAATAATCCCTATTATGATGGTACTGCCTTTGCTAAGGATGGTGTGATCTTAGTAAGCATCAATTACAGATTACATGCTTTAGGCTTTTATTCTTCAAAATACACCTACAAAAAGTACGGTACCACCGGTAACTGGGGACACCTTGATATGATTGAAGCTTTAAAGTGGGTAAGAAATCATATTGAGTCTTTTGGAGGTGATCCTGACAAAGTCACTATAGGTGGTGAGTCAGCTGGCAGCATGGCAGTGTCATCTTTAGTTTTAAGTCCTTTAGCAAAAGGTCTGTTTAAAAGAGCTGTCTTAGAGAGTGGCACTATCTTAAGTTATCCCTTTGTAAGTTTATATAAAAGCGAGAACAGTAAGTCTGCTTTTACTAATAGTGCTGCTATTGCTACTTTATTCGGGGCAGATGATTCTGAGTCCGGTCTTGAGGCACTAAGAACTATTGATCCTCTGCTCTTATCCTATAACTGCGGTTATGACTTTGATATGGTCAAAAACACCTTCTCTTTCTTTAAGCCTTACTTTGATGGCGTAGTTCTGCCACAAGATCCTTATAAAGAACTGCAGCAGAAAAAGAAGGTAGATGGGGCTAATCCTAAAGATAACATAGAAATTTTAATTGGCTACAATACCGATGAAGGCTCACTTTTTACAGATAACCTAAATGTCTTAGAGTTAAAAGCTGCCATAAAAAACACCTTTGGTGAGAGTAAAGTCCAGAGTATAGCTGCTTTATATCTAAAGGATAAAGAGCCTACAGATTCTGCTTTTAAAGAAGCAAGTAGCTATAACGCTGACATCATGTTCAATCTTGGTATGAAGATTTTTGCTGATGCTATGAGCAAAAATCATAAGGTTTATATGTATCACTTTGACTATGCTCCTTTTGAATATAAGAAGTCTCATAAAGGAGTTAGCCATTCAAGTGAGATTGCTTATGTCTTTTCAACCTTGCCAGAAGGTGCGCAAAAAGATATGAAAAAAGTAAGCGACAACATGCACCAAAGATTTGTTAACTTTATTAAGACAGGCGATCCTAATTTTAATGGTAAGTCCATGACTCCAATCAGATGGCCTTTATATAATGAAAGATCACCTAAGGTTTATAAGATAGATAAATTGCCTTATGTAGAGAACTTTAAGTTAAAGGACAGATTAGATAAGTTAGAAGAGCTTTTATATTCAGACTATGATAATGAATAGGGGATGATTTAGCTTTTAAGGATCTTGTCTTCAATTAAACTTTTCTTAAATGTTAGCAAGACTTTCCTTATTGGCAGTGAAACTTTTACAAGGCTGTATTACTTCAAGAGTTTTCTTACACCACCCTGACCATTTACTGCGTTCATCAGGTTTACTTTTTCACCCTGCTCACAACCGTCATTATAAGCATCAGCATGAATGCGACGAGTTCTAGTCCTATGAATTTTAAGATCCTGATGATTTCCTGACTTGAATTTCTCAATAGCTTCTTTGGTTTCATCGTCTTGAACAAATTCAGCTACTTTTCCATAAATGGCTTTGAAATAGCCAAACATGAAACTCTCAGGCAGTTCTCGTTTTAGTTTATTAAAAACGTAATTAAATTGAGGATCTAAAATACAGAGCGAATCAACAATTGCTTTAAACCCTTTAAATCCATAAGGATCGTTAAAACAAAAATCCTTACTCTTTTCAAAGTGATCAAAACTTTCTTTTGTTCGTTTGTTTTGACACAATCCTTCTCTAAGATTAGGAGATCCCAAGATATAGTCTACAATATGACAATAGATCTTCTCGCTATAGAGTTTTTTAGCTGCCATCACTGAGCGCGTTAGGATCACAAAAATATATTCACAAGACTCTAGGCTGTCTTTAGGTCCAATCATATTAACTTTATTTACAGTACCGTACTGATTGGTATGGTAGATAAATTCAACACCTAAGACCTTTGTTAAAATATGGCCTATTTGTGAAATATGTTTGATGTTTTTCATGCCCCTTACAGTTTCAATCACACGTTCTGAAATAACTGAATCCTCAATTTCACTCATTTCAATGTGGTACTGTTGCATGAGCTTTTGAGCTCTGGACAGGGCAATGGCAGCTTCATTAGGATTAGAACTATCTGATAGAGCTAATAGTTTTTTAATCCTGGTAATTAGTTCTTCTTTTGTCATATTCTTATTTTTATCTTTTTTTACTTTAGTTTTTTACAAGTTATAAAACAGTTTTTACCAGAAAAAACCATGCCCACGGCATTAACATAAGTTATGTTTTCATCTTCAAAAATAGCATCTGCATAGTGTTTTTCAAGGATCTGCTCAATAGCTTCATTAGCTTTTTTAGCTCTGCTTTCTTTTTCTTTGCAGACTTTAATTTCAATAACACAGGCTTTCAGATACAAATGAACGTAATAATGGTCCTAACTTGTTCTGTACAAAATCAACATTACCTTCTAATAGAGCATTAGATATGTTTAAAGCAAGGTTATCTCTCTTTACAACGTTTCCAAACCTTTCTTCTATATTATTGTTAAAGCAACCTAAGATTTCTAAATTAGGAATTCTTGCAAAGACCTCTTTATTGATTTTACCGTCTTTAGAAAACTCTGCTTCATCTGTCTTTTCCCAATCTACAGTCAGATAACCTGTATGTAAGAGTAGTGACCAGAAATCATCAGAGTTATGTTCAGACAGTGTGTCATAGTTCATG